>Ga0114129_10002994_pt1 | contig 23659 bp, 11 predicted proteins | sample RhiMetdeltSRZDD1_FD_80071 | JGI IMG/M metagenome (GOLD analysis project Ga0114129, IMG submission 80071) | Populus rhizosphere microbial communities from Tennessee, USA - Rhizosphere MetaG P. deltoides SRZDD1 (version 2) (version 2) | ecosystem: Host-associated > Plants > Roots > Rhizosphere >...
AACCGCCGGTCGTGAATGCGGGGCCGGATCTGACGGTGTTCCTGCCCGCGAACGCGACGTTGAACGGCAGCGTTACCGATGATGGATTCCCGCCGGGCGCGCCGCTGACGATTAGCTGGAGCAAGGTCAGCGGCCCGGGCACGGTGACGTTCGGCAATGCGGCCAGCGCGGCGACGACCGCTTCGTTCTCAGAGGCCGGCACGTACGTTCTCAAGCTCACGGCGAGCGACACCGAGTTCACGGCCAGCGATGAGGCCGCGATCATCGTTCATCCGGTCAACCAGGCACCGGTCGTCAACGCCGGGCCGGATGTCACGATTGCGCTGCCGAACGCGGCGACATTGAACGGCACCGTCACCGACGATGGTCTCCCGCCGGCGGCGACGCTCACGATTCAGTGGAGCAAAGTCAGCGGGCCTGGCACGGTCACATTCGCTGCGCCGAATGCTGCGAGCACGACCGCATCGTTCTCCGAGCCGGGCTCGTACGTCGTGAAGCTGTCGGCAAGCGACACGGAATTCACCGCCAGCGACGAAGCGACGGTCCTGGTCGAGCCCCAGAATCAGCCACCGCTGGTCAACGCGGGCGCGGACCAGGCGATCACGTTGCCGAATACAGCGTCGCTCAACGGCACGGTAGTCGACGACGGTCTGCCAACCGGATCGACATTGACGATTCAGTGGAGCAAAGTCAGCGGACCCGGCACGGTCACATTCAGCGCGTCGAATTCGGCGATCACGACCGCGTCATTCTCAATGGCAGGCTCGTACGTCGTGAAGCTGACGGCGAACGACACGCAATTCATCGTGAGCGACGAGGCGACGATTACCGTCGCCCCCGCGAACCAGCCGCCGGTCGCCAATGCGGGCGCGGACTTCAGCCTGGGCGTGACCAAGACGGCTCACCTCGACGGAAGCGCTTCCAGTGATCCCGACGGCGATCCCCTGACGTTCTCTTGGAGCTTCGTGTCAGTTCCACCCGGCAGCTCCGCGGCGCTGGCCGGTCCGAATACCGCGACGCCGACCTTTGTGATCGACCGGCCAGGGACGTACATCGTGCGGCTGGTGGTGAACGACGGCTTCCTGGACAGCGCGCCGGATACGGTGACGATCACGACCTCGAACACTCCGCCGACCGCGAACGCTGGTCCGGATCAGACAGGTCCCGTCGGCGCGACCATCACGCTCGACGCGAGTGGGTCGAGCGACGTCGACGGCGATCCGCTCACGTTCGAATGGACGATCCAGTCGGAACCAGTCGGAAGCGTGGCAACACTCAGCGATATCTCCGCAGTGCACCCGACGTTCGTCATCGATCAGGCGGGCAGTTACGTGCTGCAGCTCGTCGTCCACGACAGCACGAGCGCCAGTGCCCCCGACACGATGACCGTCAGCACGGTCAACTCGGCGCCGGTGGCGAACGCTGGACCGGATCAGACCGTGTTCGTGACTCAAACTGTCACGCTCAACGGTGGAAGCTCGACCGACGTCGACGGTAATTCGCTGACGTTCTTCTGGACGCTCGTGAGCGGGCCCGGCGGAAGCGCCGCGACACTCGCCAGTCCAACGACGGTGTCTCCGACATTCGTCGTCGACAAGCCCGGCACGTACGTCGCGCAGCTGGTCGTCAACGACGGAACCGTCGACAGCACGCCCGACACTGTCTCGATCACGACCTCGAATTCGGCGCCGGTGGCAAACGCCGGAGCCGATCAGACGACGCAGGTGAATCACACCGTCACGCTCGACGGCAGTGGATCGAGCGACGTCGATGGAGACGTGCTCACGTATGCCTGGGCACTGGTGAGCGTTCCTGCCGGCAGTGCGGCGGCATTGAGCGACCCGACTGCCGTGACGCCGACGTTCATCGCCGACAAACCGGGCACCTACGTCGCGCAGCTCATCGTCTCCGAGCCAAACGCCACGAGCACGCCGGACACCGTGACGATCACGACGCTCAATTCGGCGCCAGTGGCCAATGCGGGTCTCGATCAAACGATCGTTGCGGGCCATGTCGCATTCCTGGACGGGACCGGATCGTCTGACGTCGACGGCGATCCGCTGACGTTCCAGTGGTCGTTCACGAGCGTGCCGCCGGGAAGCACGGCGGTCCTCATCAATTCGACAAGCGCCGGCGCCTCGTTCACAGTCGATCGGACCGGAACCTTCATCGTGCAGCTGATCGTCAACGACGGCGTGGTGAACAGCGCACCCGACATCGTGACGATCAGCACCACGAACTCTGTGCCGGTGGCGAACGCGGGACCTGATCAATTGAACGGGCGGGTGGCGACGAGCGTCACGCTGGACGGCTCGCTGTCGAGCGACGCGGATGGGCACGCGTTGACCTATGCGTGGTCGCTGACGACAAGGCCGGTGGGAAGCACCGCGGCCCTGAGCGATCCGGCCGCGATCGGGCCGACGTTCACGCCGGATGTCGCCGGCGACTACGTCGCGCAACTGATCGTCAACGACGCGTTCGCGAACAGTACGCCCGACACCGTGCTGATTCATGTCAAGGACACGGCGATCGTCACCGTGGCCGCCACCGACGCGACGGCGGCGGAAATCGGGCCCGATACGGGCACATTCACGTTCACTCGAACCAGCGATACGGCCAGCGATCTGATCGTTCACTTCACGGTCGGGGGTACTGCGACGTCCGGTGTCGATTACGACGCGATTCCGCAGACGGTGACGATTGCTGCCGGCCAGGCCTCGGCGTCCGTGGTCGTGACGCCGATCCCCGACTTCGTGACCGAAACATCCGAGACCGTTGTCGTCACTCTCGACGCCGATCCGAACTACGCCATCGGCGCACCGTCCTCGGCGACCGTGACGATCGCCGGCGAAGCGCAGCCGACGATGACGCTGTCGCTGGTCGGCAGCCCTGTCGTCGGTGTGGGAAAGAGTGTTCAGCTGAAGATCCTGCTGAGTCAGCCGCCGCCGCCGGGCGGCGTCGGGGTGACGGTCACATCCGACGCGACAAACCTGTTGACGGTGGGGCCGCCGGCAACCATCACCATCCCCGGAGGCGCGGACACCGGGTTCGTGACGCTCCACGGCATTGCTCGCGGCACGACCATGGTGCACGCGACCGCCGCCGGCTATGAAGATGCGTCGTTGAGCGTGGTGGTGTCGAACAACATCATCGCGGCGCCGATCACGCTCAACGTACCGCTCGGACAGGTCGCCGACTTCCCAATTTCGATCACCCGTGAACCGGCGAACAACGGGCCGGTGGTGATCACGATCGTCAGCGACAACACAGCCGCGGTCGTCGTGAACACCCCGGTCATCACGATTCCAGCGGGCGGGCTGTCTGCCAACGCAACGGTCTTCGGTCAAAGCGCTGGACTCGCCACGCTGACGTCGACGTCGCCGAACTTTGCCACCGATACCAGCGCCGTCACGACCACAGCGCACCTGGAGATGCTCATTGGTGCCACGCTGACCATCAGCAGCGCGTTCGGCTTCGACGTCCCGATCCGGCTCGAGAGTCCGCCCGGTTCGCCGATCGCCGCGCCTGCCGGCGGGATCCCGGTTTCGATGGTCGCGGCCAATCCCGCTTGCGTTGCTGTGCCGGCATCAGGCGTTGCCGTCGCTCAGGGCACGACGTCGACGACGGCCCACATCGGCTATGGGGGCACCGCGCCGCTGCCGTGTACGACGACCGTGACCTCGAACGGGCCAGCCGGCGTGACGCCGGACTCTGTGAGTGTGACAGTCAACCCTGCGCCGGCGATCAGCCTGCTTTCATCTTCGGTCGGCGGCGGACTCCAGTCGCAGAGCAACCTGCTCGGGTTCCTCGCCGACCCCAACCACGGCGGCATCAGCGTCCACGTCGTCTCGAGCGATCCGACGCGTGTGCTGCTTGCCACCAATTCAACATCGCTCGGCGCTGCGTCCATCGACATTCCGGTGCTGAATGGCGTGGACTCATTCGTCTACATCGCTCAGGGCGCCGACTGGGTCGACGGGGTGAGCAGTGCTGCGGCCGTTACGGTGACGGCATCGGCAACCGGGTTCACCAACGGAACGGGAACGATCAACTACGTGCGGCCTGCGCTGGACGTCATCAACCTGCCTACGACGACGACGTCACTCTCGGCCAACACCGATTTCGTCGTTCGAGTGGGTATTCCGAATAATGTGGGGACCCAGCTCAACGCTCTGCAACCGCGCCGGTTCGGAGCGCCGCCGCTCGTCGTGACCGTTTCCAACAGCAATGCGGCTGTTGCAGAGATCGACCATAACGGCGGCATCGACGGATCGCAGGTTCTCACGACACCCATTCCGGTTGGACTGTCGAGCACGCCGAACAATCTGGCCGGCGGCTTCGAGTTCGATCCGCTCGGCGTCGGCTCAACAGCGGTCACCGCCTCGATTCCGAATTTCACGACGCTGCCGGCGGGCACCCAGACCGTGACGGTGACGGGTCCGGGAATGACGATGCCACAGCCGTTTTCAGTCGGAGGCGGCCTGCAGCACGGATTCCTGCAAGGTTTTCTTGGCGCTTCGCAGCACGGCGGCGTCACCGTACACATCACCTCGAGCGATCCGACGCTCGTGAAGCTCGCGCCCAACGCCAGTACCGTGGGCCAGGACGCGATCGACCTGCCGGTGGCCAACGGCTCGACGAGTTTCTTGTTTTATGTGCAGGCCGCCGACTGGGTAGCCGGTGTCAGCACGGCGGCGACCGTCACCGTTACGGCGTCAGCAACCGGCTTCAGCAACGGCACGAGCTCGGTGAGCTACGTTCAGCCGGCCGTCGACATCATCAACCTGGTGTCGCCGACGACCAGCCTGTCGGCCAGCACCGATTTCATCGTCCGTATTGGCGTGAAGAACGTGAACAACGTGATGCAGGGGCTGCAGGCGCGGCGGTTCGGAGCCGCCGCGCTGGTCGTAACCGCGTCGAACAGCAACGCCGCGGTCGCCGAGATCGACCTGAACGGCGGCCTGAACGGATCGCAGGCGCAAACCACCACGATTGCGGCAGGACAGGAGAGCACGCCCAATAACGCAGCGGGCGGTTTCGAGTTCGATCCGTTCGGCGTGGGGACCACGACTGTCACGGTCTCGATTCCTGGCTTCATCACGCTGCCAGCCGGCATAGTGACCGTTAACGTCACCGGCGCTGGCATCACCATGCCGAACGCCCCGACAATTGGCGGCGGCCTGCAGACCGGCTTCTTCCAGGGATTTCTCGGCGCCTCCAACCACGGCGGCGTGACCGTTCACCTAGTGTCGAGCGATCCCTCGCGAATCCTCCTCGCGGCCAATGGAACGTCGACAGGTGGCGGCACGCTCGACATCCCAGTCGCCAACGGCTCGACCGCGTTTCTGTTCTTCATGCAGGGCACCGACTGGGTCGACGGCGTGAGCAGCGCGGCGGCAGTCACCGTGACGGCGACAGCCACCGGCTTCAGCGCGGGAAACAGCACCGTCAGCTACGTGCGGCCGGTGCTGGATATCATCAACCTGCCGTCAACGACGGCACTCTCGGCCAACACCGACTTCGTCGTTCGCATCGGCGTGCCCACTGGTTTCGGAACGATGTCGACGCTGCAGCAGCGCCGCGCCGGCGCCCCTGCGCTCGTGGTGACCGTAACCAACAGCAACGGCGGCATTGCGGAGATCGATCACAACGGCGGACTGGATGGTGCACAACTGCAAACGTCTTTGATCCAGGCGGGTCAATCGAACACTCCCAACGGCGCTGCCGGCGGCCTCGAGTTCGATCCGTTTGGCACCGGGACGACAGTGGTGAGCGCGTCGATTCCGAACTTCCTCAGTCTGGCAGCGGCGACGGTGACGGTAACTGTATCGACCCCGGCCATCTCTATGCCGACCAGCCTGTTCATTGGCGGCGGGCTGATGTACGGCAACCTGCTGGGCACGCTCGGCGGTTCGGAGCATGGTGGCGTCACGGTTCACCTGGTGTCGAGCGATCCGTCGCGCGTGCTCCTCTCGGCGGCGTCGAATGTGGCCGGCGTCGCATCGATCGATATTCCGGTGGCCAACGGATCAATCGGGTTCAACTTTTACATCGAGGGCACCGATTGGGTCGACGGCGTGAGCACGCCCGCGACGGTGTCGGTAATTGCCACGGCCAGCGGCTTCACCACCGATAGCTCGTCCGTCAGCTACTCACGGCCAGCACTGGACATGGCGAACCTGTCGTCGTCGACAACGGCAGGATCGGCGAACCAGGATTTCAACGTACGGGTCGGCGTCCCCAATTTTCCGAATACCGCACTGAGCTTTCTGCAGTGGCGCAGGCCCGGTGCCTCGGCTCTGTCGGTCACCGTGACGAACAGCAACGCCAGCGTCGCCGAGATCGATCGAAACGGCGGTGTGAACGGGGCGCAAGTGCAGACCGCCACGATTGTGGCTGGGCAGAGCAGCACGCCGTTCAACGCAGCCGGGGGTCTCGAGTTCGATCCGCTGGGTGCGGGAACGACAATCGTGACTGCAACGATTCCGAATTTCACCAGCCTGCCGGCTGCGGCATTCGCGGTCACCGTGACGCCCTGATGAAGGAATCGCCATTCAAACCACTGTACCCATTGAACTTGACAGAGGTATAATCCTCGGAGCCTCTCCCGGCCGAAAACTGATCTCATGAGCTTCGACGAACACCTCCGCCACGCGCTCGGCGGCCTCGCCGATCGCCTGCAGGAAGAGACCAAGCGTCAGCTCGCCAGCATTTCCGACGAGCTCGGCGACGCCTTCGAAACCGAGCACACGGCCGTCGTCGAGCGCGCCGTTGCTGAAGCCAAATCGGCTGCCGAACAGACGGCCAGGGCCGAAATCCTCGCGGCCGTCGCAGTTGCCGAGGCGAAATCGAGCGACGCGCTGACGGCCGCCCAAGAGGCGTTGACCGCCGCGCAACACGACGCGCGCGCGGCGCGCGAAGCGGGCAAGCAGGAAGGCCTCGAGATCGGGCGTCAAGAGGGCAGGAAAGCCGGCCACGAAGAAGGACGTCTCGAAGGCTTCGGAGCTGGAAGAGAAGCCGGCAAACAGGAAGGCCTGGAGCTCGGCAAACAACAAGGTCTCGACCTCGGCAAACAACAGGGTCTCGAGCTCGGCAAACAACAGGGTCTCCAGCAGGGTCGCCAGGAAGGCGCCACGGTCGCGCGCCAGGAAGGACTCGAGCAGGCGCGCGCGGAGCTGCGTGCGATGGAGCTCGCCGCGAACGAGCGCCTCGTCGATGCGATCCGCGCGATCGACCGAGGGCGATCGCTCTCGGAAATCCTCGACACGCTCGTGAGCTGCGCCGGCCGCGAAGCGAAACGCGTCGGGGTTCTGCTCGTGCGCAGCGGTCAGCTGCGCGGATGGCGATTCATCGGCTTCGGCGGCCCGCTCGACGAACGCCGCGACTTCGACGTGCCGTCCGCCGGCGCGGGCATCGTCGCGGAAGCGGCACGGACGGGCGCGGCCGCGTCAGCAGACAGCGCGACGACCGCTTCGGTTCCATCGTTCGCCGAATTGCCGCCCGGACGCGAAGTGTTTGCTGTGCCGGTGCCGATGAGCGGTCAGGTTGTGGCGGTGCTATATGCGGATCAGGGGCCTTCGAGCGTCAGCGACGCGGAGATGCGCGTCAGTTGGCCGGCGACGCTCGAAGTGATGGCGCGCCACGCGGCGCGATGCCTCGAGGCGATTACCGCATTTCGTGCCGCGCAGGTGCTCACCGAGCGCCCCGATGTGCCGGGCGTGAAGGGTGGAGCGGCGCCGGTGCGCGACGACAAGGAAGACGCCGATCAGTCGGCGCGGCGCTACGCAAAGCTGCTGGTTTCGGAGATCAAGATGTACCACGAGGCGGCGGTCGTGGCCGGCCGGCGCGAGGGCGATCTGGGGACGCGGCTTGGCGGCGAGATCGCGCGGGCACGCGCGCTCTACGAGCAGCGTGTGCCGGCCGAAGGGCGCAAGGGCAGGGATTACTTCCGGGACGAGCTGGTTCGAACGCTCGCCGACGGGAATGCGGCGCTTCTGGAAGTGAAAAAATAATCTGACAACTGACCGGCTGAGCTAAAAAAAGAATCCGTCCTTGAAACCAACACTCCTCCTGAGCACGCTTGCGTTGGGCCTGGTGCTGGCGACGCGTCCCGCCGCGCAGCAACCCGACATCATCGCGCCGGCGCCGGCGCCGGCGGCGATGCCGATGCCCACGAACCATCCGCGTCTTCCGCGCGATCCCTCGCTGCTGTGGCTGGCGCCCGTTTATCAAGCGAGCGATGTGCCGACCGCGTCGCGCGAGCTGGCGACGGCGATGAAGCTCGTGGACCGAAGCGAATTCAGCAAGGCGCTGGCGATGCTGTCACAGCCGTCGGTGCTCGACGGTCCGCTCGTCGAGTACGCGCGGTACTACGCAGGCCTCGCCGAGCAGAAACTGAATCGGCACGAGGATGCGCGGGCGACGTTTCAGGAAATCCAGAAGCGGCGGCCGCTCGGCTATCTGGCCGAAGCCGCGGCGCTCGGCGAAGCCGAGAGCGACGAGGACCTGAACGATCACGAGGCAGCGGCCCTGATTCTCGAGCGGCTCTCGCAGACGCGTACAAGTGAGCCCGATTACGTGCTGATGCGGCTGGGCCGCGCGGCGAAGGCCGCCGGCGACTTGCGACAGGCCGGCGAAGCGTTCGGGCGGGTGTTCTTCGAGTTCCCGCTTGGCGAGCTCGCCGAGGCGGCCGGGTCCGAGTATCGAAACCTTCCAAACCTGCAGGCGATCGCGCCGGATACGCAGCGTTATCGGCTCGAGCTCGGTCGCGCCGACCGGTTGTTTGGCGCGCGCATGTACGGCGCGGCGAAATCGGCGTATGAGAACGTCAGGAGCAGCGCGAGCGGTGACGAACGCGAGCTGTTGCAGCTGCGCCTCGCCGAATGTGATTACTACCTGAAGCGCCATCGAGCGGCTCGCGATGCGATGCGGCCGCTGACCGAAGAGGGCAAGCACCAGGCCGAAGCGCTGTACTTCACGGCGCTGTCGGCGCGCGCGCTCGGCGATCGTCTGTCGTACCTCAAGATCGCCCGGCGCGTCGTGGACGAATTCGCGATGGAGAGCTGGGCCGAAGAGGCGCTCAACAATCTCGCGACCGACGCAATCCGGCGCGACGAAGACGACCGAGGCGACACGCTGCTCCGCGAGCTGTACGAGAAATACCCGCGCGGTCCAAACTCCGAGCGTGCGGCATGGAAGATTGGCTGGCGGTCGTATCGCGATCAGAAGTATGAGGAGGCCGCCCGGATTTTCGAGCGCGCGTCGGTCGATTTTCCGCGCTCCGATTACCGGCCGGCCTGGCTGTACTGGTCGGGCCGCGCCCACGAGCAGCTTCATCAGAAGGCGCTGGCCGACGAGCGCTTGACGCTGGTCACAGCCGATTACCTCAACTCGTACTACGGACGGCTGGCGGTGGCGCGCCTCGCCGGCCGCCGTGCGGCGCCGCGGATCATGTCCGAGTCGCCGGCGTCGCTTTTGCCGCCTCCGCCCAACGAAGGGGTCATCCGCGCGCTGCTCGACATCGATCGCTATGAGGACGCCCTGAACGAAGTGCGCTACGCCCAACGGGCGTGGGGCGATTCGGCCGCGCTGCAAGCCACGACGGCGTGGATCTATCAGCGGCAAGGCCAGTCGGAAAGCGGAACCAAGCGGTTCACTCTGCTGCGCGGCGCGATCAACGTGATGAAGCGCGCCTATCCGCAGTACCTGGCGGCCGGCGGCGAGGAGCTGCCGAAGGACGTCCTCACGGTGATTTTCCCGCTGGATTACTGGGATCTCATTCAGAAGTATTCAGCGCAGCGAAACCTCGATCCGTTCTTCGTGGCGGCGCTCGTCTCCCAGGAATCGACCTTCGTGCGCGACATCCGATCGGGAGCGAACGCGTACGGCCTGATGCAGCTCGTGCCGGCAACGGCACGGGCCTACGCACGGCGCCTGAACCTGCGCTACTCGCCGACGCTCCTGACCAATGCGGACGCCAACGTCCGGATGGGAACGACGTATCTGGCCGACTTGATCAGGGAGTTTGGCAGCCTGCACCTCGCGTTGTCGGGCTACAACGCCGGCGAGCGCGCGGCACGCCGGTGGGTCGCGGAACGGCCGGGCCTCGACGACCGCGAGGAATTCATCGACGACATTCCGTATCCGGAAACGCAGAACTACGTGAAGAAAGTTCTGAGCATGACCGAGGACTATCGGCGGCTCTACAGCTCTCTGAAATCTGGTAATTGAGTAATCTGGTAATTGGGTAATTGGATTGAGGAATTGAGGCGATTGCTCGATTGGATTGAGGATTGAGGCGATTGCTCGACTGGATTGGGCAATCGAGCAGTCCCATCACGCAATCCGTCTCAATACCCAATACCCCAATACCCCAATCCCATTACCCAATTATCAAATTACCCAATTACCCGATCCCGAAAGTGCCCGTATGTCGAAGTTGACCGGTTCACAGAAGGCGACACAGTTCACCGAGTCGGTCATCCGCGAGATGACCCGCCTCAATCAGCTCCACGGCGGCGTCAATCTCTCACAGGGTTTCCCCGACTTTCCGGCTCCCGACGTCGTCAAGGAAGCGGCGTGTGCGGCGATTCGCGCCGACGTCAATCAGTACGCGGTCACCTGGGGCACGAAAGGGCTGCGCGAAGCGATCGCGTTCGAGTTTCAGAAGCGCTTCAAGGTGCCGGTTTCCGCGGACGAGCAGGTCACGGTCTGCTGCGGCGCGACCGAAGCCATGATGGCGACGATGATGGCGGTCATCGATCCGGGCGACGAAGTGATCGTCTTCGAGCCGTTCTACGAGAACTACGGACCGGACGCGATCCTGTCGGGGGCGACGCCGCGCTACGTCACGCTTCGCGAACCGACGTGGAGCTTCGATCCCGATGAGCTCGCGGCCGCGTTCAACAACCGGACGAAAGCCATCATCCTCAACACGCCGAACAATCCCACCGGCAAGGTGTTCACGCGGGAAGAGCTGGAAACGATTGCCGCGCTCTGCCATAAGTGGGACGTGGTGGCGATTTCTGACGAGATCTACGAGCACATCATCTACGACGGGCACGTGCACGTGCCGATTGCGACCATCGAGGGCATGGCCGACCGGACGGTGACGATCAACAGCCTGTCGAAGACCTACAGCGTCACCGGCTGGCGAGTGGGCTGGGCGATCTCACCGCCGTCGCTCACCGGCGCGATCCGCAAGGTTCATGACTTCCTGACAGTGGGCGCCGCGGCGCCGCTGCAGGAGGCGGGGATTGCCGCGCTCGGCGTGCCGGCCACGTACTACGATCAGCTCGCAGCCGCGTACCGCCGGCGCCGCAACCACCTGCTCGAGGTTCTCGAGCGGCATCACTTCACCTGCTACAAGCCGTACGGCGCCTACTACATCATGACCGACATCCGCATGTTCGGTTTCGCCGACGATGTGGAGTTTGCGCGGTACCTGGTGAAGGAGATCGGCGTTGCCGCGGTGCCTGGCAGCAGCTTCTATCGCAACCCGGCGCTCGGCCGGACCAAGCTGCGGTTCTGTTTCTGCAAGAAAGACGAGACGCTGAACGAAGCCGATCGGCGGCTGTCGAAGCTCGTGCCGATCGGCGCGCAGATCCACTGAACCCGCGAATCTGGTAATGGGAGAATCTGGTAATCGGGTAATTGAATTGCTCGATTGAACAATCCAATTACGAGATTACTCAATTACCCGATTACCCGATTCCACTAATACCGCGCGACCACTCCGAAGTACAAACCCTTCAGGTTGAACGAGCCGTGGTCGTTGTCGAACTTGTAGCCGATGTCGAAGTCGCGGTAGCCGACCTGCGCGCCGAGCGTATTGGTGAAGTTCAGCGTGCCGTAAATATCCACGTCGGCATAATGCGCCTTGGTATCTTTCGAGATGCTGTCGGGAATCTTGATGCCGGTGAGCTCGCCGGTGATGGAGATGTTCGGCGTCACGTAGTAACGCCCGATGCCGCCAATCGTCGGGACGGGGGCCTGGGCGTGGGCGAACTCCGTGACGAATTGGCTCTGCACCGTGGCCTTGACGTCGGTGTATTTGGCGTCGAACACGAACCCGGCGAACCAGCGATCGCGGCGCAGGAAGTCGTACTCGTAGGCCAGACGGTACGCTTTCCAGTTGAGCTCCGAGTTGACCAGGATGCCGACGTTGTAGGCCTGGCCGTTGAACACGATCGTCCGCGTCAGCGTGTGGTTCGTTTTCACGTAATCGATCGGGATCAGTTGAAAACGGAACTTGTGCTTGGCCGCAGGCCGCAGCACGAGGTGGAGCTCGCTGAAGCGATTGTCGGTGATGCCGAGGTCCTTCTTGAAATCGATCGTGCTGCCGATGATGCCGAGCGATTCGCTCGAGATCGACATGTCGGCGGTGGGACTCCAGAATCCGATGCCGCCCTCGATATGGTACTTCTCGCCCGTTGCCGGGTCGCTCAACGGGCGCGGCCGGAACTGCGCGAGCGCCGGGGCCGCGGCCAGCAGGAGGATAGCCAGCGCGCCGTACAGCCGAATAGCGGATCTGTAGCTCATGCCTTTACTTAGCTCCGGAAAAGCTGCCTGATCGACGCGGGCCCACCGCACGCGAACGCGCCGGCAGACCGCCTGCTGGGAAGGCCCAATCAGGATAACACAAGCGAACTGGGGATCTGGTAATTGAGTAATTGGGTAATCGGGTAATTGGATTGAGGCATTGACGGGTAATTGGATTGAGGCATTGACGGGTAATTGGATTGAGGCATTGATGGGTAATTGGCTTGAGGTCGATTCAATCGCCCCAATCTCCCAATTCAATTACCCGATTACCCGATTACCCAATTACCCGATTACGCAATTACTCGATTCACTTCGCTTCCGAGAGCTCCATCAGCGGCATTTTGCCCGAAAGCACGAGCACCCATCGCCGCGCGGCCGATGCGAGGATCACGACCGAGCAGACCATCATGATCACCATGGCGATGGAATCGACGTAACCCTGTACGTGCGTCGCCGGATTCGGGCCAACAGCCAGCGGCCAGAAATTGTCGCGGACGCTCATGTATCCGGCCGTCAACGTGCTCGTCGCGAGGAAGCAGAGCGGCAGGAACGTGACCCACGCATACTTGGCGCGACCCATGTTGATGAGGATCGTCGTGGCGACGGCGAGTCCGACTGACCCGAGCAACTGGTTCGCGACGCCGAATAGCGGCCAGATCGTACTGATGTTGCCCGTCCAGATGAAGTAGGCCCATAACGCGACCATGATGCCCGACGAGACGAGCGCGCTGGGCAGCCAGTTCGTATCGCCCCACTTCTTCCAGACGCGTCCACCGGCCTCCTGCAACAGGAACCGCCCGACGCGCGTGCCGGAATCGACCGTCGTGAGAATGAAGATCGCCTCGAACATGATGGCGAAATGGTACCAATACGCCATCAACGCTCCCATGCCCGGGATTTTGGAGAAGATCTGCGCCATGCCGAGCGCGAGCGACACGCCACCACCGGTCCGGCCGATCACCGTTTCCCCGACCTGAGCCGAGAGCTCGTTCAAGTTCACGATCGGCGTGTTGAGCGTCGCGAACACCGCCGGCGTGGCGTTGATTGCGTAGTAGTCGCCGGGGTGGAGTGCCGTCGCGGCGATGAGCGCCATGACGCCGACCAGGCCTTCGAAGAGCATTCCCATATAGCCAACCGGCCGGATGTCGGATTCCTTGTCCACCATCTTCGCCGTCGTTCCGGTCGCAATCAGGCCGTGGAATCCGGAGATCGCGCCGCACGCGATGGTGATGAACACGAACGGGAACAGCGGGCCGCCGAAGATCGGCCCGCCGCCGCCGATGTACTGCGAGAACGCCGGCGCCTCGAGCGTCGGGTTGACGATGATCACACCGAACGCCAGGAACAGAATCGTCCCGATCTTCATGTAGGTGCTGAGATACGCACGCGGCGTGAGCAGCATCCACACCGGCAGCGTGGCGGCGCCGAAACCGTAGACCGCCATGGCGAACGTGATCTGGTGGGGCGTCAGCAGGAAGAAACGAGCCAGCGCCGGCGTCTCGGCGACGTTCTTGCCGAAGATGACGCCGAGCAGCATCAGCGTCACGCCAATGGCGGTGGCTTCCTTGATCTTCCCCTTCCGCCACTTGAACATGTAAAAGCCCATGAAGAAGCCGATCGGAATCGTGGCGCCGACGGTGAAGGTGCCCCACGCGCTGTCAGCGAGCGCGTTGACGACGATGATGCCCAGGCCGGCGAGCGCGACGACGAGGATGAACAAGACGGCGATGACCGCAGTCGTGCCGGCCACCGACCCGATCTCTTCCCGGGCAATCTCCGCCAGCGACCGTCCGCCGCGCCGCGTTGACGCCCACAGCACCACCGCGTCGTGCACGGCGCCCGCCAGCACGCAGCCGGCGATCAGCCACAGGAAGCCAGGCGCCCACCCGAACTGTGCGGCTAGCGTGGGGCCGACCAGCGGACCGGCGCCGGTGATCGCCGCAAAGTGGTGGCCGAACAGCACCCACCGCGGCGTTGGATAAAAGTTGGCGCCGTCGTACTTGGTGTGCGCCGGCGTCTTGCGCGAATCGTCCAGCGCCATCACTTTGGCGGCCAGGAACGCGCTGTAATACCGGTATGCAATGACGCCAATCGCCAGCGTCGGGACGACCAGGTAGAGTGCATGCATGCGGCGCATTATACTCGGTGGGTGTCCCCGTTTCGCCGGCTGTTCGGCTACGTCCTCCGGTACCGCCGCGATTTCGTAACCGGCCTCGCTTTCGCGTTTACCACCGCGGCCATCGCGCTGACCTCGCCCTTGGTCCTTCGTTATGCGGTCGACGATCTGACGCGTGAGGTGACGCGCGGCAAGCTGGTGTTCTACGCGGGTGTGCTGCTCGCCATCGGACTGGTTGGCGGACTGTTCCGCTTCCTGACGCGCCGGACTCTCATCGGCGCCTCACGCCACATCGAGTACGACATGCGCAACGACTTCTTCGCGCATCTCGAGAAGCTGCCGCTGTCATACTTCCAGACGCACCGCACCGGGGATCTGATGTCCCGCGCGACCAACGATCTGAACGCGGTCCGGATGATGATCGGTCCGGCCATCATGTATTCGGCCAATACGCTGTTGACGTTCGTGGCGGCGCTCGCGCTGATGATCTCGATCGACGGCCGGCTCACGCTGCTGTCGCTCATCCCGCTGCCGTTCGTGTCGATCTCGGTGAAGTATTTCGGATCGGCCATCCACCGGAAGTTCGAGCAGATCCAGGCGCAGCTGTCGGACGTCAGCGCCGTGGCGCAGGAATCGCTGTCGGGCGTGCGCGTGGTGCGTGCTTATCGCCAGGAACAGTCGGAGCTCGAGCGCTTTCGACAGTCCAACGAGGAGTACCTATCCCGCAACCGGACGCTCATCACGATCCAGGGGTTCTTCTTTCCGAGCATGACGCTGTTTCTCGGGCTTGGGGCGATGCTCGTGCTCTGGCTCGGCAGCCGCGAGGTCATCACCAATCGGATCACCCTCGGCGAGTTCGTGGCCTTCAACGCCTGGTTGACGATGCTGGCGTGGCCGATGATCGCGTTCGGGTGGGTCACCAACATGCTGCAGCGCGGGATGGCGAGCTGGAAACGCATGCTCGAGGTCCTGGAAACGGAACCGGCGATAGGGGATCGAGCGCAGAGCTCGCAGAGTCAGCAGAATTCGCAGGATCTTGATCCCGTCATTCGCGGCGAGATTGAATTCAGGGACCTTGTCTTTTCTTACAACGGTACGCGTGTGCTCGACCATGTCTCTGCGCGCATCCCGGCGGGGCAGACCGTCGCGCTCGTTGGCGTGACCGGCTCCGGCAAGTCGACGCTGATCAATCTGCTCGCGCGTGTGCACGACCCGCCGCCGGGCACGGTGTTGATCGATGGCGTCGACGTCCGCGATCTGCCGCTGCCGGTGCTGCGCGGCGCGATCGGATTCGTCCCGCAGGAGCCGTTTCTCTTCTCCGACATGCTCGCCGACAACATCGCGTTCGGACTGGACGCGATCGCGGGGTCAGGTGGGTCAGGTAGGCCGGGTGGGCCGGGTGGGCCGGGTAGGTCAGGTAGGTCAGGTGGGGAGGAAGATTCAGGCGAGGAATCCGTACGTAGGCCCGACCTTCAGGTCGGGCGTGATCCGGATCGCCTGGCTCGCATCCTGGACGCAGCCTCAATTGCGCGACTCGACAAGGACGTCGCTGATTTTCCGAAGGGCTACGACACGCTGGTCGGTGAACGAGGCATCACGCTGTCGGGTGGGCAAAAGCAGCGGACCGCCATCGCGCGCGCTGTGGCGATCGACCCGCGCATCCTGATCCTGGACGATGCGCTGTCGGCAGTGGACACATACACCGAGGAGGAAATCCTGTCGCGCCTGCGCGTCGTCATGCGCCAGCGCACGTCGATCATCGTCTCACACCGGATCTCGACGGTCCGCGACGCCGATCAGATTCTCGTCCTCGACGAAGGGCGCATCGTCGAGCGTGGGACGCACGAAGAGCTCACGCGGCGCAACGGACTGTACGCGGAGCTGCACAAGAAACAGTTACTGGAAGAAGAGTTGGCGGCGTCGTAACGAATCGGTAGGTCGGGCCTACTCTTCACGCAGCGATCGCAACGGATCAACGCGAGTGGCCCGCCAGGCAGGTGCGGCACAGGCTGCCGCGCCGATGGCAGCGAGCAGCGTCATCGCCAGCGCGTAAGTCGGCGGATCGACGGCCGTCACGCCGAAGAGCAGCGACTCGATCCAACTCGTCAGCGCCAGCGCGCCAAGTAATCCGGCAACGGCACCCAGAGCCACCGGCCGCAGTCCCTGACCGATGACGAGGCGAAACAGCTCCGCCCGCCGTGCCCCGAGCGCGAGCCGAATCGCCAGCTCTCGCGCGCGCTGAGAAACGGAATACGCCAGCACGCCGTAGGTCCCGAGCGCCGCGAGCAGCAGCGCAACGGCGGCAAACGACGAGAGCAGCAGCGTCCGGAAGCGGTGGCTGCCCATCGAGTCGTCGACGACCGCCTGCAGAGTCGCTACTGATGTCAACGCGAGGTCCTTGTCGACAGCCGCGACCTGCCGGCGAGCCGCCGCAACTGCGGCTGGTGCGTCGAGCGACGTTCGAACGACGAACGTCAGCGGATTCTGCATCTGCTGCCCGATGCTTTGATACGCGAGCGGCTGCGGGTCCCGGTCCAGGCCATCCTGTTTCTCGTCGGCCACCACGCCGACGACGGCGATCCACGGCGCGTTGTCCTGCGGCCGGGCGAACTTGAGCTGCACGCCGATCGGATCGGCGCCGCGGAAGAACTTCCGCACCATCGCCTCGTTGACGATCGTCGTGCGTGGCTGATCGACCCGATCGCGCTCGTCGAACATCCGGCCGCTCAACAGCCTGATCCCCATCGTCTTGAAATAGTCGGGTGTGATGGACGAATGACGGATATCGCGCTCGTAATCGTCGGCGGCGCGCCCCTGGAACGTCAGGTCGCCCGTCCACGTCGCGCCGCGCAGAGCGATCGAGCTCGATGCGCCCACTGACTGCACGCCCGGTTCCTCCCGGATCCGCCGCTCGATGTCCGTGAACGCGAGGAACCGTGCGCGGGCGTCCGGATACCGCACGCTGGGCAGCGTCACGGTCAACGCGATGACGCGATCGGGATTGAAGCCGGGATCGACTCTGCCGAGCTGAACGAGGCTGCGCACCAGGAGCACCGACCCCACGACCAAAATGATGGACAGCGCCACTTCGGTAGCAACAAGGGCGTTGCGGAGCAGCGTCGCGTCGCGAGCCGCAGACGCGGTGCGATCGCTCAACTGCCCGGGTCGCGACGAGGTCAGCGCCGGCATGATGCCGAAGACGATCGGCGCCGACAGCGACAGAGCAGCAGCAAACAATGCGACCGCACGATCGAGCCGGATTTCGGCAAACGGCGGAAGGGAGGGCGCTGCGAGCCGAGCAAGCGCCGCGCTGGCCAGCCACGTCAGCGCGAAACCGAAGGCGCCGCCGGCCACCGACAGCACGAGGGATTCAATCAGTAACTGACGAACGAGCCGTGTCCGGCTCGCGCCCAGCGCGCGGCGGATCGCCAGCTCACGTCCGCGCGCGATCGCGCGACCGAGCTGCAGGTTGGCGATGTTCGCACACACAATCAGGAACAGCAGGCCGACCGAGGCGCTCAGCATCAGAAGCGCCGGGCGGGATTCGAACGCAAGGCTGCCCTGGAACGGCTCGAGGTGCACGCCCATCTTCGTATTCGTATCGGGATACTGTTCCTCGAGCGCGCGGGCCACGCGGTCCATGTCGGCGCCGGCCTGCGCCAGGGTGACGTCCGGTTTGCGTCGCGCGATGACGCCGAGCCAGTGGGGGCGCCGGGAGTTCTTGAAGATGTTGGGCGAATAGGCGACCGGGATCCAGACGTGCACATCGCGACCGGGGAAGAAAAATTCGCGCGGCATGACGCCCACGACCTCGTAGGTCGCTCCGCTCAGCGAGATCGACCTGCCGATGATGGCCGGATCGCCTGCAAACGCGCTCTGCCAGAAGCCGTAGCTGAGCATCACCACACGCGCTTTGCCCGCGAACGTTTCCTCGTCGCTGAACGTTCGGCCCAGAAGAGGCTGCGCGCCGAGGACCTGAAAGAGATTGCCGGTGACCCCGAGCGACTTCAGCGGCTGCGGGTCGCCATAGCCTGTGAGGAAAACATCCGATGCGCCGCTCCCTTCGTTGAAATACTGCTCGTAGGCGGCCATGTCCGCGAAGACGACGTTCTCGGTTCGCCAGTCGGCGTAGTTTGCCGGCGATGCGATGTTGCGCGTCCAGCGTCTCAGCGGATTGGTTTCGAAAACGCGGACGAGCTCGTCCGGTCGCTCGTAGGGCAGTGGTCGAAGCAGCACGGCGCCGGCGAACGTGAAGACGACCGTGCCCGCACCGATGCCGATCGCGAGCGTGGCGATCGCGATCGCCGAGAACACCGGGTTCTTTCGGAGCGACCGCAGCGCGTACCGGATGTCGCGCATCGTTTCCTCCAGCAGCGGCAGGCCGCGCGCGCGTCGATTGTTCTCTTCGAGTTGCGCGATGCCGCCGAGCCGGAGGCTTGCTCGGCGATTCGCCTCGGCGGGCGTCACGCCCTTTTTCAGCTCCTCGGCAGCCAGCATGTCGAGATGCGACTGCAGCTCGTCGCGGAAATCGGCGTCGAGGCGGCTGCCGAAAAGCGCCGACCGGGTGCGCGACGCCAGGATCAGCAGCCTGGTCCACATGTCAGCGCCCCTCGGAGAGCCGAAGCATCCGGCCGATGACCCCGGCGATTCGCGTCCAGTTGTTGGTCGCGGTCGCCAACTGCTTGCGACCCGATTTGGTGATTGCGTAGAACTTCGCGCGCCGGTTGTTGTCCGAGACGCCCCAGCTCGCCGAAATCCACCGGCGCTGCTGGAGCCGCAGCAGCGCGGCGTAGATCGTTCCCTGATTCAGCTGGAGCACTTCCTCGCTGATCTGCTCGATGCGCCGCGCGATGCCGTAGCCGTGCAGCGGCCCCATCGCGTCGAGCGTCTGCAGCACCATGAGGTCGAGCGTGCCCTGCAGGATGTCGGATCGATCGCTCACGGTTGTCTCCTGTGGCCAGGCCACACGACTCTAGGACGGCTCCTGTGGAATGTCAACAGGAGGCCGGAGCGGGTCAACTGGGTCAGGTGGCGGCGCCTGCGGCCTTGGCGAAACGCGCAAGCGCATAGAAACGCGCGAGTACGTAGGCCCGAGCTTTAGCTCGGGCGAGATCGGGGGCCCGACTCGAGGTCGGACCTACGTACGGATCGAGTACTCTATTCGGCGGAGAATCCGCGGTGTCCCTCCACGACGACGAAGTCCTCGGCAAAGCTTACGACGCCGTCCTGATGCGACGGCTGTTGACGTATCTCAAGCCGTACTGGCGCCAGGTGGCCGTCGCCTTTGGCGCGATCGTCGTCGGCACCGCGGCGGCGCTCGCTCAGCCGTACCTCATCAAGATCGCCATCGACGATCACATCGCGGTGCGGAGGTTGGACGGCCTGGCCGGGCTCGCGGTTCTGTACGTCGGCATCCTCACGGCAGCGTTCCTTTCGGAGTACATCCAGACCTGGACGCTGCAGTTCACCGGGCAGCGGATCATGTTCGACCTGCGGATGGCCATCTACGGCCACCTCCAGCGGCTCGACCTGAAGTACTACGATCGCAACCCGGTCGGGCGCCTGATGACGAGGGTCACATCGGACGTCGACGTCATCAACGATCTGTTCACCGCCGGCGTCGTGACGATCTTCAGCGACGTGTTCACGCTCGCCGGCATCATGGTGATTCTGCTGGTGATGAACTGGCGGCTGGCGCTCGTCGCGTTCACGGTCCTGCCGCTCATCGCGCTCGTCACGCAGTGGTTCCGGAAGAACGTCCGCGAGTCGTACCGCATCGTGCGTGGCTGGATCGCTCGCATCAACGCATTCCTCCAGGAGAACATCACCGGGATGATGACGGTGCAGCTCTTCCGGCGGGAGGCGCTCAACTTCGCGCGCTTCGACGAGATCGACCGCAGGCACCGGGACGCCAACATCGAATCGATTTTTTACTACGCGGTGTTTTATCCGGCGATCGAGGCGATCTCGGCCCTCTCGCTCGCGCTCATCGTCTGGTACGGCGGCCTGCGGGTGATCGGCGGCGCGCTGACGCTCGGCGCACTCGTCGCGTTCGTGCAGTACTCGCAGCGGTTCTTCCGGCCGATCAGCGACATGTCGGAGAAGTTCAACGTCATGCAGTCGGCCATGGCCTCATCCGAGCGGATCTTCAAGCTGCTCGACGAGCCAGTCATCGTCAGGCCGCCCGACCATGCGGTCGCGAGGCCGGCGCCGGCCGCGGGCCATATCGTGTTCGATTCGGTCTGGTTCGCGTACAACGCCGAAGACTGGGTCCTGAAGGACGTGTCGTTCGACGTGCGTCCGGGCGAGCGCGTCGGCATTGTCGGCGCCACCGGGTCGGGAAAGACGACGCTCATCAATCTGTTGCTGCGGTTCTACGATGTGCAGAAAGGGCGCATCACCGTCGACGGCGTGGACATCAAGCGGCTCGACCTGGCCGACCTGCGCGGTCTCTTCAGCCTCGTGCTCCAGGACGTGCATCTCTTCTCAGGCACCATCGCCGACAACATCCGGCTCGGCGACGGGACCATCGACGACGAGCGAGTCAGGCGCGCGGCGCGAGCGGTGCATGCCGACAGCTTCATCGAGCGGATGCCCGGCGGGTACGCGGCGCCGGTTGCGGAGCGGGGATCCACGTTGTCCGTCGGCCAGAAACAGCTGCTGTCGTTCGCCCGGGCGCTGGCGTTCAACCCGCGGGTCCTCGTGCTCGATGAAGCGACGTCGAGCGTCGACACCGAAACAGAAATGCTGATTCGCGACGCGTTGGCGGTGTTGATGAAAGGACGGACGACCATCGCCATCGCGCACCGGCTCTCGACGATTCAGGACATGGACAAGATCCTCGTGCTGCACAAGGGCGTGCTGCGCGAGGCCGGCACCCATCAGGAACTCCTGGCCGCGCGCGGCATCTACTTCAAGTTGTTCCAGTTGCAGTACAAGCAGGAGCCGATGGAGAAGTCGGTCAGGTAGGTCACAGGTGGGTCGGGTAGGTCAGGTGGGTCAGGTGGGCCAGGTGGGTCGGGTGGGCCAGGCAGGTCAGGTGGGTCAGGCGGGTCGGGTAGGTCAGGTGGGCCAGGTAGGTCAGGTGGGTCGGGTAGGTCGGTAGTGGTCTAGCGCGAGGTCTTCGAGCGAGCTGGGAGTGGCGCCCCAGCGAGCGGAGTAAAAATGTCGCCTATCGGCTGCCGCTCATTGGCAGCGGGCGAGAGGGAAGCGGCTGCGAATCGTTGGAAATGGGGCCCTTGAACAGACGCTGCATGAAGGTCGGCGTCGTGGCGTGGGGGTTCCAGCCAAGGCGCAGCACGGTCACGTCGACGGGTTTGACCCCGAACTGCAGCGCCTCGTAACAGCTCCACATGTAGAAATCGAGCTCGTTCCCCTGGATTTCCGGTCCGGTGTCGAGCACGGAGTAGACGCCGTCGTACTTCGATTCAGGGGCGTCGATCTGAACGATCGATCCGATTGGCAGAACCGCGGGGTCCGAGGCAATGACGCCCGACTGAGCGGCGACGCCGGCGTAGGTGACCAGGCCCTTGCAGTACGCCGTTGCCCTGAACGTGAGCCGCGTCCCCGGCAGCGGCGCGTGCGACACCGACTCGGCGGACGCCGGCCGCAGCCACGGCAGATTCTGCGAGTCGAGCATCGTCACTTCGAGGACCGACACGAATCCCACCGCCGCGATCAGCGTCACAAACGCCTTTCTCCAAACGGAGCCGGCGATAATCATGAGCTTCTCTGGCATTGTAGATGGCAGCAGTCAGCTTAGCCGACTGATTTCAGATTTCAAATCTGAAATCGCGTCTCTCTCAAATTTGAAATCAATCGTAAATCTAGAATCGTAAATCTTAAATTTCACGCGAAGTGACTGTACCCGCGTGGCATAGGCTTCTCGTCGGAGTTGTATCTGATCGTGACAGCCGGCTCTGCCGTGCAGACACCGATTTTTGTGATCGTCACGCCAATCGATTGAAGACGTCGCGCCCGCTTCGGGTGCGCCGTGAACAGCAATTCGTAATCGTCACCGCCCGTCAGGGCGGCGACAATCGGATCCTCGCCGCGCGCGGTAAACCACGCCCGCACGTCGGGATCGATCGGCAATGCTTCCTCATCCACTCGGATCCCGACGCCGCTCGCGGCAGCCACTTGCGTGACGGCATCCGCAAATCCGTCGCTGAGATCCATGCAGGCCGACGCCGCGCGGTTGCGCGACAGCAGCATCCCGGACCGAACGCGCGGTTCGGGGTACAGGTATCGACGTACGCAGCGCTCGCTGATGCTCGCTGCTGGTCCGAGTCGTTCGGTGGCTTCCGTGGTCGCCCCGTTGGCGCGAAGCATCTGCAGTCCGGCGGCCGCGGCCCCTAGCGAGCCGGTGACGTACACCGCATCGCCCGCGCGAGCTCCAGCTCGCCTCAGTGCTTGCCGTCGTTTGACGGCGCCGCTGACGGTGACGTCGACCACGAGCGGACCGGGGGATCGCGTCAGATTTCCGCCTACGACCTGCACGCGATGGCGCGCCGCGAGCGCGGTGAGGCCGTCGATCATGGCGTCGAAATCGGTGCACGGCAGCGCCGCCGGCAACGCCAGGGACACGAGCGCCAGCCGTGGCTCGGCACCCATGGCCGCGAGATCGCTGAGATTTACCGCGAGCGCGCGATGGCCGATGGCGGCGGGAGGCGTGAAGGCGCGGTCGAAATGGATCCCTTCGACAAGCGCATCGACCGTCAGCACCTCCTGGCGATTACGTGCCGGTTCCACAACGGCCGCATCGTCACCAATGCCGACGGCGACCCAGTCGGGCGCGGGGGGGAGGCGCGACCGGATGCGCGCGATGAGCTCGGCTTCGGTGAGTTCAGAAACGTTCATCAGGTGGGATTAGGGGTTAGGGATTAGGGGTTAGGGGTTAGGGATTAGGGATTAGGGATTAGGGATTAGGGGTTGGAAATGCCACCGTCTTGCTCATCCCCAATCCCTAATCCCCAATCGCCAATCGCCAATCGCCAATCG
>Ga0114129_10002995_pt1 | contig 23658 bp, 24 predicted proteins | sample RhiMetdeltSRZDD1_FD_80071 | JGI IMG/M metagenome (GOLD analysis project Ga0114129, IMG submission 80071) | Populus rhizosphere microbial communities from Tennessee, USA - Rhizosphere MetaG P. deltoides SRZDD1 (version 2) (version 2) | ecosystem: Host-associated > Plants > Roots > Rhizosphere >...
CCTCGACGGCGGCGTAGAAGGCATCCATGTCCACGTGCGCGACGATCCTCACCGGCCGGCCCGCTTACTCCTGGCGAAGGGCCATGATGGCGAGGGAGATGTGCACGCGCTCGCCGAGGTAGGCCCCACCGGTGTCGATCGTCGCGTTCCAGGTGACCCCGAAGTCGCGGCGGTCGATCGCCGTCTCCGCCCGGAAGGCGGCGGCGATCTTGCCGCTGAACGGGTGCTTGGCCTGGCCGAGATAGCGCGTGTCCAGGACGACCGGCCGCGCGACGCCGTGGATGGTGAGGTCGCCCGTCACCTTCCAGTGAGCCGGGTCGAGAGCCTCGACCCGGGTGCTCGTGAACGTGATCGCCGGATGGTCCCTGCCGCCGAGCAGGTCGGGGTCCATGAGCCGGCTCATGAGGCGATCGTTGGTCACGTCGATGCTGGACACCGGGATCGACGCGTTGACCGACGACGCGGCGGGGCGGGCCGCATCGAACGCGAGCGATCCCTCGAGCGCGCGGAAGCCCGTGCGGTAGGTGGAGAAGCCCATGTAGTCCAGCGAGAACTCGACGCTCGAGTGCACCGGATCGATGGTCCAGGTCGCCAGTGTGGTCGCCATGGTGATCTCCTTGCAAAGGAGTACGAGTACGAACCCGATCGAGAACGAGAGCTCATGCCTTCCCTTTCCCGATCCCGAGGTTGGGTTCGCGGGAGGCTGTTGCGTTGTCCGCCCGTGGAGTGTAAATCGGCGTGCAAGGCGAGGCGTGATTGAGAATCTGCGCGGGCGGCATCCTGGTGCGGGGTCAGGACATCCTCCTGGCGAAACGGTCGGCAGACCGGCCGTTCTATCCCGGCGTGTGGGACGTCGTCGGGGGGCACTGCGAGACGAATGAGGCTCCTGCTGACGCTTTGATCCGCGAGCTTCGGGAAGAGATCGGCGTGGAGGCGCTCGCCGTCGAGCAGATCGCCATCTTCGGGGACCCAGAACCGGCAACGCACGGCGAGGCCCGTTACCACATGTTCGTCGTCACGGCCTGGAGTGGCGAACCAGAGCTACGGAACGCCGAACATTCCGAATTGCGCTGGGTCGGCGCCACCGAGGCCGGTACGTTGCCATTGGCACATCCGGACTATCCAGGCCTCTTCCGAGAAGCCATTCGACGCGCACAGGCAGCCGGCGCAGACACCTGACGTCACGGTCGCAGCGCGTGCGGGATGGCGTCAGGACGGTGGGTGTCGATCACGCGGGCGCAGCTGCGTGAGACCCACGACGATGACGACGATACCCCCGAGTATCAGCCACCATGGCGGACCGCCGCGCCAGGTCCCGAGGGCGGAGGCGAGAAGGAGCCCGGCTCCGAGCGCGAGGAGGAAGAAGGCGCGCCGTCCGGTGCGCAGCCGCAGGGCGTGGCCGAGCCCCACGCCGACCAGCACGGCGCCGTAGGCCGGGAGTAAGCGCCCCGCAGGGGGAAGCCCGAGCGCGGTCGCCAGCAGGTACGCGCCGACCAGGAGCGGAGCCAGGCTCGAGGGGTGCAACAGCGCGTCCGCCCAGGGCATGCTGCTCCGCGCTCGCGCGGGCGCGTCGGGCGGCCGCGCCTGCGCCGGCGCGGCGCCGGGGTCGGCCGCGTGACGGGTCTCCGGCGCGACGACGCGATAGAGGCGGATCGGGTGCTCGATGTTCTTGAGCTCGCGCACGCCCAGGTCCTCGAACGCGACGTCGAGCTTCTTGTAGACCTGCTGGTAGACGGCCTCCGAGACGCAGATGCCGCCGGGGGCGGCGACCGACTGTAAGCGCGCCGCGATGTTCACGCCGTCGCCGTAGACATGGTAGTCCTGCACGATGACATCGCCCAGGTGCACGCCGATCCGGGTCTCGATCCGCCCGTCGGGTGCCCGGCCGGTGTTGGCGACGGCCTGTGCCGCCTGGATCGCCTGGGCGCACCGCACGGCGTTGATCACGCTGTCGAACTCGCCGAACACCGAGTCACCGGCCGTGTCGACGACCCGGCCTGCATGCGCCTGGACCAGCGCCTGGGTCCGCTCGTGGAACTCGCGGATCAGCGCGGTGGTCCCCTCCTCGTCCCGTCCCATCAGGCGGCTGAAGCCGGAGACGTCGATCATGAGGATGGCCGAGAGCTTGCGGCGTGGTGCGGAGGCCTCGGCCGTCATTCCGTCCACGCCCGCATAGGTCCTCCCGATTGAGTCGGTCGGATCGAGGATAACCCGGTCGGCAGGCCACCGCACCGAGACGCGCTCACCTCGCGTCGATGGACTGGTAGAGCCTCGGCAGGATTCGATTCAACGAGACGGCCCATGGCACGTCCCAGGACCGCGCGTAGGCGGTGATGCACTCGATGAGGCATCGCACGGAGTCGGCAGACTGGAAGGCGACGATGTGCGCGGCTCCATCCCGCTCAGCGGTGTGGACGGACTTCTCGATGCCATGGGGAAGCGGATGCTGCGATGAGACGAACTCGGACAGGGCGGTCCAGTCTTTGGCCGGGATTCGGACGCGAACCATAGCGCCAAGCTCCAGACGTCGTGACGGCGAACCGCGCACGGCAGGCAGAACGGCCGCAGAACGGCCTGGAGAATGCGACCGCAGGGGGGCTACGTCAAGCGTGAAGCGAGTCTCGGGCCGTCGGCCGGCTCAGGTGGTTCCCGGCCGGCGGAGGCTCTCGTCCAGCTCCTCCAGGCACTGCGTGCAGAGTCGATATCGTGGATCGTCCGGTGGGAGCGCGCGGGACGCCAGTCCGACGTAGGTCATGAGCTCCCAGGCGTGCAAACGCAGGGTATGGATCTCGAAGATTCGCGGAGGCCCGGGCAGCTCGAGAACGACCCACGGGGCGCGCTCGAGCAGCCTCCGGACATCGTCACGCAGCGGAGGCGGCGCCTCGGACCGCACGCCCTGCAGGAACTCCCAGCTGTCTTCCGAGAGGCGGATCGTGACGGGCGTCCGGGGCACGGGCGCGTTCCTTTCAGGAGACCGCGAACGCACCCGCCGGTGTTCGACGACCAGCCACTCGTCGAGCGGGTTCCGACCACTCCACTGTCGACGGGCGCCCGCGTGAGCGGACCGGAGCCCGCGTGCTGGAGCGCGTCAGCGAGACGCGCATCGTAGGTCCATGCGCGGTGCACGCCACGTGCCGGAGCCGGCCCACCATCTTTCGCGGGTTTGATGGGGGCATTTGCCCTGGGCGTCACAGTCCTTTCACTGCACGATCTTCGTGGTGGCTCATGAGCCCGTCGGCTCGGGGCACTCTGGCACGACGCCGCGGTCGAGTGCCGGATGTGCGTGACGTTGGCGTTCAGAGCTCCAGCCGATAGAGGCGCACCCAGAGATCTGGCTCGTCGCCCTTCCGCGCGTTGAAGCGTTCCTCGCCTCCTGGCAGCGCCACCGGCGAGGTTCGCCACAGCGACGGCTGACGAGCGAGCTGGTCACGAAATTCCTCGGTCGCCCAGATCTGACCGGGCTCCACGTGGGGCTCCACGCGGACGGCGCACAGCACGGCCTCGCCCCCGGCGACGGCGGTGGAGCCATCGCCCTCGCGCCGGGTCAGCACCTCGCCGTGGTGCAACGCCACCCGCAGACGGGGTTGGCCTGGCGCGCTGTAGACTTCATCGACGAGATGGCGTGCGCTTCGAGCCAGCGCGACCGGGTCGTCGTGGATGACCAGGACGGCGTCGCCGGCGCCGGTCTCGGCGCAGACCGCACTCTTGGCCGATATCCGCACCGCCTCCTCGAGCGCGCGACGGACGGGCGCGTCGACGCCCGCGCGCATGAGGCCGCCGAAGCCCTGGATGTCGGCGGCGAGCACGCACAACATCCGCGGGGTCGCGCCGGGCTCGGCGCTCACCGCCCCATGCCAGGGCCGGCCGTAGCCGACGATGTTCGTCCGGTCGATCCGCCCCAGGTACGCGGGGTTGATCTGGCCGATCACGTCCGACAGCACGGGATGCACGACGTAGTGCGTCGCTCGCGGTAGCACGCCGTCGGGCTCGAGCGTTCCCTCGCCGGGTCGCAAGAAGCGCTGCACCGTCTCGCCGCGGACGCGGTCGGGCAGCGGGTAGCCGAGGAGTCCGACCCGATAGAGCGCACAGAAGACGTGCTGCGGCTCCGGGGCGCCGGTCGTCACGGTGTGCGCCCGGAACAGCGTCTCGACCTCGTCGCGGGTCAAGATGTGGCCGGGCAGGCGTCCGAGGAACTGGGTCAGGTCGAGGTCGGCGACGTAGGGCGCGATCTCGACGAGGTACTCCTGGGCGATCTCGGTCGCCGCCTGGTTCACGACCTCCTTCAGCCGGTGCTCGTTGCGTCGCTCGTCCGGGCGCAGCGTGGTCAGCCGCTGGCCGATGGTCATGAGGTCGCGCGGGCGGAGCAGCGTGTGGCGGCAGATGTAGTCGAACGCGTCCTCCTCGAGGCCGGTGTACGCGTGGGTCACCGTCGTCCGGCCCAGGAACGCCTCGATGGGGCGGTCGCGCAGCCGCTCGGGCCGCACCATCCGATCGGCCTTCTCCAGACGGATATTGTTGATGAAGATCTCGCGCAGGCTCTCGACGGGATAGACGATGTCGACGGCGCTGCCACGATACTGCTGGCTCATGACCGTGGCCTGCAGCAGGCGCGCGTAGGCCTCCTTCCGTACGGCCGCGAAGACCTTGAGGTGATGATTGACGCGCCGGAGCTGGTAGGCCACCTCGACGAGACCCAGCTGAGCGAAGTGCCAGATGTCGGGGGACAGCTCGCCGGCCACGCTGGCCCGGTTGCGAACGGCCTCGATGTGCTTGTTGAAGTACTCGTCGACCCCGTCGAGGAAGATGGCGACCGGCGTGTTGACGGCGCGCAGGCGCGGGACGAGATGGCCGTCGGTGTCGTTGGCGGTGCGGAGCAGCTCGCTCGGCGAAAAGTCGAGCAGGCGCACGAAGTGGTCGATGACGCCGCGGAGCGGCGCGTCGGCGAGGAGACGCCCGAGCCGCGGGTTGACCTTCAGCTGGTCGAGCTGGTCCAGGTGCTTCAGCGTCGCGGCAGCGATCGCGGTGAGCCAGAGCTTCGACCAGGGCAGGGAGGACTCCGCGAAGAAGGCCAGGGCGTCCTTGCCGAAGATCTTGTCGCCGATGGGTTTGTCGAGGAGGTTGCTGGTGGGCAGGCACACCGACCGCGTCTTGCGCTGGTAGGTGATGCGCTTGGCCTTGAGGAGCAGCGTCTTGCCGAACCCCTTGGTGCCGATGACGATGAACTTGTCGTCGCGGTCGAGGCTCAGGAAATTGTCGATCTCCGGCGTACGGTGCAGGAGCGCGTCGTCGAGGTCCTCGGCGACGCGGATGTCGTCGGCGTCCACGGTCCACGCCCGCATGGGTCCTCCCCCGGATGGCCAGTCGCAGGCTAGAGGATAAACCCGGCGCCGAGCCGCCGCAGGGGCCGCCCCGGACGGACGCCACTCGGCCGAGGGCTCATGGGCGCCCGCGCGTGGTGGCGATGTCGACCTCGTTTCCGGCGGCGTCGGCCAGTGTCCACCAGGCCGGGGCGAACGCATCGCGCACCATGCGGCCGCCGGCAGCGAGCGCGGCCGCGACGCGGGCCTCCGCCTGCTCGTACGGCACCCAGACGGCGACGTGGATCGCGCCGCCACCGTCGGCGCGCGGCTCGTTCATCCGCTCGAACCAGAACCCCGGCCCCCGATCGCGCGGATCGACGAGGTCCTCGGCGGGACTGTCGCGGCGAGGCTCGTACTCGAGCGCGGCCCGCCAGAAGGGCATGACCTCGCCCGTCGAGGCCGCGCCCGGGATGACGAGCACGCTCTGTACGGCCGACGGGTCGGCGGACAGCCCCAACCCCCTCGCGGCCGCCGAGATCCGGCGGGCCATCTCGACGTCGCGCTGGCTCATCCCGTAGTAGTCGTCCGTGTACGTGATCAGGCGCACGGTCACCCCGTCGCTCCCGCAGGTCGACGTTGGGCGCGTGGTCCTCGACGCCGGGCACCTGGGCGATGGCCTGCACGAGCCGCGCGCTCGCCGCGAACGAGCCGGTCCGGAAGTACGCGCACGCACCGTCACCGACGACCCGCCAGTCGGCGACGCCCTCGGACTCGTGGAACTGCTGCGGGCTGATCCAGTCGGTCATGCGGGCCTCCTTGCCATGGTCAGCGTCTCGATGCGACGACCAGCCATCAGCCCCTAGCGATAGACGTTGTTCGAGGTGCGGTCGCCACGGAGCCACCGCGCGAGAGTTGCTCGCGCGTCCGCCCGGCGATCCTTGGCGATCCGATTCGCGTTGGGCGCATCGAGGGTGAATTCGAGAATCAGGCCGTTCGGGTCCTTGATGTACACCGAGCGGCAATAGCCGTGCTCCAGCACGAAGGTGTCCGGGGCCTTGTAGCCGGCGGCTCTGATGCGCTTCTCGAGCGTCTTCTGTGTCGCGCGATCGACCTTGAGCGCGATGTGATGGAAGGGTGTCTTCGGAATGCGCGGACTGAACTTGCGCGCATCCGCCCGATCGGCGAACTGGAAGAACGCGAGGGCGCCGCCATCACCGAGACCGAAGAAGCAGTGACAGTACGTGCGCATCTTTCCAAACAGCTTGTCGGATTCGGTCCAGGTCGCCACGAGCGGCAGTCCTATCACCTCCTCGTAGAATCTGCGGGTCTTCTCCATGTCCCTGGTCGTGTAGGCCGTGTGATGAAGGCGGCTGGGCAGGCTCGCGGTTCTCGGCATCAGGCGAAGTCTCCGATCTCGAGCGAGAGTCTCGGCACGCGGTATGTTCACCCGGATGAGTTTCAGTGTACCCACGCTGTCCGCGAGCGCGACTCCACACCTGCCTGTGGATTGTGCAAGCCGCGGGAGCTGGCGGCGACGTAGCGCCGGGCGGCTGATCAGCTAGTCACGGGTGGCGGCGTCTGCCGTCCGGGCCCGGGCGTCGCGGGTCAGAAGGACCTGCGTGCGCAGTCGCCGGCTGGGGGCTCGTTCGCGAAGCGCGCCGTGGTCCACGCGACGAGCGGTCCCTCGAGCGGGGTGCCGGGCTGCACGATCGTCCCGTGATCGCGCCCCGCGAACGTCCAGTACTCGATCTGCTGGCCCGCGCCGCACCGCCCGTCGACATACGCGTCGGTGGCCGCCGGCGGCACGACGACGTCCGTCAGTCCCTGGGCGATCAGCACGGGCGCCGCGATCTCGCCAGTCGCGCTGTTCTGTTCCAGCCGGGCGGCCAGGGCCTCGTTCGTGCCCATCGCCAGCGCCGGACCGTCGAGCGTCGCCGTGAGGGCCGCGATCCGCTCGGGATCCTCGCGAGGGATGACGCCGCACAGGTTGACGATCTCGCGGGCGGCGACGAGCGCTTGCGGTCGGAGGGCCTGCTCGAACGTGACGTCGGGGTAGAACCGGCTGTACGACAGCGCGAGATACGGCCCGAGGCGCTTGTCGACCGCGAGATTCCTCGAGAGGATGCTCGCGATGTCCGCGGCCGGTGCGATGCCTGCGACGCCGACGATCTCCACGTCCGACGCGTAGCGCGGGCCGACGATCCCGGTCCACAGGGCCGCGTGCCCGCCCTGCGAGTGGCCCCAGACCACCGTGCGCGCGTCGAGCGTGAGCTCGGGCATCTGTCGCGCGGCGCGCACCGAGTCGAGCGCCGCGCGCGCTTCGCCTTCGCCAATGATGTAAGGGAGCGGGCCACCCTTCTCGGCGAACGAGTAGTCCGTCGCGACCACGACCCAGCCGGCCGCGACGATGCGGTCGCGCGCGGGAATGCCCTCGCTCGGTGCCGACGCGAGCGACGGCATGCACTTCTGCAGCACGCCCGTCGTGCCGTGCGTCCACGTGATCACGGGACGCGGGCCCGGCGGGAGATCGGCCGGGGCGAAGACGGTCGCCACGGCGGTGGCCCGCGTGTTGTCGTCGACCGTCGTCGTGTAGAGGATGCGCCAGCCCTGCATCGCCGCCGGCAGGGTCACGTCGGTGAGCGGCTGGCTGCGCAGCAAGGCGCCGGGCTGGCTCGGCAGGTCCGCCGGCGGATCGTAGAACACGTCCGGAACGTGCGCGGTGATCTGTGTCCGCGAGTCCTGGGGCGTCGAGGCCGCGGGGTCCGTGGGAGCGACGCTCGGCTCGGACGACCGCGCCGCCGTCCGACCGCAACTGGTTCCCGTGAGGACGATGACCAGGATCGCAGAGCCGAGGCTCATGATCAGGGGCATGATTCCCTCCGCGGCTGCCGCCGCCATGCTTTCGGCGTTGACGGGACCACGACGCGCACGCCGTCCCTGAGTGCTCGAACGCTGATATTGTCCGGCGGTGAGTCGGCGCCCACAGTCCCGAACGGCGACGGCGGAGTGGCCTGATGGCTCTGCGGCGAAGGGATGCGGCCGTTACCCGGGGACCTCGGCCTCGATGAGCTGGGCGAGAAGGGTGAGCGACTCTTGCCAGCCGAGATAGCACGCCTCCGGGGGGATGGCGGCGGGTATCCCTTCCTGGACGATGGTCACATCGGTCCCGCAGGACACCGCCTTCAGGGTGATCGTTGTCTGCATCTCGCCGGGGAGGCCCGGGTCGTCGAACCTGTCCGTGTGGCGGATGCGCTCATGTGGCACGAGGTCGAGATAGGTCCCGCCGAAGGCGTGGCTGTGGCCGGAGGTGAAGTTCGTGAAGGACATCCTGTAGGTCCCGCCGACCTTCGCGTCCAGGTGGTGAACCTTGCCCGTAAAGCCGTTCGGCGGAAGCCATTTGACCATGGCGTCGGGATCGAGGAATGCCCGATAGACTTTCTCGGGCGTCGTACGAAGCACCCGGTGAAGCCGGACGGTGCCGGTGGACATGGCCAACGTCTCCTTTCTCTCTACCCTCGAGTCGAACGGGGATCGGCGGAATCGACACGTGAGACTCGAAGGGGGGTTCAGCCTACTCGAGCTCGATTCGAGATGTCTCGGATCGCGGCGAGCCGCCGGGTACAATCGCGTGGACGGCTTGGGGCACCAGAGCCACCCTCTCGAACCGGGGAAGCGAGATGGCAGACGAAGATCTGAAGGTGGAGATCGAGCGGCTCAAGGCCGAGAACGAACGCCTCAAGGGGCAGCGTGAGCGGGGCGTCACCCTCAAGGTCAGCGAGAAGGGGGGCGTGTCGGTGTACGGCCTCGGCCGCTTCCCCGTCACGCTCTACAAGGAGCAGTGGACGAAGCTCCTGGCCATGGCCGACGAGATCCGGGCGTTCATCAAGGAGCACGACGCCGAGCTGAAGGCCAAGCCGTAACGCGTGCGGATCTTCGACCGGAAGTTCGGCGCCGACTTCCTCGCGGGAGTTCCGCCCGAGCCGGGCATCTATCGCATGTACGACGCCGCCGGCGGGCTCCTCTACGTCGGCAAGGCGCGCAATCTCCGGCGGCGGCTGGCCCAGTACCGGACGACCCGCCGGACGAAGAAGGATCGCAAGCGTCGCGCGCTGGTGCGATCCGCCGACCGCATCGAGTGGCAGGTCTGCGCGTCGGAGCTGGAGGCCTCGCTCACCGAGATCGGCCTCATCCAGGTGCTGCGGCCGAGGCGAAACGTCACCGGCGCCTTTCCGTTCCTGTATCCCTTCATCGGGGTCCAGGTCGATGGGCCCGACACGCGCTTCTGCCTGACCACCGCGCCGGAGGCGTTCCTCGCCTTCGAGGTCCACGGGGCATTTCGTTCGCGCGAGGTCACCCGGGAGGCCTTCTTCGCGCTCATGCGCCTGCTCCGGTTCGTGGGGCACCCGAAGCCCCGACGCGCGCGTGATCGGCTCGGCGTGCCCCGTCACTCCCACGTCTGGACGTTTCGCCGGCTCCCGCACGACTGGCCGGCGCTGTGGAAGGCCCTGTTCCGCGGTACCTCGCGCGCGGCACTGGAGCAGCTCTCCCTGCGCCTGCTCGACTACGACGGAGCGTGTGCCCGGAGCGCGGACATCCAGGCGGACCTCGAGGCCGTGGGTCGCTTCTTCGACGACGAAGCCTCAACGCTCGCCAGCGCGATCACCGCCACCGGGTACGTCGGCTACCCGGTGCCCCAGCGCGACCGTGACGCGCTCTTCCTCCGATACCGCGACCTGCGCCGGGTCTCGGCGTCCGTTCCGGGACGATCTGCACCCCTTCTTCTGCGACCCTGAGCGGGAGGGTCTGAAGGACACGTGACCGAGGGGGCAACGATCCGCTGGGCCCGTCTCTACGATCTCGGGACGGCCGTTCTGTCGTTGGGCCGGCTGTCGGCGCTGCATCGGAAGACGGTGGCGCTGGCCGGGATCGTTCAGGGCGAGCGCATCCTCGATGTCGGATGCGGGCCTGGGCGGCTCACGATCCTGGCGGGAACGGTTGCGGGGTCGGGGGGCGAGTCGTGCGGGATCGATCCGGCGCCCGAGATGATCGCCCTGGCCCGCCGAAAGGCCGCACGGGCAGGGGTGCGCGCGCGGTTCGACGTGGGCGTGATCGAGGCGCTCCCGTTCCCCGACGATTACTTCGACGTCGTGCTGAGTAGCCTGATGCTGCACCACCTGCCTGATGACCTGAAGCGTCGTGGGCTCGCGGAGTCCCGCCGCGTGCTGAAGCCGGCCGGGCGCCTTCTGGCCGTCGACTTCGGCGCGACGCCCGGCGAGGGCCTCGGTCATCTCCTCAGCGTGCTGGGCCTCCGCCGGGGGTGGGATCACGCGGAGCGTCTCCGCGAGATGGTCCGGAGCGCGAGCTTCGACGCGGTCGAGATCGGGCCCACCGGGCACTGGGGGCTGGCCTTCGTGCGCGGCCGGAAGCCGCCGGCGGGCAGGGCCTGACGCCGCGGCTCTACTGGCGCCGGGGCTGAAACAGCTCGATCGGGTTGCCGGACGGATCCTCGAGCAGGATCTGAGCGCCACCAGGTCCGGTGACGATGTCGTTGCGGAACTGGACCCCGGCCGCGCGGAGTCGGTCGACCTCGGGAGCGAGATCATCGACGATGAGGTGAATACGGTTCCAGCCCCCCGGCGCAGGACGGCGGCCGTCGGGCATCGGCCGCCCGGCCGAGCTCGCCGGCCCGCTCAGCAGCAGCCGTAGATCGCCACGGGCGACGTCGGCAAAGGCCGGAAGCGTCTTCGAGATCAGAGTGAAACCGAGGTGTGTCGTGTAGAACGCGACGGCCGCGTCGACATCATCGACCATGTACCGGACGTTGACGGTCGTCATCGCTCGCCTTCCTCCCCCTCACACCGATGATCACGTCGATCAGGGCGCGCGTATTGGAAAAAGTTGACCCGTCAGTCGATCAGCGGGAGGTGGTGCCGCTTCAGGTGTATCCCGCGTCGCTCGAGCGCCTGCTGATGTCGAGCGAACACGGCCGGGCTGAAGCCGGAGAAGCCGACGAAGTCGTGGATGAGGTGAGACTGGTCGAAGAACCCGCAGTCTGCCGCCAATCGACTCCAGTCCGGCGAGGGCGTGTGTCGCACGAGCCCGAGCAGCTGGTGGAACCGCTGCACGCGATGGAACAGTTTGGGGGTGAGGCCGACCTGGGCCTTGAAGACCTCGATGAACCGACGCTGGCTCAGGCCGATCTGTGCGCAGAGCGCACGGCCGTTCACGGCAGGGGATCGGCGAAAGCGGTCGAGGGCGAAGCGTACCGCGCGGTGAGGCGTCGCGGAATCAGAGAGGTGCGCCAGGAGCGCTGCCTCGGCGACGCGAAACTTGGCGAGCGGGGTCGTCGCCGCCCGGAGCCGATCGCGAAGCTCACGAGCCGACCGGCCCCACAGCGTCTCCAGATCGACGTGGGTGTCGACGAGCTCGCTGGCCGGCAGGCCGAAGAAGGGAAAGGCGCCGCCGGGTCTGAAGTGCACGCCGAGCAGCGACGCTTCTTCCGCCGTATCGATGACGAAGAATCGGCCGTAGGTGCCTGAGACGATGGCCCCGGAGAAGCGCTCGCACACGCCGGCCCGCACGCGGTCATAGATCCGCAACTCGTCGTCGTTCAGGTTCACGACGAGCTCGATCGTGCCGCTCGGCAGGATCCGCTCCCTCCGGTGCGCTGGGGTGTAGTCGTCGTAGAGCCACACGTCCTCGACGAAGTCGGAGAGAGGCGAATCCGGACCGTAGGTGCGGTGGAGCATTCTCTCCAGCTTACGCCTGACGGGGCGAGCGGCGACGTCGCCCTGGTGGACACGCCGGTCCTCCCAGTGGTTGAATCGGGACGCCCATGAGGTGCCCGAGGTGCCGGCAGGACAATCCGCCCCAGGCGAAGTTCTGTCTGGAGTGTGCGACCCCGCTCGCTCCGCGCTGCGCGAACTGCGGGACCCAGCTGCCGGCAGACGCCAAGTTCTGCTTCGAGTGCGCGACGCCGGTCGGGACTCTCGGCTCCGGGTCTCGCGCTGTTGCCCCCGCGGCGTCTACCCCCCGACATCTCGCGGAGCGGATCCTCACGTCGAAGGCCGCGCTGGAGGGCGAACGCAAGCAGGTCACGGTGCTCTTCGCCGACCTCAGGGGGTCGATGGAGCTGCTCGCCGACCGCGACCCGGAGGAGGCGCGCACGCTGCTGGACCCGGTCCTCGAGAGGATGATGGAGGCCGTCCATCGGTACGAGGGCACCGTGAACCAGGTGATGGGCGACGGGATCATGGCGCTCTTCGGTGCGCCGGTGGCCCACGAGGATCACGCCGTCCGCGCGTGCTATGCCGCGCTCCGGATGCAGGACTCGGTGCGACGCTACTCGGACGACCTCCGCCGCGCGCAGGGCGTTGAAGTGCAGATCCGCGTCGGGCTGAACTCCGGCGACGTCGTGGTGCGCTCCATCGGCAGCGATCTCCGCATGGACTACACGGCGGTGGGGCAGACGACGCACCTGGCGGCGCGCATGGAGCAGCTCGCGGCGCCCGGCAGCATCCGTCTCACGGCGGGGACGGGGCACTTGGCCGAGGGCTTCGTGGAGGTCCGCTCGCTCGGCCCGGTACCGGTCAAGGGGCTCGGCGAGCCCGTGGAGGTCTTCGAGCTCATGGGGGCCGGCGCCGCCCGCACCCGGCTCGAGGCCGCAGCGGGGCGGGGCCTCACCCGCTTCGTCGGCCGGAGCACGGAGCTGGAGCAGCTGCGAGACGCGCTCGACCGGGCCAGCCACGGCCACGGTCAGGTGGTCGCCGTGGTCGGGGACCCGGGTGTGGGCAAGTCGCGCCTTTTCTGGGAGCTCACGCATTCCCACCGCGTGCACGGCTGGCTGATACTCCAGTCTTCTTCGGTCTCGTACGGAAAGGCCACCGCTTACCTTCCCGTGATCGAGCTGCTCCGCGGCTACTTCGGGATCGACGGCCGTGACGATGCGCGGCGGATTCGCGAGAAGGTCATGGGCAAGGTGCTCACGCTCGCCCCGGCGCTGGGGCCTGCGGTCCCCGCGTTCCTGGCGCTCCTCGACGTGCCGGTGGACGAGACGTCCTGGCAAGCCCTCGACCCGTTCCAGCGTCGCCAGCGGACGCTCGACGCGGTGAAGGGCCTGTTGCTGCGCGAGAGCGAGGTCCAGCCGCTCGTGGTGGTGTTCGAGGATCTTCACTGGGTCGACGGCGAGACTCAAGCCCTGCTCGATGCCCTCGTCGAGAGCCTGCCCGCGGCGCGCCTCCTCCTGCTCGTCAACTTCCGGCCCGAGTACCAGCACGCCTGGAGCGGCAAGAGCTACTATCGCCAGCTCCGGATCGACCCGCTGTCGCCCGAGAGCGCCGACGAGCTGCTCGATACGCTGCTCGGGCCCGAGACGGCGCTGGCCCCGCTGAAGCAGCTCCTGATCGGACGGACGGAAGCGAATCCCCTGTTCCTCGAGGAGAGCGTGCGGACCCTGGTGGAGACGGGGGCCCTGGCCGGCGAACGCGGCGCCCACCGCCTGACGCGGCCGGTCGAGCACGTGCAGATCCCCACCACCGTGAAGGCCATCCTGGCCTCGCGCATCGACCGCCTGACGCCCGAGGCCAAGCGACTGCTCCAGACGGCCGCCGTCATCGGCAAGGACGTGCCGATGCCGCTGCTCCTGGCCATTGCCGACGCCGCGGAGCACGAGGTACGCGCCGACCTCGCCCGTCTGCAGGCCGCCGAGTTCCTGTACGAGACGCGGCTCTTCCCGGACCTCGAGTACACGTTCAAGCATGCGCTGACGCACGAGGTGGCGTACGCCGGAGTGCTGCACGAACGGCAGCGCGCCCTGCACGCCCGCCTCACCGAGGCCATCGAGCAGATGGCCGCCGGCCGCCTGGCCGATCAGGCCGAGCGTCTCGCCCATCACGCGCTGCGCGGCGAGCTCTGGGAGAAGGCGGTCGTGTATCACCACCAGGTCGGCCTCCGCGCCATGTGGCGGGCCGCGAACCGCGAGGCCGTGGCGTACCTGGAACAGGCGCTCGAGGCGGTCCGCCGTCTGCCGGAGACCAGGCAGACGACCGAGCTGACCGTCGACATCCGCGTCGACCTCCGGAACGCCCTCCTGCCGCTCGGTGACCGGCCGCGCATGGGTGAGCACCTCCGCGAGGCGGAGGCGCTGACTCGCGCGCTCGGAGACCAGCGGCGGCTCGCCCGGATCGCGACCTTCATGGTGGTCCAGAGCCTGGGCAGCGGCGACTACGCCGAGGCCGTCCGGTCCGGCCACGAAGCCCTGGAGCTCGGGCGAAGGCTCGGCGATCGTCCGATCGAAGTCGTCGCCAGCTCGTTCCTCGGCATGGCTCACGTGACCCGGGGAGCGTTCCGCGATGCCGTCGCGGTCCTCGAGGGGAATCTCACGCTCGCCGGTGACCAGCGCTACGAGCGGTTCGGGGCACCCGCCATCCAGCTGGCGCTCTCGCAGGCTCACCTCGCCGATGCGCTCTCCGAGATGGGCGGGTTCGACGAGGCGACCCGACACGCCGAGGAGGCGGTGCGCATCGCGGAGGAGGCCGATCATCCCTTCACGCTGTTCTGGGGATTGCTGGGGCTGGGACTCGTCGGCCTGCGCCGCGGGAGTCTACCACGCGCGACGCAGGCCCTCGAGCGATGCCTCGACCTCTGCCGGACGTGGGGGCTCGTCGCGGGCCTTCCGGCGACCGCGGCGATGCTGGGGGCGGCCTACGCCCTCGCCGGCCGGACCGACGAGGCGCTTCCGCTAGTGGCCGGCGCGGTCGAGGAGTCCCGTGCGAGCAAGAGCTATCGCTGGGCGGTGCCGATTCTCCTGCACGCGGGAACCATCTCCCTCTTGGCCGGGCGGCTCGACGACGCGGTCGGCCACGCTGGCGAGGCCCTGGCGCTGAGCCGTCGGCTGGGCGCGCGCAGCGGCGAAGCCCGCGGGCTCTGCCTCGCCGGTGATGTGGCGTCGACGCGCGGGGCCGGGGACGCCGAAGGCTCCTACCGCGAGGCGCTGGCCCTGGCCGGCGAGCTCGGCATGCGTCCCGTGGTCGCCCGGTGCCACCTCGGCCTCGCTCGGCTGTACCGTCGCACTGACGAGCGTGATCAGGCCCGCGAGCACTTCGCCCGTGCGACGACGATGTGCCGGGAGATGGGCATGACGTACTGGCTGGAGCAGGCGACCGCGGAGATGCAGGAGCTGACGTGAGGGAGGGCTACGCGAGCTCGAGCTCGCGGTAGCCGGCCGAGGCCACGCGGTCGCACCACTCGCGGTACTCCGGCGCCGTCCCGCTGTAGCGGGCGATGATGCGGACGTTCTTCCCCTCGACGTTCTGGTTGACGCCGGTCATCCAGGAGTCGACCTCGTTGGCGAGCAGGCCCTCGCCCTTCTTCTTGACGAAGGCCGTCCACTCGTCCACGGCGTCCCGACGGGCATCGGCCACGCGGAGACCGTGGCGCTCGAGGTGGGCGAGGAGATCGCGGATCCACTCGACGTTGTACTCGATGCTGCGCGGGATGTTGCCGAGCGCGGTGTGCGGGCCCATCACCATGAAGAGGTTGGGGAAGCCGTCGATCATCACGCCCATGAACGTCGCGGGGCCGCCCGTCCAGCGGTCCTTGAGTCGGAGCCCGTCGCGCCCGCGGATGTCGATGCGGTCGAAGCTCCCCGTGATCGCGTCGAACCCGGTGGCGTACACGATGATGTCGAACTCGAACTCGCGCCCGGTCGTCCGGAGGCCGCGCGGCGTGATCCGCTCGATCGGCGTCGCGAGGATGCTGACCAGCTCGACGTTCGCCTGGTTGTAGACCTCGTAGTAGTGGGTTTCCTGCGGGACCCGGCGGGTGCCGAAACCGTGGTCCTTCGGGATCAGTAGCTCGGCCACCTTCGGGTCACGGACGCGGCCGCGGATCTTCTCGGCGACGAAGTCCGAGAACAGCCGGTTCGCCTCGCGGTCGATCAGCATGTCGCGGAAGTTGCCCATCCAGATGGCAAAGCCGGGAGTGGAGTAGAGCTCCTCCCAGAACGCGCGGCGCTCCGCCTCGCTGACCTCGAACGTGCCGCGCGGGTCCGTGTTGTGGATGAAGCACGCCGCGGTCTCCCGGCAGCGCTGGAACAGCGCCGGGTAGTCCTGCCGGATCGCGTCCATCTCCGGCTTGTCGATCCGCCGGTTGTGGAGCGGCGTGCACCAGTTCGGGCGGCGCTGGAACACGGTCAGGTGGCCGGCGGTCTTGGCGATCTCCTGGATGGCCTGGACGCCGGTGGCGCCGGTGCCGATCACGGCGACCCGCTTGCCCTCGAAGCTCACGCGATGCTTCGGCCAGAGCCCGGTGTGATAGGCCTCCCCGCGGAAGTCCTCGACGCCGGGGATCCGTGGCATCGTCGGCGCGGAGAGCGGGCCCACCGCGGTGACCAGCCAGCGCGACCGCGCGCGGCGCCCGTCCTCGAGCGCGATCTCCCACGCGCCGGCCGCCTCGTCGAACGTCGCCGCCTTCACGCGGCTCCGGAGCTGGATGTCCCGGCGCAGGTCGAACCGGTCGCACACGTGGTTCAGGTAGCGCTCGGTCTCCGGCTGGGACGCGAAGTGCTCGCTCCAGTCCCATTCGTCGAGGAGGTCCGGGCTGAACGAGTAGCCGTAGGAATAGCTCTCGGAGTCGAAGCGGCAGCCGGGGTAGCGGTTCCAGTACCAGGTGCCGCCGACGCCGGTCCCGGCCTCGAAGACGCGGACGGACTGGCCGATCTCGCGCAGGCGGTAGAGCTGGTACAGGCCGGAGATGCCGGCGCCGATGACGATGGTGTCGTGGTCGAGGCGCAGGTCGGATCCGGGCCGGCCCGCGCGCGCCGCCGGGGTCGGGGTCATGGCTTGTAGGTCACGCTCGCCGGCTGCACCTTGCGCAGGAGGTCGGGGTACACGAAGGCGTTCACGTCGAGGGGCTTGGCGAGCTTGCCCTGCTGCTTGAGCTGCGCCTCGGCCAGCCGGAACATGCCGATGGTCGCGTCGCTGAGCAGCACCTCGAACCGGAGCTTGGTCATGAGCTGCTCGACCATCGGCGGGTCCAGGCTCTTGAGGAACGCCGACACGTCTCGCGCCGCCCGCTTGCGGTCCTTGTTGATGAGCTCGGTGGCCTCGACCAGCGCGCGCACGAACCCCTCCGCCTGGGCCGGGTTCTTGCCGATCCAGCCGCGGTTCATGTAGATGTACACGCCCTGCTCGAGGATGCCCTCCTGGTCGCGGAGGACCTTGGTGTTCTTGACCGCGGCCAGCCCGCGGCTCACCCACGGCTCCCACACCGCGTAGGCGTCGATGTTGCCGCGCTCCAGCGCCGCCACCATCTCCGGCGCCTCGACGTTGACCACGGTGTAGTCCGCGGGGTTGAGCTTGAGCTTGTCGATCATGGCGAGCCAGAACACTTCGCCGCCGGAGCCGCGCGCCACGCCGACCTTCTTGCCCTTGAGCCCCTCGAGGCTGTCGATGTTGCGGCCGACCACGGCGATCCACTTCACGAGCCACGTCGCCTGGGCCACCACCACGACGTTGGGATCGAGGTTGTGGTTGGCGACGCCGGCGATCTCGGAGCCGAAGGCCGACTCGATCTGGCCGTTGATCAGGAACGACACCATGGCCGAGCCGGACGGCCCGGTGTTGATGCGCACGTCCAGCCCGTGCTTCTTGAAGAGCCCCGCCTCCTGCGCGACGTAGTAGGCGGAAAAGACCGGGTCCACCCCGGTGGCGATCGTCATCTTGGTCTGCGCCCCGGCCGGGGCGGTCCACGCCAGCAGGATCGAGGCGACCAGCCACAGCGCGCCGCGTGTCGACATGAGCGATGTCCTCCTCGAGGGGATCGGGTGGTCAGGTCGTCGGCGAGTACTTGCCGGCGAAGGTGTAGATGCTCCAGCGGAACAGGCGGTCGGCGGCGAAGCCGAGCAGCCCGAGCGCCACCAGCGACACGAAGATCTCGTCCACGAGCATGAACAGGCGCCCGTCCCAGAGCATCTTGCCGAGTCCGTCATTGGCGGCGATCAGCTCGGCGGCGACGATGGTCGTGAACGAGTTGGCCATGGCCAGGCGCATCCCGGTGAGGATGTACGGCACCGTCGCGGGCAGCGCCACGTGCAGGAAGATCTGCCCCCGCGTCGCGCCGAGCGACTGCGCGGCGCGGACCTTGTTGGGCGCGATCGCGGCCACGCCGGCCGCGGTGTTCAGGATCACGATGAAGATCGTCGTGTAGATGATCAGGAAGATCTTCGAGGCCTCGCCGATCCCGAACCAGATCACCGCCACGGTGATCATCGCCACCGAGGGGATGAAGCGCAGGAACTCGGTGTAGGGCTCCAGCAGCTTCCGCGCCGGCCGGAACGAGCCCATGACGAGTCCGATCGGGATCCCGAGGAGCGAGCCGGCGACGAACCCGGCGAGGATCCGGCGCAGGCTCGCGACGACGTGCTCGAGGAGCACGCCGTTGCCGACCAGCGCCAGCGCCTTCTTGAACACGACGGTCGGGGGCGGGAACAGCACGGAGCTGACCAGGTAGAGCGACGCGAGCTGCCAGAGCGCGAACAGGCTGGCGAAGCCGAGCGCATAGCCGCCGTAGTCCCCCGCGAGCCGCCGGGCCACGCCCGGCCCGCGTCCCGCCACGCGCCCGCGCGCGGCGTCGGCGCGCGGCGTGTCCGTGCCCGCCGTCGCCATCACCCGCGCCGCCCGGCGGCGGCCACCTCGTCGCGGATCATCGCGTGGACCTGCCGGTAGCAGCGCATGAACGCGTCGTCGGTCCGGTCCCGCGCCCCGTTCAGCTCGACGTCGATCAGTCCCTTGACCTGTGAGCGGGGCCCCGCGCGCATCACCCCGATGCGGCTGCCCAGGGTGACCGCCTCGTCGATGTCGTGGGTGATGAACAGCACGGTCGTGCGCGTGGTCCGCCAGATCCGCGCGAGCTCCTCCTGCATGAGGGCCCGGGTCTGCGCGTCGAGCGCGGCGAACGGCTCGTCCATCAGCAGCATCTTGGGCTCGTTGGCGAGCACGCGGGCGATCTGGATGCGCTGCTTCATGCCGCCGGACAGCTCGGCCGGATACTTCCGCCCCTGGCCGTCGAGCCCGACCAGCTCGAGGTAGCGCATCGCGCGCTCGCGCCGCTCGGCCTTGGGCACGCGGCGCATGCGCAGCCCGAACTCCACGTTCTCGAGCGCGGTCAGCCAGCCGTAGAGCGAGTCGTCGCCCTGGAACACCACCGCGCGGTCGCGGCTGGCGCCGCCGACGGCCTCGCCGTCCATGAGGATCTGGCCGGCGCTCGGCGCCTCGAACCCGGCCAGCATCTTGAGCACGGTGGTCTTGCCGCAGCCGCTCGGCCCGAGCAGGCAGAAGAACTCCCCGGCCTCGATGTCGACGCTGAAGTGCTCCACGGCGCCGTAGTCGTCGCCCTGCATCGACCGGTAGGTCTTCGCCACGTCGTCGAACGTCACCAGCGGCATGCCGAGCTCACGGCGACGGCGTCATCGGAACGCGGCGGATCATCGGAACGCCGCGCTGAGGGCCCCGAGGGCGTTGAGCGCGGGCGGGAACCCGGTGGCGGGTGCGGTCTGGACGATCGCCTCGACCACTTCCTCCCGGGACAGGCCCACGTTCAGCGCGGACCGACCGAACTTCGCGACCTGCTCGGGCAGGCGCAGCGCGGTGAAGGCGGCCACCGCGACGAGCGCGCGCTGTCGCCGGTCGAGCCCCGGGCGGAACCAGATCTCGCCGTAGCCGTACTGGATCGCCGTCGGGTAGAGGGCCGAGGTGAACGGATCGTCGGGTGCCGCGTAGCCGAGGCGAGCGCGCTCGCCGTGCAGCGCGCCCATGAGCTCGGTGCCCCGCCGCACCAGCTCCTCGAGCGACACGTCCTCGGGCGGGTCCGGGGGGAACGGCAGGCCGCGCTCGGCGAAGACGTCGGCGGCCAGGGCCAGCGTGTCCTCGGCGACCGAGAAGCCGGCGTACAGCGCGGCCTGCACCAGGATCTCGCGGATCGCCTCGGGCGCGAGGCCGAGGTCGAGCCCAGCGGCGAGGTGCCGGCGCAGCGCGGTGAGGCGCGGGACCGTCGCCAGGGCGGCGATCGTGCACAGCATCCGGTCCGCCCGCCCGAGGCCCGGCCGGTTCCACACCCCGCCGTAGACGGGCTCGGTGAGCAGGTGCGCGAGCCCGCGCGCCTGCTCGTCGGATCCGAAGAGGGCCTTCAAGGTCGCTTCGCCCTGGGTGCGCAGCTCCCGCCGAGTCATCGCCGTCCTCCGTTCGACGCAGGAGCGAGCCGGGCGCCCAGCAGCGTCGCGATCGCGCTCGTCGCGCTCGGGCATGACTATACCGGATGCCGCGGCGTCCATTCCGGCCGTCCCTTGCGCGGGACGCGGCGGCCGCCTATCGTGGCCAGACCGACAGAAGCACGACACGAAGACGGACGATTAGCCCGGCCCCGGGAGGGCGCCCATCATGCCGACGATCGATTCCCAGGTGCACGCCTACGAACAGAACCATCCCGGGCGCCCGTGGGCCGGGGTCCTCCACGGCCCGCCGGAGGTCACCGGGGACCAGATGGTCGCGGCGATGGACGCGGTCGGCGTCGACGGGGCGATCCTCGTCTCGCCGTTCACGATGTATCGGTACGACGCGAGCTACGCGCTCGACGTGCACAAGCGACACCCGGGGCGGTTCGGGCTGGTCAAGCCCCTCGACGTGAGCGACCCGGCAGTCGGGGACACCGTCGCGGCGTGGGCCAAGAGCCCGGGCGCGGTCGGCGTGCGGATCATGATGAACCGCGACGTGTCGACCGACCCCGCCGACCCCGCCGTCAACCGTGTCCTCGCCGCCGCCGCGCGCCAGTCGCTGCCCGTGAACCTGCTCGCGTGGGGCCGGCTGGACCAGGCGGGCCAGCTCGCGGCGCGCAACCCGAGCACGCAGCTCGTGATCGACCACCTCGGCCTGCAGCAGCCGTTCGAGCCGCCGCCGCCCGCGCAGCCGTGGGCCGACCTGCCGCAGGTGCTCGCGCTCGCCGCGCATCCGAACGTCGCGATCAAGATCTCCGGCGCCTGCACGCTGTCGCACGAGCCGTTTCCTTACCGCGACATCTGGGACCCGCTGCGGCGGATCTTCGACGCGTTCGGGCTCGACCGCTGCCTCTGGGGAACGGACTGGACGCGCGCGGTGGGGCTCCTCACGTACGCGCAGGGCGTGGACGCGTTCCGCGTCACCGACCGCCTCTCGGACGCCGACCGGGCGACGCTGATGGGCGGCGCGCTGGAGCGCGTCTACAAGTGGTCGCCGAAGCGCTGAGCCGCGCTACGGCGCCGCGAAGCTCAGGCACCATGGCGAGCCCGTATCCCCGCGACATGGTCGGCTACGGCGGCAAGCCGCCCGACCCGAAGTGGCCGAACGGCGCCCGGCTCGCCGTCAACTTCGTGTGGAACTACGAGGAGGGCTCGGAGTACTCCGTGCCCGACGGCGACGGGTTCTCCGAGGCGAGCCTCACCGAGGTCCAGGCCGCCGACCCCGGCACGCAGGGCCGCGACCTCGCCGCGGAGTCGATGTTCGAGTACGGCAGCCGGGTCGGCTTCTGGCGCATCCTGCGCCTGTTCCGCGAGCGAAACCTGCCCGCGACGGCGTTCGTGTGCGCGCTCGCCCTGGAGCGGAACCCGCCGGCGGCGGCGGCGATGGTCGAGGCCGGCATCGACGTCTGCAGCCACGGCTGGCGATGGGCCAAGCACTACCAGCTCGACGAGGCCGACGAGCGCCGCGACATCGCGCGCGCGATCGCGTCGCTGCGCGCGAGCACCGGCGAGCGGCCGCTCGGCTGGTACTGCCGCTACGGTCCGAGCCTCAGCACGCGGCGGCTGCTGGTGGAGGAGGGTGGCTTCCTCTACGACTCCGACGCGTACAACGACGAGCTGCCGTACTGGACGCACGTCGGCGGCCGGCCGCACCTGATCGTCCCGTACAGCCTCGGGACCAACGACGTGAAGTTCGCGCGGAGCGGCATCGCCACGGCGGCCGACTTCTTCGCCTACGTCAAGGACGGCTTCGACGTGCTGTACGCGGAGGGCAAGACCCAGCCCAAGATGATGTCGGTCGGCCTGCACATGCGCATCACCGGCCACCCGTCGCGGGCCGCCGGGCTGGAGCGCATCCTCGACTACGTCATGGGGCATTCCGGCGTCTGGATCTGCCGGCGCGTGGACATCGCGCGCCACTGGATCGCAACCCACCCGGCTCCGGCGCCGCGCGCCTGAGGCGGGGCCCACTGGAGGACATGCCATGAGCGCAGAGACGACCGCCGCGACCCCGCGCCGCGCCCACCTGATCACCGGCGGCTTTCCGTTGGGCGCGCACGCCGGCCACGACCACGACTACGCCCGGCTGCGCCTGCTCGAGCTCCTGTCCGAGCGCGAGGTCCCCGCCTCGGTCGCCGGCGACTTCGCCGACGTCGAGCGGTGGCTGCCCGTCAGCCGGCTCCTGATCACCTACGTCGCCGGCCCGCACCCGGACGCGGCGCAGTGCGCGGCCATGCGGCGCTGGATGGAGGGGGGCGGGCGCTGGCTCGCGCTCCACGGCACCAGCGGCGGCCGCGCCGAGCGCGTCGAGGGCTACCGCCAGCGCCGGACGGTCAAGACCGAGCACCACGCGCTGCTCGGGAGCTACTTCCTCACCCATCCGCCGATCATGAAGTTCCGCGTCGACGTGCGCGACGGCGCCTCGCCGCTCACGCGCGGCCTCGGCTCGTCGTTCGTGGTGGAGGACGAGCCGTACTTCATCGAGCTCCAGGATCCCGCGTCGACCCGGATCCTGCTCACCGCGGAGTACGGCGCCACCGCGACCTCGCCGAGCATCGGGACGCTATACCCGTCCGACACGTCGCTACAGGCCGATGGGATGACGCGCGTCCTCGCCTACAGCCGCGACGTGGGCAAGGGCGGCGTCGCGTACTTCGCGTTCGGCCACTGCCACAACCCGGCGATCCGCGGGGCCCGCACGGTCGATCCCACCGACACGACCCCGCTGACCTTCCGCGGCTCGTGGGAGACCGACGCCTTCCGGACGCTACTCGGCAACGCCATCGCCTGGGGATCAGGCGACTGAAGTCGCGTGCCGAGGACATCGATGAGCATGGCTGGCGAGGCTACCCGTTTCGTCGTTGAGCCTCGTCGTCGTCATCGTCCGAGTCAGCGCGACCTGACTGTAGGGAATGTACACGTAGCCGACCTTCCCGACACATCCCACGAACCGGCAATCCTCGGCATGCGCAATGGACATCGGGGCCGAGGGCAGGACGCGGACGAGATCAGCCCGACGAACCAGCGGGGGTGGAAGTCACCGAGTACCCCGCCTGTCCGGGAAGGACGCATACGCGTCCGGCCCGCTGC
>Ga0114129_10002996_pt1 | contig 23656 bp, 21 predicted proteins | sample RhiMetdeltSRZDD1_FD_80071 | JGI IMG/M metagenome (GOLD analysis project Ga0114129, IMG submission 80071) | Populus rhizosphere microbial communities from Tennessee, USA - Rhizosphere MetaG P. deltoides SRZDD1 (version 2) (version 2) | ecosystem: Host-associated > Plants > Roots > Rhizosphere >...
CCAGCGCCAGGCAACCCAGGCCTCGAGCGCCCAGCAGGCCGGGTAGAGGACGGCTCCCGCGACCAGCTTGACGGTGGCGGTGACGTCGGGCGACGTCGCGAGACAGCGCGCGGCGAGCGCCGTCAGCCAGTACGGCAGCGCATGGCTGGCCACGCCCCAGGCCGCGAGCGGGAGGCCGCCGAGGAGGGCCAGCCCTTCTCGCACCGCGTACCGGCGCGCCACTCCGGGCGGATACGCGCGGCCCACCACGTGGGGAGACAGGCCGAGCCGCTCCAGGTCGGCGAGGTAGCGCTCCACCTCGGCGCGGAGGCGGGCCACCCGCGCGGGGGCGCGGGGCGCCAGCCAGCGGTACGCGCGCGTGGCGACCTGGACCCAGGCGACCCGCTCTGCCCGCGGCGTGCCTCCACCTGTGGCATCTGGGGCGTCTGCGGCGTCGACGGCGTCCGTGGGAGCCGGCCCATCCTCCGCCTCGGCGCGGCGAATCGCCTCCAGGCCCAGCGCGAGGCGAAGCGTCTCACGATCCTCGACCTCGACGATCAGGGCGCGAAGCGCCTCCGCCACCCTGGACGTGAGCTCGCGGACGGCTCCCTCCGGCTCTCGCGCGGCCAGGGCGCGGCAGTCGTCGACCGGCACTGGAGCGCCCACGAGCACGAGCGCCCATCCGCTCCGGAAGGTCCCGGGCTCGTGGAACGTGAGGCCGACCGGGAGCAGCGTCGTCGCCGGCACGCCAGCGGTGCTCTCCGTCCCGAGTACCATGCGGGCGACACCGGTCCGGAGCGGCATCAGCACGGGCTCGGGCTGGCTCACGCCCTCCGGGAAGATGAGGATCGCTCCACCCCTCCGGAGCGCGGCCGCCACTGCCTGGAAGGTCGCGGCGTTCTGGGCGGGATCGCTCCCGGGGTCCCGCCGCCGGTGGATCGGCAGCGCGCCGGCCAGGTGCAGGAACGGCGCGACGAGCGGGTGGCGAAAGAGCGGCGCCTTGGCCACGGGCCGGAGGGCGCGGGGCAAGGTCGCGATGAGGAGCAAGGGATCGACGAGCGCGTTCTGGTGATTCGCGACGATCACGAGGGGGCCGGACCGGGGCACCCGTTCCACGCCCACGACCTCGACACGGTGGTAGAAGAGGCGAACGAGCGCTCGGGCGAGCACGCGCATCAGGGCGGGCCCCGTTCCCAAGGTCGCCCCGTCCCCCGGCCTTCCGGGGCCCTCTCCCGGAGTCACCGCGGCTGGTGGGCGTCCGTCCGAAGGGACACGGCCTGGCATGTGGCCACGACCGTGCCGTCCACGTCGTCGGTCACGGTCATCGCGTAGAACCCGGCGCGCTTGCCCTGGCGCGTCTCGCGGGCCTCCGCCACGAGCCGGCGCCCGACGCCCGCGGCCGCGTGGAATTGGATCGTCACCGTCAGCGCGACCGCCGGGTCGCCGTGGCCGTTGCAGGCGCCGCCGAAGACGAAGTCGGCCAGCGAGAAGATCGCGCCGCCGTGCGGGCTCCCGTGGAAGTTGACCATGTGGGGCGCGACCGTGAGCGCGGCGCGGCAGTATCCCGGGCGGAGCTCGAGAAGCTCGATGCCGAGCCAGCGCCCGTAGGGATCGGTCGCGATTCGCTCCGTGAGCGCCGATGGCGACGGGGGCGACGGGCGCGACCCGGCCGGCCCCGGAGACCGTTCGCCAGCGTGGGTGTCGCCGTCTCCGTGCATGGTGCCCCGATCATAGCGGAGAGGCTTCTCCACGTCACCGCGCGGGCGGTCTCCGGGACCAGGAGGGTGGGCGAGGAATCCGCGCCGGCTCCCCGCCCCTCTAAAAGGCGGTATCCTCGGGCTCGAAAGCGAGGTGGCGATGGCGGAGGCGGGCGAGCGGGAGCCGGCGTACGCGTGGGTCGTGGTCGGCGTGCTCTTCCTCGCCCAGGCCGTGGCCATGGGCGTGAGCGGGACCATCGGGCTCCTCGTCAAGCCGTGGGAGACCGAGTTCGGGTGGGACCGGGCGGCGGTGAGCCTCACCGCTTCCGTCGGCTTCGTCGTCTACGGCATGGCCCAGGTCCTTTCCGGGCGCTGGGCCGACCGTACCGGGCCGCGCGTGATCTTCGCCGCGAGCATCGCCCTCCTTGGCGTGGGGACCGCCGCCGTCGGCTCGATCGTGAGCCTCTGGCAGGCGTACGCGATCTTCGGGGTCCTGGTCATGATCGGCGTGGGCGGCGCCTCCAGCCCTACCTCCGCCGTCGCGGTCGCCCGCTGGTTCACGGCGCGGCGCGGTCTCGCGCTCGGCGTCGTCGCCGGAGGGGGGGCGGCGGGGCAGCTCGTGCTGGTACCCGTCGTCGCGGCTCTCGTGGGTGCCGTCGGCTGGCGGACCGCGTTCTTCTGGCTGGGTGTCGGGATCCTCGTGGTGGCGCTCCCCGTCATCCTCCTCCTGCTCCGGGATGACCCGCACCAGACCGCTGGCCGCGCCGGCTCGGGCGCGGCCCTCGCGGGATCGCCGATGGTCCTCACCGAGATCCTCCGCCACGCCAACTTCTGGTGGCTCGCGCTCTCCTTCTTCGTGTGCGGGGTGACGACGTCGGGGCTCATTAACACGCACTTCATCCCGCACGCCCAGGACCACCACGTCTCCGCCGTGACGGCCGCCACCGCGTTCGGCGTGCTGTCGCTCGTGAACATGGTCTTCACGACGCTCTCCGGCGCCGTGTCCGACCGGCTCGGCTACGCGCGGCTCCTCGGCTGGATCTATGCCGGGCGCGCGGTGACGCTCGTGTTCCTCGTGTTCGCGCGGGACCCGGCGTCGCTCTTCGTCTTCGCCGTAGCATACGGCATCGTGGACTTCTCGACGGTCGCGCCGACCACGGCGCTCTCCACGGTCCTCTTCGGCCGCCGCTCGGCGGGGACGGTGTTCGGTCTGGTGGCGCTGAGCCACCAGCTGGGGTCGGCCTTCGGCTCGTACGCGGGGGGCCTCGTGCACGACCTCGCCGGGAGCTACACGGCCTTCTTCCTCGGCGCGGCGGCCCTCTCGGGCGTCGCGGCCTTCATGTCGTGGGCGATATCGGAGGCCCGCGCCCTCCCGACGGAAGCCGCGTCCGCCTGAGCGTCAGGCTGCGCGAGAGCGGGGCCGTCCCGCCATTCGGACACCCTCTAGCCGGCGCGTCAGGACCTTCGAGGAGTTCGCCATCCTGTTCGCTGGGCTCCGGGGCGCGGTGGACCCTACCCGCGGCACGGAGCCGCTCGAGCGGATGTGACGCGTTCGCGCCTCAGTAGGTCGCGCGGCCGCCGGAGAGGTCGTACACGGCGCCGGTACTGAACGAGCATTCCTCCGAGGCGAGCCACGCCACGAGCGCGGCGACCTCCTCCGGCCGCCCGACCCGTCCCATCGGGATCTTCGAGATCAGGAGGTCCACCGTGCTCCGCTCCATCTGCTGCAGGAGCTCCGTGCCGATCACGGCCGGGGCGACGGCGTTCACGAGGATCCCGCGCGTGGCGACCTCCTTCGCGAGGGCCTTCGTCAGCCCGATGACCCCGGCCTTCGCGCTCGAGTAAGGAACCAGCGTCGGGTTCCCCTCCTTGCCGGCGATCGAGGCGATGTTGACGATCCGCCCCGATCCCTGCCGGAGCATGACCCGGATCGCCGCCCGGCAGCAGTAGAAGACGCTCGTGAGGTCGACGGCCAGCACGCGCTCCCAGTCCGCGTCCTCGAGCTCCCAGATGGGGAACGAGCGCCCCGTGATGCCGGCGTTGTTCACGAGCACGTCGAGCCGACCCCATCGGTTCACGACGGCCTGCACGGCGGCGTCGACGTCCGCGCTCCGGGTGACGTCGGCGACCAGGGCGACCGCGCCGGGGCCCACGTCGCGCGCCGCCGCCTCGATCCGGTCACGGTCGAGATCGAGAAGCGCAACCCGCAGTCCGTCTCGCGCGAGCCGCCGCGCGATAGCCAGGCCAATCCCGCGCGCGGCACCCGTGACGAGGGCAGTCCGACGGTCCGACATGCGTCAGGCCCGCGCGTGGCGGTGAGCCGCGTGGCGCCGCCGGTAGCGCATGTTCAGCATCTCGACGAAGAGGGAGAACGCCATCGCGAAGTAGACGTAGCCCTTCGCCATGTGGGTGCCCATCCCCTCGGCCACCAGCATGACCCCGATGAGGAGGAGGAAGGCCAGGGCCAGGATCTTGATGCTCGGGTGGCGCTCGACGAAGCCGCCCACGGCCCCCGCCGACACGAGCATCACGAGCATCGCGAGGACCATCGCCGTGATCATGACCGGGACCTGGTTCGCCATGCCGATCGCCGTGATCACGGAGTCCAGCGAGAACACGATGTCAAGCAGAAGGACCTGGAACAGGACCCAGCCGAAGGCCGCGCGTGACGTGCCACGCTCCGCTTCGTGGGGCTCGGCCTCGACCTTCTCGTATACCTCGCGCGTCGCCTTGAACATGAGGAAGAGCCCCCCGCCCAGCAGGATGAGGCTGCGCCCGGAGAGCTCGATCTCCCACACGGTCAAGAGCGGCCTCGTGAGGCCCATGATCCAGGAGATCGTCAGGAGCAGGAGGATGCGGATGCCGAGCGCCAGGCTGAGGCCCAGCCGACGCGCGAGGTTCTGCTGGGCGGCCGGCAGCTTCGTCACCAGGATGGCGATGAACACGACGTTGTCTATGCCCAGCACGATCTCCATGAGGGTGAGCGTCGCCAAGCCGAGGGCGGCGTCGAAGGAGAGGAGCGGGCCCATCGCGAGCCCATCCTACCCGCCGCATCAGGGGCTCGCAATCGATCCGGGCGTGAACCGCGCGGCGCGCCGCGTGGAGGTGCGCGCGGGGCGAGCCCGCTCAGCGAGGCATGCGCTTCGGCCCCCGGAGGATGCGGATCAGGTGCGACGTACCAGGTGAGCCCCGCCAGCGGATCCGTGGAACACGGTGCGCCCAGCGGCGGCCCGCGCCATTGACACGAAGCGACCCGCTCCCCACCATGACGGTCGCATGTACACGGACGAATGGCGCTATCTCAACGGGATCTGGCTGCACTACCAGGAGTGGCCGACCGAGAACGCATCGGGGCCGGAGACCGTCCTCCTGCTCCATGGGCTCACGCAGCAGAGCCACGCGTTCGACGCGGTCGCGGCGCGGCTGACGCGGCGCCACCGCTGCGTGGCGCTCGATCTCCGCGGCCGGGGAGAGAGCGGCTGGGCGGCCGGAACCTACGCGATCCCCCAGTACGTCGCGGACGTGCTCGCGCTCCTCGACGCGCTCGGTCTCGACGCCGTCCACGTCCTCGGCACCTCGCTGGGCGGGCTCATCGGGCTCTCCCTCGCCCGCGCGGCAGCGGATCGGCTCCGCTCGCTCGCCCTCAACGACATCGGTCCCGAGATCGACCCCCGCGGCGCCGCCCGCGTCGCCGCGTACGCGGCCGACGTTCCGGAACGGTTCCGGGACCTGACCGCCGTCACCGAGTGGGCGCTCGCGCAGTATCCCTGGCTCCGGGGGCTCCCGTCCGAGGCGCTGACCGACGCGATCCGCTGGGCGGTGCGGCGGGCGCCGGCCGGCGGGTGGCGGCTCAAGTTCGATCCGGCGATTGGGCGCGCCCCCCGCCCCGCACCGGAGGCGGCCCGCGCCGCGAGCCAGGCGTGGTGGGCAGCCCTCGAGGCACTTCGAGGGCCCATCCTCCTCGTGCGCGGCGCCGAGAGCGACATCCTCTCCCCGGAGACGGCGGCGGCGATGGAGACGCGGCAACCGCGTCTCCATCGCGTCGATGTCCGGGGCGTCGGCCACGCTCCCTCCCTCATGGAGCCGATCGCCGTCGCCGCGCTCGACGCCTTCTACCTCGCGGACGCGCGGGATCCACGCCCGTTGTCGTGACCGGCCGGGTGGCCGTCGCGGCCGCAGAGCGGACGCGATGATAGAATGCCGCCGGGATGGAGCCCGGGGCGCTCACACCGGACGATCTCATCGAGGACGCGCGGAGGCGTCTGACCCGCCAGTCTTACGCGCCGCGCCCGCCGATCGCCGGCGTGGCGCTCTCGGAGATCGCCGTCTCGCGGAGCGCCGACGGGCTCTTCGCGGAGATCGCGCGCATCGACGAAGAGGACGGCCGCCTGCAGGGCCTCCCGGGATTCCGGCCCGTCCAGTGGAACTGGAGCTTGCTCCCGCCGGGCGCCGTCAAGGCCTGGCACCTCCACCTCGACCAGGAGGACGTCTGGCTCGTGCCGCCTGACTCGACGCTGCTCGTGGGACTCGCGGATGTCCGGGGCGACTCACCGACGGCGGCGGCCCTCCAGCGACTCGTCCTCGGCGGGGGGCGCTGCCATCGCCTGCTGATCCCCCGCGGGGTCGCCCACGGGGTCGCGAACCTCGGCTCCGCGCCCCAGGTGCTCCTCTACGCGGTCAACCGGTTCTTCACCGCCGACGCCGATCGGACCGACGAGTGGCGCCTGCCGTGGGATCACTTCGGCGCCGAGTTCTGGTCGATGGGACGGGGCTGAGGGTGCGGCCGGACTGAAACGCCCGGGGACCGGCCCCACCCCAACCGGCGCGGGGACGCCCTCGGCCGTTCAGGCCGTGGCGACCGCGGGCACAGGCTGGGGGAGCGCCAGCCGGAACACCCGCATGGGCGCCTCGACGTTCCGCAGGGGCCGTTCGCCGAGGTCCTCGAGCGGGACCTCGGTGCCCAGCCGCTTTCGGGTCTCGGCTCCCACCAGGATCTCGTCTCTCTGCGCGAGCGCGGCGAGGCGAGCCGCCACGATGGTGATCTGCCCGGAGGCGGTGTAGGTCCACCGCGTGCCGTTGGCGCCTTCGATCTTGGTGGCCCCCACCGTGGCGAGGCCCGAGTTCACGCCGATGTGAACGGCAATCGGCTCCGGCAGCCCGTGGAGCGTCTCGTTCAGCTCCCGCGTCCGCCGGAGAATCGCAAGCGCGCACTTCACGGCCTGTCGCGCATGGCGTCGGGGATCCGCGTCGCGGAAGATCGCCATGAGACCGTCTCCGGCCGTCTCGTTCACGTCACCGCCGCGCCGCAGGATCTCGTCGAGATACGCGCCGAAGCACCGCTCCACCAGCTCGTTGACACGGCCGGGGTCGAGGCGCTGGGTGAGGCGCGTGTAGCCAACCAGGTCGACGAATAGCACGGTGACGTCCACCTCGCGCTTGTCCAGCTCCGGCGCTTCCGGCGCGCGCTCGATCAGGTCCTGCACGGTCCGTGGGACGAACTTGGCGAGGTTCGTCCGGATGCTCTCGAGGATTTCCACCCGCCGCACGGCGGTCCTGAGCTCGGCGTTCGTCTCCTGGAGGGCCGCGTAGGCCCGCGCGTGCTCGAGCGCGAGCGCACTCGAGTTCGCTAGGAGCCGGAGGAGTCCGAGATCCTGGGTCGAGTATCCGAGGCCGGAGCGCTTCGGGCCGAGGGCGAGGAAGCCCGTCGCGCGCCCCTGGAACAGGAACGGCACCACCAGGGTCGCCCCGAGGCCGTCCATCACCTGCAGGCACCCCTCCCGGTAGTCCTCCAGGGCGGGATCCTCCTCGACCCGCTCCCGTGTCAGCGGATGGCCGCGAAGCTCGAGACACCGGACCAGCGGCGAACCGGCGTCGATCGGCGGCCGATCGTCCCGCTCGTCCCCCTCTTCCTGGTCGGGGCGCACGTAGCCCTCGCGGCGTGCGTCGAGCAGGTAGAGCTCCTGCCGCACGGGATGGAGCTGCTCCTCGACGGTCCGGGTGAGCAGCTCGACGATCTGTCGGAGATCGAGCATCCCGCTCATGACCTCGGAGACGCGCTCGATGGATCGCTGCATGTCGACCCGCTGGCGGAAGAACAGGCGGTCGACCAGCCGCTGGGACCGGAGGTAGAGCGGGTTCAGCAGCACCACGACCAATACCGCCATCACGGCGGCCGCGACGATCGGCGACTGGGCGGCCTCCCAGTTCGTCAGGAGGATGTCCATCGCCGCGATGGCGCCCGTGTAGGCGAGCACCACCAGCCCGGTGACCGCCGAGTAGACCGCGCCGGCGCGGAGCGCCGCGCGGACGTCGAAGAGGTCGTAGCGGACCATGGCGTAGGCCATCACGATGGGAAACAGGAGCGTCAGCTTCCACATCGCGTTGAGGTAGGGGACCGTCACCTGGAAGAGAGCCTCGGCCACCGTCCCGAGGATCGGTGGGACATACCCGAGGACGAACGCAGCGCAGAGGATTCGGGCCCGCTGTCGGATCAGAGGAGTGCCACCGACGATGCTGGCCCGGGCGAGCGAGAGCACGAGCAGGACCAGAGCCACGCCCCAGTACGCGGCCCCCACGGCCGGCACGGCGAGGAGGAGCCGCACGTCACCGTGGACCCCAGGCAGCTGGAGGAGAATCGCCACGGCCGCCGAGATCACGTAGGGCAGCCACACCACCCGCGGGAAGCGGCGGACGATGCCCCAGCGCTGCGGGAAGGTCAGCGCGAGGTGCAGCAGCGTCGCCGGCCAAAAGGCCCACGCGGTCAGGAACAACTCGGTGAAGCGGTAGGTCGTGTGAGCGTCGGCGAACGTGACGCCGACGAGGTACGCGATCAACAGGAAGGAGAGGAACAGCCAGCTCTGCGGCCGCCCGGGACGGATCAGGAACACGAACACGCCGATCACGAGCTGGAGCACCCCCGGCAGGAGGCCTTCGGCCAGATACCTCAGGAAGTCCCGACGCGTGAAGAGCCGAGTCGTGACGTCTGCCTCGACCAGCTGGCCGCGCCGGTAGACGATGTAGTGGAACGTCGTCCGCGGATCCTGGCTCTCGATCGTCGCCTGGATGTCCCGGCCACTCGCGAGCACCTGGCCGTTCATGACCCGGACGACGTCGAACGGCTCGAGAGGCCCGCGTTCGGGCCCGCCGACCGCGACGAGGAGGTTCTCCATCACCCAGAAGCCGGCGAAGATCCGGCCCTGGCGCTGGTATCGATCGAGCGTGGTGACGACCCCGACGGCGAGCGCGAGACCGATGATGCCCCAGAAGAGCGGGTTCCTGCGCATTCCCCGGTATTGTACGCCCCGGTCGCGCAGCCGCTGCCTCGATCCGTGGCCGCGCCGGAGGTCAGCGGAACGCGGGCACGACCTCGCGGGCCAGGAGCTCCAACTCCCGCAGGATGTGGCGGTGCGGCATCCCGGGGAAGTACAGGCGGAAGATGACGTGGTTCGCCCCGAACGCCTCGACGAAGCGCCGGACCTGCGCCCGACACCGCTCGGGTCCGCCGATGATGAACCGGTCGCGCCCGAGCGCGTGGAGCTGGTCGACCGGCGTGGCATCCTCAGCGCCGATGAGGGGGTGCTTCCAACGTCCCCCTCCGTATTCGTCGCGGTAGTTCACGAGGAGATGACGCTCGGCCAGCTCGAGCGCCTCCGCGTCGGTGTCCGCGATCACCGTGTCGCGCGTCAGGGGCCACTCGGCCGGGTCCGGCCGGCCCGCCGCCCGCAGCTCGGCCCGGTAGCGCGCCTTGCCGTCGAGCAGCTTCGCGAGGTTCGCGGTCGGGCCAGGCACCCAGGCGTCGCCGAGGCGCGCGGCTCGCCGGATCATCAGCTCCCCCCAGCCCCCGATCCAGATCGCAGGATGCGGCCGCTGGATGGGCTTCGGCTCGATCCGCGCGTCCCGCAGCGGGTAGTGGGGCCCAGGATGGGTGACGGAGTCCTCCGTCCAGAGGGCGCGGATCACCGCGAGGGCTTCCTCGAACCGCGCCCCTCGCTTCTCGAGCGGCGTGCGGTAGAGCGCGAACTCGTCCGGTCGGTACCCGATGGCGGCCCCGAAGACGAGCCGGCCTCCGGAGAGCACGTCCACCATCGCCGCATCTTCGGCCACCCGGACCGGGTCGTAGAACGGCAAGACCACCACGTCGGTGCCGAGGAGCAGGCGGGACGTCCGGGTCGCGAAGCCCGCGAGCACCACCAGCGGCGACGGCCAGTAGTGGCCGCGGACCCCGTGGTGCTCCTCCATCCAGACGGAGTCGAGTCCGAGCCCCTCGGCGCGGTCGACCTCGGTCAGCGCCTCGTGGGCGAGGTGTCCACCCTCCGTCGGGATGAAGCCGAATCGCATCGCGCTCTTATAGCACGGCCGTCTCCGCGCCGTGGGGTGGCCCGGCTCCGGTCAGATCCGCCAATCCCGCGTGAGCGCCCGCACTTCCCCGAGGAGCCCCGCCTCGTCGAGGGTGGTCACGCGCCCGTCCTGCACGACTCGGCGACCGTGCACCCACACGTCCGTGATCGCCTGGGGCGAGAGCGCGTAGACCACGCTCTTGATGAGCGCGTTCGGCGGATGGAGTGACGGGTGCCCGAGGTCCAGCGCCACCAGGTCCCCGAGTCGGCCCGCGGCGATCTCGCCTATCGGCAGGCCGAGCACCTCGGCGCCGCCGGCTGTCCCGAGCCGGAATGCCTCCTCGGCGCTGAAGGCCGTCCCGTCGAGGTGCGTGACGATCTCGATCCCCCGCGCGTCGAGCCGCCGGGAGAAGGGGTAGAGGACGCGGTCGCGCCACCCCATGAAGTTGAGGTCGTCGCCGAGCCCCCGGAGGAGCGACTGGAAGGAATGGTTGTGGGCGTTGACCCCGTCGGGGAGGAGGAGCCGTCCGGGCAGCGGGACGATCGGCTCCGGGGCGTCGATCCCGCCGGCCGGCCGTGATGGGAGCGCCGCCGGGGGCCCCACGGCGGTGATCCGTCCGTCCTCGAGGCGGAAGGCCCAGCCCTCGTGGACGGCGCCCGCCGCGTAGCAGCGCTCGGGGGCGAGAAGCACGGTCAGCCGCGTCCCGGCCGCTCCTCCCGGGCCAGGCTTCGCTCCCCGGGACCACGCAGACCGGCCTGGTCCGTCACGGCGGTCGGAGCTTGATCCCTGTCGTCAGGCGCCGGAGGACTGGCCGGGGGGGGCCGCCGGCGCGGCTCAGGGCCGCCGACGAGCGCCGCGTTGCCGGGGACGGCTGGCCAGGCGGCTGATGAAATCGTCCACCGGGATGGCCGGCATCGTCATCATCTGGACCGAGCCTCGCGCGCCGAGCTCGACCGAAATCCGTGAGACTGTCTCGTTGTCCGGGGCCTCCAGGACCGTGACGAAGTCGTAGGGCCCGAGGACGGCGTACTGGGCGATCACCCGGGCCCCCATCCGGCCGACCTCTGCGTTGACCTTGCGGATGGACCCGGGCAGCTTGCGGATCACTTGGCGGCCCGTTTCGGAGAGCGAGGACAGCATGATGTAGAGCGGCATGGGACCCTCCGGGTCGGCGGCTCCCGATCGCCTCGTCCCTGGACCCGAGCAGTATAGCGCACCTCGGGTATGCTGTTGAGTATGCAGCTCCAGGGATGGGGGCTGACCCGGGCGAGCCGCATCGTCATCATTCTCTTGGTCGTCCAGTTCCTCGGACTGGGTCAGATCCTTGCCTTCGCGCCTTCGACGACCGCGGGCTTCAGTCCCGACGGTCCTTCGCAGGCTTTCGCCGCGCTCGACACCGTCGTTCCGCTCGCGATCCTGATCGACGCGAGCTGCCGCTCCAGCGCGGCCCTCGGGGAGCACGGCTCACGGGCGATCCCGCCCGATCCGGCCCCCCTCCCTCGCCGGCTGCCGCGGGCGCCACCCGCAGCCTGAGCCCCACCGATCCTGGCGGGGCCCGGGCTCCACGAGACCGAGGGGCATGACCCGCACGACGCGGCAGGCACGCGCGTGCGCTCATTCCGAAGGCACGGTAAGGGAGGCCGCGATGAAGGTATTCCGGGACACGATCGAAATCCGGACGCAGGAGAATCAGCAGTTCCTCGACGTCACGAAGCAGGTCCGCGATGTCGTGACCCGCTCGGGTGTCCAGAACGGCACGCTCCTGATCAACTCGCTCCACACGACGGTGGCGATCTTCGTCAACGAGTTCCAGTCGGCGCTGCTCGACGACCTGTGCGCGGTGCTGCAGAAGCTCATCCCACGGCGCGATGGGTACTTCCACGACGACCCGCGTTACTCGGACTGCGACCGTGCCAACGCCCACGCGCACCTGCGCGCGACGCTGCTGGGACGCCCGATCGCGCTGGCGATGGCCGACGGCGAGGTCCTGCTCGGGCAGTTCCAGAGCGTCATACTGGCCGAGCTCGACGGCCCGCGTGAGCGGAGGCTCCAGGTCCAGATCGTCGGAGAGTGACCGCCGCGGCCCGTCCGGGACCCAGCGGGGCCTGAGGGCCCTTGGCCCGGGGGTTCGTCACCCGGCACGACGGCTCTCTGGACTCTCGCCCCGATGGCAGCGGTCCAGCACCTGTGCTCGTATCGGGCAGGTAGCGGGCCGCGGACTCGCGGGGGCGGTCAGCCATCACGCCCCCGCCCCTGTACCTCGCCTGGTGATCGTGATCGCGACCGTTTTCTCTGGCTTCCGGGCCGAACGTCCTGGCTTGACGACCCGCGTCGGTCATGACGGCGGCGGGGGCCGCCTTCATAGGGAGGCGCTCTGCCGGCCTCGCTTTTCTTGACACCTCCGGACGCTCCGACTCAAGATGACGGCATGCATCGGGGCGGTGCGCCCTCGTCCGGGACCCGGCGCGGTCAGTCCGGCTTCGGCCTGCTCGAGATCCTCGTCGTGGCCGTGATCCTGGCCGTCGTCGGCTCGTTCCTCTACCAATACTTCGTCTCGACGACGAAGACCGTGGAGACGATCCAGCAGCAGAAGCCCATGTCCGCCGCGCGGCTCGCCGCCGACCGGGCGACCGTGGCCTCGATCCGGACGTCGCTCACGCTGTACTTCGGCCAGCACGGCGCGTACCCACCCAGCAAGGACGTGGTGGCCACGCTCCTGAACCCGCCGCCGTCTTTCCAGTGCGAGGGGAACGACTACCGGTACGAGCCGGCGACGGGTCTGGTGACCCTCGTCATCGACGACGCGAGCCGCTGCTAGCGGGGATCGAACGCGCGCGGCGAGGACCGGCCGGCCGGAGCCGGCTATCCGAGGACGCCGGGAACGGCGTCGAGGCCGAGGTCGGTGAGCCGCTCACGGGTGGGCACGCCGTCGGCGTCCCAGCCGCGCAAGGCGTAGTAGGCGTCGAGCATCCCGCTGAGCTCCTCGGGCGGGCAATGCATGCCCGCCGACGGGCCGTCGGGGATCGGCTCGTGCATCACCTTCCACGGCAGGACGTCGTCCTTCCGGCGGACCCCCTCTCGGACGTTGAACAGCCGCTCGAGGTTGACGATGCGCTCGCCGATCCGCTCGAGCTCGTCGACGTCGACCCCCCAGCCGGTCACCGCGGAGAGCAGCCCCGCATAGGCCTCGTTCAGGAAGAGCCCGAAGCCACGCTCGGAGGTGAAGCGACACATGACGAGGCTGTCGTCGACGGCGGTGAAGTGCTGACTCTTCGCGGCGAAGGCAGGCTTGTCACCCGTCGAGCGTCGGTCGAACCCCTGCGCATACTGTGGCGTGGGGCGGGTGTCGTGATGACTCCCGCCTCGCGTCGCCGTGGCGTAGCCGATGGACATGCCCTTCAGCGCGCGCGCCGAGTGGGCCGGTAGCTCGAGCCCCTTGACCGCGTAGGGCAGCCGGTCGGCCCCCCGTCCGATCTCCCGTGCCAGCCGCCAGGAACCCTCGGCGAGCCGGTCGCCGAAGCCCTCGCGGCGCGCGGTCTGCTCCACGAGACGGATCATCCCCGCGTGGTCTGCCCACCCGAACGGCACGCCGACGTCCGCCGGGCTCAGCAACCCGCGCTCGAGGCACTCCGCCACGAAGGCCAGCGTCACGCCCATCGAGATCGAGTCGAGCCCCAGGAGATCGCAGAGGATGTTCGCGTGCACGATGCTGGGAGCGTTCGCGTTGCCGAGCATCGATCCGAAGGCGAACAGTGTCTCGTACTCGGGCATCTTCCCCCGAACGCCCCCGTAGACGGGGACGTCGGCGGGGACGGCGAACTGCTTCCCGCACGCGACCGGGCACTTCAGGCACGTCGTGTCACGGTCGTGGTAGTGCTCCTTGAGCGAGCGTCCGTCGATGACCTCCCAGTCCGCGTAGGTCTCCTGCCGGAGGTTGTAGGCGCCGAGGGCGCCGATGGCGTTGATGGGGCCGGTGAGGAACGGCGTCCCGTACATGGAAAGGTTCGCGGTGCCCTTCTTCATGGGCTCGCGCGTGTCCTCGACCAGCTGCTTGAGCCGCCCGGGATCGGCGACCGCGGTCTTGCGGCTCCCCTTGACGGAAACGGCCTTCAGCTGCTTCGCTCCCCACACGGCGCCGATGCCGCCCCGACCGGCGACGCCCTCGCGGTTCTTCCAGTAGTGGGCGAGGCACGCGAAGCGGACCTGGTGCTCCCCGGCAGGGCCGATGGCCAGCACGTCGGCCTCGGCGCCGTCTGTCGCCTGGATCGCCTCCACCGTGTCCCGGGTGGTCTTCCCCCACAGACCTCGCGCATCGCGGACCGTCGCCCCGTTCTCGTCCACGACGAGATACACCGGGTGCGCCGCGCGCCCCGTGACCACCACGGCGTCGAAGCCGGTGCGCTTGAGCGTCGCGGGGAAACGCCCACCGAACGTGGAGTCGAAGAAGAGGCCCGTCAACGGCGACTTGGTGGCAATGCACGCGCGGCTGTTACCGGGCACCAGGGTGTCGGTGATCGGTCCCACGGCGAGGGCGACGGCGTTGACGGGGTCGAAGGCGTCGGTCCCCGGCGGGACCGCCTCCCACAGGAGGCGCGCAGCCAGCCCGTTCCCCCCGAGGAACGCCCGGGCCGTCGGCTCGTCTAGGGCGCGCACCTCGCTCCGGCCGCTGCTGAGATCGACGTGGAGCGTTCGTCCCCCGTACCCGGTCATGACCGCCTCCTGAGGAACAGACTACATCACCACGATCGCGCGCCGGTATGCCTCGTCCGCCCGGTCGAGGCGGTCGCGGCGGGAGACGGGCCGGGTTACGCTGATCCGCCCCGCGGCGGCCAGGGCCACGATCTCCCCGATGTCACCCCGCACGCGCGCCGTACAACCCCTTGAGCCGGATGCTGCGGTGCACGACGTGCGGGAGCTCGATGGGTGCGGGCGTAGCGCCGGCCGCGATGCCGATCACGACGACGCGGCCACCGTCCCGCGCCATCTTGGAGGCCGCCGTCACGGTCTCGGGGCGCCTTGTCCTTGGCCAAAACCGCGTCCGATACGCCGGGTGAGGATCCGTGCCGTTCCGACAAGTCCAAGCCGACTGGGATGCTCGGTCGCATCGGAGTGAAGGACGCACCGCCGATGGTGAGCGAGGACGACCAAGACGAAGAGGACGTGTAAGGGAGCGGTGGGAACGGTGAAGAGGTGACCAGGTCTCGGACACGGTTGGTGAGGAACGTGCGCCAGGTCTGCGACGGTTGGGTGCGCCGCTTGGGAATCAGCCGGGAGACGGTGCTCGGCCACGTCAATGCCCAGCTTGAGCGGCTCGCCATGGATTCTGGGGGCGCCTCATAGGCGATTGGCGGCGGCCACTCGCCTGACCAGGGCGCGGAGTTCTGCGTTCACCGGTGGGCGGCCCGCGGTGGAGCGGCCGGAGAGCTTGGTCCAGCGGTGGCTGACGAGGACCAGCCGCCAGCCTGCCCACACCCTGGACAGCCAAACGCAGAAGAGCCGATCGCGCCTGCTTAGCTTAGGCCGCTTCGCGGTTCTCTTGTACACGGCGAGCTGCCGGCGCAGAGCGAGGTTCTCGAGGGCGAGTTGCCGGTGGTCCGCCGCAAGGAACGGGAAGAAGCGAAGCAGATGGAGCAGCGTGGTGATTGTGGAAACGAGATTTTCTCCGGATCAGAGCCGAGGGATCAACCGCTGGCCGCCGCACGGGATTTGGGGGAAGGACACTTCTTCCGAGACCCTTGTTGACACCCAGGGAGGGAGATCCGATGATGGTTCGGTTTCTGACCGAGAAGTTCGATCCAAGAAGGAGGAATTTCAATGAGAGGTAAGCGCGGTGCCCTCGCGACTCTGGTGATCCTGTTCTCCCTGATTCTGCCTCTGGAGCCTGCGCACGCCCAGAAGACGGTCAAGGCGGCCATGGTGAACACCTCGACGGGGGGCGTCGCACTCTACGGGCTCGCCGGGATCGAGGGGGCGAAGATCGCGGTGGCAGACCTGAACGCGTCGGGCGGCGTCCTCGGGCGCAAGATCGACCTGATCGTCCGGGACGACGCCGGCAAGCCCGACGTAGGGGCGCGCGAGATCCGGGACGTGATCCTGCGCGAAGAAGTGGCCGTGGTCTTCGGCCCGGTCTCGAGCGGGGTCTTGCTGGCGATGTCGGAGGTGGCCAAGGAGAACAAGACGCTCCTCATCTCCCACACCGCCAACACTGAGCGGGCATTCGTGGAGCGGGGGCACCGCTACATCTTCTCCGTGGTGCCCAACACGTTCATCGAGGGGAGCGCCATGGGCCTCTACATGGCGAAGAAGCCCTACCAGAAGTACGTGATCATCGGCCCGGGCTACGAGTTCGGGTACATCCAGGCCGAGGCCTTCGAGCGGCGGCTAAAGGAGAGCAAGAAGGACGTCGAAATCATCAACAAGCTCTGGCCTAAGCTCGGCGAAACTGACTTCACCTCCTACATCACCGCGATCATCGCGGCCAAGCCGGACGCGGTCTACAGCAACCTCTTCGGCTCCGACCTCATCGCGTTCACCAAACAGGCCAAGGGCTACGGCTTCTTCGAGAAGTTCCCCTTCGCGGCGCTGTACGACGTGGACACGCTACAGGGTCTGGGGAAGGACGTGGTGGAAGGGGTGATTGGGTACGGGCGAGGCGAGTTCCATGTGATCCGAAAGCTGGCGCCGAGCGACCGCTTCGAGGAATTCATCAAGAAGTATCGCGCGGCCACCAACAGGTACCCGTCCACGTGGGCGATCAACGCCTACGATGGGGTCATGGCCTGGGCCAAGGCGGCAAAGAAGGCCAACAGCATCGACACCGAGAAGGTCGTGGACGCCCTCGAAGGCCTCGAGCTGGATTCCCTGCGCGGCCCCGGGCGCTTCATCCGGAAGGCCGACCACCAGGCCAACGTCGGCTCCTACATCGGGGTGGTGGCGTGGGACAAGAGCTTCCCGGACTTCGCCATCTGGAGGGACGCCACCTACGTCCCCGGCGAGCAGGTCTGGCGACCGGAGGCCGAGATCCCGGACATCCGGGCCAAGGCGAAGAAGTAGCATTCGGGTAGAGACACGGCCGCCGGGCTACCGCGGATAGTCCGGCGGCCACGATCAAGGGCGCGATGTCCATCACCTGGGACGTCGGGACGGTTCTTCTCCTCGTCATGGCGGGGCTGACCCGCGCCGCGATCCTCTTCATTGTGGCCGCTGGCCTCACCCTGGTCTTCGGGGTCCTGCGGGTCATCAACATGGCCCATGGCTCGCTGTACATGATCGGAGCCTTCGTCGCAGCCTCGGTGATTCAAAAGGTCGGCGGGACCTGGAGTTTCTGGCTCGCCCTGGTGGCCGCCCCCCTCGCGGTGGCGGCGATCGGGGCGATCATCGAGGGCGTCGTCCTCCGTCGGATCTATCAGGCGGAGCACGTGGTCCAGTTACTTGCCACCTACGCCCTGATTCTCATCTTCGACGACCTGGTGAAGATGATCTGGGGGGCGGAATACAAGTCCGTCTCCGTTCCCGCCTCCTTCGTCGGCTCCATCGCCATCGGGGGCCGGCCCTTCCCCATCTACAACCTGTTCGTGACCGCCTGGGCCATGGCCCTGGCGGGAGGCCTCTGGTTCATGATCTACCGGACCGGGCTGGGTCGGCTGATCCGGGCGGCGGTGGATGACGCCGAGACGCTAGAAGCCCTGGGGGTGAACATCCCCCGGATCTTCGCCGCGGTGTTCGTCATCGGCGCGTTCCTGGCGGGTCTGGGAGGCGTGCTCGTGGCCCCGCTCGGTTCGATTGGCCTGGGGATGGACGTCACGATCCTCATCGAGGCGTTCGTGGTAGCGGTGATCGGGGGCCTGGGGAGCTTCCCCGGCGCGCTCCTGGGCGCCGGGATCATCGGGATGATGTTCAGCTTCGGGATCACCGTGGCGCCGGACATGGCGATGGCCTTCGTCTTCCTAGCCATGGTCATTGTCCTGATCATCCGGCCGTGGGGTCTGTTCGGCGAGCCCGAGAGATAGTCGTGGCCGCAAGGAGTTCCAGCAGCTTCTGGCGCTCGGGCTGGACGTGGTCTGGCGTGGTACTGTTAGGTCTGCTCGTCTACCCGCAACTGGTCTCGCGCTACTACATCGTCCTGTCGACTGAGGTCGTCATCCTGGCGCTCCTAGCCACCAGCTACAACCTGATTTTCGGCTACGCCGGTATGGTCTCTTTCGGGCACGCGGCGTTCTTCGGCTTGGGCGCCTATGCCATGGCGATCCTCACCAAGCGGTACGACAGTCCCATGTTGGTGGGGTTGCTGGCGGCCCCGGTGGTGGCAGCGGTGTTCGCGTTCGTGATCGGGTGGTTCTGCATGCGCACGATTCGTCTCTACTTCTCGCTCCTCTCCCTGGCCTTCGCCCAGCTCCTGTGGGTAATCGTCTTCCAGTGGCACACTTTCACCGGCGGGAGCGACGGGATCCAGGGCGTGCCTCGTCCCGAGGTCCTGGCGACCTATGCGAGCTACTACTACTTTGCCCTGGCCGCGACGATCGTCTGCATGCTGCTCATGTGGTTCATTGTGAACTCCCCCTTCGGCTGGTCATTGAGGGCCATCCGCGAGAACACCCAGCGCTCGCAGTTTCTGGGGATCAACGACCGCCTGCACAAGATCGTCGCGTTCACCATCGCCGGCGCGTTCGCGGGGGTCGCGGGCGGGCTCTATTCTCAGTTCCAGAAGTGGGCCGATCCGGAGCTTTTGTTTTGGACCACGTCGGCTAACCCTGTCCTGATGAGCATCCTAGGCGGGATGTTCAGCTTCGTCGGACCCGCCATTGGCGCGGTGGTCTTCGTCGCGCTGCGGGAGATCATCAAGGTCCGGACCGAGTACTGGCCCCTGGTTCTCGGTCTGGTGCTGCTCACCCTAGTCCTGATAGTGCCGGGAGGCATCGTCGGGTTCGTGGTGGACAGGGTCCGGCCACTCCTGTCCGCGAGAAAGGGGCAGACCTCGACGCCATGATGCTGCTGGAGATCCAAAATCTCAAGAAGGCCTTCGGGGGCTTCCAGGCCACCAACGATGTGAACCTTAGGGTGGAGAAGGGATCCCTCCGCTCACTGATCGGTCCCAACGGCGCGGGCAAGACAACGCTGTTCAACCAGGTAACGGGATACCTGGTGCCCGACTCTGGCCGCGTCACCTTCAGAGGCGAGGACATCACCGGTCTGCATCCCTTCCAGATCAGCCGAATGGGGATTACACGGGCCTTCCAGATCATTAACATCTTCCCGCGTCTCGCCGTCGTCGAGAGCGTACAGCTCGCCATCCTGGCGAAGCGCGGGCATGCGCTGAAGCTCTTCGCGCCCGCCAAGACGATGGTCCGGGAGGAGGCGATGGCCGTCCTGGAGACCGTGGGTCTCGCGGAGCGGGCCAAGGCGCTGGCCCGGGAGTTGAGCCATGGGGACCAGCGGATCCTGGAGCTGGCCCTGGCCCTCGCCGGGGAACCGGAACTCCTCCTCCTGGACGAGCCTATGGCCGGTATGTCCCCTTTCGAGCGGGTCAAGGTGACCGAGCTGATTCAGAAGATCCGCCAGGACCGCGGCGTCACGGTGCTGTTCTGCGAACACGACATGGATGTCGTGTTCGCCATTTCGGAGAAGGTCACCGTGCTGCACCAAGGCCGGGTCATCGCTGAGGGGGCACCTGAGGAGATCAAGAGGAACGACGAGGTCAGCATGGTGTACCTGGGCCATAGCTCGGGCATCTGATCCGGCCGCCATTGGACGGGCGAGGGCTGGAGGCCCGATGATCCTCGAGGTCGAGAAGATCAACACCTATTACGGGACGAGCCACATCCTGTTCGACGTCTCCCTTGAGGTGAACGACGGGGAGGTCGTCGCGCTCATGGGCCGCAATGGTGCGGGGAAGACCACGACCATTCGGAGCATCATGGGTCTCACGCCGCCCCGGTCGGGTCGCGTCCGGTTCAAGGGTCGGGACGTCGCGCGCACGCGCCCCTATCTCATCGCGCGGCTGGGCATGGCGATGGTCCCGGCAGGCCGGCGGATCTTCCCTCGTCTCAGCGTCCGCGAGAATCTGGAGATCGCGCGCAAACCCTCCGTCTCCGGGAAATCGGAGTGGACGGTCGAGAAGATCTTCGACCTGTTCGCCAAGCTCAGGGAGCTCCAGGATCGGCGGGGTGGCGCGCTCAGCGGAGGCGAGCAGCAAATGCTGGCGGTCGGCCGGGCGTTGATGGGCAATCCGGACTTCATCCTGCTGGACGAGCCGGCGGAGGGACTGTCCCCCCTCATTGTCGGGATCCTGCTAGACCATCTCGTCAACTTGAAGAAGGCCGGCATGCCCATGCTCCTCTGTGAGCAGTACGCGGCATTCGCGTTCCGGCTCGCAGATCGGGGCTACGTCCTGGACAAGGGGACCGTGAAATACCACGGCACGGCAAGGGAGCTGGCCGAGAGCCCGGAGGTCCGCTCCTACCTGGCCCTGTAACCTCCCAGAGGGGGGCTCCCTCTCGAGGACCCCCAGGAGGGGTTGCGGCAAAGCCGGCGCTGGGAGTGGAACATTATGAGCGTCGCGGCAGGTGCTGGCGCGAGTCGCCCGGTTTGCCGGGGCAGGCTCCTGGACTGAGACGAGTAGGAGCAGGCCATGAGCTTCGCGACCGTGATCGACGCGGTGTTCCCGCTCTCGGGGCGCACCGCACAACTCGGCAGAAGCGGCTATCAGGGGGCTTGGCTGGCCGCGGACGAGATCAACGAAGCAGGTGGCGTCCAGGGGGTAGCGGCCCGCGCGACGGTCCGCTGCGCGCCGGACGCCGACGGCCGCTACTCCTACCTCTTCGGAACCGACGGGAACGCGGGGCCCGTGCGTCTCCGCAGCGAGCTCAAGCTCCGCGGCGACGCGCGCTTGGAGGCCGTCAGGCCCTGACTGGGTTCCCGCTCAGCAGCGCCACGATGCGCGCGGGCGTGACCGGGCCCTCGCTGATGCGCACCCCGAACGGCGCCAGGGCGTCCTCGATCGCATTGGCGAGGGCCGCGGGCGGCGAGATGGCGCCGCCTTCCCCGACCCCCTTGACCTCGAGCGCGTTGCGCGGCGAGGGGTGCTCGAGGTGGACCGTCTCGATGAACGGCAGCTCGTCGGCCCGCGGCACGGCGTAGTCCATCAGCGAGCCGGTGAGCAGCTGTCCCGCCGAGTCGTAGACGAGCTCCTCGCCGAGGCCTCCGCCGATCCCCTGTGCGACCCCGCCGTGGATCTGCCCGTCCACGAGCATGGGGTTGATCACGCGGCCGCAATCGTGGGCGACCACGTAGCGGAGGAGGCGGATGCGGCCCGTCTCGGGGTCGACCTCGACCACCGCCACGTGGACCGCGCTCGCGTAGGTCACGGTGGGCACGCTCTGGTACGTGGTCGCCTCGAAGTCCGGATCGACGGCACCCGGGGCCTGGAACGTCGGCAGGCTCGCGCGCACGATGCTCGCGAACGTCAGCGCGCGGCCCGGGCTGCCGCGGACGAACACGCGGCCGTCCTCGACCAGGAGATCCGCCTCAGCGGCCTCGAGGAGCCGTGCGGCGGCCCGGACGAGCTTCGCCCGGAGGGCCGCCCCGGAGGCCGCCACGGCGTTCCCCGCGAGGACCGTGCTGCGACTCGCGAACGTCCCGATGCCGAACGGGATCGCGTCGGTGTCTCCGCCGATCACGGTGATGTCCTCGAGGCCGACGCCGAGCGCGTCCGCGGCGATCTGCGCGTAGGCTGTCTCGTGACCCTGCCCCTGCGAGCACGCGCCGGTCGCGACCAGCACCTTGCCCGAGGCGTCCAGACGCATGGTCGCGCCCTCGTACGGTCCGATCCCGGTGCCCTCGACGTACGAGGAGATGCCCACGCCCCGGTAGATCCCGCGCGCCCGGAGCCCCGCCTGCGCGGCACGAAAGCCATCGTAGTCGACCGCCCGGAGCGCCCGGGCCAACCCGTCCGGGAAGTCGCCTCCGTCGTACACAAGCGGGTTCCCGTCACGGTATAGCATCCCCACGTCGTAAGGCATCTCGTCCGGCCGCACCAGGTTCCGCCGGCGAAGCTCCCCCGGATCGAGCCCCACCTCGCGGGCGAGCATGTCGAGCAACCGGTCCATCACGAAGACGGCCTCGGGCCGTCCGGCCCCGCGGTACGGCGCGTGGGGCGTCTTGTTGGTCACGACCGCCTGCCCGTCGAACGCCGCGTTCCGGATCCGGTGCGGGCCCAGGATGTGGCCGATGGTGTTGTACGGCTGCACGATGCCCCAGGGGTTGTACGCGCCCAAATCGAGCAGGAATCGGTCCCGGAAGGCCACGATCAGACCGTCGCGGGTCGCCCCGAGCTCGGCGTCGTGAAGCTGCTCCCGCGAGTGGGTCGCGCTCTGAAGGTGCTCCTGCCGCGTCTCGATCCACTTCACGGGACGGTTGAGCCGCGCGGCGATCACGGGGATCAGGACGTCCTCCGCGTAGATCGAGGCCTTCGTCCCGAAGCCCCCACCCACCTCGGGCGCGACGACGCGCAGCTTGTGCGCCGGGAGATCCAGCGTCTCGCCGAGCGTGCGCTGGAGCCAGTGTGGCACTTGGGTCGAGGCCCACACGGTCAGGCCGTCACCGCGCGCGGTGGGCTCGGCGAGAATCCCCCGCGGCTCGATCGGCATCCCCGCGTAGCGGGGCACGCGGATGCGGGCGCCCACGCGCACCGGCGCTTCCGACAGCGCGCGCTCCGGGTCCCCGATCCGCACCGTGAAGGCGACGGCCACGTTGTCGCCCCAGTCCTGGTGGAGGAGGGGCGCGTCGGGGGCGAGCCCCGCCTCGACGTCGACGACGGCCCGGAGGGGCTCGTAGTCCACCTCGACCAGGCCGAGCGCGTCCTCCGCCGCGTACGGGTCGGTGGCGACGATCACCACGACCGGCTCGCCGACGTAGCGGACCTTCTCGTGGGCCAGTGCGAGCTGCGCGGTCGTCTTCAGCCGGAAGCCGACGCGAGCCTGGAGCGCCGGCGGGGGCGCACCGGCAAGCGGGAGCGGCCGGAGCGACGTTAGGAGATCCGAGTACGTGAAGCAGCCGACCACCGCCGGGTGGATCCGTGCGCGATCCACCCCGATCCCGCGGATCCGGGCGTGGGCGTGCGGGCTCCGGAGGATCACCGCGTGGAGGCAGCCGGCCGAGCGGAGGTCGTCGACGTAGCGCCCCCGCCCGGCCAGGAGGCGCGGGTCTTCGCGGCGGCGGACCACCGCGCCGACGTACTTGGCGCCCATCGCTCAGGCTCCCGGCTCCACGAGACGCGCGAGTTCCCTCGAAAAGTCCTCGAAATCCCGATAGTGGATCGCGTGCATGCTGACCGCCCGGGCCCCGACCGCGTTCTCCAGGTTGTCGTCGGTGAACACGGCCTCCGACGGGGTGCAGCCGAGCTCGGTCAGGACGCGCTCGAAGATCGCACGACCCGGCTTGTGGAGGCCAAGCTCGGTAGACAGGAATGCCCGGTCGAACGGGTGGAACAGGCCGCGCTCCCGGTTGAACTGTCCCACCTCGACCTCGGTGTTCGTGAGGCACGCCACGAGGTGCCTCCGCCGCAGCCCCTCGATCAACGCGAGCACGCGGGCGTCGAGCCGCGCCGTCGCCGTCTCGTAGACCGCCAGGTGCCGCGCCACGACCGC
>Ga0114129_10002997_pt1 | contig 23655 bp, 9 predicted proteins | sample RhiMetdeltSRZDD1_FD_80071 | JGI IMG/M metagenome (GOLD analysis project Ga0114129, IMG submission 80071) | Populus rhizosphere microbial communities from Tennessee, USA - Rhizosphere MetaG P. deltoides SRZDD1 (version 2) (version 2) | ecosystem: Host-associated > Plants > Roots > Rhizosphere >...
CAGGCCTCTGTCGCGCCGCAGCGACTGAATTTGGTGCTGTTAGCTAGTTTTGCATTTGTGGCACTGGTGCTTGCGGCTGTTGGTATTTACGGAGTGATGGCCCAGACCGTAGCGCAACGAACGCATGAGATTGGCGTTCGCATGGCGCTCGGCGCACAGATGAAAGACGTGCTGGGGCTCGTATTGCGAAACGGAATGACGCTCGCAGCAATTGGTGTGGCAATCGGCCTTACGGGAGCTTTCTGGGTCACCAGATTGATGGCCAAACTACTCTTTGATGTCAGACCAACTGACGCGTTGGTATTCGCCAGTGTCCCGGCGGTATTGCTCGTAGTCGCCTTCCTGGCTTGTTACATACCGGCACGACGGGCAACGAAAGTCGATCCGTTGGTAGCGTTGAGATACGAATGAAACAGTCTTTGGTAGTTGGTAGTTGGTCTTTGGACTTGGCCTTTGGACTTTGGTCTGAGATCTCAAATCTGAGATCTCAAATCTGAGATCTCAAAAACGCAGACCAAAGACCAGATCTTGGAGGACTGTGAACATGCTTAACGATCTACGGTACGGCCTGCGAATGTTGTTGAAGCGACCTGCCATAACCCTGGTCGCCGTGCTTTCTCTGGCGCTTGGAATCGGAGCGAACACTGCGATCTTCAGTTTGATCGACGCGCTTATGCTGAAGTCGCTGCCGGTTAGTGAGCCGGACCGACTGCTGTTGTTCGGCAAGGGTGAGGAGGCTGGAGTAACGAACAGTTTTCCCAGCGGCAGCACAGACCTGTTTTCGTATTCGTTTTATCGACAAGCACGACAGCGCAAACAGGTCTTTGAAGATGTCGCTGCCCTCTTGAGCATTCCCTGGACCGTGCACGGCAGAGTCAATGCCAGTGGTGACATCGAAAAGCTGACGGTTCAGCCGGTGTCGGGCACGTACTTTCCAGTCCTTGGTGTTAATGCAAGTCTGGGCCGCACGCTAACCGATGATGACGATCAGGTTGTGGGTAATCATCCCGTAGCTGTGGTTAGTCATGCGTGGTGGGAGAAGAGACTTGGTGCGAGCCTGAGCGCTGTGGGGCAAACGATCACGATAGACGAGGTCGTGTACACGATTGTCGGTGTCGCACCAAAAGAATTCTTTGGCACCACGGTTGGCCAGGCGCCAGATATCTGGATGCCGCTGGCGATGCAAAAGAAACTTCCTCCCGCATATTGGGACGGTCGTGAGGACGACGGATTTCAATCTATGTACTTGATTGGTCGGCTGAAGAGCGGTGTTACTCCTCAACAAGCGCAAGCGGATGTCAATTTGAGCTTCAAGCAATGGATGTCTCAAGTAGCTAGCAACCCACCGAATCCCAGACAACAGGAAGGAATGCATAGTGCTAGCGTGGAGCTAACGACCTTGCGCAGAGGTTTATCAGAACTTCGAACAAAATTTTCGATCTCCTTGAAAATCCTCATGGCTGTCGTGGGATTGGTGTTGCTGATTGCCTGTGCGAACGTCGCAAACATACTGCTTGCCAACGGTGCTGGGCGGCGGAAAGAATTTGCGGTCCGTGTAGCGGTCGGTGCGCGTCGAGCACGCCTGATTAGGCAGCTGCTGACGGAGAGTCTACTAATCGCGACGCTTGGTGGTGTAGCGGGAGTCCTCATTGCCTGGTGGGGTAGCCGGACACTCGTTCTGATGGCATCAGATGGTCCAGATATGCTGCCTATCGATGTCACACCAAACGGACGGATTCTCCTATTCACACTCGGTGCTTCATTGCTATCCGCCGTTGTGTTTGGAGTTGCACCCGCATTCCGCGCGGCGCACGTTGAGCCAAACAACTCTCTCAAGAGCGGCAGAGGAGGTACCGCCAACGCCTTTCAAACTCCGCTCGGAAAGTTGCTCGTGATCTCTCAGGTTGCGCTCTCACTTATGCTTCTGGTTGGTGCAGGACTGTTCGTTCGCACCCTAATCAATCTGCAAAGTCTTCCCACCGGATTCAACGAAGAGAATGTCGTCCGCTTTGAAGTGGATCCATCCGCGACCGGCTACAAGGCTGACGATCCGAAATTGCCCGCGATGCTTAGGGATATTGAAGATAACGTGAAGCGTATACCTGGTGTCGAATCGGCAGCATTTTCGTTTTTCGTGTTCCATCAAGGCCAGTGGAGCAGCCTGGTTCGGGGGTTGAGCGATGATTTACCTGAGCAGCAGAGGGTAATCAGAAACAATGTAGTGGGCCTTGATTACTTCCGAGTCATGGGGATTCCTTTCGTTGCCGGCAGAAATTTTACGACTTCGGATACAGTGAAAACTCAGAAGGTCGCGATCATCACGGAATTGATGGCCCAGCGTGTGTTCCCAAACAAGTCTCCTTTGGGACAGCGCTTTAGCATTGGCGGTCCAAACAACGAGTTCATAGAAGTTGTTGGCGTCGTCAAGGATGCTAAGTATGGAACGCTCACGGAAGAAACACGTCCGATGGCGTACTACCCGTACGAACAGCGTCCTCAACCTCTGAGTAACTTAGTGATGCGAATAAAGGGGCAACCCGATCAGGTTATTCCGAACGTTCGTCAAGCCATCAAACAGGTCAATCCGAACGTTCCGATCGACGATGTGGTTACTTTGTCAGAGCACATCGGTCGGTCGTTAGTGCAACAGAAGTTGATAGCTCGGTTGGCGTCGTTCTTTGGAGTCCTTGCGCTGCTGCTCGCGTGTATCGGCCTGTACGGGCTGATGTCGTATGCAGTCGCCCGCAGAACAAATGAGATTGGTATTCGGATGGCCTTGGGTGCACGTAGCACGAACGTACTCTGGCTTATCTTGCGCGAGGCGATGACGTTGGTGTTGATTGGGCTCGCTCTCGGACTGGTTGCGTCACTGGTGACTTCGAAAACTGCGAAGACGCTGCTTTTCGGTCTGAAACCGAATGATCCTTTAACGATCGCCATGGCCTCAGTGTTGTTACTGGCTGTGGCGGTCTTTGCCGGGTACTTACCGGCACGCCGAGCAGCGCGGGTTGATCCGATGACGGCACTGAGAGAAGAGTGAAACTGATTTCGGATTTGGGATTTCGGAATTCGGATTTCGTGTTTCGGAGTTGTCAGAGTTTCGGAATTTTGACCGATTGGCTCAAGCGCGGAACCACGAAATCCGAAATCTGAATTCCGAAATCGAGGTGGAACGTGTTCCAAGACTTACGCTACGGACTGCGCTTGTTACTAAAGAATTTTGGATTCACTACGGTAGTGGTGTTAACGCTTGCGCTGGGTATTGGTGCCAACGCAGCTCTCTTTTCGGTAGTAAACGGAGTACTGCTGAAACCGTTGCCATACCCCGATCCTGAGCAGCTAATCACCATCCATCAAAGCAAACCGAATTTCGAGACCGGCGCCATGCCTTATCCGAACTTTCTCGATCTTCAGAAAGAGAACAAAACCTTAACGGCGATGGCGATCAGTCGCTCGTACGGTTTCAGTCTCGTCGGAATGGGAGAAGCGCAACGAGTTAGTGCGAGGTTGATTTCGGCGGATTTCTTCTCCGTCCTGGGTGTCAAACCCGCGCTAGGCCGAACTTTTCTCGCCGCTGACGACAGCAGTTCGGCCGAACCAGTAACGCTGATCAGTGCACAGTTCTGGGCCGACAAATTTGGTTCGGCATCCAATGTTCTAGAAAAGAGCATTACACTCGACGACAAGAGTTACCGAGTGGTTGGTGTTATTCCTGCAACCTACACTCTCACACGTAATGTCGACGTCTACGTGCCTATCGCGCAATGGAATGGTCCTCAATTGAAGAGTCGATCGGCCGCTTTGGGGTTACACGGCATCGGGCGCATCAAGCCCGGTGTTACGGTCCAACAGGCCCAGGCTGATCTCGATCGGATCATGCAGGCGCTCGCAGTTGCGTATCCCGCGACCAATCAAGGCAACGGTGCGAAAGTCGTCCCTTTGATGGACCGTTTGGTTGGCGACATCAGGTTGATTCTATGGATGTTGCTGGCGGCTGTTGGTTTTGTCCTCCTGATAGCCTGCGTGAATGTGAGCAATCTGTTGCTGGCCCGGTCGACAAGTAGAACGCGCGAATACGCGATTCGCACTGCACTCGGCGCGGGCCGTTGGCGTTTGCTGCGCCAATCATTGCTAGAAAGCACAATACTCGCGCTCGCGGGCGGCACCCTTGGACTCTTTATTGCCGCGTGGGGCACAAAGCTCGCACTTACAGCTCTTCCAACGGCATTGCCACGCGCCGAAGAGATAGAACTCGACAGTCGTGTCGTGATCTTTACGATCGTCGTTTCGATCCTGACAGGACTCCTCGCCGGCATTGTTCCCGCCTTGAAGACCTCTTACAAGCAGTTTAGCGAGACGCTCAAAGAAGGCGGTCGCGGTGCCAGTGCTACGCGAGGACGCGCGCAGGGAATTTTGGTCGCGGTTGAAATGGCGATGGCTCTCGTGCTGCTAATCGGCGCCGGTTTAATGATCCGCAGTCTAAATGCTTTGTGGAATGTCGACCCCGGTTTTCGTCCGGATAATGTCGTCACATTCGATCTAACGTTGCCTACGTCAATGCGGAGTCAAAGCGAGGAATCCGTTCGCGCGAGCTTGCGCGACATAAGCGACAAAATAGCGACCACTCCGGGCGTCCAGGGGGTATCTCTCTCGGCAGACGCCTTACCAATGGTCGCCGAGAATGATCTTTTTTTCTGGATCGAGGGCCAGCCAAAACCTGCCAGCACAAGTGAGATGAGCATGGCGTTAGTGTACACGGTCGAGCCTGACTATTTGAGTGTGATGGGTATTCCGTTGAAGCAAGGTCGCTTTTTCACACCGCAGGATGATGAACGGTCTACCTCGATCGCCGTCATCGATGAAGCGTTCGCGCGCCGATACTTTGCTGACAAGAGTCCCCTTGGCAATCGGATCTATTTAGGTGATGACACCAAACCAATAGAAATCGTTGGCGTCATCGGCCATGTCAAACAATGGGGGCCGGATTCTGACGATAAACAGAGCCTGCAAGCACAGCTCTACTTCCCGTTTAGGGCCCTACCGGATGATGACTTGCCGGTGCGTGGAGTTGGCGTGGTTGTGCGTTCAGCGGGAGAAAGCGGAGAAACGACGGCAATCTTTGGTTCCATTCGAAAAGCGATACAAAGCCAGAACGATTTGAATGTTGTTTCAAACGTTCAAACCCTGAATCAGGTCATTGCCGATTCATTATCGCAGCGACGGTTCTCGATGCTCGTGCTGGGCGCGTTTGCAGCAGTAGCACTCCTGCTGGCAAGCCTGGGTATTTACGGAGTCATCTCGTATCTCGTGGGCCAACGAACACACGAACTTGGCATTCGTCTCGCTCTCGGCGCGGGTCGCAAAGACATTCTTCGTCTCGTGTTGAGTCATGGAATGAAGATGGCACTCGCTGGCGTCGCAATCGGACTCGTGGCGGCGTTTGGTTTAACTCGATTGATGACCACGATGCTTTATGGCGTTCGGCCAACTGATCCGCTCACCTTCGTCGTGATTGCTTTGATCTTATTGGTCGTGGCCCTGATAGCGACGTACGTGCCGGCACGCCGCGCAACGAAGGTAGATCCGCTCACAGCTTTGCGATCGGAATAAGCAGTTTCGACAATGGGATGTGATTTGGATTGCGTTCGAAACCGTTATTGATGAGCGGAGGATTCAACTGAGCCAAATTGCAGGTTGGGAAGGGTGGCTTGCCCCCGCCTCAACATGCAAGACCACTCAACGTTGCACTTAGGGATTGTCGAGGCGGGGGCAAGCCACCCTTCCCGACCTGCAATTAAACGACAGTTTGATTTGTTGATGAAGGCGTTTCAAATGAAGAAGGTAACTCTACTAGCAATCTTGATAGCGAGCCTTGCCTGCATGGCGATAGGCCAAATCACGGAATCTACCACTAATCGATCAACCTGGAACTGGATCAATGCTGATGGCGACAAAAGGATCGAGGTGCGCGTCGAGAATAAGGTCGAATTCAATGACGACTATTCAGATGTAGCCGGTATTCCGAGTGATGGCGCATTGAAGATTGTTGATAGCCGCGGTTCGCATACGTTTCGACTGAACATCACGCGCGGATCGGTTGGTGAACTGAAACGCGAGTATTCCGTCGATGGGCGGGCACGTGAATTCGACAACGAAGGCCGACAGTGGCTGCGAGAAGTACTGTTGCAAGCGGCACGTGAGGGCGGACTCGACGCCCGTAATCGCGTTAGACGAATTCTCAGGCAGCGCGGAGCTCGAGGCGTCGCCGAAGAGATTACGTATCTGAAAGGCGACTACGTACGACGAATATACTTCGAAGAATTTCTGCAAGTACCAAATCTCAGCAACGATGACCTGAAAAATGCGGTTCGAAATGCTTCGCAAACGATTGACAGTGATTACGAGCGGGCCCAGCTGCTATTGCAGGTCGCACCCATATTCGTATCGAAACAGGAGCTTGTGCCCGAATACTTTGCAGCCCTGGATCGGATGAAATCCGATTACGAGCGGCGTAGAACGCTCAGCGGAATATTGAACCGTGAGCAGTTGAGCCGCGAGACGCTTGCGGCGATGGCGCATTCTGCCAAGGCGATTAGTTCCGATTATGAGAAGGCAGTGTTCCTCTTGCAGGCGGTGGACCGCTATCACTCAGATGATCGCCTACGCGCCGCGTGGTTCAACACGTTACGTTCGATCGAGTCAGACTACGAACATCATCGAGTGTTGTCAGGACTACTTAAGAGTCCGAGCGTGAATACGAATGCGTTGGTTGATGCAGTCGAGTCGGCCGTACAAATCCAATCGGACTACGAAAAAGCGAGCTTTTTAATTGAAGCGCTCAACCGGTATCAACCGGAGGCGCGCCTGCGCAACGCGATTACCAACGTCGCAAAGACGATCAATTCAGAGTACGAACGCGGGCGAGTTCAGAAGCGAATTGACCGGATTGATTTTTGAGTGCCAATTGCTGTGTCGCTCTGTGGTACTTGGTGCTTGGTACTTGGTGCTTGGTACGGTGCTTAGTTCTTTGTTGATTGGTTGTGACTCAGTGCAGTGTCGTGAGGTCAGTACCACCGTACAAAATACAAACGTATGGACACGCTACTCAGAGACATTCGCTACGCAGCTCGAAGTCTTCGGAAGAATCCGGGCTTTACGATTGTAGCCGTGCTCACCCTGGCGCTCGGTATCGGCGCGAACACCGCAATCTTCAGCGTTGTCAATGCAGTATTGCTCAGGCCCTTGCCCTATCCGAATTCTGACGAGCTTGTCTTCATAACTGAACGCGACCAGCAGATGAAGAAGTTATTCGTCGCCTGGCCCAACTACCTCGATTGGCGAAACCAGAATCAGGTATTCGAGAACATCGCGGTTTACAACCGCGATAGCTTCAATCTAGTCGGCGCCGGCGATCCGCAGCGCGTGCTCGCCGCGCAGGTGTCGGCAGACTTCTTTCCTACGTTCAAAGTAAATCCTGTTTTGGGTCGGGGATTGACTCGTGACGAAGATCAACCGGGTGCCTCGCCGGTCGTACTCCTAAGTTACGGTTTGTGGCAACGTGCGTTTGGTGGAGATGCAGCAGTTCTCAATCGGACGATTAATCTTAGCGACCGCGCCTATACCGTAATTGGGGTCATGCCCAGGGATTTTGATTTCCCGGCCCGCGCCGAGATTTGGATTTCAGCAGGTCAATTAAGTAGTGCCTGGCAACACAGAAACAATCATCCCGGCCTGTATTCGGTAGCTCGGCTTAAACCCGGTATCACCATTGAACAAGCAAGAGCAGATCTGAATCGCATCGCAGCATCGCTCGAAAGCTCATATCCGGAGACCAATCACGGCCACGGAGTTGCGATTAACTCATTGCTGGAAACGATCGTTGGAGATGTCAGCCGTACGCTGTGGATTTTATTTGCAGCAGCCGCGCTGGTGCTCGCCGTCGCTTGTACCAACGTTGCTAATCTGATGCTCGTGCGCGCTGCTAGTCGGAACCGAGAGTTGACGATTCGCGCAGCGCTCGGTGCGAGCCGGTTACGACTTGCCAGCCAATTACTCGTCGAAAGTTTGTCGATCTCATTACTCGGAGGTGTCGTTGGTTTATTGCTAGCGCGTTGGCTTGTGTCTGCGTTGGTAGTTGCATTCACAACAAACTTACCGCGCGCCGGCGAAATAACGCTGGACGCTCGCGTTCTCATTTTTACTGCCGTGTGTTGTTTGTTTACTGCAGTACTTTTCGGTTTGATTCCGGCCTGGCGTGCTGGAAAGAGCGGTCCCGAACAAGCACTCAAAGAAGCCGGACGCGGGGTTACATCTGCAAAGCAACGGATGCGCAGTGTTCTGGTTGTCTCCGAGATGGCACTGGCGCTTGTGCTTTTGATCGCAGCGGGGTTGTTGTTACGCAGCTTCTATAGACTGACGAGGGTCGATCCGGGATTTGTTCACGACAATGTTCTGTCATTTACGGTTATGCTGCCGGCGACGAAATATCCCAAGCTTGAGCAGCGCAGCAGCTTTTACACAGATCTACTTACAAGATTGACTGCTTTGCCTGCCGTCCAATCAGCAAGCTTGGCTTCAGGACTTCCATTTGGTGGTAGCAGCTGGCGCACAGGGTTTGTCGCGGAAGGACAAGCTATCCCGCAGACGAATGACGCGCCTTTGTTGGAGGCGTACTCCGTTAGTCCTGATTACTTCCGCACGATGGGCATTCCGCTTCGCACTGGACGGGTGTTTACCGAAAGCGACAATCGTCAACACCTGGCTGGACGGGATCTAAGTAACCTGGATGACGGCGCGCGCCAGGTTCTGGGTTTGAACGCCATCGTTATTGATGAAGAGTTTGCGCGTCGGTATTGGCCCAACGAAAACCCAATCGGGAAGCGCATTCGTTTAGCGCCTGTCGACGCTGGTTCGCCATATATCACCGTGATCGGTGTTGTCGGTCGAGTGAACATGGACCGGCTCACGGTCGAGTCGAATCGCGTTCAGGCATACTTCTCTTATCTGCAGTTTCCCCTCTCAAACATGGCGGTGATGATCAAGTCGCCGCTTGAGATTGGTCAATTGACGGCACTCGCACGTACCGAAGTACAGTCAGTCGATCCGCAACAGCCAATCTTCAACATCCGAACTCTCGATCGTATCCGTTCCGAATCAATTGCTCCTGAACGCTTGAACACGACACTGCTTACCGTTTTTGCCGGCTTAGCACTGTCACTCGCGGCCATCGGAATCTACGGTGTTATCTCTTACGCTGCGACGCAACGAACACACGAGATTGGTATTCGAATGGCTCTGGGCGCGCGAAAAGGTGACGTCTTGGGTCTGGTAGCGCGACAGGGTTTGACGCTGGCACTGATCGGAGTGGTGATAGGACTGCTAGCGGCGTTTGCGGTAACTCGCTTGATGTCGCAAATGCTGTTTCGCATAAGTGCAACGGACACGCTGACGTTTGTATTGGTGCCTTTGTTTTTGTTTGGAGTCGCTGGAGTTGCGTCTTACGTTCCAGCGCGACGCGCGACGAAAGTAGATCCGTTGGTGGCGCTCCGATATGAATGACTTGGGTTGGTAGAGATGCATTTGAAATCATTTGTCATATCTCATTTGACATTTCTCATTTGTCATTTAGTAGGGAAGTGCAAAGCGCTAAGTGCTGATCCGACGTCCACTCTATGCACTTAGCCCTTTGCTCTTAAATGACAAATGAGAAATGTCAAATGAGATATGGCAAATGATTCGGGTTTGACTACCAAAAGCCCAAGACCAAAGGACAGACCGAAAGGCTGAAATCATGAGCACCTTCCTACACGACCTTCGCTACGCCGCTCGCATGTTGCGTAACAAACCAGGCTTCACGTTTGTCGCAGTGTTAACACTGAGTCTTGGAATCGGTGCTAATACAGCGATCTTTAGCGTGGTCTATGCGGTTGTTTTACGGCCATTGCCTTTTCCAAAGCCTGAAGAAATCGTGATCGTTCGCGACGACTTAACGGGCCGTCAGCGACAGGATGTTGGACTGTCGGTGGATGAGTTAAGAGACCTTCAGGACCGTTCAGGAGTTTTTGAACAGATCTCGGCCATCTGGCCAGTCGACGCGAACTTGACGGGTTCAGATCGTCCGGAGCGAATTGAATTGTTATGCGTTAGTCCGAATTACTTCTCGCTACTCGGAGCAAATGCGCAATTGGGTCGTGTGTTCGGGCCGCAGGACAAAGCTGAAGGCTTCGCCGAGGGCGTCGTAATAAGCGATGGATTGTGGCGGCGACTTTTTGCTTCGGATCCAAATATTCTCGGTCGCAAGGTTTATGCAGATACTGACTTGTACACGATTATCGGCGTTATGCCGCCCGGTTTTCGCCATCCGGGCAAAACGCTGCGGAACGAGGTCGAGATGTGGGCGACTGCCGGTTTCGCTGCAAATCCTTTTGGTCGTCCCGAGCGTGGTCAACGAATTCTGCCAGGAGCAATGGGCCGGCTCAAAGCCGGATTGGATCTCAAGCAGGCGCAAGCCAGACTGGATGCATTTGTCGCTAATCTGCGAAACGAGTTTCCGAACGAGTACCCTGCGGATGCGGGTTGGTCGGTTCGTTTGTTATCAGCCCATCAAGAATTAGTCGGCAATCTCCAAACAATGTTCTTCGTCGTGTTGGGAGCAGTTGGATTGGTACTCCTCATCGCCTGCGTGAACCTGGCAAATCTGATGTTGGCCCGTTCCTCAGAACGTCGACGTGAAATGGCGATTCGGCTCGCGCTTGGCGCGCGACGCGGCCGATTGATCATTCAACTCCTTACAGAAAGTCTCTTACTTGCTTTTGTTGGCGGAGCGGTGGCGCTAACGGTAATCGCTTTAATCATGGGAGTGATTGTTAAGTTCCTTCCTGCTGATATTCCGCGCCTGAATGAAGTGGAAATCAACCTCGGCGTTCTCGGATTTGTATTCCTCGTTTCGCTAATTACTGGCCTGCTCTTTGGACTTGCGCCGGCGCTCCAGTCGTCACGACCAGACGTTATCGCTAACTTGAAGGAAGGTGGTCAAAGGGTGGGTTTTGGTCTGGCAACTAATCGATTTCGCAGCAGCCTTGTAATAGCTGAATTTGCGCTGTCGTTAATTCTGATGATAGCAGCGGGTCTGTTGTTCCGAAGCTTTGCCAGATTGCTTGATGTGCATCCAGGCTTCAATGCGGAGAACGTACTGATTGCGCGCATTTGGTTGCCGGTGCCGAACAATCCGGAGCTCGATCAATATCGAGAACCATCGAAACGAGTGACCTTCGTCAAGGAAGTCCTTAGAAGAGTGAGTGTGCTCCCTGGCGTTAGGTACGCCGCAATTGGTGGTGGTAACGGAGTACCACTTATTGGCCCGCACAACTCGCCGGGATTCGCTATTGAAGGTGATGCTGAGACAAACAGCAGCATTCCATCCGCGCAGATTGCAGCGATCTCGCCTGATTACTTTCGCACGATTGGCACTCCCTTAATTCGCGGCCGATTCTTTGAGCAGACCGATGATCTGCAGGGAGAACAGGTAGCAATAATCGATGAGGCCCTCGCACAACGATATTTCGCCAATCGTGAACCGCTTGGGCGCCGGATCAAAAGAGGAGGTCCTAAATTCACCGCTCCATGGATCACGATTGTTGGCGTTGTGCGCAACATAAAAACTGATGGGCTTGATCTCCCTGATCAGCCTCATCTCTATTTCCCTATTTTCCAAAGTCCGGGATACGCAATGGCTGTATACCTGCGAACCGATGTAGCAGCCACAAGTCTGATCCAACCCCTGCGAGAGCAGGTGAGCGCGGTCGATCGAGACCTCCCGATCTTTGGTGAACGAACGATGGAACAAGTCGTGGTTGAATCCGTAAGTCGACGTAGATTCGCAATGCAGGTTGTGGGACTGTTCGGAATTCTGGCGTTGTTGCTTGCAGCCGTTGGCATTTACGGAGTGATTGCATATTCCGTCACTCAACGAACACGCGAAATAGGAATCCGTGTAGCGTTAGGCGCAAGCCGAAGGACTATCCTGAATTGGGTTCTAAGGCAAGGCATGTATCTGATCGGTGCCGGTGTCGCCGGTGGACTAATCGGTGCGTTTGCCCTGACGCGACTAATCAGATCGCTGTTGTTTGGCGTTGGACCAACAGATGTTGTGACCTATGTTTGTCTGGCAATAGTGCTGACGGTTGTTGCTTTGATCGCCTGCTACATCCCGGCACGTCGTGCAACTAAAGTCGATCCGTTGGTGGCATTGAGATACGAATGAAGAGATTGCCAATTGCCGATTGCGCGAAGAGCGAAGAGCAAAGAGCAAAGAGCGAAGAGCTAAGGGCTGAGGGCAATTGCCGCTTTGCCCTTTGCTGTTCGCCGAAATAATTTTCAATCGGCGATCGATCGGAGGGTCGTCCCATGAATAATCTCCTAAAAGACATTCGCTACGCTTTCCGCGGATTGTTGAAGCGTCCGGGATTTGCCGTCATCGGCGTGGCCAGTCTTGCGTTGGGAATCGGTGCGAATACGGCCATCTTTAGTTTGGTTAATAGCGTCCTCCTGCGATCTCTGCCTGTCGAAAACCCAGAGCAGATCGTCGCCGTTTCTCTCAGAGGCAAGGGCGATTCGTTCTCAGCTTTTTCATACCCAAACTACAAAGATTTTCGCGATCGCAACGATGTGCTGTCCGGTTTGGTCGCGTATCGCTTTGTGCCAGTGAGTTTGAGCCGGGCCGGCAACAATGAACGCATTTGGGCATATCTAGCTTCAGGAAATTACTTCGATGTGTTGCGGGTCCGTCCGATAAACGGGCGGTCGTTTCAACCCGAGGAGGATCAAGCTCGTTCTGCTCATCCAGTGGTAGTTATTAGCTACGACTGTTGGCAACGTCGATTTGGTGGAGATCCCAACGTCGTCGGAACCGATGTCCTTCTCAACAATCATCCCTTCAAAGTTATCGGTGTGGCACCATCAGGTTTTAGAGGAACAGAGTTCATCTACACACCTGAGATGTGGTTGCCGGCTTCAATGATTGAGTGGGTCGAGCCGGGATCGACATGGTTTGACAACCGTGGTGCAGGAAATTTCTTCTTAGCAGGACGACTAAAGCCTGGAACAGGTGCGGCGCAAGCTCAAGTATCTTTAAACATGCTGGCTCAGCAGCTCGCGTCCGAATATCCCGAAACAAATGAAGGGCAGGCCATAAGAGTTGGACCAGCAGGTTTCATTCTGCCAGATCTGCGTGGTGCGGTGGTGAGTTTCACCTGGATCCTAATGGTTGCAGTGCTCCTTGTTTTGTTAGTCACCTGCGCAAACCTCGCTGGCCTGCTATTAGCACGCGCGACCGATCGTCGGCGAGAGATCGCGATTCGTTTGGCGATCGGTGCCAATAGATTCCAACTAATCCGGCAACTTCTAACCGAAAGCATTCTTCTGTCAATTCTTGGTGGTGTGGCTGGGGTGCTGTTGGCGGTGTGGATGATCAGGCTGCTTTTGGCTTTCAAACCTCCGATCGATTTTCCTTTGTCAATAGATGTCGCCGTCGATTGGCGCGTTCTCCTGTTCTCACTTTTGGTTTCGGTTCTAACGGGCGCGATCTTCGGACTTGCCCCGGCGCTGCAAGCCACTCGACCGAGCTTGATAACAACAATCAAAGAGAGTTCGACACAAGGCGGAGCTGGGCGCAGCCGCCTCAGAAACGTACTCGTTGTTTTGCAGATTTCGTTATCGCTGGTCGTGCTTATCGGCGGAGGCCTGCTTGTGAGAACGCTACAGCAACTACAAACAATGAATCCAGGATTCAATCCACAGAACGCGTTCATGATGTCATTCGACGTTGGATTGCAAGGATATGACCGCGGGCGCGGCGAACAGTTTTACCGTCAATTGGTTGAACGTGCCGAAGCGCTGCCAGGTGTTAACTCGGCGGTTATTACGGACTACGTGCCTCTGAGTCTCAATTACAGCAGCAATAATGTCTTCAACGAGGGTCAACCAGCCGAGCGAGGTGCGAACGCCCCGACCGCGATGGTGGGGTCTGTTGGGCCGAAGTACTTTGAAACGTTGAATACCCCGTTGGTCGCAGGCCGTGAATTTACTTCACTTGACACCGACAAATCACAACAGGTGGCGATCGTAAACGAAACGTTCGTTCGTCGCCTGATGCCATTTGTCCAAACCACGCGTGACGCGATCGGTCGCCGGATAAGTTTCAGAGGCCCGGAAGGTCCGTTTATTGAGATCGTAGGCGTCGCACAAAGCGGCAAATACTTCAACATCGCTGAGGATCCCCGCTCATTCGTTTGGACACCAATATTTCAAAGCTACTCAAACAGCACGACACTAATCGTTCGGACTAACGGCAACCCAGAAGCAATGATCTCAGCCGTCCGCAACGAGGTGCACTCACTCGATGGAAACTTACCGGTATACGAGGTGAAAACCCTGACGGAGCACTTGAGGTTCGCGTTGTTTCCTCCTCGCGTAGCGGCATCGGTCTTAGGTGTTTTCGGAATAGTCGCACTCCTGCTTGCGGCGATGGGAATTTACGGCATTACGTCATACGCCGTCGCACAACGTACACATGAGATCGGCATTCGCATGGCTCTCGGCGCACAGCTGCGCGATGTGCTGAAACTGGTACTGAGCCTTGGCGTAAAGCTGACGATACTGGGAGTAGGACTCGGACTCGTTGGTGCTTATCTGATGACGCGCGCGATCACAGGTCTTCTTTACGGCGTAAGCGCAACTGATCCACTTACGTTTGGATTGGTTTCATTAGCGCTGATCATCGTGGCGTTGTTGGCATGTTACATACCGGCACGCCGCGCAACGAAAGTAGATCCATTAGTGGCGTTGAGATACGAATAGGACTTTGGGCTTTGGTCTGAGATCTGAAATCTGAGATCTGAGATCTGAGATCTGAGATCCCAGATCTGAGATCAAAAGTCCAAAGCCCAAAGACCGAAAGACCGAAAGACCGAAAAACAAGAGGTCAGACATGCATACCTTCCTTCAAGACCTTCGCTACGGTGCCAGAACCCTGGGAAATAACCTCGGCGTTACCGTCGTTGCAGTGATTACACTCGCACTCGGCATCGGTGCGAACACCGCGATCTTCAGCGGTGTTAGTGCTTTCATCTTTCGCCCAATGCCGGTCCCACATCCGGAAGAGTTGGTGCGTCCTGTCGAGACAACTGAGGATCGCGGCGTCGCGGACGAGTTCTCGTATCCCGATTATGTCGACTACCGCGATCAGAATTCAGTGTTCTCTGGTGTAATCGCAGAAAACATGGTCCAGGCGGCAATTGGCACCGAGACCGATAGTGATGTCATCTGGGGCCAGGTCGTCAGTGGAAACTATTTCGATGTTCTTCGTGTCACGCCGGTGATGGGTCGAACGTTCTCACCGGAGGAGGACAGCACGCCTGGCGCTCATCCAGTGGTTGTCATTAGCTATAGCTTGTGGCAGCGACGACTTGGATCTGACTCACAAATTGTAGGCAAAACGATCCAGTTAAACGGAAGGACCTACAACGTGATCGGCGTTGCGCCTCCATCTTTCAAAGGAAGCAAGTTTGCACTCGCTCTCGATTTTTGGGTGCCGATGATGATGGTCGAGGATCTGACGCGCAGTCCAAACTTACTTAAGGAACGCGATAGTCATTGGATGAACATTGTTGCGCGGCTGAAGTCTGGTGTGTCGCTGGATCAGGCTACAGCAGATCTGGCGATTATTGCCAGGCGCCTCAATCAAACGTATCCAGATTATCGCGCAATTACTACCAGTGCGGCTGCCCTGACAGAACTCGATGGGCGTTTCGAAGAAGCTGCAGCCCTAATGAAAAGTGGAGCGGCTATCGCCATGTGCATTGTGGGTCTAGTGCTGCTGATTGCGTGCGCTAACGTGGCGAATCTCTTGCTGGCGCGTGCGGCCGCGCGCCGGAAGGAAATCGGAATCCGTCTTGCACTCGGAGCAAGTCGCGCACGTCTGATCCGACAACTCTTAACTGAGAATATTCTGCTTTCACTACTTGGAGGTGGTCTTGGGTTATTGCTCGCCTACTGGCTCACATTCCTAATGCAAGGGTTCATTCCTGTACTTCAGTACAACGTAGTTAGCGACTTCTTCGCGATCGATTCTCGCGCGCTGATATTCACGCTCGTCGTCTCTCTGCTGACAGGTTTGGTCTTCGGCCTCGCTCCCGCCTGGTACGCCTCCAAACCTGACGTCGTCCCTGTTCTAAAAGGCGAACTCAGTTTTGAAACCGGCAAACGACGGCGGCTGACATTAAGAAACGCACTCGTCATCGCTCAGGTCGCGCTCTCGCTGGTAGTGCTCGTCTGTGCCGGGTTGTTTGTTCGAAGCTTTCGAAACGCTCAGCGAATGGATCCTGGCTTTGGAGCAACGCAGAACGTGTTGCTCCTTTCGGTGAATCCCGAGTTGATTGGTTACGACGAAACGCAAAGCAAAGACTTCGTTCGGAGCGCAGTCGAAGGTGTGAAGGCCTTGCCGGGAGTGGAAGCAGTCAGCGCCGCCCGTTTGCCTCCACTCGGCGACAGTTCAAATTCCAGCGGACCGATTCTCAGGGAAGGCGAGACGCTCGTTCGCGGGAGTGCCGGTCGGAACATAATGAATACTTCGATCACTCCGGGGTATTTTCAAACACTTCAGATCCCAATAATCGAAGGACGCGATTTCGACGATCGCGATCGAAGAGGATCACAACGCACCATCATCATCAATCAGAGAATGGCCCAGATGCTTTGGCCGGGCGAGAGCGCGATCGGCAAACACATTCTCGTTGGAACAGATAGCCATGATCCGATCGAAGTAGTCGGCGTCGTAAAGACGGGAAAGTATCGTTCGCTCAGTGAAGATCCAAAGCCGTTCTACTACCACGCAGCAATGCAGCGCGGGGCTGCTGGCATGACATTGTTTGTGCGAACGGCCGGTGATCCTCGCACGCTCGTTGCTCCGATCCGCAGCTACATCCAATCGCTCGACAGGCGTATGCCTGTTTTTGCGGTGAAGACCATGAGTGAACACATGACGTGGGCTCTTTGGGCTCCGCGGATGGCAGCGTCGCTCTCAGTTGCTTTCGGAATCGTGGCGCTATTGCTAAGCGCTGTCGGCCTCTACAGTGTGATGGCCTACGTTGTGACGCAGCGCACACGTGAGATTGGAATTCGCATGGCCTTAGGCGCCCAACGTCGAGACGTCCTGCGGTTGATGACGAGGTATGGAATGGTTTTGGCCGTCATCGGTGTGGGCATCGGATTGCTGCTCGCAGCAGTGCTCGCGCGCGCGTTGTCGTCGTTATTGATAGGAATAAGCGTCTACGATCTGACTATCTTCGTGGTTGTTCCGGTGTTGTTAACAATAGTTGCGGTAGCCGCGTGTTTGTTGCCTGCACGACGTGCGACGAGAGTCGATCCGTTGGTGGCATTGAGATATGAGTAGGAAACTATAGGACCTATACGACCTATTAGCCCTATCTGACATAACTCAAGGCGTCGCGGTGTTTTATGAGTGAAGCACTACGCTTGATCTCGTAACCCAGAATCCAAAATCTTCATCCGGTTATCCGAAATATCGAGGTGGGTTAATGCAAACCCTTTTTCAAGACATCCGCTACGGCGCGAGGATGTTGCAAAAAAATCCGGCCGTCACAACTGTTGCGATCCTGACACTGGCGTTGGGAATTGGTGCAAACGCGGCAATCTTCAGTGTTGTTAATACTGTTCTTCTACGTCCACTGCCTTATAAGGATCCGGATCGGTTGGTCGCGCTCTGGGAGAACGTACCGGGCCAGGGCCGCTGGCGTGCAGCACCGGCAAATTTCTTCGATTGGAAGAAGCAAAGCACATCATTCGAAGGCATAGCCGCATATGGCGCATCGACAATGACGCTTACAGGTAATGGTGAACCGGAACAATTACAGGGTACGCATGTCAGCTCGGGCTACTTTGAAGTGGTGGGAGTCGCGCCCGCAATCGGTCGGATGTTTCTTCCAGACGAATACGAAGTGGGCAAGGGTCATGTCGTCATACTGGGTCATCGGATTTGGGAGCGTCGCTTTGGATCCGCGAATGACATCCTCGGTAAGAGCGTTCTACTCGACGGAGAACCCTACACGGTCGTTGGGGTAATGGCGCCAGGTCTTTATCCCGCGCGTCCGACAACTTCAGGTCAGATATCGTTCGACGAGGAGTCTGAGCAATACTGGACTCCCATGTCCTTTACCGCTCAATGGGCGAACGTGCGTTCAGCTCATGTGCTTGGCGTGCTTGGCCGACTGAAGAGCGGTGTGACATTGCAGCAGGCTGTTGCGGAGATGAACACGATTGGGGCTCGACTCGCACAACAGTACGAGGCGAATAAAGGTGAGGGGATTATCGTAAGTCCCTTCGCCCAGGAGCTCGTGGGCGATGTTCGTCAGGCTCTGCTGGTCCTGTTTCTGGCGGTAGGTTTGGTGCTGCTGATTGCATGTGCCAACATCGCCGGATTGCTGCTCGCTCAACATTCGGTGCGTAGCAAAGAGATTGCGATTCGCGCAGCCTTAGGAGCAGCTCGAAGAAGACTGGTAATGCAATTCTTCATTGAGGGCTTGATGCTTTCGGCAATCGGTGCAATTGCCGGCTTGGCGATTGCGGCGCTGGGAACGACGACGCTCATCAAGTTCATACCTCAGGATATTCCACGATTAAATCAAGCGACTCTGGATTGGCGGGTGTTGAGCTTCACCTTGGTTTTATCAGTTGGCAGTTGCTTGTTGTTTGCACTGATACCAGCATGGCAGGCTTCCAAACCAGATCTACATACAACGCTCGAGCAGGGGGGTCGCACGTCTGGTCCAGGCTCTCACCGCCTGCGGTTCCGTCAGTCGCTAGTGGTTTTCCAGGTAAGCATTGCTGTAATCCTTGTCATCGGTGCGGCGCTGTTAATAAAGAGCTTCTGGCTTTTGCGAAGAGTGGATCCTGGGTTTCGACCGGAACGCGTACTGTCAGTAGACGTAACTCTGCCTTTCGGGAAGTATGCCAAGCCGGAAAAGGTCAACCAGTTCTTCGGTCAATTAACGAATGACATCACGAATCTGCCGGGCGTCGAAGCAACTGCGATTGCTTACGATCACCCGCTGCGTTCGAACTGGACAGAATCATTCGAAATCGAAGGAATACCGGTTGGCCCGCAAGACCGAGCACCGACATCGAACTTCAATCCAGTTTCACCCGATTACTTTCGAACGCTCGGAATGCAGCTAATCCGTGGCCGTTATTTCTCAAGTGACGATGACAAAGATCACCCCGGAGTTGCAATCGTAAATGAAACGTTCGTGCGTAAATACCTACGCGATGGATCGGTTCTTGGCCGCCGAATAAAAACTAACCAACCGCCGCGAATCTGGGGAGACGACCGCCGGGGATGGGTTGAGATCGTGGGCGTCGTTCGCGATGTGAAATCCGCTGGGTTAAAGGCAGCGGAGGAACCAACGTACTATCTACCCGCTTCACAAGCGCCGTTACAAGACATGATGCTGCTTGTGCGGACGGCGAGCGATCCGACTGCAATCATTTCCGCAGTTCAACGCGTCGTTTGGGCCATCGATCCGAACCAGCCGATTTCCAACGTAAATACACTCGAACAAATCGTTTCAGATGACGTGGCTAAGCCCAGATTCAATATGTTGTTGATGGGACTGTTTGGGGTACTCGCGTTGCTGCTCGCGGTTGTTGGAATTTACGGACTCCTGTCGTACGCCGTAACACAACGCAAACAAGAGCTTGGGATTCGTATGGCACTGGGGGCAGACCGAACAGCTGTGCTGAAACTGGTTCTGCAGCAGGGAATGAAATTGGCGCTAATGGGTCAGGTAATTGGAATAATCGGGGCCTTTGCGCTAACGCGTGCTATGCGTGGATTGCTATTTGAGGTAAGTCCTGCCGATGTAAGTATGTTTGTGACGGTGCTGATCGCGTCAACGATAGTGGCGTTCATTGCGTGTTACGTGCCTGCAAGACGGGCGACGAAGGTCGATCCATTGGTGGCTTTACGTTATGAATAAGCGGTCAAGACTATCCACAGATTACACAGATTGAGATCTCAATAGTCAGGTTGACCTTGTTCTGCGGTCTAAGTTCTTAATCTGCGTAATCTGTGTAATCTGCGGATTGTTTTAAAAGGAGAAAAGAACGTGGAGACTTTTTGGCAAGACATCCGTTACGGCGTGCGCATGTTGATGAAGACACCGAGCGTGAGCGTGATCGTCATTATCGCATTGGCTCTCGGAATTGGCGCTAACTCAGCGATCTTCAGCGTTGTCAACGCCGTATTGCTGCGTCCACTTCCATACGAAGAATCAGAACGTCTTTATCTTCTCAACGAGAAAAGCCAGGCGCTCGATGAGATGTCGATCTCCTATCCGAACTACCAGGACTGGAAGGTGCAGAACCGCGTCTTTGAAGGTATCGGTGTGTATAACCGGCAAAGCTACAACCTCACTGGCGTCGGCGAAGCGGAACGCATCGTCACAGGTCAAGTCTCTGCTGATCTTTTCAAGGTTCTTCGTGTGCGTCCGGCGTATGGTCGCGTTTTCACTAATGACGAAGATAAACCGGGCACTGCTCCAGTTGTGGTTTTGAGTTACGGCCTGTGGCAACGGCGTTTCGGAGGCGACACTAGCATTCTTAATCAAGCGATTACGTTGAACGGCAAAAGCTACACCGTGATTGGCATCATGCCCGCCGACTATTTCTACCCCACCCGCGCAGAAATGTGGGTTCCGGTGGGCCAGGTGTCAGATTCACCGGGTTGGGATAATCGCGGCAATCATCCTGGTCTTTATGGAGTCGCGCGTATGAAACCCGGCATGACTCAAGAGCAGGCGCAGGCCGACATGGATTTAGTCGCAACAAATCTCGAGAAGCAGTATCCAAAGAGCAACTCCGGCACAAGCGTAAGGATTCGTCCCTTGATGGAGATCTTTGTCGGTGATGTCCGTCGAGCGCTGTGGGTGATCTTTGGAGCCGTCGGATTTGTGTTGCTGATCGCCTGTGCGAACATCGCCAATCTGTTGCTTGCTCGAGCGGCTGCGCGAAGAAAAGAGATGGCGATTCGTTCAGCCATGGGAGCCGGGCGTTGGCGTATCGCACGGCAACTATTGACTGAAAGCGTATTGCTGTCACTTGTCGGTGGCGTTATCGGATTGGCGCTCGCACGCTTTGGCGTCGACTTCATTTTGAAAGTAAGTCCGAGTGCTATCCCGCGTTCCAGGGAGATTGGACTCGATTGGACCGTACTCGCATTCACGATCGGCGTGTCGTTTATTACTGGAATACTTTTCGGTCTTGTTCCCGCGCTGCAAGCAGGAGAAGTCGACGTCAATGAGACGCTGAAAGAAACAGGACGCGGTACAAGTGGCCGCCATTGGTTGCGCAGTTCTTTGGTCGTCGTCGAAGTTGGAACGACACTCGTTCTTTTGATCGGCGCAGGTCTAATGATTCGGAGTTTCTACAAACTGCAGCAGGTCAACCCAGGCTTCTCGTATGAGAACGTCAACAGCTTCAGCGTCGCGTTGCCGGAGAAGAAGTATCCGTCGCAGGATCAGCAACAACAATTCTACACGCGCCTGTTAGAAAACATTGGCACCTTGCCGGGTGTTGAGTCGACGGCGGCGGCGTCCGGCTTACCGCTGGGAAATAACGGTTGGCAGACTGGACTCACCATTGAAGGTCGACCGGAACCTGAGCCACAAGACAGGCCTTTGATGGAGGTCTGCCTTGTCACTCCTGATTATTTCCGTGCAATGCAGATACCTGTATTGCGCGGACGAGTCTTTACCGATCGAGATGACCGATCGCATCTGAATCCGGAGGCTCTAAGCAAACTTCCGGAAGAAAGAAGGCTCGGTGCCGGGCGGCAGTACATAGTGATCGATGAGCTATTTGCCAAACGTTATTGGCCCAATGAAGATCCAATTGGCAAGCGGATCATGATAGGCGGCGGAGGCCCTGACGGCTTCAAACTGGAAGTAATTGGCGTTGTTGGCAGAGTGAAGATGGAGGGCTTGAGTACAGATGACAATCGCGTTCAAGGATACTTTGCATACAATCAGATGCCACTGAGCTCGATGACAGTGATCATCAAAGGAACCTCAGATCCGAATCAACTACTCGCATCGGTCAGGCAAGCAGTGAAGCAAATCGATCCGGATCAGCCGATTTACAATCCTCGAACAATGGGAGAAATCCGCGCCGAGTCTGTCGCGCCCGAACGTTTGAATCTAACGCTGCTGGCTATCTTCGCAGGTATCGCTTTGGTATTGGCAATTGTCGGTATCTACGGTGTGATGTCCTACTCGGTCACGCAACGCACGCACGAAATCGGCATTCGCATGGCTATTGGCGCGCAGCCGCGCAACGTTTTCACGATGATCTTAGGGCAGGGAATGAAGCTCGCCTTGATTGGGATCGGACTCGGGCTCGTTGGTGCGTTTGCTTTGACGCGACTAATGGCGTCGATGCTGTTCGGAGTCGAGCCGACAGACGCAACAACATTCAGTGCCATCGCTGTCTTGCTTACCGTCGTCGCACTCTTAGCGTGCTACTTGCCAGGCCGTCGAGCGACAAAGGTTGAGCCAACAGTGTCGCTACGCTACGAATGACAAGGGGGTCAGTTCGTGTGAATTCGCGGATTTTTTTCGCGCAGAAGAACGATCCACGAAACCACACGAAATAAACACAAAAGAACTCTTGGTCTTAATTCGTGTCAGTTCGTGTGAATTCGTGGATCGGGTGGGTGCTTAGCCAAAATCTCAACGTAATCGGCCAAGCGTTCTTATCCAATCTCAATAAGTTTCGCACCCACCCGCTACCGTGAGGTGGCACTGACTCCATGACTCGACATTGACGTAATCGGCAATTGGCAATCGGCAATCACCAATGACACAATTCCAAATGAAACCAAGATTCCCCGAATTAACGGTCCTTTATGCCTCGTATCCTTGTTGCAGACGATCAAGCTGACGTTCTGGCAGCGCTGCGCCTGCTTCTCAAGGGCGAAGGGTTCGACATAGAAACGGTTTCGTCTCCCGCCGCCGTTCTCAAAGCAGTTGATTCGCGCGATCTCGACGTCGCCCTCCTTGACCTCAATTACGCACGCGACACAACATCGGGTAGCGAAGGTCTCGATCTCATAACCAGGATCAGAGACAAGGATCCGGCGTTACCAATAGTCGTCATGACGGCCTGGGGCAGCGTTGATCTTGCAGTTGAAGCTATGCGACGTGGCGCGCGCGACTTCATTCAGAAGCCGTGGGATAACGCCCGGCTACTGACGGTGCTGCGCACTCAGGTGGAACTGTCAGCGGCATTAAGGCGCGGTGAACAGCTCGAAGCTGAAAACCTGGCGTTACGTGACAGCGCCGATGGCTCAGACGGGAAAGCGATCAAGTTGATCGCCGAGTCGCCCTCGATGAAAGCTGTCATGAATCTGGTTGCGCGCATCGGACCTGCGGATGCTAACGTTCTTATAACTGGCGAACACGGGACAGGGAAGGAAGTTATTGCACGTACACTGCACAGTCTATCGTTGCGTGCCTCGAAACCGATGGTCTCCGTGAATGCCGGCGCGCTTGCGGAAGGAGTTTTTGAAAGCGAGTTATTCGGTCA
>Ga0114129_10002998_pt1 | contig 23653 bp, 14 predicted proteins | sample RhiMetdeltSRZDD1_FD_80071 | JGI IMG/M metagenome (GOLD analysis project Ga0114129, IMG submission 80071) | Populus rhizosphere microbial communities from Tennessee, USA - Rhizosphere MetaG P. deltoides SRZDD1 (version 2) (version 2) | ecosystem: Host-associated > Plants > Roots > Rhizosphere >...
ACGTCCACGGGCACGCGATGAAGGGACAGAAACGGTGCATCGCACTCAACGGCGCATCGCTTGACGTTCTCAATAGTTTTGTGACCGCGTGTGCCGCGGTCGAGATCGACGCGCAGGCCATTGCCGGATTCAACGGGCCAGGTCCCTTCAAGATTTCCAACAACTACCTCGAAGGTAGCACCGAGAACATTCTCTTCGGCGGCGCGGACCCGAAGATTCCCAATCTCGTCCCCAGCGATATCCAAATCACACGCAATTTTTTCACCAAGCCCGTGAGCTGGCGCAATCCGGTTCTGGTGCCACCGTCGGCTCCCGCGGTCACGGCGATTGCCGGCGGGGGATCGCTGTCCGCCGCGAGGCACTACTTCAACGTCGTGGCGGTGATGAAGACCGAAGGAGATGAAGCGGTTTCTGCTCGATCTGCCGAAGCGTCCGTTCTCGTCGGAACCAGCGGCAGCAAGGTGACGCTGACCTGGAGCGCGGTTCCCGGCGCCGACTTTTATCGTGTTTACCGCGGCACGACCGCGGGCGGGGAAAACCGGTACATGCAGAGCGCTCCGGGCACCGCGTCGATCGTCTACACGGCAACAGGCGAGACCGCCGGGACGCCGCCGACACAAGGCAAGCGCTGGAATGTCAAGAACCTGCTCGAGTTGAAAAACGCACGGCGAGTCCTCGTTGACGGAAACGTCTTCGAGCATTCCTGGGCCGCTTCGCAGAAAGGGTACGCAATCCTGCTGACCCCGCGCAATCAGGGTGGCAACGCGCCGTGGTCGGTTGTTCGCGACGTCACGCTTAGCAACAACGTGATCCGGCAGGTAGCGGGAGGCATTGATATTCTCGGGACCGATTACGAGTATCCGAGCCAGCGCACGACCTCCATCTTGATTCGGAACAATCTGGTGTACGACGTGTCAAGCACCTGGGGCAGCGAGCATTTTCTGCTAATGACCGGTGCGCCGCTCGGCGTCACGGTCGATCACAACACCATCCATCAGGAGAAGCTGATCGTGCTTGCCGATGGCGACCCTATTCCCAGCTTCGTGTTGACGAACAACATCGCGCCTCATAATCAGTACGGCATTTTCGGCAGCGGTGCGGGCTTCGGCAACAACGCTCTTGCGGCGTACTTCCCGAACGCGATCGTTCGTCGGAACGCCATCGGAGGGGCCAACCCCTCGCTGTACCCGCCAGACAATTTCTATCCGGACATGGCGACGTTCAATGCCCAGTTCGTGGATGTTGACGCCAACGACTTCCGGCTGGTTGCCGGAAGTATCTTCAACGGCGCCGGGACTGACGGCCGGAACCTGGGTGTGGACTTCGCCGCGCTTGACGCGGCCATGAAGGGTGCGGCCCCTCCCAGCGGTGGCGGTGGCGGTGCGGCTCCCCCAGGGAACTCGGTTCCGTTCGGCGGGACGCCGACAACGCTGCCCGCGACAATCCAGGCAGAGAATTTCGACGATGGTGGGAGCGGCGTTGCTTATCACGACACAACATCGGGCAACGCAGGCGGACAGTATCGCGGCACGGATGTCGACATTGAAGACTCGTCGGATTCGGGTGGCGGGCACGATGTCGGTTGGGTCGCCGCTGGCGAGTGGCTGAAGTACACGGTTAATGTTTCCGCCGCAGGAGCCTATGACATCGATGTTCGAGTGGCGTCCGCTGGGACCGGCGGCACGTTCCATATCGAGGTCAACGGCACCGACATCACCGGGCGATTGACTGTTGCGAATACCGGCAGCTGGCAAAAATGGACGACTCTTCGAAAGAGTGGTGTCAGTCTCAATGCCGGGCAACAGGTGTGGCGGCTCGTCATGGACACAAACGGGCCGACTGACGCGGTGGGAAATTTTAACTATATCCGAGTCACAGGCAGTACAGCCGGCGCTCCTTACGGCGGCACCGCCGTCTCCTTGCCTGGCACGATACAAGCCGAGAACTTCGACGCAGGCGCAGCGGGGGTTGCGTATCTGGATACGACGGCAGGGAACTTTGGCGGTGAGTATCGTGGGACGGACGTAGACATCGAGTCGTCGGCCGACTCGGGTGGCGGCTACGACGTAGGGTGGGTCTCCGCTGGAGAGCGACTGAACTACTCCGTGAACGTGTCGACGGCGGGCACCTACGATGTCGATGTGCGCGTTGCGTCAGCGGGTGTCGGGGGCACGTTTCATATCGAGGTAAACGGCGTCGACAAGACAGGACGACTGACCGTGCCGAACACCGGCGGGTGGCAGACCTGGACGACCGTTCGAAAGAGCGCGGTGAGCCTGAGTGGGGGACCGCAAGTTTGGCGGCTCGTCATGGACGCGAATGGCGCGACGACGGGCGCCGTAGGTAATTTCAACTACATCCGCGTGACCGCCCAGGCAGCCAGCGCGCCATTTGGTGGAACGGCTACCGCGCTGCCTGGAGTCATTCAGGCGGAGAACTTCGACGACGGTGGCGCGGGCCGCGCGTACGTGGACGCGAGCGCGGGTAACTCCGGAGGTCAATATCGGACGACCGATGTTGATATCGAACGGACGTCTGACTCGGGCAGCGGCTACAACCTTGCCTGGGTCTCTGCCGGGGAGTGGCTCAATTACACGGTCAACGTCGCGACTGCTGGGATCTACAACATAAATGTACGCGTCGCGTCGCCGTCCACCGGGGGGACATTTCACATCGAGGTGAACGGCATCGATAAAACGGGACGACTCACCGTGCCGAAGACCGGCAGTTGGCAGACCTGGACAACCGTTCAAAAAGCCAACATTTCATTGGCGGCAGGGCCGCAGACGTGGCGCCTGGTAATGGATTCGAACGGAAGCAACGGGGCGGTTGCGAACTTCAACCACATCAGCGTTAGCGGGCCGAATTAAGCGGCTCATCAGTGGCGCGATGCTGGCTCGGCATATGCTTTGGATAACTCACGAGCAATGTCCAGTGGTTTGAGATTCATGCTTGTGCTGGCGCTCGTCGCGGTTGCACAGCCTGCGGCGCGCCCAGAAACGGTGGCACCGGAAGCGAGCCGGCGGGGCTCACCTCTGTCGCCCGTGCAGACGGTTGTGCCCGCCGGGGCCGATCTGCAGAACTACATCAACCGCGCGAGACCCGGCGACGTGCTGCTGCTCGAGCCGGGTGCCACCTTTATCGGGAACTTCACACTACCCGCGCTGCCCGAAGAGTCGAGCGCAATCGCCGCGCAGTACATCACGATTCGATCGGCAGCCGACAACTCGCACTTTCCGACAGCAGACCGGGTCACGCCTGCACACGCGCAATGGATGCCGACGTTACGCTCGCCAAATGGTAACTCGGCACTGGCGACCAAGCCGGGCGCACACCATTGGCGACTTCAGTGGCTGGCCTTCGGGGCAAATTCCGGCGGTGCGGGCAACATCATCAGTCTCGGTGATGGGAGCACCGCGCAGCGTGATCGTGCCGACGTACCACACCATCTTGAACTCGACGGTTTGATCATTCGCGGAGATGCGGCGCAGGGTCAGAAACGGGGAATAGCGCTCAATAGCGCGGACACGGTGATTCGGAACTCGGATATTCGTGAAATCAAAGCCGACGGGCAGGACAGTCAGGCGATATGTGGCTGGAACGGGCCGGGCCCGTTTGTGATCGACAACAATTATCTCGAAGCGGCTGCCGAGAACGTGATGTTTGGAGGGTCGGATCCGGCAATTCGCGACCTCGTCCCGACTGACATCAGAATCAGGCGCAACTACGTGACGAAGCCCCTCGCCTGGCGGGGTTCACGCTGGACGGTCAAGAATCTGCTCGAGCTGAAGAATGCGCGACGCGTCGTAATCGAGTCGAACGTGTTCGAGAATAACTGGGTCGCGGCGCAGACCGGTTATGCCCTCCTCTTCAAGCCGGTAAACCAGGACGGGAAGGCCCCCTGGTCGGACGTGTCCGATATCACACTTCAATACAACATCGTTCGCCACGTATCTTCCGCGATCAATATTCTCGGAACCGACTACGAGCATCCGAGCGCGCACATGCGTGGTCTGCAAATCCGCAATAACCTGTTTTACGACGTGGATGCGGGGCGGTGGGGAGGAGACGGCCGCTTCCTCTTGATGGGCGGCGGACCCGCAGAGATCGTCATCGACCACAACACGGTGATCCAGAGCGGCAGCGTTGTGCAGTTTTATGGAACCCAGAATGGACGCCCGTGGGTCATTCAAGACCTTCGCTTCACGAATAATCTTACCCGCCACAACCAGTTCGGGGTCATCGGCGAGTCCGCTGGGATTGGCAGATCCGCGATTGCGGCCTATGTGAATAACAACGAATTTCGCCGGAACGTCCTCGCGGGGGGAGATCCGTCGCGATACCCGCCAGATAATCTGTTTCCCAGCGTCGCAGAGCTCATGGCCGATTTCGTCGACAGCGCCCACGACGATTACCGGTTGCGCGCCACGAGCCGCTTCAGCGCCGCTGCGACGGACGGGTCAATGCTCGGGGCGAATCTTGAGGAGCTCCGACGTCGACAGCCGCCTGAGCGCGAACCGCGCTCGCCACGTACAAGAAGGTAGTCTCACCCCCCACGATTCACGAATTCCGTCATCCTCCCGACTTGCCGAGCTCTACCTTTTGACAGCTCAGCAACAAATCTGTAATCCACCGCACAAAACTGTGACGTAATGTGACGTAATTTGTGTCGCGCGCACAAATTCGTCCCAAACCCTAGCTCTGCCTGAAGGTACCGTTCTTGCCGAGCTTTCAGCTCGGCGTTAGCCGCGCCCCTCTTCTCAACAGGAAAAACAAAATGGGCCTTCGCACTGCTGGTCGGACAGGTCTGCTTGTACTGAGAGTGCTTTCAATTCCAGTGCTGATCGCGACGTGGCTGTCAGCGGATGCTTTGGCTGCGACTACGATCGTTGCGGCGGGAGCCGATCTGCAGGCGGCCCTGAACGCTGCGCGCCCAGGAGACGTTCTCGTCTTACAGGCCGGCGCGCGCTACGTCGGCCCATTCACTCTGCCGCCGAATCCGACCGGGCCGGCGATCACCATTCGGTCGTCGGCGATTCTTCCTCAGCGTCGCATCGGGCCACAAGACGCGGCGCTGCTTCCGACGCTCGCCTCGCCGGTGGTGTGGGCCATACTCGATGGCACCGGCGCCTCGAACTGGCGGCTCGACGGCATAGCGTTCGAACCGGTGGTGGACGGTTCTGGAGAGGTCATCCTCCTGCAGGATTCGACGAACATCTATATGGACCGCCTGCTGATCGTTGGCGGCGTCAACGGACAGAAGCGAGGAATCCGCGGCAACGGGCAGCAAATCACGTTGACGCGCTCGTACATCGCCAACATCGCCAGGGCGAGCCAGGACTCGCAAGCCTTCTGTGCATGGGATGGCGCCGGCCCCTACACGATCACCAACAACTTCCTCGAGGCCGCCAGCGAGAACATCATGTTTGGCGGCGCAGACAGCAAGGCGCCCGATCGCATTCCCTCAGATATCTTCGTTGAAGGGAACTACTTCACCAAGCGCTTGGAATGGAAGGGCGCCGGCCTCGTCGTCAAGAACCTGTTCGAGCTGAAGGTGGGGCGCCGGATCACGATTCGAGGCAATCTGTTCGAACGAAACTGGACCGATGGTCAGACCGGTTTCGCGATTCTGCTGAAGGTCGTCAACCAGGGTGGCACGGCTCCCTGGTCAGTTCTCGAAGATGTAATCTTCGAGCAAAACACTGTCCGGGACACCGAAAACGGATTCAACATTCTTGGCAACGATTACGCGAAGCCGTCCGGACGCGCGACCCGCATCACTATCCGGAACAACCTGCTGCTGACGCCGGGCATGGCGTTTCAGGCTGGCGGAGAGATCGGGGATCTCGCAATCGATCACAACACGATCGATCAAGGTTCCACGCTCATGTCGCTCTATAAGGGCACCGTGTGGAGCGCCGGCGCCGCAGCGGCTCGACCCGGCACCTACGCAGTGGAACACCTGACATACACCAACAACCTCGCGCGGCACAACGCGTACGGAGTGAAAGGACAAGGGACAGCGGTCGGTACCCCAAGTCTTACTACGTTCACTCCCGGATTCGTGTGGACGAATAACGCACTGGCGGGAGGCGCCGGCTATCCGTATCCATCAATCACCTGGTTTCCAACTGTCGCTGTTTACACACAGTCGTTCGACAGCAACTACCACCTCGTCACGGGCTCTCCGTATATCGGGGCCGCGACAGACGGGAAGGACGCAGGCGTAGACTGGGGAGAGCCAACACAGCAAACTGGCGGCAATTCTTTTAAAGGAACGCCACCGGTCCTGCCTTCAGAGACGGTCCAGTTCGAGGATTTCGATGCCGGCGCTGCCGGCGTCGCATACGGCGACGCGTCCTCCGGGAACACCGGTGGCGCCTACCGCACGACAGACGTTGACATCCAACCGACCACTGATACGGGAGCTGGCTACAACGTCGGCTGGACTTCCACTGGAGAGTGGCTCAACTACACCGTGAGCGTCGCCGCGGCCGGGACGTACGACTTGGAGGTTCGTGTCGCATCTAATGGAACCGGCGGGACATTCCACATCGAAGTTGACGGTATTGACAAGACGGGCAGGTTGACCGTTCCCAACACGCGCGGCTGGCAGACGTGGATGACGATCAGAAAGAGCGGCGTCACGCTCACTGCCGGGTCCCAGGTATGGCGAGTCGTCATGGATACGAATGGCACGACGGGCTCCGTCGGGAACTTCAACAACTTCAAGATCACTGCGTCTGTGCCCAGCACACCGTACGGTGGCACAGCCACAGTGCTGCCCGGAACCATTCAAGCGGAAAACTTCGACGATGGCGGCGCCGGTCGCGCGTATGCGGACGCGACTTCCGGCAACGCGGGCGGCAGATATCGGACGACAGACGTCGACATCGAATGGACAAATGATGGCGGGTCCGGTTACGACGTCGGGTGGATCTCTGCTGGCGAGTGGTTGAACTACTCGGTCGACGTGGCGTCCGCCGGAAACTACGACCTCGAGGTTCGCGTCGCATCCGCCGGAGCTGGAGGAACCTTCCACATCGAGGTCAATGGTGTCGACAAAACCGGTCCCATGACCGTTCCCAATACCGGTGGATGGCAGACGTGGACCACAATCCGGTGCCCGGCCGTCGCTTTGTCGGCAGGACCGCAAGTATGGCGCGTCGTGATGGACACGAGCGGGTCCACCACGAAGGCCGTCGGCAATTTCAACTACGTCGCGGTCAGCGGACCGAAGTGAAAAGGCGATCGGGACGACGGTGTTTGTTGATTGGAGTGGGATGAGCTCATCCATAATGTCCGACTGATCAAGCCACGCAGGATCGTGATTTCCGACGCTAAGCCGTGGCTTGATCGCTCGCTCCACACCGACGCAACTCGCAACAGACGGGAGCACTGTGTGAGGCATTGTTTTTGCTGAGCTGTAGCTCGGCGGTACCCCACGCCGTTCAACAGGACAACCACACATGCGTCCTTTCTCTCGTCGAACGCGTCTGCTTGTACTCAGAACGCTCTCAGTTCCAGTGATGATCGGCACATGGTTCGCGGCGGATGCTCTTGCCGCGACCACGATTGTCGCCGCCGGTGCCAACCTGCAGGCTGCTCTGAACGCCGCGCAGCCTGGCGACGAACTCGTGCTTCAAGCGGGAGCACGATTCGTCGGTTCCTTTCGGCTGCCAGCCAAGGCGGCGGGACCCGTCATTACGATCCGTTCGTCGGCCACGCTTCCCGATCGCCGGATTACGCCGCAGGACGCCAGTCTCTTGGCTACACTTGCGTCCCCCGTTGTTTCTGCCGTGCTCGACGGCACCGGGGCGGCGAACTGGAAAGTCGATGGGGTCAGGTTTGAGCCCGTGTCGACTGGTCAAGGCGACGTCATTTTGTTGCAGGATTCGACCAACATCTACCTTGATCGCATTCTGATTGTCGGCGGAGCCTACGGGCAAAAGCGGGGTATTCGCGGCAACGGCACGCAAGTCACGTTGACGCGCTCGTATATCGCGAACATTTGGCGCAGCGGGCAAGATAGCCAGGCCTTCTGCGCGTGGGATGGCGCGGGCCCTTACGCCATCGTCAATAACTACCTGGAAGCCGCGAGCGAAAATGTGATGTTCGGCGGCGCCGACAGCAAATCGCCTGATCGCGTGCCCTCAGATATCCTTATTGAAGGGAACCACTTCACGAAACGCTTGGAGTGGAAGGGCGCCGGCGTGGCCGTGAAGAATCTGTTCGAGCTGAAATCGGCGCGCCGGATCACGATTCGCGGCAATGTGTTCGAATACAACTGGACCGACGGCCAGACGGGGTTTGCCATCCTGATGAAGGCCGTCAACCAGGATGGAACTGCCCCCTGGTCAGTTCTCGAAGATGTACTGTTCGAGCAAAATCTTATCCGCAACACCGAAAACGGATTCAACCTCCTCGGCTACGATTACGCGCATCCGTCGGGCCGCGCGACCCGCATCACGGTTAGAAACAACGTGTTATTGACGCCGGGAGTGGCGTTTCAGCTCGGCGGCGAGATCGGCGAACTCGCAATCGATCACAACACTATCGATCAAGGCGCCACGCTGATGTCGCTATATAAGGGCACGGTCTGGCTCACCGGCGCCGCGGCCGCACGACCGGGCACCTACGCCGTAGAGCGTCTGACTTACACCAACAACCTCGCGCGGCACAACGTGTACGGCGTGAAGGGACAAGGGACAGCGGTCGGCACGCCGAGTCTCACTGCTTACACAGTGAGCAATGTGTGGACGAACAATGTTCTCGCTGGAGGAGCCGGACAACCGTACGCGCCGATCACGTGGTTACCATCGGTTGTCGATTACGACAGGCAGTTGGCTCTGGACTATCGCCTCATCCCGCAGAGTTCTTATTGTGGTGCGGCGACAGACGGGCGTGACGTCGGTGTTGACTGGACAAAGCCCATGCCACTCTGGCCGACGACGCCCCGCCCGCCATCACCCACGGGCCTTCGAGTCACGAAGGGAGACTGACGCTATCGTATGGCAGCGCGCTCGCGAGCTCATCAATATGGCTGATTCAGGATTGTAATTCCCACACTAAGTCCGTGGCTTGATCGCTCGCTTCGCACGACGCATTCCCACACCCTGCGCGCATTGTGTTGAGGGCATTGTTCTTGCTGAGCTTTAGCTCGGCGTTACCCCGCGCCGCCTCACAGGACACTAATGCGCCCGCTCTCTCGTCGAACACGTCTGCGTGTACTCAGGGCGTTCTCAATTCCAGTGATGATCGCCACATCGTTCGCGGTGGATGCTCATGCCGCAACCACGATTGTCCCTGCCGGTGCCGACCTGCAGGCTGCTTTGGATGCCGCGCAGCCTGGCGACGAGCTCGTACTTCAAGCGGGTGCACGGTTCGTCGGTTCCTTTCGGCTGCCAGCCAAGGCGGCGGGGCCGGTCATTACGATCCGATCGTCGGCCACGCTTCCCGATCGCCGGATTACGCCGCAGGACGACAATCTCCTGCCCACACTTGCATCCTCCGTCATTTCTGCCGTGCTCGACGGCACCGGGGCGGCGAACTGGCGACTCGACGGCATCAGGTTCGAATCAGTATCGAATGGACAAGGTGACGTGATTGTTCTGCAGGATTCGACCAATATCTATCTTGATCGCATTCTGATGGTGGCAGGTGTCTACGGGCAAAAGCGGGGGATCCGCGGCAACGGCAAGCAAATCACGTTGACGCGCTCGTATATCGCGAACATTTGGCGCAGCGGGCAAGATAGCCAGGCCTTCTGCGCGTGGGATGGCGCCGGTCCTTACACCATCGTCAATAACTACCTGGAAGCCGCCAGCGAAAATGTGATGTTCGGCGGCGCTGACAGCAAATCGCCCGATCGCATCCCCTCAGATATCCTTGTTGAAGGAAACTACTTCAATAAACGGTTGGAGTGGAAGGGCGCCGGCGTGGCCGTGAAGAATCTCTTCGAGCTGAAATCGGCGCGCAGGATTACGATTCGTCGCAATCTGTTCGAAAACAACTGGACCGACGCCCAGACGGGTTTTGGCATCCTGATGAAGGCCGTTAATCAGGATGGAACCGCCCCCTGGTCAGTTGTCGAAGACGTACTGTTCGAGCAAAACCTTATTCGCAACACCGAGAACGGATTCAACCTCCTCGGCTACGATTACGCGCATCCGTCGGCCCGCGCGACGCGCATCACAATCAGGAACAACGTGCTGTCGACCCCAGGCGTGGCGTTTCAACTGGGCGGCGAGATTGGCGAACTGGCAATCGATCACAATACTATCGATCAAGGCTACACGCTGATGTCGCTGTATAAGGGCACGGTGTGGCTCGCCGGTGCCGCAGCGGCGCGACCGGGCGCCTACGCTGTAGAGCGTCTGACTTACACCAACAACCTCGCACGGCACAACGCGTACGGAGTGAAAGGACAAGGGACCGCCGTCGGTACGCCGAGTCTCACTGCTTTCACGGTGAGCAACGTGTGGACGAATAATGTTCTCGCCGGCGGCGCCGGCCAACCGTACCCGCCGATCACATGGCTACCATCCGTTGTCGAGTACAACAGCCAGTTGACTCCGGACTATCGCCTCATCCCGCAGAGTCCTTATTGTGGTGCGGCGACAGACGGGCGTGACGTCGGTGTCGACTGGACACAGCCCATGCCACTCTGGCCGCCGGGCATAGCCCCCCCGCGATCACCCATCGGCGTTCGAGTTACGAAGTGACAGTGACTCTACCTTGATGTAACGGGGTTCGCCCGTTCGAATACGAACTCGTTGCAGCCGAGGCCGACGCCCCCGCATTTCATCTTGATCAGCGTGAAGCCGCGAGCGCGGTAGAAGTCGAAAATCTCGTCCGGCGTCGCGAACTCGTACGGGTAGCCACCCACCCAGTCGACGATGTCATGCCACTTGCTCATTCCACGCCGGCGCCGATACTCGGTCCACGATCGCACGTAGTCGCCGGGCCGTCCTCTCAGCACCGTCCCGACAAACGCCTTCGCTTCCGCCGGAGCGGTGACGGCAACGGCGAATGGTTTTCGCGCGAGTTTAGGGATCCCGTTGTAGATCCGTTTGATGGCGTGCCAGCGGCGGCTTTGCGTACCAGTATCGTTGTAGATAGCGATGAATAGCTTGCCGCCTGGCGCAACAGGGATGGCTGCGTTCTCGAGTGCGTGCCACATCTGTCCGGTGTGATGCAAAACGCCCCAGGAGTAGACGATGTCGAACTGGCCGAGGCGCCGCAGGTACTCTGCATCGAGAGCCGAGCCGCGTTCGACAGTCCATCGGTCGTCATCAGGAAAATATCGGCGGCGTAATTCGCTGGTGCAGGCAACGGACTGAGTATCGTAGTCGAACGAGTGCACGTGCGCGCCAAGCCGCCGCGCAGCGAGACTGGAGAGTCCGCTGCCGGAGCCGATATCGAGGAGGCGCAGGCCGTCGAGCCGTTCAACCTGCAACATGCGCTGCAGTCCCCGCTCCGCGGCGCCGATTCGCGCTTCGTCGAGCACGGACAGGAAGCTGGCCCAGTTGCCGCCGAACTCGAACCGCTCGCCGCGTGCCACTTCGGTCGCGTGCGTATCGGAGGTCCCGACGAACGGGACCGTGGCCGTCGAGTGATCGCTCATCGGCTGAATTCTCCTCCATGGCGTTGTGCACTCTGTCGGCCGCCGACCCGCACGGCGAGGTAACCCAGTGCGTACGCGGCATCCATCGCCTGTGCCGCCGCGGCAGAGAGTCGGCCCGACAGTGCGTGCAGCGGCGCCGCTGCTGTTCCAAGTACGAACCGCCGCAACCAATGAAGCGGCGAGGCCGACGTGTGGTCGGCTGGCTGGTCCTTCGAATCCGTCGTTCTTTCAATAACCGCGTGCGTAATGCCAGACCAGAAGAACCAGCGCAGAAAGTATCGAAGGCGCGTCCGCTCGATCGGAACCCAGTGTTGGACGCGCAATTCAGGCCGGTACTCGCAGTGATATCCGGCGTTCACGGCGCGCTGGCAGAGGTCGTGATCTTCGCCGCCGAGGAGCGTTCCGCGCCGCTTTCCCAGATTCGGGGCGAATCCTCCTAGCGACTCGAACACCGTGCGGCGGATGGCCATGTTTGCGCCCACTGCGGTTCGCTGACCGAGGTTCTGCGCTTCGCCGTAATGGAGAAGCGCCAGCGGCGACGACATCGTTCCGTAGCGGCCGTCTTCTTCGAGCTGAAGCCAGGCGGGCGCGGCGCGCTGCCAGTGTGGATCGACTCGCCCGCCGACCAGCGCGACCGACGGATCCTCGAACAGCCGCCGGATGATCGCTATCCAATCATCGGCGACGAGGACGTCGTCGTCGGTCAGAGCGAGAACGTCTCCGCGAGCGAAGGCGACTGCCGCATTCAATGCCGGCGCCTTTCCCGGCGACAGATCGTGCCGACGATAAAGCGGCACCGTGAATCGTTCGGCGGCTTCGGTAATAACCTCGGCAGTCGCGTCGGTGCTTGCGTTGTCTACGACGATGACTTCGTCGCCGGGCGCGAACGCCTGAGTGCGAAGGCGATCGAGCGTCGCTCGTAGCAGCGAGGCCCGATTGTGCGTCGCGATAACGACGCTGATGCTTAGCATCGCCCCGTCCGGGAAATTACCGCAGCTCGCGTGGCAACGGTCGGTTCATGTGGCCGGCTCCAGCGTCCTTTCAGATAACCTGCAAACCAGGCGAGCCGCATGGCGCCTGAAGTGCACCGTCGCGGATCGACCGTCACCAGACCGGCCAGGATCGATAGCAGATCCTTGCCCAGCCGCCGCCACAGGTAGCGCGGGGCGCTGAGCAGATAGCGGTCGGTTGATGGATAGTCGCGCTCGAGCCCCGCCTCCATTTGTCCATTCCCATAGCACCAGCGAGCGAAGTAGGCGAGACGAAGCCGATCCGCGGGCACGCGGTGGAGCACTGAAGCCTCCGGTTCGTACACACCCTTGAAGCCGGCCGCTACGAGTCTGAGCGCGAACTCGTGGTCTTCGCCGGTCCGCAGCGTGTCCTTGAGCTTGCCGAGTTCTGGGTTCCAGCCACCGACAGTCTCGAGCGCTGGCCGTCGAATCGCCATGTTGGTGCCGATCGGCATAACCTGGTCCTGAGTACCCTTCAAAGTCAGCCGGCGCGTGCCGCCGTCCCCAATCGCGAGGACACCGTAAAGCGACGGCGCCAGCCATCGGGGAGGCGGCGCCTCCCAGAGCGGAAGAATTCGGCCAGCTGCATAGTCCGCCCCCGTCTCCGAGAACGCTCGTGCGAGTGCTGCCAGCCAACCGGGCGACGGAAGCACGTCGTCGTCAGTGAGCGCGAGAAGATCCCCGCGTGCGTGAACGATTGCCGTGTTGAGCGCATGAGACTTGCCCGACTTTTGCTCGGTCAGGTAGGTGACAGGAACGCTCGAACGTCGCGCCGCTTCCGCGACCACCGTGGCAGTCGAGTCGACCGAGCCATTGTCGACGACAAGGATTTCGAACGGGCAGCCCGGCGACTCTTGCTCGCACAGCGCCTTGAGCGTTCCTTCGAGGAGTGCCGCGCGGTCTCGAGTGGCGATGAGAACGCTGATCATCATGCGGCCTCAGCTCTGCGAACCGCCCGGGCGGGTTCGCCGATCTCGCCGACCTCACGTAATGTGATGTCACGCAGAGTGACTGCCAGTCCGAGGACCAGATACAACGTCCAGTAGTAAGCGACCGAGGCGAACATGGCGGCCACGACCCACCCTGTGAGGCTGGCCAGCACCGCGGACGCATACAGCTGGAGTTGCTCCCGATGCGCGAGCAGTTCAGCGGGCTCGCGCGATTTCAATCGGTGACGCGCACGCGGCCGCCGGAGCACTCGCACCGCCTTGAGCCCACCGAGGAAACCGCTACCCACGATGACGGCGAACAGGAGAAGACCGGGCGTCCCCAATTCCGACGCAACCTGAAGCCACGCGTTGTGTGCCTGGTGCCATATTTCTTCGCGTTCTTTTGGGTTGTAGTTGAGAAATTGACCCGCGCCCAAACCGAACACCGGGTGATCGAGGTAGGCCTGATACGCCTCGCGCAGCAACCGCTTCCGCGCTTCGCGCGAGCCTGTTACATCCTCTTCTGGATGGATAATGCTCGACATGCGTTGCGTGAACGAATCGGGCAGCAACGGGATTGTGATTAGAGTGACAGCCACGACGGCGACGGCGACGCGGGGTCGCACGCGCCGCACTTGGAACAAAAGGACGGCAAGCATCGCAACCAGTCCCAGCGTTCCTCCGCGGCTCTTGCTGAAGATGATCGCGGCGACAATTGCCGGTGTACCGATTGCGAGTATGGCTCGCACGACCGGCCGTGAACGGCCGAGCATGAGAATGACCGCAAGCGGAAGGAAGGCGACCAGGTTCAGCGCCATATCGTTCGGGTTTCCGAAAAGACCTCCCTCGCCTTGTGCACGGCCATCCTCAACCAGGTGGAGGCCCATCGTGTAGTCGACGACGACCTTCACTCCGACATAGCAGCAACTCAACACGACGATCTCGACGAACCGTTCAAACCGTGCCCGCGTCGTCAGCGTGCTTAGAATCAACACGAACACAACGATCACTTTGCTGAACAAGTCGGTGACGACGGCGACGGCGCCGCCAGGCCATATCGAAAACGGCGCAGTCGCCAGCATGAGTGCGCCGAACGCGAGCACTGACACCAGCTCGAGGCTCATCTTCGTTACGGGCGCGCCACGATTGAGCCGGCCAATTACGAGCGCCAGGATCGCAAACGTTCCCAATACCTCGGCGAGATGCAGTGGTTCGAGTACACGTAGGGTGTCTTGCGGGCGAACGAAAAGAATGAGCGTGAAAGCGAGGAGCGCTCGGTATGCGACGCGGTCACGCACTTCCGCCTCGGCATCGAGCAGACTCGTGTCGGCAAGGACGGGTGACGTTTTTGGCGACGTCGGCCCCACCGCACTGAACCCGCCGCCGAAGGCGAGACGTTCGGAGGTACTCACGATCCGCAGGCCCGGAACAAAGCCGCTATTTCCTTTATTGCCCTAATTGGGCGGATTACTTCCATATATCCCGGCCGCGAATGACAGCGATCAGGCCGTTAAGGGCGGCAATGTTCATCATGACGAACGTATATGCCACTCGCGATAGCCGGGGGAAGGCATCCATGGACTCTCCTGTTGTGGCGTGCCGGCCATTCTGCCGCCGGAAATGGCGCCCTTACAGGGAACCTCGCCGCTCCCGCACGGAGCTGGGCCGCCGCTCCGATGCACGTCTCGACTCATCCATTGCGCGCCCCGTGCGCTCATGCGCCGACCGAGCGCCAACAAACGCGAGACCGTAGAAGCAGAGCTGCACCATCAATGCCAGCCGGTACAACCACGACTGAAACGCTAGCGGGACATTGACGATCAACGCCGTCGCGAGACACCAGGGGACAATGAGCCGTCCGATCTTGTGCGAGACGTACTGAACCCAAATGGGATTGATGAAGGGGATGAGCAGCCGAGGTTCCAGGGCGATAATCTGGTAATTACCCGCCAGCGTGCGTGTCTTTCGTCGCGACTCGTCGGCGCCGCTCGCGGCGGCCTTATCGTAGGCTCGCGCTTGATCGTCGAAGACGACGCGCTTGCCAGCCAGGACGATGCGCATCGGCGCCAGCACATCGTCCAGCAGTGTCTCCGGCGGAATCGGATGCCACATCGAGCGGCGAATCGCGTAGATTGCGCCCGTCGCTCCGAGCGTCGACCACACGCGGCTTTCGCGTCGACGCAGCCACTTCTCGTGCCGCCAATACAAGCCGACACCCTCGGCGACGTTGGAATCGTCGAGCGAGCGATCAGCTTCACAGTCAAGTACGAGTTCTCCCGTCACGCCGCCAACGACTGGATCGTCGAAATTGGATGTGAGCGCCGCGATGGCATTGGGTGCAAACCGCTGTCGTGCGTCGGCGAAGACAACAATGTCGCCGTGCGCTGCCGCGACCCCGGCGTTCAATGCCCGGGGTTTTCCACCACGCGGGAGCTCGATCAGACGGATTCGGTCTGAGAAGGGAGCGACGGCCGCGGCGGTGCCGTCAGTTGATCCATCCGAGACGACAATGATTTCAAGCGGTCTCGGGTAGTCTTGCTCGAGCAGGTTGCGAATACGCGCGGGCAGGCGATGGGCTTCATTGCGGGCAGCGATAACGACGGAAACAGTGGGGTGCTCCGCTGATGAGCATCGCCTGGCGACAGGTCGCGACGCGATCGCGGCCCAGATTGCGAGCAGCAGCGGATAGCCCGCGTAAACATAAAAAACAAATACGATCGACGCCCAGAACACTGTTTCCATGGTTAAAGGGCGTCGCCCAGGCGCGCTAGCCGACGACGACGCGTTCCGCCATTCCTGGAGGATGTGGTGCGCCTAGTTTGAAAACATGCGGCGACGGTTTGTGGATTGCGTTTCGCGTATCCACGATCAAATCCGCCTCAGCAACCATCGTGTCGTAGTCGAACGTCTTGTGATCGGTGATGATGACGACACAATCGTACCGGACATAAGAAATTGACGATGGATCTTCGCTCCGGATGTCGACGCGGGCCGACCACTCCCGGGCATGCACCTCGGGCACGTAGGGATCGACGTACGAGACGGTTGCGCCCTTATCGCGTAGCAGCCCCATCACATCGAGCGCTGGGGACTCACGCATATCGTCGATCTCTCGTTTGTAGGCGACGCCGGCGATGAGGATCTTCGCCCCGTTGATCGCCTTTCGCCTGGTGTTCAGCGCTTCGCCAACTTTTCCCACGACGTACTCGGGCATGGCGCCGTTGATATGCCCGGCCAACTCGATGAAACGCGGATCAAAGCCGCTCTGCTTGGCCTTCCACGACAAATAAAACGGATCGATCGGAATGCAGTGTCCACCAAGACCGGGGCCGGGATAGAACGCCATGAAGCCGAACGGCTTGGTCCGCGCCGCATTGACGACTTCCCAGACGTCGATGTTCATGCGGTCGCACATGAGCGCCAGCTCGTTCACCAACGCGATGTTCACAGCTCGGAACGTGTTCTCGAGCAGTTTCACCATCTCGGCGACGCGTGTCGAACTGACGGGGATAATCGTCTCGATCGCGGATCCGTACAGCGCTGCGGCAAGCTTCTGACAGGACTCGGTCACGCCACCGACGACCTTCGGCACGTTGCCGGTGTGGAACGTGGGGTTGCCCGGGTCGACCCGCTCTGGCGAAAACGCGAGGAAGAATTCGGTTCCAGTCTTCATCCCCTTGGCTTCGAGCATCGGCTGCACCAGTTCGTCCGTGGTGCCGGGATACGTCGTGGATTCCAGGCAGATCAGCAGTCCGGGATGCAGGTGCGCGGCGATCGACTCCACGGCCGAGACGATGTAGGACATGTCGGGGTCCTTCGTCTTGCGGAGCGGAGTGGGGACGCAGATGTTAATCGTGTCGAGCGTCTTGACAATGGAGAAATCCGTGGTGGCGTCGAGTTTGCCTGCACGGGTGAGACTTTCGACGTCCTTGGTCGTGACGTCGGGGATGTACGACTGTCCGCTGTTGATACTCCGAATCTTCCGATCGTCGAGATCGATCCCGGTGACATGGAAGCCCGCTTTCGCGAGTTCAACCGCGAGCGGGAGTCCAACGTACCCGAGCCCAACGATGCCGACGCGAGCGTGACGCTGCTCGATTTTCTTCAGCAGAGTGGCTGCTATCTGATTCATGCACGACACCTCAGCCTTGCAGAATATCAGATTCAGGATCGCACGGCGTGACTCGCCGCGAACAGCCGGAACAATCGCTGCCAGAAGTTCAACGCTTGTACGGTCTTCACCCCGTGCTGCGACAGCGGCCCGTTCCTCATCGCTGTCGACCGCGTGTTGCTGGACGCAGCGGAAGTCGCCTGACGGCTTTGCCGAAGCAGCCGGTACTCTTCTCCGAAAATGCGTCGTTGTTCGGCGATTTGTCGTTCCCTTTCGAGCAGCGCCTGTTCTTTGGCCGCCAGGTCGCGCTGGCGGCGGGCGAGGGCTTCCCGCTCACCAGCCAGTTGCTCCCGTGTGGTGGCGAGTTGCGTTGCCTGAAGCGCGGCATCACGGGCTGCCGACAGCGAACGATCGCGATCGGAGATCGCCTCATGAGCGATTCCGGCCAGAGGCGAGGAAGCGCGGCTCACAGCGGGGGAGGGAGCTGCAGGCAACTCCCGCTCCGCCGGCAACGTCGACGTGGCAACGGCAGCCACCGGCATTACCGGCAGCGGTGACGGCGCCGGCGCAGGTAGCGTTGTCGATGGAACGTGTGGCGTTGGGGCCGGCGCAACTGCAGGTCGCAGCGTTGGCACCGTCGCGACAACCGGTGCGACTGTCGGCGTGGGTGGCACTGCCGGCGCGACTGCGGCCGCACTACCGGCGACCGGTCGTCGAACGATCCCCGTTTCTTCAAGCTCGGTGATCACTTCGTCGATCATCGCGCGATCGATCGTTCGCCGTTCCTCGGCGTACCCGAAGACCAGTGCGGCGTCGCACAGGACGTTGATGAGACGCGGAACACCACCGGTCACATCATGAATGAGACTGCACGCGTCGGCGGGGAAGCGCAACGGTTGCCCGAGCGCGGCGTGCTCCAGTCTGAAATTGATGTAGGCCTCAGTCTCGGGTGCAGCGAGTGGCAGCAGGTGATAACTGACGGCGATTCGCTGACGAAACTGTTCGAGGTCCGCCGACGCGATCTTTTCCCGAAGATTCGGCTGGCCGGCCAACAGGATTTGCAGCAGCTTTGATTTCTCCGTCTCGAGATTCGAGAGCAGGCGGATCTCCTCCAGTGCCTGCAGACTGAGATTCTGGGCCTCGTCAATGACCAGCAGTGGCCGCCGTCCCTGCCGTCGCTGCTCGACGAGGAACAGTCCGAGATCGCGAAGCAGCACCGGTTTTGACGGCGAGATATTGGGCAGCCCGAAGTCGAGCGCAATGGCATCGAGCAACTCACGCGGGTCGAGCATGGTGTTGACAACTCGCCCGATCACCGTCCGGTCGTCGAGTCGTTGCAGCACGGTTTGAAGAAGGGTCGTTTTCCCCGCACCGATCTCACCGGTGACGACGATGAACCCGGCACGGCTCTCGATGCCGTAACGAATCGAATCAAGCGCTTCGCTGTGGACCTGACTCAGAAACAGGTACTCCGGGTCCGGACTCAGCGCGAATGGGCGCTCACGAAGGTTATAAAAGCGTTCGTACATTATTGTCCTCGCACGGACGTGGCACGACGCGCGTCGAATCGTGCACATGCCGCGATCGTTGCCGCAAGCCTTGCGGGGTGGTGTCGAATCCGGCCAATCGGCCCCTCGCCGGCGAGCGGCGCTCCCAGGGGTTGCACCTGCATCTCGCGCATGGCGGCGATGTCGCCGTTGGTGACGGCGATCGGGTGCGACCCTGCCTCGGCGTATTTCGCCACGAGATGTGTCGGCAGCGGTGACGTGTTGAAGATCACGCAGTTGAATGGCTGCATCCCGAGGTGACTGCAGACCGCGTCGAGATGAGCAATCGCATCGAATCCTTCTGTCTCCCCAGGCTCGGTCATCAGATTCAGGATGAACACCTTCAACGCATGTGCCTGCTGCACGGCCTCCCGGAGTTCCGGGATGAGCAGCGGCGGAAGGATGCTCGTATACAGGCTGCCGGGACCGACAAGAATCACATCGGCGCGGCGGAGCGCTTCGACGGCTGTATCCACCGAACGCGGCGCGGTCGGCAGCAGCGACAGGCGGCGGATTGGCGAGCCGGCACGGGTGATTGCCGTCTCTCCGACGATGATCCGTCCGTCCCGCAGTTCGGCCGAGAGCCTGACGGGATCGACGGTCGCGGGAACGATCCGGCCGCGCGCGCCGACGACGCGCGCGGCGACATCGACTCCCTTGGTGAAATCGCCGGTGATGTCGCCAAGCGCCGTGAGGATCAGGTTGCCGAGCGCGTGTCCCGCAAGTCCGCTACTGTCAGGAAACCGATACTGGAATAGTTCCGTGATCAGCGATTTGTCAGACATCGCGGCCAGGCAATTCCGGATGTCGCCGGGAGGAATACTTCCGAACTCGCGTCGCAGGAGTCCCGAACTCCCTCCGTCATCGGTCGTCGTCACAATCGCGACGAGGCGATCCGGAGCGTAGTCCTCCTGTCCGCGTTGGACCCCGGCGAAGAGCAGCGAGCACAACCCGCGGAGGACGTTGGGCAGACCCGTGCCGCCGCCGAGGGCGGCGATGCGAATGCCGTCGGCGTGACGCAGCGTTTCGCCGTTGTCGACCAGCCGTTGAGCCTGATTCCCGGTTCCCATCTATGCTCCCATCGCCATGCGTCGCGGCCGGTCAATCGAATCGCGAATCGCCGGATACACACGCTCCCGCGCGTGACGGTAATCTTCGGGTGTATCGATCTCTGTCCACGGCAGGCCGCGAGTGCCGATCGCGTAAAGCGCGTGGTGCCGCGCAAAGACTTGGAACGCCCGCGGCGCCCAGGTGCGAAGATGATCGGCCGCGACCAGTTCGTCCATGATCGAGATCAAACGAGAGGCGCCATCGGCACTGAATTTTGCGATGCCGACGTTCTCGCCATCCGAGTCGCGTGGCGACAACCCTTTGTCAATGTCGGCGACCCGACCGCGGCGGACCTGGACTTTCATCTCCTCATCGCCCCACTCGGCATCATCGATGCCGGGATAGGAAACAAGAAGCGCGTTGTCGTACCGCGCGGTCAGTAGATCGGCGAGCATCGCCGGCTCGAAGAGAACATCGCAGTTCATCACCACGAAGCCTTCCGAAAGCACCGGCCGTGCCAGCCATAGTGAATACAGGCTGTTTGTTTCCCGAAATCGTGTGTTCTCTATGAATTGCACGTGCGGCCCACACGCCAGCCGCACCGTGTCGGCGGCGAAGCCAACCACAACCGTGATGTCGCTGATTCCGCACGATCGCAGTGCGGACAACTGAATGCTGATCAGCGTCCGCTGGTCGAACGACGCGAGGCACTTCGGATGGACGGCGCCGTTAAAGCGCGTTCCGGCACCTGCCGCGAGAATGATCCCCCTCTTCGCACCGACTCTCACGCAGCCTCCAGTTGCGGCCAGCCGGCAAGGCTGCGCAGCTTACCGAGATATCGCGTCCGATCGCGTGGTCCGATCGCGACACCCAGGAACAGAATTGTGTAAAGCAGCCCCGCGATCGCCCCTTCGAGCAGCGCGTAGAACAGGGATGTCGATGCCGGGTTACGAAGCATCGCGAGTCCGCCGAGTACCAGAAAGGCCGGCCACACCGCGGGCCACACCGCTGTCGCGAAAAAAGTGCTCAGCGACATTCCGACGCGGGCGCATGCCACGGGAATCACCACAAAGACGGCACGTGCCGTGACGGGCAGGAGCGTCGCAATCGCGACGCCGGGAAGTCCCCACCAGCGGATGAACAACACGCTGAGCGCGACGTTGATGCCCGCACTGATCGAGTTCGAGGTGGCGACGAGTTGATGGCTGCCGGCACCCAGAAGAACGGTGTTGGCCGTCCAGCTGCCAACCCGCACCAGCACGACCAACGCGAGAATCTTGACGATGATGGCGGCAGCGGCAAACCGCGGCCCCGTCCACCCCAGGACAACCGAATCGGCAAGCAACGCCAGCGAGCCGGCAACAGGAATAATCGTCGCGAGCGACAGACGGGTGCCCTGAACAAGAACTTCCGCAAGCCGGTCGTTGCGCCGCGACGTGTCGGCACCGACAACGATCGGGAACAGCACGTAGTTGAGTTGGTTGGTGACCTGCAGAACCGCGTCAGCGAGACGCTGCGCCACAGTCCAGACGGCAACCGCGCCGGTCGTCATGAATGCACCGATGACGACCACGTCGCTGCCGTAATTGACCTTGACTGCGGCGTTCTGCACCATCATCCAGACACCGAATCCAGTGAGCTCACGGAGCCGTGATTTTCGGAACAGCGATGGTCGGATTCGAAGCAGTGGAAACACACGGTACGCGTTTAGCCGGTAGGCGACATACCCGAGGAGTCGCGTTGCGGTCATACAGCCAATTAACTCGACCAGCCCGCCACCGCTCCACACAACGATCAGGTTCACAGCCACGACCGAGAGGCTGACGCATCCGCCGACCATCGCATTCAGATAGGTGCGCTGGAACCCGTTCACGACGCCGCCAAAGATGGTGAACGGCAGACCGATGGCGACCTGCGCCCCGATCATCATCATCAGGATGCGTCCGGTATGGGCCTGTGCCGGAGGAAGATCGAATACGTGGGCGATGTTCCAGGCCACCGCGGCAACCACCACCAGCGCCAGCAACCCGGTCGCCGCGAACACGAACACAAGGGTGCTCGCAACCTCGTTGATCGCGTCGGGATTTCGCTCGGCGCGGTGGTGTGCGACGGCACGCTCCATCGCGCTCCCGAGGCCGAGATCCAGAACCGGAAAGTAGGCGACGATCGAGGCGGCGAGCATCCACAACCCGTATTCGGACGCCCCGAGATGATTGGCGTTGAAGGGAAGCATCACCAGGCCGACGACCATCTCGAGGGCGAGGATCAGGTAGCGGCCGATGACGTTGAGCGCAACGATCCGCCCCTGTTCCTGTTCTTCCCAAATGATCACTGTCGCGTTGCGGCTCACCGGGCACCCTTGGCGAAGAGAACGACCTTGACCGTGTCGAACAGGATGGTCAGGTCGAACGGAATCGAGAGATGTTTCACGTAGTAGAGGTCGTAGCGGAGCTTCTCGAGCGAATCCTCGAACGAGGCGCCGTAGCGATATTTGACCTGCGCCCAGCCGGTAATGCCGGGTTTCACAGCATGACGCTGTTCGTAGAACGGCACCTGTTCGGCCAGCTGATTGACAAAGAACGGACGCTCGGGCCGCGGCCCGACGAAGCTCATGTCGCCGCGGAGCACGTTCCACAGCTGCGGGAGTTCGTCGAGCCGCGTCTTCCGGATCAATCGACCGACTCGCGTGACGCGGTCGTCTTCGGCCTGCGCCCACACAGGCGTCCCCTGCTCGGCATCTTTTCGCATCGACCGAAACTTGTTCAACGTGAAGAGCCGGCCATTCTCTCCGACGCGTTCCTGGCGATAGAGGATCGGTGAACCTGACTCGAGCCAGACCGCGAGTGCGGTCAAGATGAGGAACGGTGTCGAGAGCACGAGCACGACGAGTGCGAGAAGGATGTCAAAGACTCGTTTCGAGCGGCGAGTCCAGCGCGAGGCGCAGTAATCATCCGAGAAAATCAGCCAGCTTGGCCGAAGATCCTCGACCAGCAGCTTGCCGGTGAGCCGCTCGTACACGGCGTTGACGTCTTCGACTCGGATGCCGCGAAGCTTGCTGCGGAGGAGAGCTCGGACCGGCAGGCGTCCGCGCCGATCGGACATGCCGACGATCAGGCGATCGACGGCATACCGCGCGACGACGCGGTCGATGTCGTCCAGCGCGCCAATCACACGCCAATCGCCCACGGTTTGCGTCACCGGACTCTCGTCGTCGCCGATGAAGCCGACGATGTCATAGCCGAAATCGTCCTGGGTACTGATTTGCCGGGCGATGGTTTGTGCGGTGGCATCCGTCCCGACGATCAGCACACGCTCACCAAACGAGCGCAGCCGGGTGAAGTGATTGAAGACCAACCGCCACGCGAGAATCCCGGTCAAGA
>Ga0114129_10002999_pt1 | contig 23644 bp, 23 predicted proteins | sample RhiMetdeltSRZDD1_FD_80071 | JGI IMG/M metagenome (GOLD analysis project Ga0114129, IMG submission 80071) | Populus rhizosphere microbial communities from Tennessee, USA - Rhizosphere MetaG P. deltoides SRZDD1 (version 2) (version 2) | ecosystem: Host-associated > Plants > Roots > Rhizosphere >...
CTTGATGATTCGTGGATTCATCTAACCTACGCACGAAATTTAGCTGAACACGGGCAATGGGCATTTCGGCTTGGGGAACGCTCGGCAGGTTCAACTGCACCGCTATGGACAGTTCTTCTTTCCATTGGATTCTTGATTGGCTTAGCGCCTTATGTCTGGACGTACTTGCTCGGTTGGGCTATCCTAACTTTGGTAGGGATTTACGCAGAGAATCTCACGCGAAGGCTTGTGCCAACTTATACAGCGCGTTTGCCTTGGGCTGGATTATTCTTTGTCTTTGCCTGGCATCTGACGTGGTCAGCCGTCTCAGGGATGGAAACGCTGTTGCATGGACTCATCATTCTGGTGGTGCTGGGCAGTTTAATCGATGGTTCGCGTCGCTACTTGACCCTGGGCTTGCTCGCTGGTCTAAGCATCTGGGTCCGCCCCGATGGTTTGACTTTGCTGGGCCCAATATTGTTTGTCGCGTTGCTATCCGAGAAAACCTGGCGTTTGCGTGGCGAAGCGTTGTTAAAGACATTGATCGGCTTTGGATCGTTGTTTCTTCCCTACCTGTTGTTTAATCTTGCTCTTTCTGGTAATCCAATGCCGAACACCTTTTATGCCAAACAGGCAGAATTTGCGCCGTTCTGGTTGACACAGACATTTATGTCACGGGTTAGGAATTATCTCTGGCCAATCATTGCGAGTCCATTTATTATTCTTGTCCCTGCAGCGCTAATCTGGCTGAGCAAAAAGATCAGCACGCGAAACTGGGGTGTATTGGCAAGTGTGATTTGGTTCCTTGGATATATTGCAATCTATTTTTCACGCCTGCCCGCATATCAGCATGGAAGATATATTATTCCTGCTTTGCCGGTTATGTATTTGTGGGGGATTCTGGGGTTAGTTGAAATTATTTCCTCTCCCAGGACGGACAAACGCCTGGGATTTTTGTGGCAGGTCATCACGGTTGTTTTATGTCTTGCCTTCGAGTTTGTTGGAGCACGCCAAAATGCCTATGACATCTTTTGGATCGAAAGTGAGATGGTGACAACTGCAAAATGGATTCAACAAAATGTTCCTCCGGACGCGCGGTTGGCTGTGCATGATATCGGAGCACTAGGGTATTATGTTCAAAATCCGATCGTAGACATGGCCGGCCTGATTACGCCGGATGTCGTCCCATTCATTCGCGATCAGGCCCGCCTGACTGAATATCTTGATTCGAAATCAGTAGATTATTTAGTCTCTTTTCCGAGTTTATACCCTGAGCTTACATCTGGGCGGAAGTCTCTTTTTGAGGCGGGACTTGAATTTGCTGCCCTTCATTTTGACGAAAATATGCATGTCTATCGCTGGAAGTGATGTTATTACGAAACTGAAATGTAGTATTGGATTGATAAATTGCCCGCAGGTCACTCCTGTGCTATACTGATAGCAGGATCATTTGAGTCAACAGGTAAAGGATGAATGAGATAACGTTGATCATTGCTGACGATCATCCACTCTTCCGCCAGGGTGTAGTGGATACACTTTCCTTGGAGGAAGATTTTCGTATCCTTGCCCAGGCTGGGGATGGAACGGAAGCAATTGAACGGATCCGGGAGTTGAAACCAAAGGTTGCCATTCTCGATGTGAATATGCCGGGTTTGAACGGTCAGCAAGTGACACATCAAGTGACATCTGAGCATTTACCGACCCGAGTTATCCTTCTGACTGGTTATGACGATATCGAACAGGCGATCCATGCTGTGCTGGCTGGCGCTGTTGGATATTGTGCAAAAGATATTGAACCCGAAGTTCTTGCCCGGACCGTGCGAGCAGCGGCTGATGGAAAGTATGCTGTGGCCGGTCATATATTTACTCGCCGCGAGTTGGATCATTGGATCGACGAACAAATGGATGGCGCGCGACGGTCTTATAGTGAACCGGGTTCGCCTTTTCATCCACTTTCTGATCGTGAAATGGAAGTATTAGCCTGTGTTGTACGTGGAATGAGTAACAAAGAGATTGCGGGGTTATTGGGCATCAGCCATCAAACGGTAAAGAATCATGTTACCTCTATTTTGCGAAAATTTGGTGTAGAGGATCGCACACAAGCGGTTGTTTATGCTCTAAAACGAGGCTGGGTCAAACTGCAGAACGATCAAGTGAAAAATTAGGAGTAGATGTTTATGGCTATGGATATTGTTACCTCCAGTGGGGGAGAATTGGATTTGCAGGCCGAACTGGAAGAAACGGAAAAAGCCTTGCGAGAAGTCACTTTGATGATCGAACAAAGTCAGGGTGAGGTCTTAAAACTTTCACAACGTAATGCAGCGATCACTACGCATCTTCAGCAAGTGCAGACCCAGTTCGACAAAATGCCTCCTCAGGAAATTCGAAATGCCTATGACTCTGCCCTGGATGCCCAACAGCGATTATTTGTCATGCGCGGCCAATTGGACAAGTTGCAGAATGAAAAGTCTCATCTTGAGCGCTTCAAATCGGCCCTTGAGCGGACGCGCGTGACCTCAGGTTCAGCCTCAGCTGCGGCCTCAGCAGGAGGTTCAAGAGGACCCTTAGCCAGTGTTGAAATGCTTGTCAATGCGCAGGAGACGGAACGTCAGCGTCTCTCTCGTCAGATGCATGATGGACCTGCTCAGGCCCTATCCAACTTTATTCTGCAAACAGAAATTGCGATGCGGTTGATGGATGTGGATGCTGCCCAGGCGCGTGATGAATTGAATAACTTAAAGACATCAGCCATGGGCACATTTCAAAAGGTAAGGAATTTTATTTTCGAACTGCGTCCAATGATGTTGGATGACCTTGGCCTGGCCCCAACGGTCAGACGCTATGGCGATGCCTTTAAAGAACAGGCGGGACTTGATATTGGGGTAACGATAACTGGCCACGAACGTCGTTTGGAGCCATACCTCGAGGTCATGCTTTTTCGTGCTATTCAGGAGTTGCTGGGGAATGCGGCTCGTCACAGTCAGGCAAATTTAGTAAAAATCAACTTGGACCTGGGTGAGGATCGTATCCGCGTCAGTGTTGACGATAACGGCAAAGGCTTCGATCCTGATTCGATCCAACAAAGCAACAGTCTTGGGCTTAAGTTAATCCGTGAGCGGGCAGAAATGCTCGGCGGTAGCTTTGAAATCGATAGCGCGCTTGGCAAGGGGACCCGGATTTTGTTCGCGGTCCCAGCTCGCTCATAGATGTTGGAGCAACTAAGTTTCTTGTTTTTACATAACAGGATTGTAAGAATTACCTATATCGGCCCTCTTGTAATTTTTTAAACTTTAAGTAAAATATAGATAGTTCTGAGAGTGGTTCTCAGAAAACATTTATTCCAGAAAGGATTAATATCATGTTATTTGCTCCAAAGGAAAAAGGTCAAGGTTTGGTTGAGTATGCGATCATCCTCGCTCTCGTCGCTATCGTCGTGATCGCAGTCATGCGCTTGCTCGGACCCAAGATCGGCAATACCTTCAGCACCATCAGCAGTTCCCTGCCGTAGTACTGGGTTTTCGGTAAGTATTCAAAGGACTCTGTCTTCGGACAGAGTCCTACTTTTTTACTAAATTAATATTATCGTTTTGGGTTTATACTGTATAATGTTTGTAAATAAATACCTGCCAAGGTAGCCGGCAGAGCAGATTAGAGAGGAGAACTACACTATGCGTCGCGGACGAATACTTATATTCCTCGTATTGATCGTTGTGATTGGCTTGGCATTGCTTTATTTTGCTTATACCCAATTTGGTGGAGGGATAACAGCCCAACCGACACAAGCGGCTCTTACTGAGGTTTATTTTGCTGCCCAAAACATACCTCAAGGCACAACTATTACTCAGGAAATGCTTGGTACATTTTCCATCCCTCCTGAAAATGTAGCTGAAGTAATGTTTACCCGCGGTGAAGAAGGTGCTTTGGTAGGTCAAACTGCTCGCTTTACCCTCGATCAAGGAGTAATTATCACATCTTCCATGGTGGGTACCGGGCCTGTCGAAATCTCAGGGCCAGCCTGGGCGGTTCAAATTCCATCCGGGATGGTCGCGGCCGCGATCCCTACCAATCGTCTTGCTTTGGTCGGATACGGTGTTAATGATGGAGCACACGTTAACGTGAACGCTTGTATGCTCTTCGTAGATGTTGATCCCGCCTGGCAGGCCGTATCTCCAAATTTCACAGCGATTCTAACCGGCCCGTTCGCTCCGCCGGACCAGCCACCTCAACTCTCTATTGGGGTGACAAGCGCCGGAGCAGCTTCCCAGGAAGGACGCACGATCCTGGATCCCACATTCCAGCAACCGATCTATGAAGTGCCGTCTGAAGCGCAAAGACCACGCCTGGTTTGCCAAATGGTATTGCAGGATGTGGTTGTGCTAAAGCTGGGCAATTTTGCATTGCAGGCTCCCTCCACAGATCCGAACGTAACGCCTTCTCCGGCACAGGCTCAACAACAAGCCAACCCTGATATCGTAACATTGATGGTAAACCCGCAAGATTCAATTTCTTTGAATTACTTCATGTATAGTGGCGCTGTATTGAGTATGTCCCTTCGTAATCCTAATGATACTTCGAGGCTCGCTGCTGAATCTGCAACACTCACAAGTCTGTTAACTCAATATAATATTTCGCTACCCTCAAAGTTACCATATGCATCACAACCCAGGGTTGATGTATTAACTCCACCATTGTTGCCAAATGACACCGTTACGGTTCAGCCCCAACAATAACAATTTCTACTTTCGAGGTAATTATTCGGAATGCCTGGTGAAAAAATTCGTGTCATGATTGTGGATGATGTTTCCGAAACAAGGGAAAATGTTCGGAAGCTATTACAGTTTGAATCCGATGTCGAAGTTGTCGGTGTCGCTCGGACCGGAAAAGAAGCTATCCAAATATCTCAGGATTTGCATCCAGATGTAGTTTTAATGGATATTAATATGCCTGACATGGATGGTATCTCTGCAACTGAAGCGATCCGTGCAAAGCAGCCAGCAGTTCAGGTGGTCATTCTCTCTGTGCAGGGGGATCAGAACTACATGCGTCGGGCCATGTTGGCTGGTGCAAGAGATTTCCTTACCAAGCCGCCGATGGGCGACGAATTGATATCTGCGATTCGGCGTGCAGGTGCGATGGCACAAACCGAGCGTTCAAAGAGTGTTCAGATTCCCGTTGCTCCAATTTCTGGGAATGTAGGTGCTGTAATGGGCTACGGTGGCCCTAAAGGGAAGATTGTTACAATCTATAGCCCCAAGGGTGGTACGGGTTGTACAACCTTAGCTGTCAATCTTGCACTTACCTTGAATAACGAGGATACTCGTGTTGCATTGGTGGATGGCAATCTTCAATTTGGTGATGTTGCTGTATTCATTAACGAACAAGGTAAAAACACGATCATTGATCTCGCTCCGCGTGCCGAGGAATTGGACCCTGAGATCGTTGAAGAAGTAATGCTCAAGCATGCTACGTCTGGTTTACACGTCCTTGCAGCACCTAGTAGGCCGGAATATGCTGAGAAGGTGTCCAGCGGCCAATTTGCAAAAGTGCTTGAATACTTAAGGCAAATGTATGCCTATGTAGTTGTCGACACCGCTTCGCTTCTGACGGATGTGACCTTGGCTGCAATTGATGTGAGTGATCTAATCGTACTCGTGACGACGCAAGATATCCCTTCGATCAAAAATTGCCGCCTCTTTCTTGACCTCTTGCAGACCCTTGGCATTGAGCGCGATCGCGTCTTGTTTGTCATGAATCGTTATGACAAACGGATTAACATAACCCCAGATAGAGTTACCGAAAACCTTAAGCAGGAGGTCGTTTCGGTGGTTCCGTTTGATGAACAAACAGCTACTAAAGCTGTAAATAAAGGTATACCATTTGTATTAGATAGTAAAAGTCAGCCTGCTGCACGAGGTGTGTTTTCTCTGGCCGAGAGTGTTAGGGCGAGAGTGGCAGCTCAGGAAGCTGCTGACGAGCCAAATCGTATTGGTAGACGGTAGATCTTTTCAGTAGTCTTTATATTATCAGGAGATAAAGCAAGATGTCTCTCTTAAAACGTATTGAACAAGGGCAAGGCGGCAACTCTTCTTCTGGTGGTCAATCTTCGGATAATCAGGGAGGGGAGAGTTCCCGGCTTTCGTCTTTACAAGCTCGCCGGGTAAACGCTCCAACAACTTCTCCTCAAGCTGGATCGTATTTTGACCTGAAGACTCGCGTTCAAAATAAGCTTCTTTCCGAGCTTGATCCATCCATGGATATTACACGGACAGATGAGGTACGCCGAACGATTCAGGACTTGTTTGAGCAAATTCTGGCTGAGGAAAATATCGTTCTTTCAAGGCCCGAACGAGCGCGTTTGTTCGAGCAAATCGCAGCAGAAATCCTTGGGCTTGGTCCTCTACAGCCTCTTTTGGAGGATGATACCATTACCGAAATTATGGTGAATGGAGCGAAGAATATTTATATTGAGCGAAAAGGAAAAATTCATCGCGTCCCAGTAACGTTCGAAAATAACGATCATGTGATGCGTATAATTGATCGTATTGTTGCTCCGTTGGGTCGCCGAATCGATGAATCAAGTCCTTATGTAGATGCTCGCTTGCCAGATGGTTCTCGTGTGAATGCAGTCATCCCTCCTATTTCGCTGGTTGGACCCGTCTTAACCATTCGTAAATTTTCACGGAATCCAATTACTGTTGAACAGTTAATTCAATTTGGGTCAGTTACGCAAGAAGCGGTTCAATTCCTTAAGGCATGTGTGGAATCCCGCCTAAACATTGTGATCTCCGGTGGTACTGGATCAGGAAAAACAACTCTTCTGAATGTTCTTTCCGCTTTCATCCCCTCTGATGAGCGTATTTTGACGATTGAAAATGCTGCAGAATTGCAATTGCGCCAGGAACATGTGGTGACGCTGGAATCTCGCCCGCCAAATATTGAAGGTCGTGGAGAAATAACCATTCGGAATTTAGTGGTTAATGCCCTTCGTATGCGTCCAGAGCGTATTATTGTGGGTGAAATCCGCGATGAGGCGGCCTTAGACATGTTACAGGCAATGAATACGGGCCATGATGGTTCAATGACCACGTTGCACTCAAATGGACCGCGTGATACATTATCCCGTTTGGAGACGATGACTTTGATGGCAGGCATGGATTTGCCGTCGAGAGCCATTCGTGAGCAGGTTTCCTCCGCTATAGATTTGATTTGTCATCAGGAACGGATGCGGGATGGCACCCGTAAGATCACGAATCTTACAGAAGTTAGTGGTATGGAAGGCGAAGTCATTACCATGACAGATATTTTCGTCTATGAACAGACTGGAATTGAAAATGGACAGATCATGGGACGCTTACGACCGACTGGATTGCGGCCAAAATTCATGGACAAAATTGAAGCATCTGGCATTAATTTGCCCCCATCCATTTTCGGTATCGGTGAGCGTCGCCGTTACTAAATATGATGAATTGATAGGTTAATCGAAATGAATCCGATAATTTTGCTAGGTGGTGGCGTTGTCGTCTTGCTCCTGCTGATCGTGGGGGTGATTGTCTCTATCACCAGTGAGCGTTCTCTTGTTGAGGAACGTTTGGGTCGTTTCCTGGAGGACGAAAAGGCCGAACCGCAACGTGAGGCCGGAAGCTCCATCATTACCGAGTGGCTTAATCGCAGAGTATCTGGATCGTCTTGGGGAGATCGCGTGGCGCGTGAGCTGGCGCGCGCGGACATTAAGTTTAAGGTAGCTGAGTATTATGCCCTTGTCTTTATGTCCACAGTGGTTACAGCTTTCGTAGCATGGTTAATCCAACCTCTCCTCGTTTCAGCAATTATCGGCGCTGTGATTGGGTTCTTTATTCCTCGTTTTTATGTGAAGCGCCTACAAACTCAGAGATTGAATAAGTTTAGCGATCAGCTGAGTGATATGTTAAACCTTATGGTAAATGGTTTGCGAGCAGGCTATTCCACGATGCAGGCCTTGGAAGCAATAAGTCGTGAACTCCCCCCGCCTATTTCTGATGAATTCCACCGTGTAGTACAGGAAATGCAAATTGGCATCCCGATGGAAAAAGCCTTGGATAATCTTTTGCGACGCATTCCAAGCGAGGATCTGGATTTTGTGATTACCGCAATCAATGTGCAACGTGAAGTGGGGGGTAATCTTTCGGAAATCCTGGATAATATCTCATTTACCATCCGTGAACGTGTGAGAATTAAAGGTGAGATTCGTGTGATGACGGCACAAGTCCGAACTTCTGCGACAGTGTTGTCGCTTATTCCCGTGTTTTTAACGATAGCTTTGTGGTTTGTAAGTCCGGAATATATTAGCAGTTTTTTTGACCGTGGCCCTTTGTGTGGTTGGCTCGCTGTGGTTACAATTGTTGGCATGATTGTGTCGGGTTATTTCGTGATGATGAGAATCGCGGATATCGAGGTGTAAGATGGGTTTACTAATATTTGGCGCAATTGTTTTGATTGGTGCCATTGCGGTAATAGTTGTAAGTTTGCGAAGAAATACACAGGGAGAGGAAGATGATCCACTGCAGGCGCGCCTGGCTGAATTTATTCAACGTGGTGATGTTACCTCTTTGGAAGAGATTGAACTGTCACAGCCATTCAGTGAACGTGTCATTGTTCCTGTCATTCGCCGCATTGGTGAATTTTCTGCTCGTTTTACTCCGCAAAAGGCAATACAAGATACAGCTAGAAGATTAGAAATAGCTGGCAATCCATGGCCCATTGATGCTGCAACATTTCTTGCCATTCGTTTCATATTAGCAGTAGTACTTGGCGGTTTTTTGGTTGCTGTCGTTTTAATTTCTCCTCCATCGAACCCCAGCGACAATTTTATGTATATTGGTGGAGCGACCTTTGCAGGTTTCTTCCTTCCTCATTTGATGTTAAGCAGTCGGATTACGCGGCGTCAAAAAGAAATTCGTAAAGCTATGCCTGATGCTCTGGATCTACTCACCATCTGCGTGGAGGCCGGTCTTGGTTTCGACGCGGCGATGTCGAAGGTCAGCGAGAAATGGGAAAATGAGCTTTCGCTTGCCTTTGCTCGTACAATTCGTGAAGTTCAATTGGGTAAGGTCCGTCGAGAGGCTCTCAAGGATATGTCTGATCGGTTGGGGCTTCCTGAAATGACGAGTTTTGTTGCTGCGATTATTCAAAGTGAACAACTCGGCGTGAGCATGGCAAAGGTTTTGCGGATCCAGTCTGATCAAATGCGTGTGAAGCGTCGGCAATATGCTGAGGAAGAGGCGCACAAGGCTCCTATCAAAATGATCATCCCGATGGCGTTGTTGATATTCCCTTCGATTATGATTATCATTCTGACGCCTGCTGCCATTCAAATCATGGGTTCACTATAACAAACTAATCAGTATTTTACGCGCGGTGAATAATATACCCTGGTCGTATCGCTTTTATCGATTGACCTGGACTGGGTTGGATCTGCTCTTTCCGCCGATGTGTGGTGGATGTGGGAAGGTGGGATGGCGTTGGTGCCCAGATTGTCAAGCACGCGTCCCGCGCATCAATAAGCCATTCTGTGAAAAATGCGGGATACCAACTAAAGAAACTGATACCTGTGAAAAATGTAAATTAAATCCGCCTCCGTATCGAATGATGAGATCGTGGGCGGTTTTTGATTCACCGATCCAAAACGGATTACATACCATGAAATATCGTCGCAATATCGGGTTGGGTGAATCGGTTGCAATTCAGATGACGGATTTCGTGCGCTCTTTGCATTGGCCGGTGGAAATGCTGATCCCGGTTCCGCTAGGTAAAAATCGCCTGAAAGAGAGAGGTTATAATCAGGTTGGATTGGTGGCACGCCCTCTGGCTTATCAAATTGGGATGAGATATGAGCCTGATGCGCTCTGGAAAACGCGTGAGACACGGTCGCAGGTGGGCCTGACCATTTCTCAGCGAAAGGAAAATGTCAATAATGCATATCGGGCCGATTCTAAAGTCGTGACTCGGAAAACAATTCTTATCATGGATGATGTTGCGACGACCGGCTCCACCATTTCAGCCTGTACGGCAGCATTGCTTTCTGCAGGAGCGCAAGAAGTTTATGTATTGACGATTGCGCGTGCACTTTCACATCATAGCTTGGATCGTGTTTGACAGCTACCAATTGGGTAGTTGATAAATCAATTGAGGAGGCGCTATGACTCAAAAGATTGAGACCGTAACACACAACATGAGATTGACGGACAATGTACGTGATTATGTTGAAAAGAAAGCGGCCAAACTTGAACGTTACCTCCAGGAGATTGAAGAAATCCGAGTTGAGCTCTCGCATATAAAGTCAGCGCGTAGTGCTCTCGATCGGCAGGTCGCTCAGATCACTGTTCACGGGAAAGGCTTCCTGTTGCGTTCTGAAGAACGGGCTGATGACATCCATGCGGCCTTCGATACGGCGCTTGACAAAATCCAGCGCCAGATCGATCGGTATAAAGGAAAGCACTATCATGGTCGCGGCAATGGACGCTCTGCCGCCAAAGTGACCGAGGAAGAAGAATTACCTGTAGATGAAACAGGCGAATTACTTCCTTTGATTGGGCGGCGCAAAAAATTCATCATCCTTCCCATGAATGAAGATGAGGCGGTTGAACAAATGCGTTTGCTTGGTCACGATAACTTCTTCATCTTCTTCAATGCCGAGCAGAATTCCATTCAAGTGTTATATCGCCGTCGTAATGGCACATACGGATTGATCGAACCTGTTGTTGGGTGAGGACCCAAAATCTAATAAATAAACCAGCCCGGCAAATGTCGGGCTGGTTTTATCAAGGAGCGAAAATGGAATTTGATGATGATTTTGATATGCAGGAGTTGAATATTGTGAATATGGATTTCGAGTCTATTAAGAACGCTGTTATTCAAGTGATTAAAGGGGTTGGGGAGGATCCTGAACGGGAGGGTTTAAGAAATACGCCAGATCGAGTCTCGCGTATGTATGCGGAGTTATTAAGTGGATATAGTGCGGATCCCGCAAAAATTATTAATGGAGCCTTGTTCCACATTAATTACGATGAAATGGTGCTTGTGCGTGACATCGAGTTTTACAGTTTATGCGAGCATCATATGTTGCCATTTCTTGGTCGCGCTCATGTCGCTTATCTCCCCGCCGGGAAAGTGCTTGGACTTTCCAAGATTCCGCGAATTGTAGATATGTATGCGCGCAGATTGCAAGTTCAGGAACGTATGACTCGCCAGATTGCGGATTTTCTTCAACAAACACTTGAGCCTCAAGGGGTCGCGGTTGTTGTCGAAGCAATGCATTTGTGCTCGATGATGCGCGGTGTCAAGAAGCACGATGCCCGCATGACTACCTCTGCCATGCATGGTGCGTTCCGTGCCAATTTAGCGACTCGACAGGAATTCTTGGAAAATATTGCGAGATCACGAGTCAACATTACCTGATTGAGAATAGCTCTGTATGGGACAAAACCGCTTTAGGTCTTGGAATTGAAGCCGCTTCCATTAAATCGACTTAACACTTCAGGACGCGCCTCTATCCAGTTTTCTTGTCGGAGGCGCGCTGCTGTTTCGATAATACTTTCCTGAGTTAATGGATTCTGAAACGTGGGATATATTTCCGCCAGAGGGACGACGACAAATGCTAATTTCCAAAACTTATCATTACAGGACTGCTCATCGAAGATAAGGATATCAATGTCCATAGTGCGCGGTGCGTTTTTGTCGTCGCTTCTTATCCTGCCCAGTTTTGTTTCAATAGGACGGAGAACTTGTTCCTTCAATTCAATAGATAAGAGAGGGGCAGCTAGCAAGACACAAGCGTTAAGATAATTAGGTCCGTCTGAACCCACGGCTTCAGATTGCCATGCATTCGAAACTTCGAGAATTTCCCCGTATCCGGCGAGCAAATCAATCGACTGGAGTAAATTTATCTCGGGTTGAATATTGGAGCCGAGACTCAGGTAAGCCTGATGCATTTCTACTCCTCACGGATGCGTTCGATCTCCACACCGACTGATTTTGCGAAGCGCACCGCTCCCGGCTTTTCCACACGGAGAATCACTTTTTGTACACCCTTATCCTCGAAACAGATTTTTGCTAAATCGTTTGCCAATGCCTCCACTGTTAGTCTATTTGCACTTTCTGCGTGTGCCTGAATCCTTTTGCTCATTGTGCTGTAATTGACACAATCTGTGATATTGTCTGTTTCAGCGGCGCGATGAGTATCGGTGAACAAAATAATATTAATTAAAATATCCTGTGCGCGTTTGCGCTCCCAATCATTAACCCCTATAATGCCACGCACGAGCAAATCCTTAATGATGACTTTATCCATTTTCAGTTCCTTCGGTTTTCTGCGTATAGTCAGTATGGCGCAAGATAGAAACTATTCTCGAATTCTATTTATACTAAATGCCGTCCGCCATCCAAATGAATGATCTCACCTGTAATGTAGGCTGGACCGGTAAGTAAAAACAAAAGTGCTTCTTCGATTTCACTTTCCTCAGCCCACCGTCCAGCCGGAACATTTTTGATGATGTCATTTTTGGCTCTTCCATCAGAGGGTGGCAGGATCGCGCCAAGGGCCAATCCATTTACAATAACGCGTGGTGCGAGAGCAACAGCCAAGGATTTAGTCATGGATGCAAGCGCGGCTTTGCTGATGGTGTAGGGAAAATGGTCTGCTCCGGGACGCAGGGCGCGCCAATCGACGATGTTAACGATGCGAGCATTGTCGGGCGCCTGTTTCGCAAAGGCCTGGCTCAACAAAAATGGCGCCGTCAAATTGATCGCGATATGCTTTTCCCACTCTTCCATCGAAGTGTTTTCCAAAGATACGGAGCTAAAAATTGCAGAGCTATTAACGAGACCATCTAGACGTGTAAATTCGCTAATTCGCGCGATCAGGTTTTTGGCCTGGGATGAATCGGCGAAGTCCGCTTTGAAGACCCAGGCGCGGTGTCCTAACTCCGTTATTTTCTTCTGCGCTACTTCGGCCTCACTATCCGAATGTGCGTGATGAATCACAACATTGGCTCCTGCACGTGCACAGGCAAGTGCTAGAATTTTCCCGACTCGTCTTGCCCCACCTGTGACCAAAATTGTCTTCCCATTCAATGGCTCGTTCATCTCGTCAGGATTTTATCACTGCATCGTTTGGAGATGCAATGCGGGCTGCATTCCCCCTACCTAATGCATTCTTGACTTGCGTTTTTTGTAGTGATAACATCTCTCTGCCATCGTTAGAGTTATCATCAATGTTATTGTTCTTTGATAGTCATTTTTAGAAAGGACTAATTATGAACACAAATCAGAAGCCTCCAACCTATACGGGTGATATTGCCGAACAACATATTGATCCAGCGCGAGAATATTCGACGATCAATCAGGAGATTGTTTTTTCCGAGGAACAACATGCAATTTGGGCGGACTTGTTCGCTGGTATTCACCAGCCTTATTTACTGGAACATCTTTGCCAGCAGTGGAAGGATGGGCTAGCGTTATTAGAACTCGATCCACGTCATATCCCCACGGTTGCCCATCTCAACGATCGCATCACTCCGCGGACGAGCTGGCACATCGAACGCACGGTTATCCGTTACACACTGGCGGATGACTGGTATAAGAAATTCTCTCAGCGCATTTTCCTCATCACCGACTATCTGCGGACCCGCGACCAGATGGAATTTACACCCGAGCCAGACATGTTCCACGATATTTTCGGTCATTTGCCTTATCTGACCATGGAATTTTATGCGCGGATCGAAGATAAATTTGCTCCGGCCTATATGAAAGCGACACCGGACGAGAGGGAAGTGATCAAGCGCCTCGCCTGGTACAGTACCGAGTTTGGCCTGGTCACCGAAGACGACCGTTTCAAGGTCTTTGGAGCTGGAATCATTTCTGGCAGGGCTGAGTTCGCGAATGCCATTATGGAGTTTTACCGGCTTTCCCGTGAGACTGTAATTGATTACACTGGCAATGTGTTTGAGCAGCTTGCCAATCAATTCCTTGCCCATAAGAATGATGTATACCGACTCATTGACGGCGTCAATGATTTACATCGGCGTGGACAGATGTCGTCGCAGGACCAGGGATGGAACGTTGTGCATTCACTTTATGAATCGCTTGGGATTGAGCGCAGTGGCTATTTTGGAGGAGAAGTGATCCTGGCGCCATTTGACATTGAAACGATCGCCCATATCCCCAAAACTGTTTACGCCTTCAACCCCATATTCTTCGTGTGCGAATCGTTTGACCAAATGGATGCATTACTTGATTCTTACTTGAAGCCTATTGCGCTTCGAAATTAGTATGCGATGCAAGCTGATTCTATGATATTTGCAGGTGTTGAACTTTCCTCAGGACGCAAGCCAGTCACTTTTGCTGCCCTGGATGATGATTTGAACATAAAGACCCTTGAAAAATGCGATATTCCCACGGCTTTGGCATATTTGCAGGAATACGAACGTATTTGTGTTGCGATCAACATATCTGCTGCCAGATCGATACAAAGCGCTTATGTAGATTTCAAAAGTCAACTGACTCGGTCGGGCTTTAAATCTTTTTCAAAGAGAGATAGTGCGAAACAATGGTTTGAGACCAAGTCACAGGTATGTTTTCGTATTTTTGTTGAACAAACCCTGTTGCCCCAGCGTACTTTGGAAGGACGCCTCCAGCGCGCGCTGATATTATATGAGCGCGGATTACGAATTGACGATCCCATGGACATCTTTGAAGAGATCACGCGTTACAAACTGAGGCAGGGAATTTTCCCCACTGAAAACATTTATGCATCGAAGGAGTTGGATGCGTTGATGGCAGCTTATCTTGCTTGGATGGGGATTAACCGCCCAGAGCAGATTGTTGTGAAAGGCGGGTATGTTCTCCCGGAACAAGTACAAAACTTTCTCTTGAATGAAAATCTGCCTGAGGCGCTGGATGAGTGAGCGCCCAGTATGTTTCATTGCCTTTATGTGTTTGGACAATGGCTGTGATGCCCACCTCTAAAATTTGTGCCTTTTGAATAAGGGGCTTCAGATCAACAGTCGTGTCTAAAGTAAACTGATTCGCTGCCTGCTGAGTTTCAAACTGCACCTGTTGAATCAACGTTTCTTCCCTAAATCCGATTCGCCGATACGCGTCCATGTGGTAAACATTCCAATCGCCGGAAGGCGACATGTTAAATTCCCAGTATTGTGGCAGGTCTTTGATCGCCAGAAAAAATTCGAAACAGGTGCTCTTCCATAACTCGTCCCTGCGCCCGGGATCAGTGACAGGTTTTGGAAAAAAGATCTCATCAATTTTCCCAACGAGGGAATAATGCAAAGTAATTACATTATTTTGAAGCGATATTTCTCCTGTGATGGAAATTTTTCGAAAATTGGGTGCGGGCAAGGGAATCAGAGAAAATGATCGATTGCTCATACCGCAGGCGAGACCATGCCCTGAATGATATGCCGAATATCTGGCTCATACGTCTCGATTGATTCGGTCAATTTAAATTGGACCAGGGCGCGCTGTAAATTATGATCTGGATGTTTTACTTTGAAATACACATTTCCAGCCAAATAGTCAGTAAAGAAGCGGACTCCCAATTCAAAAGCCAGCAAACGGATCGAATCAAATAAGTACGCGTAATCGGCTGCCGTCAGGAAATTGCGCGCTTGGGTGAGATAACCTTCGAGGATCGCCGCGCCAATTTCAGGGTCAAATTGAACCGCCTCCCATTGTTCGGTTTCCTCTCCAAGCGTGTTGCATCCCGACCTCATGCAGTCTCCAATATCATAGTGGATCAGCCCTGGCTTGACCGTATCCAAATCGACAAGACTAATGGCGCGCCCCGTCGCTTCTTCGATCATCACATTGTTTACTTTTGGGTCGCCGTGTACCGGGCGGAGTTGAAGCTTACCCTGCTTGCGCGCGTTTTCCAGGATGTGCGCGAATTCGCGTCGCCGGTCTACGAAATTAAGACAATAACTCACTTCCGCATTCTTCTTAAATCCGTTTTTCGAAAACGCGTTATCGAAGTTTTGGAGATAGCGCGGCATGATGTGAAAACCCTCAAGCGTATCAGCCAGCTGGTGTATCGGCAGGTCGTTGATCAAATACTGGAATGTACCAAGCGCATAACCCACTTCACGGGCGAGCCCAATATCTTTGATGGTATTGAATGAACGCGCACCATGCACATAACTAATGGCCCTCCAAAAACATCCATCAGAATCAATGAAAAAATCCTGACCATCAAGCGCCGGAATGACGCGCGGCATTTCCCATTGATGTCCCTCTTCGCGTGCCCGCCTGCGCATATGCTCAGTGAACGCGCGCATGTTTTGCATAATGAGTTTGGGGTGTTTGAAGACCTGGGTATTGATACGCTGCAATACGAATTGTTTTTCTGCAGGCAAAGCTGTATCTACAGTGACCAAATAAGTATCGTTGATATTTCCATTACCAAATTCGTTTACATTGATGACCTGCGTATAGGGGGCAAACTGCTCTGCGATAATAGAGTAGTGATGCAAGTGCATTCTCCAAATATGTTATAGTATGCGCACGATTATATCCCCGTTGTCAAAATGGTAAAATGGACTATATTATTACGGTAGGTTACATATGACAGATGAACTTCAGATTCGTGCGATTAATACCATCCGTTTCCTTGCAGCAGATGCTGTTCAACAAGCAAACTCCGGTCATCCGGGACTCCCGATGGGTGCGGCGCCAATGGCTTTCGCTTTGTGGACGCGCCATCTTCGTCATAATCCGCGCAACCCTAAATGGCCAGGACGTGACCGCTTCATCCTTTCAGGTGGACATGGTTCCATGCTTTTGTATTCACTGTTACATCTGACGGGATACGACCTTTCGCTTGATGAAATCAAGAATTTCCGTCAATTTGGTAGTAAGACACCAGGGCATCCAGAGTATGGGCTTACTCCTGGAGTCGAAGTAACAACAGGTCCGCTGGGTCAGGGATTTGGGCAGGGTGTTGGCATGGCGATTGCCGCCACACACCTTGCAGCCGAGTTCAATAAACCCGGGCATGAAATTATCCAATCTTATATCTATGGCATTGTCACCGACGGGGATTTGATGGAAGGAGTTTCATCGGAAGCTGCGTCGCTCGCAGGACATTTACAGCTTGGCAGAATTGTCTATATGTACGACGATAACCATGTCTCGATTGATGGCTCAACTGATTTAGCTTTCACAGAAGACCGCGCTGCGCGTTTTGAAGCCTATGGCTGGCACGTACAAAAGGTCGAAGACGGAAATGATGTGGAAGCGATCGATACAGCGATCCGGGCTGCCAAGTCAGATCCGCGTCCTTCTTTGATTTGTGTCCGAACGATCATCGGTTATGGCGCGCCGCACAAACAAGGGACATCGAAAGCGCATGGAGAGGCGTTAGGCGATGAAGAATTGAAAGCAGCCAAGGAGAATCTAGGCTGGCCTGTGGAACCGCGTTTTCTTATCCCTGGTGAAGTGTTGGAGTTCTATCGCGAAGCTGTGGAGCGCGGCCGCGAACGTGAAATCGACTGGAAGATGCGCTTCGATGCTTATAAGCAGATTCATCCGGCGTTGGGTACGGAACTTCAAAGGCGTTTGGATGGTGAGTTACCTAAAGATTGGGATTCAGATCTGCCTACGTTTCCTCCGGATGCGAAGGGGATGGCAACCCGCTCCTCCTCAGGGCAGGTATTGAACGCGCTATCGATAAAGCTCCCCGAATTGATTGGCGGCTCAGCGGATTTGACTCCTTCGAACAATACAAAATTTGAAGAGGCAGGTGATTTCGAAAAAGATAACCCGAGCGGACGTTATCTGCGCTTTGGTGTGCGCGAGCATGGAATGGGTGCTGCCTTAAATGGACTAAATTTGTTTGGCGGCCTCATCGCCTATGGTGGGACGTTCCTCATCTTTTCAGATTACATGAAGCCTGCCATCCGCATTGCCGCGATATCAAGCATTCCCTCTGTTTTTGTGTTCACTCACGATAGTATTGGGTTGGGCGAAGATGGACCCACACATCAGCCGATTGAACATCTGATGGCCCTGCGAGCAGTTCCGAATCTCACCGTAATCCGCCCGGCGGACGCGAATGAAGTTCGAGATGCCTGGCGAGTAGCTATCTCTCGGAGCCATAGTCCTACTGCGCTGGCTTTAACTCGACAAAGCGTCCCAACTTTGGAGCGCGCAAACGCTCAAACATTGCTTAATAAAGGCGCGTATGTATTGAAGGACTTTGGCGAGAATCCGGGATTGATTCTGATGGCTACTGGCTCGGAAGTAAGTCTTATTTATGAGGCTGCGCAAAATTTATTTGACGAAGGCATTGCTGTCCGCGTTGTTTCCTTCCCAAGCTGGGAGTTGTTCGAGGAGCAGGATGAAGCCTATCGCGAGTCCGTGTTGCCGAAAAATGTCACGGCGCGACTCGCCGTCGAAGCAGGCGCAACACTTGGCTGGGAACGATACGCCAGGTCCGTAATAGGGATCGATCATTATGGCGCGTCCGCTCCATATAAGGTCATCTTTGAGAAGTTTGGGTTTACAGTCGAGAATGTGGTCGCGAAAGCGAAGGAGCTAATATAACTTGTTGGTTGAGTAGGACGAGTGCGCGAAGCGTCTCGCCTATACCGAGCCCAACAAAAGAACTGAAAATAAAATCATAAATATGTTGTCTCGATGCGCCGCTTACCTGCGCTGCACCGCACCTGTCCTGGCGGACGGTGTCAGGAAACGCACCATTTGCCTAGCAAATTGGGTGCACACTTGCCCACCCTGGCGGGCAGTGCCAGGGAGTGTCGCGGCTACTCGACCAGCTAAGAGGTGATGATGAAAATTGCCGTAGGATTTGACCATGCGGGCTTTCCATTGAAGAATATTGTGCTCGATGCTATCCGAGATGTGGGACATGAGCCAATTGATATGGGCACAAATAGTGCCGAGCCTGTAGACTTTCCTGATTTCAGCGAAAAAGTAGGTCGTGCTGTCCAAAGTGGAGCGGCTGAACGCGGGATTTTAGTGTGCGGCTCGGGGATCGGCGCATGTATTGCTGCGAACAAAATGAAAGGCATCTATGCCTCCATTTGCCATGATACATATTCCGCTGCCCAGGGAGTTCGACACGATGATATGAATGTGCTTTGTCTCGGCGGTCGCGTAATTGGCCCCGAACTTGCCATTGCTCTAATCAAGGCATTTTTGGAAGCGCATTATATCGGGAATGAGGCTGGTGGGGAGAGATTGGCGAGAAGAGTCAAGAAAATTCATAAAATGGAAAATGGTGAGTCGGTTCTATAGATTACCAGGAATTGCTGTTTGAATTCAAAAATTCTATTTGAAGTAAATATATAACGGAATTTAGGAAGAGTAATAATGAATAATATTCAAAAACTAACATCCTTGGGACAATCTCTATGGCTTGATAACATCCAGCGCAAACAGCTTGAAAATGGCGAACTCAAAGCCATGATCGAACGCGGTGACATCCGCGGCATGACCTCCAACCCAACCATTTTCAATAATGCTATTTCAAAAACCAAAGACTATGATTCTGCTCTCACATCGCTTGCCTGGGCGGGTTGGGATGCGGAAAAGATCTTTTGGCAGCTTGCCATTGAAGATATACGCGCCGCATGTGATCTGTTCAGTCCACTGTATGAAGAAACAAATGGCAGCGATGGATATGTAAGCATTGAGGTAAGTCCAGGTGTCGCGCATGACACCGAAGCGACCTTAGCTCAAGCTGAACAACTCTGGGCCCGAGTTCGTCGTCCAAACCTCATGGTCAAGATTCCCGCAACAAAAGAAGGAATTCCTGCCATCCGTAAAGCAATAGCAGTTGGCATCAATATCAATATCACGCTGATCTTTTCACTCAAACGTTACGCTGAAGTTATGGAGGCTTATTTGAGCGGTCTCGAAGATCATTTGGCCGCTGGACATTCTATTGAGCATATTGCGTCAGTTGCATCGTTTTTTGTCTCGCGTGTGGATACGAAGATTGACCCCAAACTTCCCGAAGATTCCCCTTTGCGGGGGAAAGCTGCCATCGCAAATGCAAAGCTTGCCTATGATGAGTTTCAAAAGATATTTGCAACTCGTCGTTGGGAGAATCTCAAGGTAAAGGGCGCGCGTGTCCAGCGCCCGTTGTGGGCGAGCACCAGCACAAAAAATCCTGCCTACCCCGACACAATCTATGTTGATAATCTGATTGGCCCCGAAACAGTCAACACCGTTCCGCCGCAAACACTTGAAGCGGTGCATGATCACGCCAAAATCGAAATCACTCTCACGCGTGATCTCGATCAAGCGCAAGGTGCAATTAATCAGCTCGAAGCCAGTGGCATTTCAATGGATGTTATGACTCAGGAATTGGAAGACGAAGGCGTCAAGGCATTTGCAGACGCATTTACACAACTGCTTAAAACAATCGATGAGAGACGGGGAAGCGCCGTTTCTTCTCTTGGACCGATCGCTGATTCCGTTTCCAAACGGATCGCGCAGCTCGAAGCAGATTCCGTTCCCAGACGTCTGTGGAGTCACGATCCCACCTTGTGGACAACTGATCCTGAGGGTCAGGCAGAGGTCAAAAAACGCATGGGCTGGATGGACTCACCTGAAAAAGCGCGTGCTCTTCTCCCTGCCTATACCGCCTTTGCAGACGAAGTCCACCATGAAAAAATCGACCGCGTTTTGGTTTTGGGAATGGGAGGTTCCTCTCTTACAGCAGAGGTGTTGAGTACTTTGCAATCTGCCGCGCACATGGAATCTCCAGTGTCTCTTGCCATTTTGGATTCAACAGATCCTGAGCAGGTAGCCTTGGCAGCTGAAAATTTCCCGTCCGACAAAAGCTTATATATCGTTGCGAGCAAATCAGGCGGCACAGCCGAGGTTATGGCCGCGTTTGATTACTTCTGGAACCTGAGTCATGGAAATGGTTCACGGTTTATTGCAACAACCGACCCCGGCACGTCACTGGAAGCGCTCGCTCAGAATCACAACTTTAGAAAAATATTCCATGCTGATGAATCGGTCGGTGGACGGTATTCTGCCTTAACAGATTTTGGCATGGTCCCCGCTGCCTTGTTAGGTATGGATTTAAATCAATTCCTTGACCGCGCGGACTGGATGAAGAGTCAGTGTGGAGAACAGGTCCCTTCAGCGCGCAATCCCGGGCTGGTATTGGGAGCTGTGATCGGTGCATCCGCTCTCGAAGGTCGCGACAAGCTCACAGTCCTGAGTGACCCGCCTTTATCCGCATTTGCAGGTTGGATCGAGCAGATCATCGCTGAGTCGAGTGGCAAGGATGGCAAAGGAATTCTGCCTGTTCCCCTTGAGCCAATTGGAGACCCTAATGTCTACGGGGATGATCGAATATTTATTTATCTGCGACAAACAGGCGAACACGATGCTGCTATAAAGGCTTTACGCGATGCAGGTCACCCGGCGATCGAATCTCAAATCTCCAATCTATCTGATATCGGCGCGGAGATGTATCGCTGGGAGATCGCAACTGCCGTGGCGTGTTCGGTTTTGGGAGTGAATGCATTTGATCAACCCAATGTGGAAACAAGCAAAAAGATCACAAAAGCGAAGATCGCGGATTATCAACAAAAAGGTACCTTGGAAGAAGGTGAGCCTGCCTGGATTGGTGAGGAGGTGAAAGTGTTTTCATCCTCCGCTGTGGTTGGCGACAAGTTAGAAACCATCCTAGAGAATTTCTTGAAAGATGCGAAACCAAATGGATATGTTGCCATTAATGCTTATTTGCCTCGTAACGAGGAAATGACGGATGCGCTACAGGCGCTGCGAGTCGCGATCCGGGCAAAGACGGGTAATGCGGTGACTGCTGGCTTTGGCCCGCGCTTCCAGCATTCAACGGGTCAATTCCATAAGGGTGGTCCGAAGAACGCGCTTTTCATCCAAATCACAGCTGACCCTGAGAAGGACATAGATATCCCAACCGAAGGGCTGACGTTTGGTACGCTGATCCGAGCGCAGGCACTAGGGGATTATGAGGCACTGATCGGAGCAGAAAGAAAAGTCTTGCGCCTGCATTTGCCAAGTGCAAAGGATATCGAGCGAATTAAGAACGCTTTGGACTAAGAAACATAATGGATATTGAATCCAGTATGTAAAGGAGGGTCGGCGAAATCCAAGTGTTGGATTTCGCCGTCTTTTATGTCTTCCAGAAATTCTTTCACTTGAAGACTCATTTGTTTTCATTGGGTAATTGGAGGATAAATTGACAGAATTACGTGAAATGAAATGTGTTGCCTGTCGCGGCGGCGAGCCAATCCTGACCGACGCTGAAATTGCGGAACTTCATCCCCGGGTTAGCGAGTGGCAGATTAAGGAAGTGGATGGAATGAAACGACTCGAGCGCGCCTTCAAGTTCAAGAACTTTGTGCAAGCGTTGGAATTTACAAACAAGATTGGCGGAATTGCTGAAGAAGAAAATCATCATCCATTGATCATTACCGAGTGGGGGAGAGTTACTATTAATTGGTGGACTCACGTGATCAAAGGTCTTCATAAAAACGATTTCATCATGGCCGCCAAGACAGATGAAATATATTCCAAATAAGGAACACCCTGATGCTCTCGCTTGAACTTTCATTAATTGAAGCTGCATATTGAGACGTAGATTCATTACGGTTCGCGGCATTCAGACAATCAGGTGCCTTTGGAGTCTGGACTGATGGAATCTTTTTATCACGGCGACTGTTATATATTTCGGGCAGAATTGTCAAACGAAAAACCTGGTAATTTACGAGTAACACATGTCTTCTTCACATACGGCTCTTGATCGATATTGGCAGGCTATAGCCGAACTTCAAAATCGTGTGATAAGTGGGCAGCGTTCACTCTTGATTGAAATTGCAGCAAGAATGGCTGAAACCACACGGCGGGATCAGCGCATCTTTGTCTTTGGCACAGGTCATTCACACCTGATCGCTGAAGAAGGGTTCTACCGCGCTGGCGGACTGGCGAATGTCGTGCCGATTTTGAGCGAACATTTCATGTTGCATCATTTGCCAGCGCTAGGTTCACATCTCGAACGCACGCCCGGTTTGGCTGATATGATCCTGGATCGATATGCTCCGGAACCGGAAGAGATGCTGTTTGTATTTTCGAATAGCGGAGTCAATCGGCTGCCAGTTGAAATGGCATTACGCGGGCGCGAGAGAGGTATGCTCGTGGTCGGGATATCTTCATTCGTCTATGCCCGACAGGCTTCAATTTCTGATCTGGGACTACGTCTCGATCAGGCCGCGAACCTAGCCTTGGATAATTGCGGAATTGTAGGTGACGCCTTGCTTGAAGTGAAAGATTTTCCCTGGCGCGTGGCTCCGTCATCAACCGTGATATGTGCGCTGATCTGGAACTGTTTAGTTGCTGAATCCGCCCGCTTGTTACAAGAATCAGGAATGGTACCTCCAATATTTGTCAGCATCAACGTGGCCGGCGCAGCAGAACATAACCAGACTCTTCTGGAAAAATGGCGCCCACGTAATATTCATTTATAGAAAATATGTCATCTGCTGTCGAGAACTTTGCCATAGGCATTGATATAGGCGCAACAAAAATTGCAGCTGTTCTTCTCTCAGAAAGGGGTGAACTCGTTGATTCATTGCAAGTGCCTACTCTTGCTAACGAAGGA
>Ga0114129_10003000_pt1 | contig 23643 bp, 24 predicted proteins | sample RhiMetdeltSRZDD1_FD_80071 | JGI IMG/M metagenome (GOLD analysis project Ga0114129, IMG submission 80071) | Populus rhizosphere microbial communities from Tennessee, USA - Rhizosphere MetaG P. deltoides SRZDD1 (version 2) (version 2) | ecosystem: Host-associated > Plants > Roots > Rhizosphere >...
AAGACCGCGACTCTTTACGCGGCCTCGACTTCGACGTTTAGGGAACGCCCCTCAAACGCAGGCATATCCTAAGGCGCGTGTTATTGATGTGTCAAGCATCTGCGATTGCAGATCGTCGGAATTGCGCCGGGCTGCACACTGCCGGACCAGGAGTCCATGCCTAGGGCGCTGCTGAGCGTTTCCGACAAATCGGGCCTCGTCGACTTTGCGCGCGGGTTAGCGGCTCGGGGGTTTGAGCTCGTCTCCACCGGCGGAACGGCGACCGCGCTCGAGGGGGCGGGCCTGACAGTGCGTTCGGTGTCGAACGTGACCGGCTTTCCTGAAATGATGGACGGCCGCGTCAAGACGCTGCATCCACTCGTGCACGGTGGCATCCTGGCACGGCGTGGACATCCGTCCGATGTGGAGGCCGCCGCGCGACACGGCATCGGACTCATCGATCTCGTCGTCGTGAATCTCTATCCGTTCGTCACCGCGGCCGCCAATCCCGGCACGCCGTTTCCGGCGCTCATCGAGGAGATCGACATCGGCGGACCCAGTCTCATTCGCGCGGCTGCCAAGAACTTCGAGAGCGTGCTCGTCGTGGTGTCGCCCACCGACTATTCGACGGTGCTGGAGCAGATCGATCGACAGGGTGGTCCGTCGCGGGAGTTTCGCTTCCTCCTCGCACGAAAAGCGTTTTCGCATACCGCCGCCTACGATGCAGCCATTGCATCGACGCTCGGTACGGTGTCCGTCACCGACGGTGAGTACACTCGCGGCGACGCGCCCGCATTTCCGATGTTCCTCACGATCGGCCTGAAGAAGATCGGCGATCTTCGCTACGGCGAGAACCCGCATCAGGCAGCGGCGTGGTACACGGATGGTGGGGGTGTCGGTCTCGGCGGGGCCGAGTTGCTCCAGGGGAAAGAGCTCTCGTACACGAACCTGCTGGATCTGGATGCGGCCGCACGAATCGTGCTCGAGTTTCGCGAGCCCGCGGCTGCGCTGATCAAGCATACAAATCCCTGCGGCGTTGCGATCGGGTCGAGTGGCGCTGATGCGTACGTGCGCGCCCGAGAGGCGGATTCGCTGTCGGCGTTCGGCGCGGTGGTCGGTCTCAACCGTGCGATAGACATCGACGCGGCGCAGGCGATCGTCTCGACGAAGATCGACGCGGTGGTTGCGCCGGCGGTCGATGAGGGCGCACGCGACATCCTCGCCAAGAAAACGCAGATGCGTGTCGTCGTCGCCGATTTCTCCAGCTTTGGCCAACGTCGGGTAGCGGAGTTTCGATCCGTTCTTGGCGCCGTGCTTGCCCAGGATCGCGATCGCGTGACGGAAGCCGATGGTCCGTGGCCCTCGAGTGATCTTCGCGTCGTCACGCGTCGCCAGCCGACGTCTGAAGAATGGAAGGCCTTGCATTTCGCGTGGCGTCTCTGCGCGCACGTGAAATCGAACACCGTGATCTTCACCACCGCCGATCGCACGCTGGCGATCGGAGCGGGTCAAATGAGCCGCGTCGACGCGGTGCAGGTCGCTCGCATGAAAGCTGTCGGCACGTTAAAAGGGGCGGTCGTTGCCTCCGATGCCTTCTTTCCATTTCGCGACGGCCTCGACGCGGTGGCCGAAGCGGGCGCAACGGCGGTTGTGCAGCCGGGCGGCTCGCTCAAGGATCCGGAAGTCATTGCCGCTGCGGACGAACACAACCTCGCGATGGTGTTCACCAGCCGCCGGCACTTCAAGCACTAATCGGGCGTCTCATGTTTCAGATTCTTGTCTACGGCGACTCGCTCACCTGGGGGATTATCCCGAATACCCGGCGACGCCTGTCATTCTCCGAGCGATGGCCGGCCATCATGGAACGTCACCTCGTCGACGCCGGTCTTGCCGTGCGAGTGATTGAGGACTGTCTGAATGGCCGTCGCACGGTCTGGGACGATCCGTACAAGCCAGGGAGGAACGGACTCGATGGACTCGAGCAGCGAATGGAAATCAACGCTCCGTTGGCGCTCGTCGTGCTCATGCTTGGCACGAACGATTTTCAGTCGACGCACCGGCACACGGCCTGGCAGTCCGCGCAGGGTCTTGCAGCCGTGGTCGGGTCGATGAGGCGCGCGCCGATTGAACCCGGAATGCCCATTCCCGAGATCCTCATCGTGGCGCCGCCGCCGATCACCACGCCGATAGGGCAGCCGCTTGCGCCGAAGTTCGAGGGCGGTCCGGCGCGGTGCGATGGCATAGCGGTGGCCTACGCGGAAGTAGCCGCCGAGCTGGGATGCCTGTTCTTCAATGCCGCATCCGTCGTCTCTTCCAGCTCGATCGATGGCGTCCACCTCGACGCCGATCAGCACCACCGTCTTGGCGATGCGCTCGGTAAGGTCGTTGCTGGAGTCTTGGCAGGTGTTCAGTAACCGCCGCACGTCCTTTTCGACGTGCCACAAATGCGCGCATTTGTAGGCACGTCCTTTTGGGTCTGCCGAAGCATCTCGCGAAGGAAGGCGGCCCCTACGTACTCATCAGATCGGTGCCGCGGCTTCGACCACTCGGAGCAACTCTGCCGAGCTGACAGTCGCGGGACCGAACTTCGCCACTGAGAGACCGGCGGCTTCGTTCGCGAGCCTCGCGGCCTCCACCATCGACGCACCGGCAGCGAGCATCACGGCCATCGTGGCGATCACGGTGTCGCCCGCGCCAGTGACGTCGGCGACTTCGCGTGCCGCCGATGGCAGGTATCCCTCGCCGCCTTCACTGAGCAGCCACATGCCTTGATCGCCCCTGGTCATGAGCACGTTGTCGCACTGCGCGCGCTCTCGAAAGCGGCGTGCTCCAACGCGAGCGTCATCCTGGCTGCGGATGCGTCGATGTGCGGCAACTTCCGCCTCATGATGATTGGGCGTCACCACGGTCGCGCCGGCGTAATACTCGATGTGCGGAATCTTCGGGTCGACGAGCACGGGAATCCGCGAGCCTGCCGCCGCGACGACGGCCCGGACGACCGTTCGTGTGATGCAGCCCTTCAGGTAATCCGAGATGACAATCGCAGATGCTCGCGCGGCGTGTGTCTCGATCTCCGTCATCACGCGCTGCTCGATCTCGTCGGCGATGTCCGCATCGGCTTCGTAGTCGATGCGCGCCACTTGCTGGTTGCGATCGGTCACGATCCGCACTTTGGTCGTCGTGACGCGGCTTGGATCGCCGACGAGTGACGGAGCGATGCCGGCTTCGCGGCACGCGCGGGTCAGCATTGCCGCCGCATCGTCCATGCCGGTCACGGCGATGAGCGTCGCGCGGGCGCCCAGCGCGGCGATGTTGTTCGCCACATTCGCGGCGCCCCCGATTCGAAACATCTCGTGGTCGAACGCGACGACGGGCACCGGCGCCTCGGGTGAGATCCGCGTCACACGACCGACGATGAACTTGTCGATCATGGCGTCACCAACGACCAGCACGTGCGCAGTGCTCGCGGCCGACGTGATCCGCCGCGCGCGCTCAGGCGTGAGGGCTGGCAACAGCATCGTCTGGACGGGAGGCCGCAAACGGCAGGGTCACCATGACGAGGAAGAGCATCAGGAACTCGGAATCGCCGAAGTTGTACTCGAACATGCCGGCGCCGAGCATCGCGGCGATCGACGCAAGTGCGGCGGCCGGCAGTACGCGATCGCCGGTCGTCCGAAAGAGGCGGAACACACCAGTCGTCAACACGACGATGAAGGCGACCCAGATCGCCAGGGCAGGAAGTCCTCGCTCGGCGGCGATCTGCAGTGGCACGTTGTGCAGGTGCGGATTGTTTTTCTGTACGGCGTTGGGGTCGCGATACTCCGGGTACACGCGCTTCACCATGTCGGGGCCGACGCCTGCGAGGGGATGGTCCTTCACCATGCCGATTCCCGCCTGGACCATCGCCACGCGATCGCGATTGCTCGGATCGCGGAGATCGAAGACGGATGTCATCCGATCCGCGACCGTATCGGGCACCAGCGCAAACAGGAGCGCGATGATGACGGGCAAGAGCGCCGTGAGTCGGAAGTCTTTCAGGATGAGCAGCAGCCCGACGGCGACGCTCGATCCCACCCACGCGCTGCGACCGAGCGTCAATGAGAGCGCAACGATGAGCGCCGGCATGACCAAGGCCGGCCAAAGCCGGTCGCGCGCCCCGAACACCAATCGCGCGACGGCCGCGCACGTGACCAGCATGAGCACGCCGGAGTAGGTCATGTAATGACCGAGCGTGCCTTGTGGCCGTCGTCCGAGGTTGTCGTAGTGCAACATGCCGTACTGGACGATGCCATACGCAGCGATGGCGCCGCCGACGGTGATGATCACGTCCATGACGGGTGTGGCGCGGTCGCCGCGCGCGATGTCGTACACCGCGGGCACGATCAGGAACAGGAAGAGTTGACGACTGTCGACGAGGCTCTCCATTGGATCGATGGAGACGATCGAGGAGATCAGCGTGATGCCCGCGTATGCCAGGAGCCCGACGAAGAATGTGGGATAGGCGAGTCGACCTTTGCGTACGAGTTGGATGACCCAACAGAGCAGCATCGCCGCGAGCAGGATGTCGGCGGCGGCGATCGAGATCTGCACGGCTCCAACGAAGCCGAGCAGCAGGACGGTCGTCAGCCGGTCCAGCCACGGAGTGGTCTGGGCGCCGGTCATGCTCATCGTGGTGGCATTCATGTCGCTAGTACCTGTTCTGCCGCGGCGACGACCTGCTCGAGGCTGATCCCGGTCAAGCAGCGGAAGTCACCCGGCGCGCAGCGACGTTGATCGCACGGCCGGCACGGCAATGGTCCACTCTCCACCATCACGTCGATCAGGCGCGGATCGCGCCACGGACGCGACCGTTCCGCCAGCGTCGGACCCAGCAGCTCGACGATGGGTGTCCGGGTCGTGGACGCGATATGGAGCGGGCCGCTGTCGCCCCCAATGTACACCGCCGCGCGGGCAATGAGCGCGCGGAGCTCGGTCAAGTCCCAGTCCTCGATGGCAGGGATGGAATCGAGCGTCGCAAGCTCCGAGCGTGCGGCGGCCGCGATTCTTCTGGCCGCATCGGCGTCGGACGGCCCGGACGTCAGGACAATCCGACGCGTGGGATCGTGCCGAGCCAGCGCGGTAATCAACCCCCGAAACGATGCCTCAGGCCAGCGGCGAAATGGGTTGCCGGCGCTGACATGGACGACAACCACCTGCGTCCCTGCGTGGGCCCCCATCGCCGTCAGTCTCCTCGCCACACGCTGACTCACCCGCGGGTCGTCAGTCATCTCCACCGGATCCTGCTCCGGATGACACGGACCGATGCCGAGAGGTTGTAGCAGGTCCCATTGGTTCACGACCGAGTGACGAGGCGTCAGATCAGGCGAGCGCGGTACGACGTGCGTGTACATCCACGATCGTCCGGTAATGGCGTACCCGATTCGCATGTGCGCGCCGCTCGCTCGCGTGATCCACGCCGCGCGTGGACCGCCGTGAAGATCGATCGCGATGTCAAAGCGGTTGCGCCGCAGTCGCCGCATCAGCGCCGCGTCGTCGAGCACGCGACGGATGCCGTGACGCTTCGGGACGACGATCAACTCGTCGAGGTGAGGATTACCGTGCAGAACTGGCGCAGCCGCGGGCTCGACGACATACGCAAGGTGCGCGTCCGGTCGAGATCGTCTCAGCGCGCGAATGAGGGGTGTCGTGAAGACAACGTCGCCGATGAGTCGAAGCCGGACGAGGAGAATCCGGACCACTAAGGTTCGATGGTCGCCTCGTCAATCAGCATCACCGGAATATCGTCCTTGATGGGGTAGACCCGATGACACTGCTCGCACTTGAGCCCCGTGCCGTTGTTCACCAGCTTCACCGGCGTCTTACAGTTCGGACAGGCCAGGATCTCCAACAGCTCGGCATCGACGGGCATCGCATTCTCCCCGGAAACTATAGCATCTTGAGCTAAAATCAATAGGCCATGCCCTTTATGCGCGCCTCGGCTTTCGTCCTCGTCGCGGCTGTCTTCGCCGGGATGCCGTGCCTCGCTGCGGCGCAGGCGCAGAACAAGACCGACACCTATTACGAGTTTCTGATGGCACGCCGGCTCGAGGCCGACGGCGATGCCAAAGCCGCTCGCGCGGCGCTCGACCGGGCCGCGACCGCGGACCCGAAGTCGGCGGAAATTCGAGCCGAGATCGCCTCGCTGCATCTCCGACGCAACGAGCGGACAGAGGCCGAACAAGCCGCGAAGGCCGCGCTCGCGATCGATGACAAGAATGCCGAGGCCAATCGCGCCCTTGGATTGCTCTACGCGTCGGCGGCCGATAGTGCCACCGAGCGGACGCAGTCCCCGCAGACAGCCACCTATCTCCGCGACGCGATCATGTATCTCGAGCGGGCTGTCGCGGCCTCCCCGATCACCGCCGATCCGACGCTTCATTACACGCTCGGACGTCTCTATATTCGAACGGGCGAGCCGCAGAAGGCCGTGCAGTCGTTGTCGCGCGTCCTCAATCAGAATCCCAATTCGTTGCAGGGCCGACTGGCGATGGCGCAGGCGTATGCAGCGTCGAAGGATCTGAAGAGTGCGATCGGGACGCTCGAGGAGATCCTCGACGACGAGCCGCGTGTGGCGTCCGCCCTGGCGCAATATCAAGAGGACGCCGGGCTCTATCTCGATGCGGCCGCCAGCTACACACTCGCATTGGCGGTGCAGCCAAACAATCGTCAGTTCAAGGTGAAGCGTATTGCCGTGCTCCTCGAAGCGAAGGAATACGGTCGTGCGGCCGGGTTCGCTGGCGATGCACGCAAGCAACATCCCGAGGAGCCGACGTTCCCGAGGCTTCAAGGGCGGGCGTTGTTCGACAGCGGAGATCGGAGCGGAGGCATCTCGGTCCTCGAATCCGCCGTGAAGGCGTTCCCGAAGGACACGGCGACGATGTTCACGCTCGCGGATGTGTACGCGGATGCAGGCCGTAGCATGGACGCCGAGCGGCTGCTTCGTCAGGTGTTGGCTGCCGAACCCACAAACGCCAACGCATTGAATTATCTCGGCTACATGCTGGCGACGCGTGGCGAGCAGCTCGATGAGGCGGTTCGCCTCGTCCGTCGCGCGCTCGAGGCCGAGCCCGAGAACGGCGCCTACCTCGATAGCCTGGGATGGGCATACTTCCGGAAGGGCGATCTGGACGAAGCCGAGAAGTATCTTGTGTCGGCGGCCCAGAAGCTGCCGGAGAACTCAGAGATCCAGGACCATCTCGGCGATCTTCACGCCCGGAAGGGCCGCCTGGCCGAAGCGATCGCGGCGTGGACGCGCGCGCTCAAGGGCGACGGAGAGGACGTCCAGAAGTCGACGATAGAGAAGAAAATCAGTAATGCAAAAGGCAAAATGCAAAATGCAAAATGAGACCGTCTCTTTTTTGCATTTTGACTTTTGCATGTTGCATTACAGCCATCTCGTGCGGTGCCCGCCGCGTCACCCTTCCGACTGATCCTGGAACTCCCTTCCCCGATTTCGCCAGCGTCCATACACAACTGACGGCAGCATGCCGCGATGTTCGGACGCTCACGGCGGAGCTGATGCTGCGAGGACAGGTGAGCGGGCAGCGTGTTCGCGGCACAGTTCACTCGGGCTTCGAACGTCCCGTCTCGATGCGTCTCGAGGGCGTCGCGCCGTTCGGGCCTCCCGCATTCATTCTCGCGGCGCGGGACGGCATGGGCACTCTCCTCTTACCCCGCGAGTCGCGCGTGCTCCGCGGGCAGCGTCCCGAGTCCATTCTTGGCGCGCTCATCGGCGTCTCGCTCGCACCGGCAGACGTACAAGCGATTCTCACGGGGTGCGTCGTCACGGACCCCAAGCCGACCTCGGGGCGACTGCATGCAAACGGGTGGGCCTCGATTGCGCTCGAGGGCGGCGCGCAGATGTACGTGCGGCGCTCCGCGAGTTGGGAACTGCGTGCGGCCAGGCGAGATGGATGGCAGCTCGAGTACAACACCGGGCAGGGACGATTTCCGGCGTCCGTGCGCCTCGTTTCCGAGATGCAGACTGTGAACGTGGATCTGACGGCAACACTCTCGCAGGTCGAAGCCAATGTCGACTTGGAGCCCGCGGCCTTTCGCGTCGAAATCCCGCCGGGTGCACGCACGATGACGCTCGAGGAATTACGCGACTCGGGTCCACTGCGAGGACAGTGATGGACGCACGTCTCGCCGCTGCCGCGGCCCTCATTCTGCTGGGACTGTCGATCGGGCCGCCCGTCAAGGCCAGTGCGCAGGGCGGTCGATCTTCTGGTGCCGCTCCTGTGTACGGCTACGAAGTGGTCAACACGTATCCCCATGACCGTACAGCATTCACCCAAGGTCTGATCTACCGTGACGGCGTCCTCTTCGAGAGCACCGGGCTGAACGGCGGATCGTCGCTGCGAAAGGTGCGACTCGAGACCGGCGAGGTTCTTCAGCGGTCTGCCGTCGACAAGCGGTATTTCGCGGAGGGTCTCACCGATTGGGGAAGTCGCTTGATCCAGCTGACCTACACGACGAACATCGGGTTCGTCTACGACCTGTCATCGTTCGCCGTGCAGCGGACCTTCGATTACGCGGGACAGGGCTGGGGGCTGACGCACGACACGAAGCGGCTCATCATGAGCGACGGGACGTCCGCCCTTCGTTTTCTCGATCCGGAGACGCTGCGCGAATCGGGACGCCTCGTCATCAAGGACGGCGGGAGCGTCGTCGACAATCTCAACGAGCTCGAATTCGTGAAAGGCGACGTCTACGCGAACGTCTGGCTGACCGACCGCATTGCGATCATCGCGCTCGCGTCTGGGCGGGTCAGCGCATGGCTCGACTTGTCGGGCATCCGCGGCCCAGTCAGGCCGTCGGGTGAGGATGTGCTCAATGGCATTGCGTACGATGCGGCGCGCGATCGCGTGTTCGTGACGGGCAAGCTCTGGCCGCGCCTGTTCGAGATTCGAGTGCGGCGTCGATGACCACCGGCTTCGAGAACGGACGACCCGTCACCGTCCGCGCGCACGCGAAAATCAATCTCGATCTGCGCGTGCTGGGAACGCGGCCGGACGGGTTTCACGAGCTCCGCACCGTGTTTCAATCGCTTGCCCTGCACGACACGATCGACTGCGTGCCGCGTCAAGGGCCCTTTGCGATTGAATGCGACGCAGCTGGCGTCCCACTCGATCGATCAAATCTCATCTGGCGCGCGGCCGATGCGCTCTGGCGATCGCTGAGACGCGACGGACCCGTGCGGGGTGTTCTGGTCCGTCTGCACAAGCGCATTCCGTTGCAGGGAGGGCTCGGTGGCGGCAGCACCGACGCGGCCGCAACGCTGCTGGCACTGGCCAAAGCGTGGCGCATACCGGTCCGCCCGACTCAGCTCGTCGATGTCGCGGCCACACTCGGAGCCGACGTCGGGTTCTTCCTGTCGGGCGGCACGGCGCTCGGGCTTGGCCGCGGCGACGAGATCTACCCGCTGGCGGATCTTCCGCGGCACTGGATTGTGCTGCTCGTGCCGGGCTTCGGCGTCTCGACTCCTGACGCCTACGGCTGGTACGACGCTGAGCGGGAGCATGCGCGCGGCTCGGTGGTTCGCGAAGCGCAGCACGTGCCCGGGCCCTGGCCATCTCGCGCCGCACAGATGATCAACGACCTGGAAGCGCCGATCGCCCGCCACCATCCGGAGATCGACCACATGAAGACGGCACTTCGCCGCGCAGGGGCGCTGGCGGCGGCCATGTCCGGCAGTGGATCGACCGTGTTTGGCTTGTTCCAGAAGCGCAGCGACGCCGTGTCGGCCGTCGATCGGCTCTCGGGGTCGGGCTGGCGCGTGGTGTTGACCGAGTCGCTCGGACGCGGTGAGTATGCCCGACGAAGCGAGCCCTCGAGGCTGCGTCTTGCTCGCGGTCACAACTCTCGTCTACACTAAGGGTTTGCACCACTGCCGCTGAGCGATTCCTGTAGTATTTACAACGCAACAGATGTGGTGGGGCGTGGCCAAGCGGTAAGGCGCGGGACTTTGGATCCCGTATTCGGAGGTTCGAATCCTCCCGCCCCAACCAACTCGGCGACGCTGGTGCGACCGGACTATCAACGATGAGACGACCTCTCAGCGGCGAGGGATTGCTGTCCACCGGGTTCGGTGATCTGAAAGTGTTCTCCGGCAGTGCGCATAAGCAGCTGACGAATGAGATCGCCGACTGCCTCGGGATTCCGATCGGTCAGGCACGCCTTCGGCGGTTCCCTGACAGTGAAGTGTCGTTTCAGATCGACGAGAACATCCGCGGCGCGGACGTCTTCATCGTCCAGCCGACGTCGAATCCGGTTGACCAGCACCTGATGGAGCTGCTGGTCATGATCGATGCGTTCCGTCGATCATCGGCCGCGCGCATCACGGCGGTGATCCCGTATTACGGCTACGCGCGGCAGGATCGGAAGGACAAGCCTCGCGTGCCGATCTCCGCGAAGCTGGTGGCCAACCTGCTCAGCGCGGCGGGGACCAATCGTGTGCTGACGATGGATCTGCACAAGGCGCAGATTCAGGGGTTCTTTGACATTCCGGTGGATCACTTGTTCGCGGCGCCGGTCATCGTCGATTACTGCGCAAAGCTGAACCTGCCGAATCTGACCATTGTCTCGCCAGATGCGGGTGGCGCCGAACGCGCGCGCGCGTATGCGAAGCGGCTCGACGCGGAACTGGCGGTCGTCGACAAGCGGCGCACCGAGGACGGCACGGCTGAAGTGATGAACGTCATCGGCGATGTGCAGGGCCGCACGTGTATCCTGCAGGACGACATCATCGATACGGCAGGTACGATCTGCAAAGCGGCGGTCGCGCTCAAGGCGGCCGGCGCGGAGCGCGTGCTCGCCTGCGCGGTCCACGGCGTGTTATCGGGGCCTGCGCTCGAGCGCATCGAGCAGTCGCCGCTCGATCAACTGATCGTGACGAACACGGTGCCCTTGAATGGCTCCGGGCTGCAGTGCCGCAAGATCGTCGTGTTGACCGTCGCGCGGCTGCTTGGGCAGGCGATTCGGAATATTCACGAAGAGACGTCGGTTTCTTCTTTGTTCGTATAGCGGTGGAAGACCTGAGGCCTGATTCCTGAGGCCTGATTCCTGGGGCCTGGGGCCCTTCGATCGTAAGGGGACGTTTTATGGATGCGACACTCGAAGCGGTGAGGAGAGAAGGCCGGCGGAAGAACGAGGCCAATCGGCTGCGTGCCAGCGGCAAGATTCCCGCAGTGTTTTATGGTCCAGGCAAGAACGGCAAGCCGCCGGAAAGCGTGGCGGTGTCGGTCGATCCCAAAGAGGTGCTGCGCATCCTCCACTCCGAGTCCGGCGCGAACACGCTGATCAACCTCAAACTCGATGGCCTCGAGACGCGCGTGATGGTCAGGGAGTATCAGCTCGATCCGATCACGCATCACCTGCTCCACGCCGACTTCTATCAGCTGGCGATGGACAAGGCGATTGTCGTCACGGTGCCGTTCGTCATCAAGGGCGAGGCGAAGGGCGTGAAGCAGCAGGGTGGGCTGCTCGACTTCGTCACGCGGGATATCGAGGTGGAGTGCCTGCCGACCGACATTCCGGAGAACATCGTCGTCGACGTCACGGAGCTGATGCTGCATCAGTCGATTCGTCTACGCGACCTGGCGGTGGATCCGAAGTGGAAGGCCGTGAGCGACGGCGACACCATGATCGTGCACATCGTCGTGCCGAAGGCCGAGGAAGAGCCGACACCGGCGGCGGCTGCCGATGCAGCGGCGGCGCCGGCTGCGGCACCGGCCGAGCCTGAAGTCATCAAGAAGGGCAAGACCGAAGAGAAGGAAGAGGGGAAAGAGAAAGACAAGAAGTGAATTTGCGATTGACGATTTACGAATTGGCGGATTTCAATCGACCAATCAATTCGTCAGTCGTCGATCGTCAATCGTCAATTCATGAAACTGATTGTCGGACTCGGCAACCCCGGGCGTGAGTATCGCGACACGCGCCACAATGTGGGCTTCATGGTGGCCGACGAGATTGCGCGACGGCACTCCATCGGATGGGCCGCGGGACCGTCGCAGATCGCAGAGACGCTGGTCGGCAAGAAGTTCGGTGCAGAGCCGCTGCTGTTGGCAAAGCCGTTGACGTACATGAACAACAGTGGCGATGCGGTCGCCGGGCTGTCGCGGTACTTCGACATCACGGTGGCGGACATGCTCGTGGTCGTGGACGAAGCGGCGCTCCCGTTCGGGCGTCTGCGGGCACGCGCGCGCGGGTCGGCGGGCGGGCACAACGGCCTCAAGTCCGTCATCGAGCGATTGGGGACCACGGAGTTTTCCCGGCTTCGGCTGGGAGTCGGGCGCGGTGACGGGAGGCGAGACCTCAGCGATCACGTGCTCGCGACGTTCGAGAGCGGCGAGCGCGCCGAGCTCGAAACGTTCATCGCACGGGCGGCCGATGCCGCCGAGATGTTTGCCGCGGAAGGCATCTCGAAGATGATGAACGTGTACAACCCGGATGTCGCGGCGTCCGAGAGTGACTAGTGGGCCTTGAGCCCCTTGACTCCTTGCCACGTGTAGGTCCCTGAAGCCGGACGCTACGTACGGTCCGGCTAAAGCCGGACACTACGTACGGTTCGGCGGAAGTCGGACACTACGTGCCGTGGCCGTAGTCCAGAAGGAGATGTATGAGCAGGAAGTACGAACTCGTGTATGTCGTGTCGCCTGACGCGACCGACGACCAGGTGGCCGATCTCCATACCCAGGTCGAGGCCATCATCCAGCGCATGGGCGGCCAGCTCGAGAAAACCGACAATTGGGGCCGCCGCAAGCTCGCCTACGAAATCGGTCGACACAAAGAAGGCACCTACGTCCTCGAAGTCATCAACGGTGACGGCGAGCTGATGAAGGAGATCGACCGTCGTCTCAAAGTTTCAGACCTGGTGATCCGCCATCTCGTCGTTCGCGTGGACGAAGAGCAGGGTGTCGTCGACCGGACGCGCGCCAGACGAACCGAAACCTCGCGGCGCCGGCGCACGGCCCGCGGGCTTCCGCCGGATCGTCAGCCCGGAGAGGGCCAGCGCGGCGAGCCGGATGACGATCGCGACGAACGGTTCGACCTGGGCGGGGAGGAACTGCGATGAACGGCAAGAAGGGATTTGGCGGAGGCGGCGGTCGAGGGAAATCGTCGTCCTCGCAGCAGCAGGGGAAGGACGGCCAGCGCAGGCCGATGTTCCGCCGCCGCAAGGTGTGCAAGTTCTGCTCGGACAAGATCGACGACATCAACTACAAGGACGTCAAGCTGCTGATGCCGTTCGTGCCCGAACGCGCGAAGGTGCTGCCGCGGCGGATCTCAGGCACCTGCGCGCTGCATCAGCGCAAGCTGCGCACCGCTATCATGCGTGCGCGTCAGCTCGCGCTGATTCCGTATACGACGGAGTAACTCATCATGGAAGTCATTCTGAGAGCCCACGTCGACAACGTGGGCAAACGCGGCGAGATCGTGAAGGTGGCCGACGGCTACGCACGCAATTATCTCTTGCCCCGGAAGCTGGCGCTTCCGGCAACCGATGGCAACAAGAAGCACGTCGAGCGCGAGCGGAAAATCGTCGAAGCGCGTGAAGCCTCCGAAAAGGGGCAGGCGGAATCGCTCGCCGCGAAGCTGGTGGCCATCGATATCTCGATTGCGCGGCGGGTCGGCGACACCGAGCAGTTGTACGGATCGGTGACGGCGGTCGACGTGGCCGATTACCTGAAAACGCAGGGATTCGAGATCGATCGGCGCAAGCTGATTCTGCCGGAGCCCATCAAGGCGGTCGGGGAGCACACGGTTCCGCTCAAGCTGCACCGCGAGGTCACCGTGCCCTTGAAAGTCCGCGTCATAAGAGAAGGCAGCGAGCCCAGATAGGGTAAGCAATGGCCTTCCTGCGCGCCGCGATCGCGCGCGTCACGCGGGCGCTGCTGAAGCCTGTCGAAGATCGATCGCGCGCACAGCATCAGCAGCTGATTTCGAGACTCGAGCGGCTCGAAAAGCGCATGGATTCGGCCCTCGCGAAGGGCCAGGCTGAAGCGCGGCTTCTCGCAGCGCGGCTCGACGCGAGATCCTCAATGGCCGGTCCCGAAGGACCGGCCCTCCGGGACCGAGGTCCGCGCCTCGGCGCCCGCATCCCACAACACCGACACGAGCTGGGCGACGCACCGGTTCGACCGTTCGAGTCGATTCCCACGGATATCGCGGAGCTGAGCGCCTGCAGTGTGTGTGGGCACCCCGCGTGGACGCCTGTCTGTGAGTTCAATCGATTCCTGTTGATGGACAGCGCTCCAGATGACGAGGCGATGCGGGCGGACTACGCGCTCTGCCATCGTTGCGGGGTCGTGTTTGCGAGACGGCGACCCGTAGGCGATCGATTCCGTTTCCTCGTCGAGCACTTCGAGGAAGCAATCGGTCGCGTCCCTGCACGTGAGCAGCGTGGCGTGAAGCTGCTCGGATCGCGTCGCCTCAGCTCGACGGAGATCGAGTATCTCCGCGCGCGCGCGTCGCAGCCCGTGTTCGTGAGCGAGTATCCGCGCGTCAAGGGACGGACGCACTTGCCCGCGCTCTTGAAGGATCGATTGGCGGTCGCCGCGCACGTGGAGATTCTCGGATCGCTCCTGAATCTCGACAAACCGCGAGTGCTGGAGGTCCGACCCAGGTTTGGCGCCATAGGCGCGGGGCTCCGACGACTGTATGGCGGTGAAACCGTTGCCCTGCCCCTGTTCGAGGTGCAGCAGGTCATCGTGCGCGAGGTGTACGGGACGCGCGCGGACTTCCTGCTCGACTACGATTCGTTCTCGATTCCTTACGAAGGGGGTTTCGATCTCGTTGTCGCGAACCATCTGTTGACGCACGCGGTACGACCGGCGGACGCGCTGGCGCGGATTCGTGAGCGGCTCGTGCCCGGTGGTCACCTCTATCTCTACAACGAGCCTGACGAAAAGGACTTTCTCGAGACGAGCAAGTCGATTTTCAACACGTTGAATGCCTTCCACCTGCAGACGTTCGACAGCGCCTCACTCGCACGCGCGCTGCAGGCGTCGGGCTTCGAGCCCGTGTTCATCGGTCACCATCACGATAACTGCGTCGCCCTTGCCCGCGTCGCGAAGGACGGACAGACGTGGAAGGGCATCTCGCCAAAAGCAGTGTCCCGTCGAGCGGCACAATACGCGCGTGCACGAGACCTCGGTATTCTCGTCGTTCCTGAATCCGTACGCGGACGCTTCGGATCAGAATGGGAAGCCGTCGTGGAGCGCGCGTTCGCCGCGAAGCTGGTTGACTTCGATGGTGATGGAACGCTGCGGATACTGAAGCAGCAGGCGTGAGGGCGTGACGTTCATCTGATCGAGAAGGTGATCTCGAGCGTCACCTGAACCGGCACCGGTTCTCCGAGTCTCAATCCCGGGCGGAATCGCCACTCGCGCGCGGATGCAATCGCCTGCTGATCCAGTCCGCACGTCGTATCCAGCGAGCGCATCACTCGAATGTCTGAACACGTGCCATCGGGTTGCACGACGCAGTTCAACACCACGACTCCCTGAAGCCGAGCGCGCATCGCGTCGGAGGTGTATGCCGGTGGAGGTCCACGTGCAGCCGGCCGAGGATCGGGAATCCAGACGATTCGCTCAGGCCGCTGGAGAGCCGCCGGTTCGGGTGTGCGACTTCGATCGGATGATTGCAGCACGAGCACGAGCGCGAGGAGCGCCAACGCGTGCATCGCGATTGATATCGCCAACGCAGGCGTCAGGCGACGCTGATTGATCACACTGCTTCATTCGACGCCACGCGTGGCCGTCCGGTCGGACATCATTGCGGAAGGTGGATTGGCGAGAACGAGCTGGCGCCGGGGAGGTCAGCGCCAGCCCGATCGAGCGGGTGTTGCGGTTTGCCTACGTTACTCGCACTTGTCGGCCAAGTTCTTGATCGACGTGACGCGGAACTGAGGCGCCGCGTTCTTGGTCTCAACCCTTTCGCGCGATTTCGTGTCCGGAGCGTCCTCGCGCTCCACGCGTGTTCTCGTTTCAGTCCTGGTGTTGCCGCCGGGGATGAGCATGCCCGTCACCTCGACCTTGTGGCCGACGTTCTGCTGTAGCTCAACCTTCTCGCCGGGCACCAGCACGTACTCCGTGCTCGTCGTGGTTGTGGTGCCGCCGAGTCCCTCGACGGTGGTCGTCGTCTTCACGGGAACGACTTTGTTGAGAATGTAGGTTCTCGCTTCTGTGCCCGTCTGCACACAGCCTGTGTAAGTCACGGTCTGCGCCTGCCCGCCTGAGCTTCTTGTCTCCGTCTTCGTGGTCGTTTCCTGAGCATGGGCCGCAAGGGCCATACATCCCAGCGCGAGTGCGAACGACGGAATGAATCGACTCATGTGTTTCCTCCTCAAAGGGTCTACAGTCGTTCACTTTGTTGCATACGAGCGGCCAATCCTGCACGCACTCAACCGTATGGACCTCGTCGGTGGCGATTCGCACCCCCTCGCACTCTCGCACCCTCGCACCCTCGCACCTTCGCACCCTCGCACCCTCGCACCCTCGCACCTTCGCACCCTCACACCTTCGCATCTTCGCACTCTCAACAAGTATCGCGTCCGCGAGGACGTCTGAAATTTTCAGAACACCGATTTCGAGAGACCTTCTCGAGGACCCGAGATCGATCGGTAGACGCACGCACTCACGCGCACCGGCGTGACGGACGGCACGCGGCAACTACACAGATCCGTGATCGCGCATGCTGGCTTCGTCGTTGCCTATACCTGGGGCATGACAGTTCTTGGATCACATTCCCCCCACTGGTGGAGACGAATTGCGGCGGCTGTGTTCATCGCGATCGCGACGATCCGGCCCGCGGCTGCGGACTCACAGAATCCCAAACTCGATCGAGCGCTTCAGGCTGCATCGAGTCGCGACGGGCGCACGCGCGTCATCATCCAAGTCGATCCGACGCAGCGTGGCTTCCTCAAACGCGCGCTCGCTGCGCAGGGACATGCGGTAACGAGTGAGCACGCGCTCATTTCCGCGCTGACCCTCGAGGTCTCGACGAAAGCGCTGGAAGGCATCGCACATATGCCGGGCGTCGAGTCGGTGTCGATCGATGCGCCCCTGGCTGCGACGCAGGTTGCGGTCGTTCCGACGACCAGTGGCGACATGCTCAGGCAGGACCTCGGCATCCAGACGGGCCAATATCAGGGCTCGGGCATCGGTGTGGCGGTGATCGATTCAGGCATCGCTCCGCTCGGCACATTCGGGACTCGCATCCGTGCGTTCTATGACTTCACGCTGGGCGGCGTGGCTGCGGCGCCGCATGACGAGTACGGCCATGGCACGCACGTGGCCGCGACGATCGGTGGGAGTGGTTCACCGTACGGCTCCATCTACGCTGGCATCGCCCCGGCGGTCTCGCTGATCGGGTTGCGGGTACTCGACGCGAGCGGTCGCGGATACACGAGCCATGCGATTGCCGCAATCGAATTCGCCGTTGCGAACAAGGCCGCGCTCGGCATCGATGTCATCAACCTCTCGATCGGCCACGCACCATACGAGTCGGCCACGACCGATCCGTTGGTGAAAGCGGTCGACAAGGCCGTCGCTGCGGGAATCGTCGTCGTGATCTCAGCCGGAAATATCGGCATCAATCCGGCGACCGGGCTCCCCGCGTACGGCGGCATCACGTCTCCAGGGAACGCCCGTTCGGCAATCACGGTGGGATCGTCGCACACGATGGGAACCGTCGGGCGCACCGACGATCTGATTGGACCATACAGCTCGCGCGGTCCCACGTGGTACGACGGATACGCGAAACCCGACCTGGTTGCCCCTGGCCATAAGCTCGTTCAAGTGGTCGGTGTCACGAGCACCCTGAATACGGACAACCCCACGCTGCGCGTGGGAACCGGAACGACCGTGTCCCAGCCGCTCTCCTTGACCGGGACCAGCATGTCGGCCGCAGTGACATCAGGCGTCGTGGCCAGAATGATCGATGCGGCGGGGAAGTCCAAGCTGACTCCCAACACCGTCAAAGCCGTCTTGCAGTACACGGCCACGACCGTGCGAGATGCACAGCAAGTTCCGTACGACCGCATGACGCAGGGCGCCGGCGAGCTGAATTCCAGCGGCGCGGTCACGCTGACGAAAGCCATCAATCCGACCGTTCCACTCGGCGGCTACTGGCTGACATCGCAAGTACTCACCTCGACCGACTTCGGCGGCCTCGTGGTGCCCTGGGCGCAAAACCTCATCTGGGGTGACAACCTCATTTGGGGCGACAGTCTCTCATATCACCTAAATGCGTTTGACAATGTCGTCTGGGGCGACAACATCGTCTGGAGTACGAACATCGTCTGGAGCACGAACATCGTCTGGAGCACGAACATCGTGTGGAGTACGAACCTGGTCTGGGGTGAAAACCTGGTCTGGGGCGACAACGTTGTGTGGGGGGAAAACCTCGTGTGGGGCGAAAACCTGGTGTGGGGCGAGAACCTCGTCTGGGGTGAAGCCAACATCTCCGTCAGCGAAGCGGCACGATAAGGCCACGGAGTAGACCATGACGAGGACATTCATCATGAGCCCATTGACGCGCAGCGTGTTCCGTCCGAGACCCAAGTTCGTCTGGGATTAATCGCGGGGCCATCCGTTCGCGTCGCCTCTCCCCCGTAGGGAGCACGCGAACCTCACGAGGCCCTAGCAGCCTCGTGAAGTTGGATCTCGTAGCACCATGACAGTGGGCGTCGGCTCACGCGTTGGACCCTACGAGATTGCGTCCGAGATCGGGGCAGGCGGCATGGGCGTTGTCTATCGCGCCCGCGACTCCCGACTCGGGCGCGACGTTGCCATCAAGCTCTCCGCCGAGCGATTCAGCGATCGGTTCGAGCGCGAGGCGCGCGCGGTTGCCGCGCTGAATCATCCCAACATCTGCACGCTGCACGACGTCGGTCCCGACTACCTCGTGATGGAGCTGGTCGAGGGCGAGACGCTCGCCGATCTGCTCGCGCAGCGTCCGCGCTCATCGCCCGGTCTGCTTCTCGACGAGGCCCTTTGCTCCAGACGGCAAACGTATCGTCATCGCGCTGCCAACGTTGGAGAAGGGCGTATCGAGGCAGGAGCACACCGTGATGTTCTTGCAAAACTTCTTCGACGAGCTGCGGCGGCGCGTCCCGAGAGGAAAGTAGCTAGGGCAAAGCGGGAGGCACGTACTGCAGGGTGTAATTGAGCGCCCACACGAGGAACAACACGAGCGGCACGTGCACCACGAACTGCAGCATCGAATACCCGACGATATCCCGTGCCTTGAGACCGAGTATGCCAACGAGCGGCAGCATCCAGAACGGATGTATCAAGTTGGCGAGCGCTTCCGTCGCGTTATAGGTCTGCACCACCCAACCGAGATGCACCTGCAGTGTCTTCGCTGCGTCGAGCATGTAGGGCGCTTCAATCAGCCACTTCCCACCCGCCGATGGAATGAACAAGCCAAGGAACGCCGAATAGATCCCGACCATGACCGGGTAGGTATGTTGCGTCGAGATCGCGACGAAGAAGTGCGCCATCTGCGTTGCGATCCCTGACTCGGTCATCATCCGCACGATTCCCGCGTACAGCGGGTACTGAATCAGGACGCCGCCGACTGGAACGACCGCGGCGACAATCGCCTGCACGAACGATCGTGGTCGCCAGTGCAGCAGCATGCCGACAATCAGGAATAGGAACACGTAGTGATTCAGCTCGAGAATCACTGACGCTCCGTTTGCCGAGATTTCGCGAATCAAGTAAACGAAGCCGAGTGCGCACACGACGACGGTGAGGAAAGGGCTGTATTCGAGCCACTCGCCGGGCGTCTCGCGGCGACCGACGTCCTGCTGTGCGGACTGATACGTCACACCCATCTCCGCCATCCCACGCGCATCCGCGTCGCTCGGCGCCGAGTAATAGCAGAGCACCATCGAGATGACGATGAGCGAGGCCGCGATGAGCAGGCTTTGCCACAGGCCGAGTGTTTGACCGAGCGGGATGACGCCGCTGATCTTTTCAATCGAGTCGGGCAGTGACGCGGGTGCCGCCATGATGAGCGCGGCAGAAGAGGAGAGACCCAGCGCCCATACGCTGCCGACGCCGAGGTACGCGGCTGCTCCAATCGCGCGATAGTCCGAACCCCTCACCCGACGCGCAACCTCGCGTGCGAGCAGGCCGCTGAAGATCAGGCTGAAGCTCCATGACACGAGCGACGCGAGCATCGAGAACAACCCGACGAACATCGCGGCGTTCCGTCCATTCGTCGGGATGTCCGCAATCTTGCGAATCACGGCATACACCGGCGGCGCCGTCGCCACGGCGTACCCCGTGATGATGATCATCGACATCTGCATCGTGAAGGCGACGAGATCCCAGAAGCCCGCGCCGAACCATTGCGCAGTCTGCGCCGGAGAGCTGCCCATCGCGACGCTGGCGGCGAAGACGATGACGACGGCGGTCAAGGCGAGTGCGAAGGCATCAGGGAACCATCGCTCGAACCAGTCCGACAGACGCAGACCGAGGGTCGCGAGCGTCGAGCGGACGGGCTTTTCCTGCGTCTTCGTCATCTTGCGTCGGCCTTTGTTTCTACGGGATACTTACAAGCTGTTCTGGTCGAAAAGGCGGGCCGCCTAGCGGGCCCAGCAACACGAGAAGGGCCACTTAAAGGTGGCCCCTACACGACTTAACCGCACGCGACCTGCATTATGGCAAACCTCGGATACGTCGGCCTCGGTGTGATGGGAGGCCGGATGGTGGATCGGCTCCTCAGCAAGGGGCATACGGTCACCGGTCACAATCGCACCAAGTCGAAAGCGCAGTGGTTGATCGATCGCGGCATGAAGTGGGCCGATTCGCCGTGTGCGGTCGCCCAAGCCGCCGACACCGTGTTCTGCATGGTCACGGATTCAGCCGCGCTCGAGTCGATCGCCAACGGACCCGACGGTCTCGTCGCGGGGCTCGTCGCGGGCAAGGTGCTGATTGACATGAGCACGGTGAGCCCGGCCGCGAGTCGCGCGCTTGCCGACAAGGTCCGCGCGAAGGGCGCTGACATGGTGGACTCGCCGGTCTCGGGCAGCGTGATCACGCTCGAGCAGGGCAAGCTCACGATGATGGTGGGAGGGCGTGCCGAGACGTTCGAGAAGATCAAGCCGCTGCTGCTCGACATCGGGCCGAAGGCAACGCACGTCGGCGACAACGGCATGGCGGTCTCGATGAAGATCGCCACCAACCTGTCGCTCGTCGTTCAGATGCTCGCGTTTTCCGAGGCGGTGCTGCTGGCCGAGAAGTCCGGCATTCCACGCAAGACCGCTGTCGAAGTTCTGACCAACAGCGTCATCGCTTCACCTATGGTGCAGTATCGGGGTCCGATGGTCCTCGATATGCCCGACGAGGCCTGGTTCGACATGCGCATGATGCAGAAGGATGCGACGCTGGCCCTTGAAATGGGTCGTCGTCTCGGCGTTCCGCTCCCGACCACGTCGATTGCCAACGAGTTCCTCACCGCGGCGCGGGGGATGGGCCTGACGGAGAAAGACTTCGCCGCGATCTTTCAGGTGCTGGCCCAGATGTCAGGAGTACGCGCATGACGGCAACGAACCAATTGGACACGGCTCTGGCGGGCCTCGAGATCGGCAAAGACAAGCTGCTTCGGCTGTATCGGCAGATGGTGGCGATCCGCCTGTTCGAGGAGCGCGTCAACGATCTCTACACCCGCGCGTTGATGCCGGGGCTCGCCCATCTCTACATCGGCGAAGAGGCGATCGCCGTCGGCGTCTGCGAGGCGCTCCGTAACGACGACTACATCACGAGCACGCACCGTGGTCACGGACACTGCCTGGCGAAAGGCGCCGATCCCAAATTGATGTTTGCGGAGCTGCTCGGCAAGGAGATTGGCTACTGCAAGGGCAAGGGCGGCTCGATGCACATTGCCGACCCGGCCACCGGGAACCTCGGAGCGAATGCGATTGTTGGCGGCAGTGCGGGGATCGCGACGGGCGCGGCGTACGCATCAAAGTATCTGAAGAACGGACGTGTGGCCGTGTGCTTCTTCGGAGAAGGCGCGCTCGGACAGGGCCTTCTCTACGAGGAATTGAACCTGTCGCAGCTCTGGAAGCTGCCGGTGATTTTTGCGTGTGAGAACAACAGCTATAACGAGTACACGCACTTCTCCGAGTCGACGGCCGGCGACGTCGTGGCGCGTGCGCAGGCATTTGGCATGGCGACCGAAACCATCGACGGCCAGAACGTCCGCGACGTGTTTACGGTGGCGTCCAAGTACATCGAGCGTGCGCGAAAGGGCGACGGTCCCGCGTTCCTCCAGTTCAAGACGTACCGGTATCACGGCCATCACGTGGGCGACGTCGCTCGCGCGTACTACCGCCCGAAGGCTGAAGAGCAGGAGTGGGTCACCGAGCGCGATCCGATCACGCTGCATGGCGAGTGGCTCATGAGCAACGGCCTGGCCGATCGCGCGACGCTCGACACGACTCAGGAAGAGTTGATCAAAGACATGGACGCGGCGGTGGAATTTGCCGTGGACGCGTCGTATCCGGATCCGAGCAAGGTGAACCAGGACATCTATGCCTGAAACAGCAACTGCGGTACGTGAGCTCACATTCGGCCAGGCCATCAAGGAGGCCATCGCCGAGGAGATGCGGCGCGATCCGAAGGTCGTCCTCATGGGCGAGGACGTGGCGGAGGCGGGCACGACGTTCAAGGTGCTGACCGGACTCGTCGACGAGTTCGGCAAGGATCGCATCATCGACACGCCGATCTCGGAGGCTGGCTTCACCGGCATCGGCGTCGGCGCCGCCATGACCGGCATGCGGCCGATCGTCGACATCATGTTCGGCGACTTCCTGATGATCATCATGGACCAGGTCGCCAACCAGGCTGCGAAGATCCACTACATGTCCGGCGGCCATTGGAAGGTGCCGCTCGTCATTCGCGCGACGATGGGCGCGACCAGACGGTCGGCGGCGCAGCACTCGCAGTCGCTGCACGCGTGGCCGAGCCATATACCCGGACTCAAGGTCGTGGTGCCGTCGACACCCTACGATGCGAAAGGCTTGTTCAAGTCCGCGATTCGCGACGACAACCCGGTCGTCATCTTCGAGCACAAGATCAGCTACAACAAGGTCAAGGGCCCCGTCCCCGATGAGGACTACGTGATTCCGCTCGGTGTTGCGGACGTCAAGCGCGAAGGCACGGACATCACGCTCGTGGCGCTGAGCAGCATGGTGCAGACGGCGCTGCGCGCGGCCGGGATGTTGGAGGAGATCGGGGTCAGCGCCGAGGTCGTCGACCCGCGAACGACCTGGCCCCTCGACGAGAAGACGCTGGTCGAGTCCGTCAAGAAGACCTCCCGCTGCATCGTCATCGACGAGGGCTACGGCCGTTACGGCGTCACCGGCGAGCTGGCCTCTGTCATTCAGGAGCAGGCGTTCTACGATCTCGACGGCCCGGTACGGAGGATGGGCGCGATGCACGTGCCGATCCCGTTCTCGCCGCCGCTCGAGGACGCGACCGTGCCCAGCGATCAGCAAGTGTTCGAGCTCGCACGGCAGATGTGCAATCGGTAGATTGTCCGCCTGAGGGCGGACACTACACGTAGTGTCCGGCTTTAGCCGGACCGTTAGAGGAGATTCGAAGTGGCGAT
>Ga0114129_10003001_pt1 | contig 23642 bp, 26 predicted proteins | sample RhiMetdeltSRZDD1_FD_80071 | JGI IMG/M metagenome (GOLD analysis project Ga0114129, IMG submission 80071) | Populus rhizosphere microbial communities from Tennessee, USA - Rhizosphere MetaG P. deltoides SRZDD1 (version 2) (version 2) | ecosystem: Host-associated > Plants > Roots > Rhizosphere >...
CGGTGCCGTTTCTTGCGGTGCCGTTTCTTGCGGTGCGGCGTCTTGCGGATCTGGCTTGGTGCCTTCCGGCTCGTCCGGGGTCTTCACGGTCGGCTTAGCGGCCTTCCGGGCGGGCCGAGCGGTTGTCGTACTGGTGGGGCCTTCTGTGCCGGTGGTGCCGGTGGTGCTCGTCGGGTCCGTGGTGCTGGCGATGGCCGGGCCGTCTTCGGGGAGCGCGGTGGGGATCAGCTCGGGGCAGATCCTGGTTTCGCGGACGGTCTCCATGTAGACGGGGACCGTCGAGTCGAAAACGACGGCGGCGGCGGGCCGCGCGGCGGGCTCGGCCCGCCGCGTCTTGGCCCGCTGCTTCGGCCGGGTCACCGCCGGTCGGCCCGGTGGCGGCCGGTCCGGACCCGATCCAGGCCGGCGATCTGCTCCGACAGGTCGGGCCAGGCCACGGTGTCCAGCAGCTGCTGGGCGTTGGCCTCGATGACCGCCGGTGCCAGGGTGCGATACCGCTCGTCCAGTGTGGACTTCGTGATGACGGCCGGCTGGTTCGTGGCGGATGCATGGTACGCGGTGCCGATGGCCGGGTACGCACCCGAGTCGTCGCCGGACGGCCACGGCTCCTGGTTCGGCCACGCGTACTCACTGTCCTGTGTGTACTCGACGGGCCGGGCGTTCTCACCGTTGCGGGCGGGTGGGATGTAGAGCCGCCGCCACGCATTGGTGGCCGTACTCGCCCACGACGCCAGCCGCTCCGCCTCGGGACGCTCGACCCAGCTGCGGATGTACGCGTACTGGGCGCGGACGTCCCGGTTGCGTAGGTGCACAATGAGACCCGTGCTTACCGCGGTGATCGCGGCGACCGCGATGACGGTCAGGTAGAACAGGCCGAACGTCATGTGGATGTGTGTGCTCACCGAATCTCTCCTCTCGCGCGGTCAGTCCGCCGACTCGTCCGGCAGGATGCGGATGAGCTGACGCCGGCCGCGCAGCGTCAGCGCCTTGACCGCCTCCGGGGTCTTGCCCATGACCTGTGACGCCTCGCGGCTGTTGAGGCCGCAGAAGTAGGTCAGGGCGATCGCCTCCTGCTGCGGTGCCGGCAGGCGTTTGACCGCTTCGAGCAGCCGCGCCGCGTCGGTCCGCGACAGGACCGCGTCCTCGACGCCGATGCCGGTGTCGGGCCGGTCCGCCCGGGCCGTCTCCTCGTCGAACACCTCCAGCCGGAAGCGCCCGGAGCGGAAGTGGTCGATCGCGCGGTTGCGGGCGATGGTCAGCAGCCAGCCGACCGGAGAGACCCCCTGGAATTGCAGCCGCCCGATGCTGCGCAGCGCCCGTTCCCAGACGTCGCTGGTCAGGTCCTGGGCCAGCTGGATGTGGCCGCAGCGCAGCCACAGGTACTTGTAAACCTCGTTGTTGTACCGGTCGTAGAGTGCGCCGAACGCTTGGACGTCCCCGGCCTGCGCACGCTCGACCAGCCGCCACGAGCCGGTCGGCGTGTCCCGCCAGCCGTCGTGCCGGTTGCCTCCGTCGTGGCGGCTGCCCGACGGGTCGGGCCGGCTGTTGGCCGGGTCGGGGCGGCTGGCCGGGCTGGCCGGCGCATCCGGCCCGGTCGAGCGGATCAGGTGGGTCATCGCCGCGTTGCCGCTACGGCGCTGCTTGGTCACGCGCTCGCTCATGTCGGCGGCACCTCCCCTCGGCGGCCGGGCGGCCGGTCCCTCGTACCGGCTGGGGACTGTGCGATGGTCATCGGGTGCACCTCTCGGTCCTCGGTGCGTCCCGGACCAGGTGTCGTCCGGAACGCTGTGTCCTATGGGGATGTCGGGGTGGCAGTGCGGTTCGCCGGCCGCCCGCCCGGTGCTGTGCGGGCGGACCGGGCGGGCTCGGCGCTGTGCGTGGGGGTTGCGGTGTGCTGGTGCCCGGAGGGGTCGGGCAGCTCGCGATCCCGGACCACCCGGTGCTGGCGGGGCCGCACCCGGTGCAGGTAGGTCAGGACCGCTTCGGTCAGCACCGCCGCGCCCAGGGCGATCGCGGCGGTGGCGCGCATGTCGATCAGCGCAGCCACGACCGCACCCACGCACAGGACCGGCGTCGCGACGACGACGGTGAAACGGTGCGCGAGCCGGTACCGGCGATGGAGGTGGCGGTGGGTCGAGCCATCGTGGCGTTGCGTCGGGCCACGCGATCCCCTCATCCCACGAGATCCATGGCGATGGGGAAGAGTCGGTCGAACCGCTTGCGATCGGCAGGCAGCTCGGCTAAGCGGGGATCGGAGTTGATCGCGTAGAGGGCGTACGCGATGAACTGGCCGCCCGGGAGGGTGACGCCCCGGCGGGTCCGGTTGAAGCTGCTCTCGGCGACGCTCAGGAAGCTCGCCTTTTCCGCATCCGTCCTGAGATTTAGGATGCGGAAGATCTCGTCGAATGCCTCATGTCCGAAGGTCAGACGCGGGGAAGCACTTATTTCATGCACGCATGAATGATAGATACGTGTTTGCATGCAGAAAAGTCGCCCGTTTGAGTGACGCTGCGTTCACCCACGGTTCATCTGGATCTCGTGCATCTGTGCAATAAATGCACGTCCAGAGGATCCCGCCCGGGTCTACCAGGTCCTAGGATCTTGCACGTGAGCAAGAGGCGGCGGGACCCGCGGACCACCTTCGGGTGGTACCTGCGCACGCGGATGGACGCCCAGGGCTTTGCTTCCGATGGCGATCTGGAGGCCGCCTCGGGCGTGTCCGCTTCTCTCATCTCGCGCTACCAGTCCGGCGACATCAGCCCGACGGTGCAGAACCTCCGCAAGCTCGCGCCCTACCTCGACGTCACCCTGGGGGAGCTGATGGTCGAGGCGGGATTAGCAACCCCCGAGGAGCTCGGAATGGTGGCGAACGCCCGCACCGCCGAGCCGCTAGACCGCAGCCTCGTCGAGGCCCAGCGGCTCCTGGCCGACGAGGCGCTGGCCGACGAGGCGAAGGATTACCTGCGCGACACCATCAAGGGTGCGATCGCGTACTGGCGGCAGCAGCTGGGTCTGCAACGGCCGCCGCGCGAGCCCAGTGCTGCCGACCGTGCTGCTGGGCGCAGGGTCCGCGCAGAGTGACGATCCGTGGTGTGTCGCTGTTTCGCGGCGCAATCCGTTCCTCTGTTGGGTGAAAGCTCCACAACCGACATGTCGGTTTGGGCGCGTGCCACCTCGTGATGGAGCCGAACAGAGGATCAGTAACTATCCGGTTGTCGTCTCTAGAATGGAACTTCCACATCCATTGGAGCGACCGTCATCTATTGGTTGGCGTGCGGTGCCGCCGTTGGAGAGCGGCGACGGCCTGGCTGAGGGAGCCAAGATGGAGGAGATTCACCAGCACAACGGCCTGGACTGGTCCAGTGCCCGACCAGTGATCATCACCCGACATCCGATCGCCCACCGTTCGAAGGGCGCGGAGCTACTCATCCGCGTCGCACTCTGCGCGTTATCCGCGCTCCTCGTCAGTCTCGTCTGGATACTCGGCAGTCCGGCCGGTACCGACGCCAAGGCGTGGAGCGTGGTCATCGGGCTGTCCATGACGGCAGCCATGAGCCTGTACGCCGGCCTCACAAGGGTCGAGGCGGACAAGATACGCGCGGACATCGCGGACAGTGAGGCCCGAACGATGGCAGCGATCGGAGAGGCATTCGCGGCCATCAGCTCTGAGATCCACTTACATGCGGAGGAGGCGCGGCCGGCGGCGGTCGCCCGCGGCGAACCGCAGGCGTTACCCGGACGGGGCCGGCGGCGGGGATCCCGCGGCGGCCGGCGGGCCGCGGTGGATCCGGGCCAGCTCATCACCGACGAATTCCGCCTGTTCATGCAGGGGCGCGAATCCCTGAAGGACGACGGACAAGAACCCTGGTAAATGGCGGCGGCGTATCGGGTGCGCGATGCGCTGACCGGGAGGCTTTCACCCTCGGGGGGTGATCCCCGAGACCGCACTGCACATTGACCATGAACCCATGACCAGTCCGATGGAAGAGTTCCTCACCGAGCTCGGCCGCCGCGGGCACGAACCCCTGTTGGCCGCGGCATCAGGAACGATCCGGTTCGACGTACACCGGGGTGGGCGTACGGAGCACCGGCTGGTGAAGGTGGATCGCGGCGATGTGACGGTCACCACCGGCAAGAACAAGGCCGACGCGGTAGTGGAAGCCGACGCAGAAGTGCTCGACCGGATCGCGACGGGCGAGGTCAACGCCACAGCCGCGGTCCTGCGGGGCGCATTGCACATCGAGGGTAATCCTGAGCTGCTCGTCCAGCTCCAACGCACATTTCCCGGCCCCTCGAACGCACCGGCGCCCGCCACGAGACCGCCCGCGAAGAAAGCGGCTGCGAAACGGCCGGCCGCCGAGAAGCCGGCAGCAAGCAGATCGGCTGCCAAGAAGCCGGCTGCTAAGAAGCCGGCTGCGAAGAAGGCGGTCCGGAAGGCGGCCGCGTGATGGGCGGCAGTAGGCAGATCAGCGTCCTGTACGGCAACACGTTCGTGGTCAGCGACGAGCATGGCGACATCGACGCCTCCCCGATCGCCCCCACCGGCCTGTTCGCCTGGGACACCCGGTACCTGTCGACCTGGTCGCTGCGCATCGACGGCGAGACGCTGCGGGCGCTGTCCGTCGACGACCTTCAGTACTTTCAGACGAAGTTCTTCCTCGTACCGGACACCGGAACCGTCTACACCAACGCCAAGCTGACGGTCATCCGCGGGCGTACGGTCGCCGATGGGTTCATCGAGGAGCTGACCCTGCTCAACCACGAAGACCACGCGGTCGAGCTGACCGTGCGGATCAGTGCCGGCGCGGACTTCGCCGACATCTTCGACGTCAAGAACGCCCAGCCGAAGAAGGGCCGCCTCTACACGCGGGTCGAGCCTGACCGGCTCGTCTGCGGCTACGAGCGGGAGAACTTCTGCCGCGAGACCGTCATCTGGGCGTCGGCCCCGGCCGCCATCGACGAGAACGGGCTCACGTTCTCCGTACGCATGCCGGCCCACGGCGACTGGACGGCGCGCGTACACGTCAAGGCCAGTGTCGTCGGCACGGGCGGCAAGGAGATGGTTCTCGAGCGCGATCGGGGCCGCCCCGATCTGGCCGGACTGGACGCGTGGATCCGGCAGGCGCCGGCACTGGAGTGCGACTGGACGCCGCTGACCGTGACCTACCAGCGCAGCCTGGTCGACCTGGCCGCACTGCGGTTCGCGCCGCTGACATCAGGCGGGCGCAGCCTGCCCGCGGCCGGCCTGCCGTGGTTCATGACCCTGTTCGGCCGCGACAGCATCTTCACCAGCCTCCAGGCGCTGCCGTTCGAGCCCGAACTGGCCGGCACGACGCTGCGCGAGCTGGGCGCCCGGCAGGGTACGCGCATCGACGACTTCCGCGACGAGGATCCCGGCCGGATCCTGCATGAGATGCGCTACGGCGAGTCGGCCGCGTTCGAGGAGCAGCCGCATACGCCGTACTACGGCAACGCCGACGCGACGCCGCTGTTCGTCGTGCTGCTCGACGAGTACGAGATGTGGACCGGCGACGCCGATCTGGTACGCCAGCTGGAGTACCAGGCCCGAGCCGCGCTGGCCTGGATCGACGACTACGCCGACCTGACCGGCGCCGGCTACATCTCCTACCAGCGGCGCAACGAGCTGACCGGGCTGGAGAACCAGTGCTGGAAGGATTCCTGGGACTCCATCTCCTATCGGGACGGCACGTTGCCGGGCTTTCCGCGTACGACCTGCGAACTGCAGGGGTACGCCTACGACGCGAAGCGGCGCGGTGCCCGGCTGGCCCGGCTGTTCTGGAACGACCCGGAGTACGCCGACCGCCTGGAGAAGTCCGCGGCCGACCTCAAGCGCCGGTTCAACCGGGACTTCTGGGTGTCCGACGGCCGGTACTTCGCCGTCGCGCTGGACGAGGACGGCCGCCAGGTCGACACGCTGACGTCGAACATCGGGCATCTGCTGTGGAGCGGCATCGTCGACAAGACCAAGGCCCGGGCGGTGGCCGGCCACCTCATGGGTTCGCGGCTGTTCTCCGGCTGGGGCGTGCGTACGCTCGCCGCCGGCGAGCAGCGGTTCAACCCGATCGGCTACCACACCGGGACGGTGTGGCCGTTCGACAACTCCTTCATCGCCTGGGGCTTGCGCCGCTACGGCTTCAAGCAGGAGGCGGCCCGCATCGCGGCCGGCATCCTGGACGCCGCCGAGTTCTTCGACGGGCGGCTGCCCGAGGCGTTCGGCGGCTACGATCGCGCGCTGACCCGCTACCCCGTGCAATACCCGACGGCGTGTACGCCGCAGGCGTGGTCCACCGGAGCGCCGCTGCTGTTGCTGCGCACCATGCTGGGTCTGGAGCCGATCGGCGACTACCTCACCGTGGATCCGGCCCTGCCAATGGGGATCGGCCACGTCGCGCTGCTGGAGATCCCGGGCCGCTGGGGGCAGGTGGACGCCTTCGGCCGCGGCCGGGTCGAGATGCGCTTGGAGGACCGGCTGCGCCGCCGGCCGACGGCGGACGTCCTGTAAGGACAGTCGTGCACCCACAGGAGCAGGCCCGCAGGACCTACGGCGTCGTCGTGGTGACCACCGACGGCATTCCGGGTTACCGGGTCGCCACCATCCTGGGCGCGGTCGTCGGGGTGGCGTCGCACTCGACCAGCCCCTTCCAGGAGGGCCTGAAGTCCGTCGACACCGGCAAGAGCATCAGCCCGACCGAGCGGGTCGAGCTGATGCGGCGCAGCCGGGAGGAGGCGATCGAGGTTCTGGCCTGGCATGCCCATCGGCTGGGCGCCAACGCGGTGGTGGCCATGCGGTTCGACCACCGGCCGGTGACCGACACATGGAACGAGATCTGCGCCTACGGGACCGCCGTCCAGGTGGTCGGGGCGTGAGAGGAGCGGGGGCCATGGACAGATCGCTGAGCGTGGTGATGGTGGTACCGCCGTACTTCGACCTGCCGCCCTCGGGCTACGGCGGGGTCGAAGCGGTCGTCGCCGATCTGGTCGACGGCCTGGTGGCGGCCGGGCACAAGGTGACCCTCGTCGGCGCCGACTGCCGCAACGCCACCATGGCCGAGCTGGTGCCGGTATGGCCGAAGGCGCTGGGCGACCGGATCGGCGATCCGGAGGTCGAGGTCGCCCACGCGATGCTCACCCGCCGCGCGGTCGAGCACCTCATCGCGGTACGCGACGTCGACGTGGTCCACGACCACTCCTTCGGCGGACCGCTCAACGCGCACGCGTACGCCCGGCTGGGCGTACCGACGGTTGTCACGACGCACGGGGTGGTCCACGAGCACAATCGCCGCTACTACCGAGGTTTGGGCCGCGACGCCGGCTTGGTTTCCATCAGCTTGCGGCAGCGGGCCCTGGCTCCGGAGCTGAACTGGCTCACGACTGTCTACAACGGACTGCGCCCGGCCGACTGGCCGTTCCGGTCCACCAAGCAGGATTACGCGCTGTTCCTGGGGCGCTATCACCCGAACAAGGGCGCGCACCTGGCCGTGCTGGCCGCCCACGAGGCCGGGCTGCCGATCATCCTGGCCGGCAAGAAGCTGGAGCGGGCCGAGCGCGAGTACTACGACGACGTAGTGATTCCATTGCTGCGCCCCGGTGACGAGGCGATGGAGGTGGCCGACGCCACGCTCAAACGGCAGCTGCTGGTCAACGCCCGCTGCCTGCTGTTCCCGGTGCGGTGGCAGGAGCCGTTCGGCATGGTCATGATCGAGGCGATGGCCTGCGGTACGCCGGTCGTCGCACTCGACAGCGGCTCGGTCCGCGAGGTCGTCGACTCCGGCGTGACCGGCATCGTCTGTGACCGGCCGTCCGAACTGGCCGGCGCGATCCGGCGGCTGGACACGATCGACCCGGCCGCCTGCCGCCGGCGCGTGGTCGAACTGTTCGATGTCACGGCTATGACGCAGGGCTATGCCGACGCCTACCAGTTGGCGACGCGCAAGGCCGTCACCGCCGGTACGCGGTGACGGCCTTGTGCGGTCCTCACGCCTGAAGCGTCTTGAGGTACGCCTCCAGCGCCTGGTAGGACTCGTTGGCGCCGACCTCCATGCCGGACTGCACCATGCCGTCGCGGTCCTCGCGGTTGGCGAACGTCGACGTCGTGACGAGAACCGTCTTGCCGTCCTTCTCGGTGAAGGTCAGGCGCTCGACGGCGATGTGGCCGGGCATGCCCTCGAACTCGAACGTCTGCACGATGAGCTGCTTGGGCACGATCTCCCGGATCTCGCCGCGGAACGCCCAGTCGCCGTCGGGGGCGTGCTCCACGATGCGCCACTTGCCACCGGGCCGGAAGTCGAGTTCGGCGTCCATCGGATTGCCGCGGGCCCACCACTTCCTGAGGTGTTCGACCTGGGTGTGCACCTCCCAGAGCAGATCCAGCGGGGCGTCGAAGGCGCGGGTCATCACGATGTCGAGGTCGCCCACGAGCTGGACGTCCAGGGTCTTCTCGGTCATCTCACTTCTCCTGTTCTGCGGTGTCGCGGGCCGCGTGCGCGGATCCGTCGGTGGCCTGGAGTTCTTGCAGGTAGCTGTCCAGGCGGTCGTAGCGCTCGTCCCAGAATCGCCGGTATCGCTCGGTCCACTCCGCGATGTCGCGCAGCGGTGCGGCCTCCAACTTGCAGGGACGCCATTGAGCGTCGCGGCCGCGGCTGATCAGCCCAGCCTGCTCCAGCACCTTCAAGTGCTTGGAGACGGCCTGCAGGCTGATCGGGAACGGCTCGGCCAGCTGGTTCACCGTCGCCTCGCCGTCCGCCAGCCGGGCCAGGATCGCCCGCCGGGTCGGATCGGCCAGCGCCGAGAACACCATGCTCAGCTGGTCCACCGTCCACCGTCCCGGTTTCGTATTCAACTTATCGGTTTATCAACCGTCAGGTTGAGTATGCACTCCGGGCCGGGTGGGCGCAACCCCTTCCGCAGAATTCGTCGATCACAGGTGGCTGAGCTGTGTCGAATGTGTTTCGACGGGCTTTCGCGGCGTACGCGACGGCATTAGGCTTCGGCTATGAGTGCTGGGAGCGCTTCCACAGCCGTCACTCTCGCCCACGTCGCCGAAGCCGCCGGGGTGTCCATCGCTACGGCTTCGCGCGTCCTCAACCACTCCGCGCGGGTCAATCCGGTGGCGTACCAGAAGGTGTGCGAGGCAGCGACGCGGCTCGGCTATCGGCGCCGGCGCGCACCCTGGGGTCAAGGCGGCCGGCCGGTACGCGCGGTCGCGGCGGTCGTGCACGCCGGGCACCGCCGGCTGTTCACCGAGCCGTTCTTCGCCCGGTTCATCGGCGCCGCCGAGACCGAACTCGGCCGCATCGACATCCCGCTGCTGGTGATCAGTGCGGCCGGCTCGCTCACCGGGACGGTCGTGCGTTACCTGCGAGGCAACCACGTCGACGGCGTCATCGTGCTCTCCGACCACGGTCCGCTGCCGCTGGCCGCTTCGCTGACCGCGCTGGGCGTACCCATGACGGTTGTCGGGCGGCCGTTGCAGCCGGCGCCGATGTCCTATGTGGATGTCAACAACCGGGGTGGTGCTCGCGAAGCCGTGGAGTACTTGCTGGGCCAGGGCCGCCGCGCCATCGCGCACATCGCCGGACCGCCGGACACCGGGGTCGGCACCGACCGGCTGGCCGGTTACCAGGACGCCATGCGAGCGGCCGGCATCGCCGATGCCCCGGTTGCGTACGGGGACTGGGGCCAGGCGTCGGCGGCGCACGCCATGCAGCGCCTGCTGGATCAGCGGCCCAAGCTCGACGCCGTCTTCGCCGCCTGCGATGTGATGGCCGCCGGTGCCCTCAACGCCTTGCACCGGGCGGGCCGTCGCGTACCCGAGGAGGTGGCGGTGGTCGGCTTCGACGATCACGCCCTCGCCCAGCAGGTACGCCCGACGCTGACGACCGTACGCCAGCCGGTGGAAGAGCTGGCTGCGGTGGCGATTCAGCGGTTGCTCGCGGTCGCGGGCGGGCAGGACGAGCTGACCGACCCGGCCGTTCTCGCGACGCGGCTGATCGTACGCGAGTCCGCCTGAGCGCGGCCGCCAACGCGTCAGGCGGCTCGATACGCGCGCCCGGCGGCGGTCGGCGTCGTGCCATTGCGGTAGAGCCCGGTGCCTTGCGTGCCGCTTGGTGCCGGCAACGCGAACCAGGCGTACCGCTCCACATAGGATAAACTTTGCAGCATTGCGGTCGACTTCTTCACGAACGCCGCCTGCTGGGCGTCGCTGGGGTAGACCGAACCGCCGCTGGTGAACTTGATGAGGGCGTACTCGGTCAGCCAGATCGGCTTGTGAAACCGGTTGTAGACGGCTTGGAGGTAGCCCTTGAGGTGACCGGCCGCCGCGTCGGAGAAGTCCGAGCCGTACCAGTGCACGGTGATGAAGTCCACGCGGTAGCCGCGATCGCGGGCGCCGCTGAGGAACCGGTCGAGCCAGCCACCCGGCTGCGCGGCGTCGACCGCGACCGCGGGGCTGCCCAGGCGGAGCCCGGTGGCCTGAAGCCGGGGCCACAGGTCCAGGGCGGCCTCGACGGTCAGGTTCGCCTGGCTGGCGAAGTCGGGCTCGTTGAAGCCGAGCAGGGCGGTGCCGTAGCGCTTGGCGTTGTTCAGCTCCGTGGTGGTCACCGACTTGGCGCCCCAGATCATCGGCACGAACTTCGCCGCCGTACCGGCGCCGCTGGACGGGCGCGACGACCAGTTGTAGTACCAGCCGGCACCGACGTCGGTCAGGGCGGCGCCCAGGCCCGGCATGTCCCAGACACTCACGCCCTTCTTCGCCGTACGCACCGGTTTGGCGGACGGCTTCGGGGACGGCCGGGTCGACGCCGCAGCGCTCGGCGATGCGGACGGCTCGGCCGGGTGAGCCTGCGGAGAGCCCGCCAGCACGGCCGGCAATCGGGCCATCGAGGGCAGCGTGGTGCGCGTACGCAGCAGCCATCCACCGGCGATCACTGCACCCAGCAGGATCACCAGAGCCAGACTCGCGGCCGTCCACCAGCGACGCGCACCCGTCACAGCGGCATACCCTAGTCCCGTCCGGTTTCTAGAGCCAGCCTTTGCACATGAGAGTCAGCCTTTTGCGGGGCCGCTTGCAGACCGGCTTGGAACCCCGTCGACGCGTCGAGCTGAGTCATCGTCAGCAGCTGCACGTCCTGTTCGGACAATCGGCTGGATCGCCGTCGCGGTTCATCCGGCCACGGTCCACTTTGGAGCTGGAGCCGGAGAAGATCTCCGTGTGACGCGATCGGGCCCCCGGATGATCCCGGGGGCCGATTCGGCTCAGGCCGGTGGTCAGTCGGCCAGCGTGACGATGGCCTGCGCCCAGCGGAAGTGCTTCTGCTTGGCCAGGTCCCGGATCGTCTTGATGCCGAACGCCTTGTTCAGGTACTCGGCGTCGGCCTCGGTCAGGCCCTCCAGCACCGTCACCGGCGCGTCGGCCAGCTCCTGGGCGCTCTTGCCCTCCCACGCCTTCATGAGCTTCTTCTCGAGTCCCAGCATCGCGGTCTCCCTCGCGTCTACGGCCCGCCGGTGGGCGAGCCCCGGGGGATGCTAATGACCTTCCGGGTACGCCGACAGGCGCCTGACCGGGACCCGACAGCTTTCCCACCGGATCACCGCGATCCGGCCCCGAACGGCGGGGCGGCATGCCAGGCTAACGGGTATGGCGATGCGCGCCATCTGGAAGGGTTCGATCTCGCTCGGGCTGGTCGGCGTACCCGTGAAGCTGTACTCGGCCACCGAGGAGAAGGACATCCGCTTTCACCAGGTCCACGCGGCCGACGGCGGCCGGGTGCAGATGAAGCGGGTCTGCACGGTGGAGGGCGTCGAGGTCCCGTACGCCGAGATCGGCAAGGGCATCGACGCGACCGGCCAGGGCGATCTGGTCATCCTGACCGACGAGGACTTCGCCGAGGTGCCGGTGCCGACCGCGAAGGCGATCACCGTCTTGCAGTTCGTCCCGGCCGGCCAGGTCGACCCCATCATGTTCCAGAAGGCGTACTACCTGGCTCCGGACGGCGTACCGGCGCAGAAGCCGTACCTGCTGCTGCGGGAGGCGCTGCTCAAATCCGACCGGGTCGGCATCGTCAAGATCGCTTTGCGCCAGCGCGAGCACCTGGCCACGCTCCGCGTCCGCGACGACACCCTGACGCTGAGCATGATGCTGTGGCCGGACGAGATTCGCGAGCCGGACTTCGAGTTCCTCAGCAAGAAGACGACCCTGCGCCCGCCGGAGAAGGCGATGGCGGCGACCCTCGTCGAGACGATGGCCGGCGACTTCGACCCGGCCGAACACACCGACAACTACCGCGAGGCGGTCATCGAGCTGGTCGAGGCGAAGCTGAGCGGCGAACCGCTGCCCGAAGTGAAGCCGGAGAAGCCGACCAAGGCCACCGATTTGCTGGCCGTCTTGACCGCGTCCGTTGAAGCGGCCAAGACCGGCCGCAAGAAGCCGCCGGCCAAGAAGACGCCAGCTGCGAAGAAGGCACCCGCCGGCCGCAAGGCGGCGCCCGCGGCCACGGCGCCCGCGAAGAAGACTGCGAAGAAGACAGCCACGAAGGCCGCTTCCGCGGCGAAGAAGACCGCTACCAAGGCAGCGGCGAAGAAGGCGCCCGGAGCGAAGAAGGCGGCCCCGCGCAAGCGAGCGGCCTGACAAGAGCCGTGCAGGTCGGAGCACCCTTAGGGATCACGCCCGATAGCGCCTGAGAGGTGGCTGGACATAAGGTCGCTGCGTGACTCTCATAGCGACCGAAGCGCTCACCAAGCGCTACCCCAACGGCGTGAACGCCTTGAGCGACTTCACGGTCCAAGTGGAGCCGGGGATCATCGGGTTGGTCGGTGCGAACGGCGCGGGCAAGTCCACGCTGATCAAGATCCTGCTGGGCCTGGTCGAGCCGACCGCGGGGAAGGTCCGCGTACTCGATCTCGAACCGGGCCGCGACGCCGAGCAGATCCGGTCCCGCGTCGGCTACATGCCCGAGCACGACTGCCTGCCGCCCGATGTGGCCGCGGCCGAGTTCGTGACGCACATGGGCCGCATCAGCGGGCTGCCGCGTACGACCGCCCGTGAGCGAGCTTCCGAAGCGCTGCGCCACGTCGGGCTCTACGAGGAGCGCTACCGCCAGATCGGTGGCTACTCGACCGGCATGAAGCAGCGGGTCAAGCTGGCGCAGGCGCTCGTGGCCGACCCCGACCTGCTGCTGCTGGACGAGCCGACCAACGGGCTCGACCCGGCCGGGCGCGACGCCATGCTCGACCTGATCCAGCGCATCGGTACGGAGTTCGGCATCTCCCTGGTCGTCTGCTCGCACCTGCTGGGCGAGGTCGAGCGCATCTGCGACTCGCTGGTCGCCATCGACAGCGGGCGGTTGCTGCGGGCCGACGCCGTGTCGTCCATGACCACCGCCCGCGATGTGCTGGCCGTCGAGGTGTCGGAGGGCCGCGATCAGCTGGTCGACCGCCTCAACGGGTTGGGGCTGAGCGTACGCCTGGAGGGCGAGCTGTTGCTGGTCCCGCTGGAGAGCGCCGACACCTACGACGTGATCCTGGGCGCCGTGGCCGACCTGGATCTGCCGTTGCACCGTCTCGACCAGCGCCGGCACCGCATCGCCGAGCTGTTCCAGTCCGCACCGCAGGAGGCGGCTCATGTCTAGCGGGGTCATTCACGACATCGGGTACCAGCGCTACTCGGGTCCGCGGCTCGGGCGGGCGTACGCCACCCGGGCGCTCTACTCGCACGGCCTGCGTACGGCGTTCGGCTTGGGCCGCAGCGCGAAAGCGAAGATCTTCCCGTGGCTGGTCGTCGGCATCGTGGCGCTCATCGCCATCATCGCGACGGCCGTCCGGGCGCTCGGTGGTGGATTCCTCGGCTACTTCGGCTTCGTCGACGTCGCCGCGTTCCTCGCGGTGCTGTTCTGCGCGGTCGTCGGCCCGGAACTCGTCTCGCGCGACCTGCGTTCGGGCGTACTGCCGCTGTACTTCAGCCGCCCGCTGACCCGATCGGACTACGCGCTGGCCAAGTGGGCGGCCCTGGTGAGCGCGGTGTGGCTGGTCTTCGCCGGGCCGCAGCTGATCATGTTCCTGGGCGGCGCCTTCAGCGGCGGTACCTTCGGCGACTTCATGGACGAGCTGGGGCAGTTCGGCCAGGGCCTGGCCTACGCGGCGATCGTCGCGCTGCTGTTCGCGTCGATCGGGGTGCTGGTCGGCTCGCTGTCGGGCCGGCGCGCGGTCGCGGCGGCGATCATCGCCGCGTTCTTCCTCCTCAGCCAAGCGGTCGCGGGCATCCTGCTGGGCCTGGGCTACGGCGTCGACGAGGCCGCCCTGCGGCGCGCGTCGCTGTTGTTCAGCCCGCAGACGCTGGTGCAAGGCGTGCAGGCGTGGGTGTTCGACCGCCAGCTCGACCAGTTCGGCCCCGAGTTCACGGTGGGCTCGTTCGGCCCGCTCTACGCCGCGACCTGGCTGGTGTTCACGGCGGTATCGGTGCTCCTGCTGCTGCTCCGCTACAAGAAGGTGGCCCGATGAGCCTGAACCTGCGCGGCGTCTCCAAGTGGTACGGCAACGTGGTCGCCGTCAACGACATTTCCATGGAGCTGGGTCCGGGGGTGACCGGTCTGCTCGGGCCCAACGGCGCCGGCAAGACCACAGTCCTGCACATGATGGCCGGGTTCCTGCCGCCGTCGCGGGGCACGGTGCTCCTCGACGACACGCCGACCTGGCGCAACCCGGCCGTGTACGCCCACCTCGGCCTGGTCAGCGAGCGCGAGGCGGTGCACGGGTTCCTGACCGCATGGGAGTTCGTGTACGCCAGCGCGAAGCTGCAGAAGCTGAAGGACCCGGCGGGGGCGGCGAAGCGGGCGCTGGAACTGGTCGAGATGACCGACGCCAAGGACCGCCGGATCGAGACCTACTCCAAGGGCATGCGGCAGCGTACGCGCGTCGCCGCGGCGCTGGTCCACGATCCGCGCGTACTTCTGCTGGACGAGCCGTTCAACGGCATGGACCCGCGCCAGCGGCTGCACATGATGGATCTGCTGCACCGCATGGGCACCGAGGGGCGTACGGTCCTGTTCAGCTCGCACATCCTGGAGGAGGTCGAGCAGGTCTCCGGCACCGTGCAGGTGATCGTGGCGGGCCGGCTCGCGGCCTCCGGCGACTACCGCACGATCCGGCGGCTGATGACGCACCGGCCGCACGTGTTCACCATCCGTTCCAGCGATGACCGGCGCCTGGCGGTGGCGCTGATGGGCCAGGACTCGGTCAGCGGCGTGGAGGTCGACCTCAAGCTCGGCCTCACCGTCCGGGCGTCGGACTACGGCACGTTCACCCGGACGCTGCCCAAGCTCGCCCTCGGCGAGGGCATCCGCGTCGAACGGCTGCTGCCCACCGACGAGTCCCTGGAGAGCGTCTTCTCCTACCTGGTGTCGGCTTAGGAGCCCACGATGAACCTGACCATCGCCTCGATCACGCTGCGCGGCCTGTTCGGCCGCCGCCGGTTCCTGTTGCTCCTGCCGTTGCCCGCGTTGCTGGTCGGCCTGGCCTGGCTGTCGAGCGCCCTGGGCGCCCGGCCGTCGGATTGGGCCGGCCCGGTCGTCGTCGGCCTGGGTCTGGCGGTCGTGTTGCCGGTCATGACGCTGATCATCGGGACCGGCGTGCTCGGCTCCGAGATCGACGACGGCACGATCGTCCACATCCTGGCCAAGCCGCTGCACCGCCGGGAGATCATCCTGGCCAAGCTGGCCGTCGCCTGGATCGTGAGCTGGATCGTGTGCGGCGTACCGCTGGCCGCGACCGGGCTCATCGCCGGGTCCGGCCGGCTCGCCCTCGGGCTGTTCGCCGGCGCCGGTGTCGGTGCGCTGGCGTACTCGGCGCTGTTCCTGGTGCTGAGCCTGCTCACCCGGCGGCCTGTCCTCATTGGACTGATCTACATCGTGCTCTGGGAGGGCGTGCTCGGCAACGTGCTGTCCGGCACCCGGGCGCTGTCGGTGCAGCAGTACGTGACCACCGTGGCCGACCGGGTCTCGGACACGCCGCTGCTGAACGGCTCGGTCTCGCTGCCGGTGTCGCTGGCCATGGCGGCCGCGTTCGCCCTCGGCGGCACCATCCTCGCCATCGATCGGCTGCGGTCGTTCAGCGTCGCCGGCGAAACCAGCTAGAGAAGCTCCGGAGCCCCGCAGGCGTATTCCTCCGCCCGCGGGGCTCCGGCATGCTCACAGGGTGTAGGTCTTGGCCACCAGCACCAGTTCCGACGTGTGCGATCCGGCGATGCCCACGCCGGCCGGGCGCGGCTTGAACCCGGGCAGCCCGTTCAGGCCGTCGCTGCCCGCGATCGCCCGCAGGGGCACCGGCTGCGTCGTGTCGAAGGTCAGCGTGAAGGTCACGCCATCGGCCGGCGGCGCGTGGAAGGTCAGCCCGAACGGCTTGCCCACAGCGTCCGCGGGCACCTCACGGCCACCCGCCGCGGCCTTCACGACTTCCACGTTCTCGGGTACGCCGAGGAAGACGAGCCGCGCTTCGCGCTCGGGCTTCAGGCGTACGGTCACCGTGCGGCGATCCCCGTCGACCGACTGGGCCACCAGTTCCAGCGTCGGCGCGGCTAGTTCGGCCGGCGTCGCATCGCCGACGGACCGCTCACCATCCAAGATCGGGAACGTCGCCGACAGATCCTCTTGGCGCGTCACGTATTGGCTGACCCACGGATCGGGATCGGTGTCGGCGCTGACCCACTGTGCCTTGGTGGTGTCGGCGTCGAGGGCGTACATGAGCTGGGTCGGGTACGGGTGCTCGGCGTCGAAGCGGTTGACGGCCAATCCAGCGGCGAGGCACGCGACCGCGAGTACGCCCGCGACCGCGGCCGGCGCCGCCACCCGCGCCCGACCCCCGGCCCCGGCGCCGCCACCACCCATGATCCCGCCAGGATCTTGGACGGGCTTGGCGGGGTCGGGGTAGAGCCAGTCGAGGGTGGGCAGGAGGGCGAAGCCGAGCATCGTCGCGAACAGCGCCGCGACGCCGCCGGTCGCGAGCCCGAGCGCCGGGAAGAACAGAAGTACGGTCGGCGCCAGGATCACCACGGCGATCGCACCGGCGAGGAAGACGAGCAGGAGCCGCTGCCACCACGGCTTCACGTAGAGCGTGCCGATGAGTGCGCCCGCACCGGACAACGCTGGCAGCGCGGCGAGGTAGGAACCGCCCGGCGTCGCGGCGGCGAGGATGACGCCGAGGACCGCGAGCCATCCCAGTGCGCCGACGGCCAGTGCCCAGAAGCCGAACCGGCGGCGCAGCAGCCCGTACCACGTCAGCAGGATGGCGGCGACGAGGCCGACGACGGTCAGCCGGAACCAGCCCGGCCGCCACGGGTCGATCATTTGGGCGTACCCCGGACGCAGTGCGACCAGGAGCGACCACAGGAGTTGCGCGAGGATCGGCGCGGCCAGGAGAGGGATGAGCGCCAGCCCGAACCCGGCAGCCAGCCGCGGCGCGCTGGCCAGGGAGCGCCGCCGCACGAGGTACGCCAGCCCGACCACGGCGAGCAGCGCCAGTACGGCGATGGGCCAGACGAGCCAGCCGGGGTACCGGATCAGCAGACCGAGCATGGGGAAGTAGGTCGCGTCGCCGCCGGACGGCTGCGCCAGTGCCGCCAGGTCGGCCGAGCCCAGCGCCCGAGCCAGGGCGAGGGCGTTGTCCCCATGGGCTTGCAGCGTACCTTTATCCATATAGGATGGCCGATCCTGCGGCGTGTGGTACGCCGGCGATCCGTCGATGTACGCCGAGTTGAGCCCGGTGAACCGCCCGGCCCGCAGGAACGGCGTGAAGTCGGTGTCGTTGGGCAGGATCCGGTAGACCTCGACCGCGAAACTGGTCGCGACCGCGTGCGGCACGCTGCGGCCGTAGACGCCGACCAGATCGGCGTTGCCGGTGGACGTCTCGAACATGATGACCGGTCCGGCCGAGCCGCGCGCCTCGAAGTTGAGGACGACCCCGCCCTGCGCGCTCAGCCGGTTGCTGTCCACGAACGCTTCGGCGCCGCACAGGCAGGCTTCCTCGGCGTCGGTGAAGACGAACACGATGTCGTTGCGCGGCTTGGCTTCCTTGCTGAGGATCCGGGCGACCTCCAGCAGCGTGGAGACCCCGGCGCCGTCATCGTTGGCCCCGTAGGACACCTGCACCGAGTCGTAGTGCGCGACGAGGAACAGCTTGCCCGCCGGGTTCGTGCCCGGCAGCACCGCCACCACGTTGCGTACGCGCGCCATCGCGTAGCCGCCGAGGTCGCCGGTGCCGCCGACCGCGTCCTGAACCTCGGTGTGCAGGCCGTACTCCTGAAGCTTGCGGACCAGACCGGTGCGTACATCGTCGGCGGCCTTGCTGCCGGCCGGGTGGATCTGCCGGCCGAGCTGCTCGACGGTCTGGTACGCCCGCCCGGCGCTGAACACGTCGGGCGGTGCATCGGGGTCGCGGGGCGCCGGCGGTGACACCGACCAGAGACTGAGCACGATGAGCGCCACGAGGGCGGCGAGGGCGGCCAGGCCCGCGACGATGCGGGAGCGAAGGACGGTCACGCGCCACATCATGCCGTGAACCGGGCCGGGCGATCCATCCGCGCGACTGGTGATTTCACCGATGCGTGCGCTGCCGGTATGCGGAGAAACTGGGCGGCACCCGTCCCTCCTCCGACAGGAGTGCACAATGCCCACCATCAGCACCTCCCGGCGCAGGTTCGCCCGGTTGCTGGCGACCGCGTCGGCGATGGCCGCCCTGGCGGCCGGGGTCAGCCTCGGCGCAGCTTCCCCCGCGCTGGCCGACGAGATCGGGCAGGCGCCGACGTCGACGAACATCACCGGCAACGGCAGCTTCTCGGTCGCTTCGACCAGCATCTCCAGCTTCGTGAGCGGCTTCGGCGGCGGCGTGGCGTACTACCCGACCGCCACCGGCACCTACCCGGTCATCGCCGCCTCGCCGGGCTACACCGCCCGCTGGTCCAGCATCAGCTGGATCGGGCCCCGCCTCGCCTCCTGGGGCTTCGTGGTGGTCGGCATCGAGACCGACTCCATCTTCGACCAGCCCGCCAGCCGCGGCCGCCAGCTTCTTGCCGCACTGAACTGGGCCGTCAACTCCTCGCCGTCGGCGGTACGCACCCGCGTGGACGGCAGCCGGCGCGGCGTGGCCGGCCACTCCATGGGCGGCGGCGGCACCCTTGAGGCGCTGTCGGCCGACACCAGCGGCCTGGTCCGGGCGGGCGTACCGCTCGCGCCGTGGAACACCGACAAGACCTGGGGCCAGGTGACCGAGCCGGTCCTGATCGTCGGCGGCGAGAGTGACACGGTCGCACCCGTCTCCAGCCACTCGATCCCGTTCTACAACAGCCTCGGCGGCCCCAAGACCTACGTCGAGCTGAACAACGCCAGCCACTTCTTCCCGCAGTCGCCCGAACCGACCACGTCACGCGCGCTGGTCTCGTGGTTCAAGCGGTGGCTCAACAACGACACCCGCTTCACGCCGTTCACCTGCGGCTTCGGCGGCACGGCGGTCTCCGACTTCCGCTCGACCGCCTGCTGAACGCGGTACGCGGGAGACAACCGGTCTGGGGCATCATGACCTGGTGCTCCAGACCCCTTCCGAGGTCCTGACCGGTGACGGCGTAACACTGCGCCGCTGGCGTACGCGGGACGCGCCCCTAGTCCACCGCGCTGTCAATGAATCCCTCGACCATCTGGCTCCATGGATGCCGTTCGCCGTCGGCGGGTACACGCTCGCCGACGGCGAAACGTTCCTGACGCGCTGCGTCGAGGAGTGGGATCAGGGCGTCAACTTCAACTTCGCCGTCGTCGCGCCGGACGGGAACGTGGCCGGCAGCTGCGGCATCATGTCGCCCCGGCCGGAAGGCGGCGTCGAGATCGGGTACTGGCTGCACGTGGCGTACACCGGGCGGGGGCTGGCCACGAAGGCGGCCGCCGCGCTCGTCGCCGAGTCCTGGCGGATCGGTGCGGCCTACGTGATGATCCGCCACGACGAGGCCAACGTCCGCAGCCGGGCCGTCCCCGAGCGGCTCGGCTTCGCCTTCACCGAGCGGCGTACGCCGGCCGTCGAGGTGAACACCGCGGGCCGGGTCGGGGTGGACGTCGTGTGGCGGCTGGAGCGGCCGGCCCCCACTTCGGTGTAGGGTCAGCCGCCGTGACCACGATCGCGTTACGGGCCGCCGGAGTCATGCTCGTCCTCGACACCGCCGGGCCGAAGCTGCCCCGGGTCGTGCACTGGGGTGCCGACCTCGGCCCGCTCGACCAGACCGGCCTCGACGCGGTACGCGATGCCCTGGCGCCGACCCGTCAGCCCGCCGGGTCCGACGAGCCGATGCTGGTGACGATCTTGCCCGCGCCCGGGGACGGCTGGCCCGGCCGGGTGGGCGTACGCGGTCATCGCGACGGTCTCTTCCCTCATCTCCGGTTCGCTGTGTCCGATGTGGATATAACCGCGTCCACAGTGGTTGTCCGGGGCGCCGATGCCGAATCCGGCCTCGCCGTCGGGTCGGAGTACGCGCTCACACCCGAAGGCGTCTTGCGAGTGCGGCACACCGTTACGAACACCGGCGGCGGCGTGTGGACGTGCGACGGCGTACAGGCGGTGCTGCCGGTGCCCGCGCACGCGACCGAGCTGCTCGACTTCACCGGCCGCTGGCCCCGGGAGAAGCAGCCGCAGCGGTCGGCGTTCCAGCATGGCGTGCGCGTACGCGAGAACCGGCGCGGCCACACCGGTCACGACGCCACCGGGCTGATGATCGCGGGTACGGACGGCTTCGGCTTCGAGCACGGCGAGGTCTGGGGTGTCCACATCGGATGGAGTGGCGACCACGTGCACGTCGCCGAGCGCCTCCCGGAGGGCGTACGCGTCCTCGGTGGTGGCGAGCTGCTCGGGCCGGGCGAGATCCGGCTGCACCCCGGCGAGTCCTATGCGACGCCGTGGGCTTACTTCGCGTACTCATCAAGGGGTTTGAACGGGCTGAGCCAGAGCCTGCACCGCTACCTGCGTGCGCGCCCCAGCCACCCGCGGACCCCGCGGCCGGTCGTGCTGAACACGTGGGAGGCGGTCTACTTCGATCACCGCCTGGATCGGCTGACCGAGCTGGCGGATGTGGCGGCGTGGGCCGGTGTGGAGCGGTTCGTGCTCGACGACGGCTGGTTCCTGGGCCGCCGCGACGACCGGGCCGGCCTCGGCGACTGGTATGTGGACCCGCAGGTCTGGCCGGACGGGCTCGGCCCGCTGGCCCGCCACGTCCGGTCGCTGGGCATGCAGTTCGGGCTGTGGTTCGAGCCCGAGATGGTCAACCCGCGTTCCCGGCTTTTCCGGGCGCATCCCGACTGGGTGCTCGCCACGCGCCTGCCGATCCTGCATCGCAACCAGCTCGTGCTGGACGTTGCGCGCCCGGACGTCTTCGCGTACCTGCTGGATCGGGTCGTGTCCCTGGTCCGCGAGTACGGCATCGACTACATCAAATGGGACCACAACCGCGATCTCGTCGAGGCCGTCCACGACGGTTCCTATGGTGTGCACGCGCAGACCCTCGCGGTTTACCGCCTCATGGACGAGATCCGCTCGGCCTGCCCGGGGCTGGAGATCGAATCGTGCTCGGGCGGCGGCGCTCGCATCGACTACGGCGTCCTTGAGCACACCGACCGGGTCTGGACCTCCGATACCAACGACGCCCTGGAACGCCAGACGATCCAGCGCTGGACCGGCCTGTTCGTCCCGCCCGAGCTGCTGGGCGCCCACGTCGGCCCGGCCGTGGCCCACACCACCGGCCGGGCCGCCGACCTGGAATTCCGCCAAGCCACCGCGCTGTTCGGGCACGCCGGATTGGAGTGGGACCTGACCGGGCTCTCGGTGGTGGAGCTGGCGTCGGTGGCGTCGTGGATCTCGCTGTACAAGCAGGTGCGGCCGCTGCTCCACAGTGGAGATGTGGTTCGAGCCGACTATCCCGATCCGGCCGGCTATCTGCATGGCGTGGTTTCTGCGGATCGGCGGCATGCCGTCTACTGCTTCGCTCAGCTGACCGCACCGCTCGACGGTGCGGCGCCGGCCCTGCGGTTGCCCGGTCTTGACCCCTCCCTGCGGTACTCCGTCTCGTGCCCGCTGCGGCCGCCTTCCCTGCTCACCACGCCGTCGTGGCTCGCTTCGGATGGCTTTTCGGGTTCCGGTGCTGCGCTGGGGTCGGCCGGTCTTGCCGCGCCCCGCCTGCACCCAGCCCAGGCGATTGTCCTGGAACTGCGTACCGTGGAGTGAGGGAGTGCGCGATCGGCGGACCAGGGTGGAGCTTCATGAGGGTTGAGCTGGTCGAGGGCGACATCACGGCGTGCGACACCGACGTGATCGTCAACGCCGCGAACTCGTCGCTGCTCGGCGGGGGCGGCGTCGACGGAGCGATCCATCGCCGGGGCGGTCCGGCCATTCTCGCCGAGTGCCAGGCGCTGCGAGCCTCGCAATACGGCCGCGGGCTGCCGACCGGTCAAGCCGTCGCGACGACCGCCGGCAACCTCCCGGCACGCTGGGTCGTCCACACTGTCGGCCCGGTCTGGTCGGCTTCGGAAGACCGGTCGGCACTGTTGCGCTCCTGCTACGCGACGTCGCTCGCGGTCGCCGACGGGCTGGGTGCGCGTACCATCGCCTTCCCGCTCATCTCCTCGGGCATCTACGGGTGGCCCTTCCAGGACGCCGTCCGGCAGGCACTTTCCGTCCTGCGATCGGCCGAGCCGGTGAATCTCCAGGGCGCGCTCCTCGTCCTGTACGGTGAGTCCGCCTACGAGGCCGCCATCGAACTGGAGTGACCGCCATGGTGTCCGAGGAGATCGTGATAGCCGTCCCGCCCGCCGCGGTGTACGCCGCGGTCAGCGACATCAAGCGGATGGCGCGCTGGAGCCCCGAGTGCTTCGCGGTGTGGACCTGGTCCGGTGGAAAGCGTTTCGTCGGGTGGAACCGGCGGCGCGGGTTCGTCTGGTTCACCACGTGCCGAGTGGTTGCGGACGAACCCGCTCGTGAGTACGCCTTCGACGTGTCGACGTTCGGCATGCCGGTGTCGCGGTGGGGCTACCGGTTCGACCCGGCCGGCGAAGGCACCCGCGTGACGGAGTACTGGGTCGATCGGCGGTCGCGGGGCGCCTTCGTCGCCGGCCGCATCTTCACCGGCAAGGTGACGTACGCCCGCCCCGAAGCCAACCGCGACGGCATGCGCCAGACCCTCGCCCGGCTCAAGGCCGACTTGGAGCGCGCCGGTTAGGCGTCGTACGCCGTCGGGTGCGCGGGCTGATACACGCCCAGCAGCGACCCGCCGGGCATCCGGACCTCGGCGATGCGCCCCCAGCCTTGGTCCGTCGGCGGGTTCGCCACCTCGATGCCCTTCGCCTGCCACTCGGCCAGCTGCGCGTCGAGGTCGTCGCACATGAGGTAAAGCTCGTGACGGTTCGGCCCCTCGGTCGGGTGGACGGCCAGCTCCCCCGGCGGTGACTTGAAGATCAGCCAGCCCTGGCCGGCGTCGACGTGGGTCAGGCCGAGCACGTCGCGCAGGAACGCGCGGTCGGCCTCGGCGTCGCGGCTGTACAGGATCGTGTGCACTGCAGTGATCACGCTGCCCAGCCTAGAAGGTTTGCCGGCGGCTGCGCGCCGGATCC
>Ga0114129_10003002_pt1 | contig 23640 bp, 22 predicted proteins | sample RhiMetdeltSRZDD1_FD_80071 | JGI IMG/M metagenome (GOLD analysis project Ga0114129, IMG submission 80071) | Populus rhizosphere microbial communities from Tennessee, USA - Rhizosphere MetaG P. deltoides SRZDD1 (version 2) (version 2) | ecosystem: Host-associated > Plants > Roots > Rhizosphere >...
AGCGCCGCGCGTCGGCAGCCGCGCGTCGGCGACGTGGTGCTCGCGCGCCAGAAGCAGGGGCTGCGCTTGCACCGGCTCGTGTTCGGGCCACCGATAGCACCGCCGGGAGTGCTTTGGCGCACGAAAGCCGACCGCGGCCTGCTGCTCGACCCACCGCTTCTGGCCGCGGACGTGCTGGCCACGATCGTGAGTGTCGAGGGCCGGCCCGGCGCCCGGCCGCGACGCACGCTCCGGGCGCTCGTCTCGCTGACGCGGGGTATCGTGGCGCGCGTGATGGGCGGCGCCCGTTGGAGCGCCGAGGCGGCCTCGTGAGCCGCGCCGCGGCCGCTCGCCTGGCGCAGGCCTGGGCCCGCTCGCCGCGCATGGTGGGACGTCGGATCGGCGATGAATACGTGCTGGTGCCGCTCGCCGGGCGCGGGGCCGATCTCGACTCCATCCTCAACCTCAACCGCGTGGCCGCCTTCGTCTGGGAGCAGCTCGACGGCGAGCGCAGCGGCAGCGACGTGGTCGAGGCGGTACTCGAGCGCTTCGACGTCGAGCGCAGCCGCGCCGAGCGGGACTACCTCGAGCTGATCGACACGCTCGTCGAGGTGGACGCCGTCTCGGCCGCGAAGCGGGGCTGAGCATGCCCGCTTCGCGTGCCTCGCTCGCGCGGCTGGCGTGGACACTTTCGTATCAGCAAGTGCTGCTGGCCGACGCCCGCCGCAACCGGGCGTTTGAGCGCGCGCTCGCGGCGCGCGTGCGACCGGGGGCGAGCGTCCTGGACCTGGGCGCAGGCACGGGCCTCTGGGCGGTGACGGCCGCCCGGCTCGGAGCCCGGCGCGTGGTCGCCGTCGAGCGCGAGGCGGTGTTGGTACCCCTGATCGAGGCGCTGGCGCGCGAGGCGGGCGTCCTAGACAAGGTCGAAGTCGTGCGCGCGGACGCGCGCCGGGTGCGCCTCGGCCGCGAGTTCGATGTCGTGGTGGGCGAGCTCGTGGGCAACGATGCTTTCGAGGAGGATCTCGTACCGGTGTTCGAGCGGGCGCGCAGCTTCCTGCGGCCCGGCGGCGCTCTGGTGCCCGAGTGGGTGGCGCTCGTCGCCGCGCCGGTGGTGGCGCCGCTGCGACCGGGCCTGTCGCCGCCGTTCCTGCCTTCGGCGAGCCTTGCGGCGCTGAGCCTCCACATCCCGCGCAACTTGCGTCCCGACGAGCTCCGGCCGCTCGCGCCGGGGCGAGAGCTCTTCAGGCTCGACCTGCGCAGCGCGCGCGCCGCGGACCGCCTGCCCACGGCTCGAGTGCGCTTCCGCGTGCGGGACGGGCGGGCGGTCGGGGGAATCGCGGTGTGGGTGGTGATGGGACTCGCCCCGCGCCTGACACTCGCGACCCGCGCGGGCACTCACTGGCTGCCGACGATCCTGCCCGTGGAGCCGCAACCCCGCGGACCGGGTGAGCTCGCCGTCGAGATCGACTGGAACTCTGGGCGGCGGCGCTGGTCGACGCGCTTCACCCGCCCGGGAGGCCGTGCCCACGCGGCCCACTACTCGCCGCTCTTCGCCTGGGGCTCGGTGCGAGCGGCGCTTCGCCGGCGTCGTTGACAGCCCTTCCGCGCGGGGGCTAGGCTCGTCGCAGTTCCATGACACCGACGGCCGGCCGCGCGCCCACAGCACCGCGCGAAGAGCGCCAGGTGCTCTCCGACTACCTCGCCAAGCACGGCTTGAAGCGCAGCGCGCAGCGCGAGGCGATCCTGGAGGCCTTCCTGAAGGCGGGCCACCACGTGTCCGTCGAGGACCTGCTCAAACTCGTGAGACGCCGCGAACCCGAGGTGGGACGCACCACGATCTACCGCACCTTGAAGCTCTTCCAGGAAGCGGGGCTCGCGAGCGAGCTGCTGTTCGGAAGCGAGGCGCGCTTCGAGCCGCTCTGGAAGCGCGACCACCACGACCACTTCGTGTGCGTCGCCTGCGGCGAGATCATCGAGTTCCAGAGCCCCGAGATCGAGAGGCTGCAGGACGAGATCGCGGCATCGCTCGGCTTCGCGATCGAGGGCCACCGCCACCACATCTTCGGCCGCTGCCGCAAGTGCGCGTTGAAGGCGCCACGCCCGTCCCGCTAGGCCCGCCGCATTGAGGCTCGACCGCATCGAAGTGCGCCGCCTCCGCCTCGCGCTTCGCTCGCCTTTCGAGACGTCGTTCGCTCGCACCACGACCAAGCAGTTCCTGCTGGTCTCGGTCTCGGCAGACGGGGTCACCGGGCACGCGGAGTGCGTGGCGGATGTCGACCCCTTTTACCTGCCCGAGACGAACGCGACGGTGCTGCACGTGCTGCGCGATTTCCTGGCACCGCTCGCCTTCGCGCTCGAGATCGAGCACCCCAGGGACGTGATGCCCGCCTTCGCGCGGGTGCGCGGGCACGAGATGGCGAAGGCGGCGCTCGAGATGGCCGTTTGGGAGCTTTGGGCGCGCCGCGCGGGCCAACCGCTGTGGCGTGTGCTGGGCGGCCGCGGCGGCTTCATCGAGTCGGGTGTCTCGGTCGGCCTGCAGCCGGACGAGGCGACGCTCGTCGAGGCCGTCACGCGCGAGGTCGCAGCCGGTTATCGGCGAGTCAAGATCAAGATCAAGCCGGGCCGCGACCTGGCGCTCGTCGAGGCGCTGCGCGCCCGCTTCCCCGAGCTGCCGCTGATGGTCGACGCCAACAGCGCCTATACGCTCGCCGACGCGGAGCGGCTTCAGGCGCTCGACCGCTTCTGGCTGATGATGATCGAGCAGCCGCTCGGCTGGGACGACATCGTCGACCACGCCACGCTTCAGAAGCGCCTGGCGACTCCCATCTGCCTCGACGAGTCGATCCACGGCGCCGACGACGCGCGCCGCGCACTCGAGCTGGGTGCCTGCCAGATCGTCAACATCAAGGTCGGCCGCGTCGGCGGCTTCGCCTCCGCGATCGCGCTGCACGACGTGTGTCGCGCTCGGTCGGTCCCGGTCTGGTGCGGCGGCATGCTCGAGTCGGGGATCGGCCGCCTCGCGAACGTCCACCTGCAGACGCTCCCGGGGTTCACCTTGCCGGGCGACACCTCGGCGAGCGAGCGCTACTTCGAGGAGGACCTGGTGGACCCGCCCGTTGTCGTTTCGCCGCAGGGCACGATCGCCGTGCCGGAGCAACCGGGGATCGGCCACGAGGTCGTGTGGCCGCGGGTCGAGCGCGCCAGCGACCTGCACGAAAGCTGGCGCCGGCCGTGAACGACGCTCCGCTGCCGCTGCCATCGACGTGAATGCGAGGCGACCATGCCCTCACGCTGCGCGTGCTGCACGACCCTGGTGGGCGCGTGGCGGCGAGCGTCTACCACGTGACCGGCTATCCCGAGACGTTCGTGATCGATTACGCCGGCCGGATCCTCGAGCGCGTTGTGGGACCCGCCGAATGGGACTCGCCCGAGTGGCAGACCCGCTTCCGCGGCCTGCTGGGCGAGCCCCCGAATCCGCGCTAGAGCGCCGCGCCCGCCCGCGTCTGCGCTCGCGCGCCAGGAGCGCGAGTATCGCGCCCACCAGATAGAGACTGCCCGCGACCACGACCTGGGTCTGCGGTCCGTGCGCGCGGGCCAGGCGCCGAGCGCGAGCGAGGGCTCGCGCGACGCTCGGCTGGCGCACAGCACCTCGCGCCAGACGGCCGGCGCGGCGTGCGAGCGCCGCGGGTGTGGCGGCGCGCGACACGCGCGGGGCGGTGAGCACGATCCCGCTCGCAAGCGGGAAGAGCGCCTGGGCCAGGCCGCGCACGTCCTTGTCGGCCATCGCCGCGAAAACCAGCACGAACGGCGGTCCATCCGCGAGGTGAGCGGCGAGCGCCCGTGCCCCGGCGGGGTTGTGGGCGCCGTCGAGCAGGATGGCCGGGTCTCCCGGAATGCGCTGCAGCCGCCCCGGCCAGCGGGTGCTGGCGACAGCCTCTGGCACGCGCGCGAGATCGACCGCGAGCCCCGCGCGCTTCGCCTGCTCGAGCAACCGGATCGCGACTGCCAGATTGTCGCGCTGGTGTTCGCCCGGGAGCGGAGTGATATCGCGGTAACGCCCCGCCCCGCTGCCCGCCTCGACCAAGCGCGCGCCGAGCGCGCGTGCCCGGGCCTGGATCGCCCGCCGAGCGTCGGCACGAAGCGGCCCGATCACCGTCGCTCGCCCGGCGCGCAGCACGCCGGCCTTCTCGCGTGCGATCGCTGCGAGCGTGCGGCCGAGGTAGACCTCGTGGTCGAAGTCGACGCTCACGATCGCCGAGGCGATCGGCTCGGCGACGTTCGTCGCATCGAGCCGGCCGCCCATGCCGACCTCCAGCACCGCCACGTCCACGCGCTCGTCGCGGAAGTGCACGAACGCGGCGGCGGTCAGCACCTCGAAGAAGGTGGGGTGGGCGGCGAGCACGCGGCGCCCGATCAGGCGCTTCGCCGCGTCGCGCACGGCGCTCAGCGCGCTCGCGAAAGCGAGGTCGCTCGTCGGCCGGCCGGCGACCTTGATCCGCTCGCGGACGTGGACGAGGTGGGGCGACGTGTAGAGCCCGGCGCGCAGCCCCGAGGCGCGCAGCACGGCGTCGCAGTAGGCCGCGACCGAGCCCTTGCCGTTCGTCCCGGCGATCAGCAGCGAGGGGTACGCGCGCTCGGGATGGCCCATCTCCGCAACGAGCGCCCGCATCGTTTCGAGCCCGAACTTGACCCCGAAGCGCACGCGCTGCGCCAGGTACAGACCGGCGACGCGATGGGCCGGGAGCCGAGCCATGTGCGGGGGAGCGTAGCACCGGGGGGCGAGGGGGGCGGGATGCCCCCCTTACGCTCGTCCACAGTTCCGTTGGCTGTTTCCGGGCGGTGTCTGTATTCGACGGCGGTTCTTTGGCGCCGGGCTGGCGTTAGCGGACGACCGGACGCCCGAAGTGGACGCCCGCACAACGGACTACGGACAACGAACCACGGGCAACGAACCACCCGGACAACGAAACGCCCGGACAACGAGGCTAACGGAATGGGTTAGAAATCCCTCGGAGACGCCCAATGCTAGGCCAGGGCGCCTCCTCGGGATGGCGTCTCCTCGGGATGGCCATGCGAAGTGGGAAGAAGTGTGGAATACTCCTAGATCGCTGTGTTCAAAGGAACTTATCGCCACCGAATCGATGCGAAGGGGAGGCTTCCGATCCCGGCGGTGTTCCGTCGGGCGCTCGGGGGGGAAGGCCGCGTGGTCGTGACACAGCTCGATCAGTGTCTGGCGGTCTATTCGCCTCTGGAATGGGGGAAGCTCGAGGGGCAGCTCGCCGCCCAGCCCTCGTTCAGCAAGCCGGTGAAGGCGCTCACGCGCCTCTTGGCGAGCCGTGCGGCCGATTGCGAGCTCGACGTGCAGGGCCGCATCCTGCTGCCGCACGCGCTGCGCACCGCGGCGGGTCTCGCCCGCGACGCGGTGGTGATCGGTGTCCTCAACCGCTTCGAGGTGTGGGCGCCCGAGGCCTGGGAGGGCTTCGTGCGCGAGTCGGAGCGGCTGCTCGACGACGCCTCCCTCGACATCCAGTGGCCCCTCCCCCCCGCACCCACCACCGGTGCGTCGGGCCCCCCGTCCGGAGCCCCTTCCGGGACCCGCGATCCACAAGCAAACTCCAACGGCTAGTGCGATTTCGGCTTGACAGCCCCACCGCCCAAGCCTAGACTCCGTGTGGATTTTTGTGGAGTGAAGTGGTCTGCCTAGCGCCCTTGGTGGGCGATAGGGAGGCGATTTCGTTGCGAGGCAAGTGTCTTCATGCTGCGGGGAAACCATCCGGCACGCATCGACGACAAGGGACGGCTGAAGGTCCCGAACGGCTTCCGCGCCACGGTCGAGTCGCAGTGGGGGCAGGAGCTGTTCGTCACGAGCGTGACCGGCGAGTACGTGCGGCTCTACCCGATGGCGGTGTGGCTCGAGATCGAGCGCCGTCTGTCGGCCGTGCCCTCGACGCACCCCTCGAAGCTGCGCTTCCTCGATCGCGTGAACTTCTTCGGCCAGGCGGCGGCGCTCGATCGCCAGGGCCGGATCCTGATCCCGCAGCTGCTGCGCGAGAGCGCGGCAATGGCGGGTGAGGTGAGCGTCCTCGGCCTGCAGAACCACCTCGCGGTATGGAACCTGAAGCGCCTGCAGGATCGGCTGTTCAAGAAGGAGCCCTTCAGCGACGAGGACGGGAGGCTGCTCGCGGAGTATGGAATCTGATGCGGGCCATGTTCCCGTCTTGCTCGAAGAAACGCTGGAGCTGCTCGCGGTGAGGCCCGGTGGGCTGTGGGTCGACGGCACGCTCGGCAGTGGCGGCCACGCCGAGGCCGTGCTGCGAAGGACGGCGCCGGACGGCCGCCTCGTCGGCCTCGACCGGGATGCGGAGGCGCTCGAGCGCGCGCGGGCGCGGCTGCTGCCGTTCGGTGCGCGCGTGAGACTCGAGCATGCCGACTACCGCGAGATCGAGCAGCAGCTCGGCGACGAGCGCGCGAGCGGAATCCTGCTCGACCTGGGCGTGTCGTCGCTGCAGCTCGACGACGCCGCGCGCGGGTTCAGCTTCCAGCGTGAAGGGCCGCTCGACATGCGAATGGACCGGAGCGCGCCGGGCACCGCCGCCGAGCTCGTGAACCGGATGCGCGAAGGCGAGCTCGCCGACCTGATCCACGAGTACGGCGAGGAGCGGTTTGCGCGCCGGATCGCACGCGCGATCGTGCGCGCGAGACAGACCGAAGCGATCGTAACCACGACCAGGCTCGCCGAGATCGTGCGCCGCGCGGCGCCCAGGAGTCGCCGTCCCGGCTTCCATCCAGCGACTCGCAGCTTCCAGGCGCTGCGGATCCGGGTCAACCGCGAGCTCGACGGCCTCGGCGAAGCGCTCGAGCGCGCGGCCGCGTGCCTGCGCTCGGGCGGCCGACTGGTGGTGATCGCGTTCCACTCGCTCGAGGACCGCGCCGTGAAGCAGGCCTTCCGCTCGCTCGCGGGGCGCGGCTTCTCGCTCTTGACCAGGAAGCCGCTGCGTCCCGGCGAGGCCGAGCTCAGGCGGAACCCGCGCGCGCGCAGCGCGCGGCTGCGCGCGCTCTTGCGCGAGGAGGCCGCGGCATGAGGGACGAAGGCATCGTGCGGCTCGGCAAGCCGATCGACAACTCGCGCGTGGTGCGCCAGGTCGACCCGCGCTCGCGGCGCGAGATCCTGCTGCTGATCCTGCTCGTGAGTGTCCTCGCCACCGGGCTCGGGCTGTACGCCTGGCCCGCGCTCGAGATGCGCCGCGCCGGCCAGGCGGGGGCGCTGCTCGACCGCGAGCGGCAGCGGCTGGTCGAGGAGAACCGCAAGCTCAGGCTAGAGAAGGCCGCGCTCGAGAACCTGCGCCGCATCGAGACGATCGCTGCCAAGGAGCTCGGGCTCAAGGCACCCGTACCCGAGCGCTCGCTGGTGGTCGAAGTCGAGAAGCCCCGCGCCCCCGGCACCAGCGTCGCGAACGCCGGTCGTCGCGAGGCGCGCAGCGCGACGGGTACGGAGGCGCGTCCCTGAGGCGAGAACGCCCACCGCTCGTGCCGCCCGCGGTCACCGCGGTGGGGCCCACGCCGCGCGAGCGGCGCACGCGCCTGCGCTTGATGCTGCTCGCGCTGTCGGTCTCGCTCTGGGCGCTCGTGATCGGAATCCGCCTCGTGCACCTGCAGGTGCTCGGGCGCGAGTTCTTCGAGCAGCAGGGCGCGCGGCAGAGCGAGCGCACCCTCAACCTCGACCCGCGCCGCGGCCCGATCCTCGACCGCGCGGGCCGGCCGCTCGCCGTCTCGGTGGACGCGGAGAGCCTGTACGCGGTGCCGCAGGACGTCGTCGACGCGCAGGCGACGACCCAGGCGCTGGCGCGCGCCCTCTCGCTCGACGCCGCCGGGCGGCGCGACGTGCTGGCGAAGCTCCAGCAGCGCAGCAAGGCCTTCGTCTGGATCCAGCGCAAGGTCGACCCGGGCACGACGCGACACGTGCGCGAGCTGCAGCTCGAGGGCATCGGCTTCCTGACCGAGCACCGCCGCTACTATCCGCAGCGCGAGCTCGCCGCCCACGTGCTCGGCTGGGTGAATCTCGACAACGAGGGCATGTCCGGCGTCGAGCACGCGCTCGAGAAGGACATCCGCGGCCGCGCGGCGAAGGTGGTGGTGCATACCGACGCGCGCCGGCGCCCGGTCGCCCAAACCGAGCGCCCCTCGACGGACGGCGCCGCCGTCACGCTCACGATCGACGAGAGCGTCCAGCACATCGCCGAGCGCGAGCTCGAGCGCGCGATGGCCGAGACCCAGGCCCAGGCGGGCACGGTGGTCGTTGTCGAGCCTTTCTCGGGCGAAATCCTCGCGATGGCGGGCCGGCCTGCCTTCAATCCGAACCGCTACAACGCCTACGCGAGCTCGCGCTGGCGGAACCGCGCCGTCTCCGACGCGTTCGAGCCGGGCTCGATCTTCAAGATCGTCACGGCCGCGGCCGGAATCCAGGAGAACGTCGTCGCTCCGGGCGAGCTGATCGATTGCGGCAACGGCCATATCGAGATCGCCGGCACCGTGATCAACGACCACGCCGTGTTCGACCGCCTGAGCTTTACCGACACGGTGGCGCGCTCGAGCGACATCGGCATGATCCGCGTCGCACAGCGGCTCGGCCGCGAGAACTTCGCGCGCTACGTGCGCGAATTCGGCTTCGGCATGCCGAGCGGGATCGAGCTGCCGGGGGAATCCGCTGGCCTGGTCCGGCCGACCACGCGCTGGAGCGCGCTCTCTTTGCCCTCGCTGTCCTTCGGCCAGGAGATCGGCGTCACGGCGCTCCAGATCACGATGGCCGCGGCGGCGGTCGCCAACGGCGGCTACCTGATGAAGCCGCTGGTCGTAAAGCGGGTCGAGGGCAACGACGGCCGCGAGGTTCGCGAGACCAAGCCCCTCGTCGTCCGCCGAGTGCTCGAGCCCGCGACGGTGGACACGCTCACCACGATCCTGCGCGAGGTGGTGAGCACGGGAACCGGCCAACGCGCCGCGATCCCGGGGTACGTGGTGGCCGGCAAGACCGGCACGGCCCAGAAGGTCGACGCCTCGGGTCGCTACTCGATGGTCGACCACGTCGCCTCATTCGTGGGCTGGGCCCCGGCGGCGCATCCGGCACTGGTGGTGCTCGTCTCGCTCGACACGCCGCGCGGTCTCAACAACCAGGGCGGCGACGTCGCGGCACCACTCTTCGCGAGGATCGCGGAGGGTGCCTTGCGCGTGCTCGCTGTCCCGCCCGACGACGGCGCCCGCGTGCTGCGCGGAGTGGCGGTGGTCCCCGACAACCTCACGCCCGTCGCCTATCGTCCTCGCGCTCCGTCGCGGCCCCAGGTCGCGCCGCAGGCCGAGGATCCGGGGCTGATGCCGGACTTGCGCGGACAGCCTGCCCGCGAGGCTGCGATCGCCGCGGCCCGGCGTGGGCTGGTGGTGGAGCTGCGCGGGTCGGGCCAGGTGGTCATGCAGACCCCGGAGCCAGGCGCCGAGATCGAGCCCGGCCTCACCTGCTTGCTGACCCTCGGGCGGGAGCCACGCGAATGAAGCTCGCCCAGCTGGCGGCGCGGCTCCCCGGAGCCGAGGTCACGGGCGACCCGGAGCTCGAGATCACGGCAGTGACGCACGACTCGCGCCGCTCGGGTCCGGGCACGCTGTTCGTCGGCATCCGCGGTCTCGTCAGCGACGGCAACGATTTCGTGCTGGCCGCGAGGAAGAAGGGGGCCGTCGCGATCTGTTCCGAGGGGCCACCCGTGGGCGAGGGAACCTGGGTGAGGGTGGCGAACGCCCGCCAGGCGCTCGCGCTCTTCTCCGCCGCGGTGCTCGGAGACCCCGCGCGCTCGCTCGATCTCGTCGGCGTCACCGGAACCAACGGCAAAACGACCACCAGCTACTTGATCGACTCGGCGCTGCGCGCCGCGGGCGAGAAGGTGGGGCTCGTCGGCACGGTCGAGTACCGCATCGGAAACCGCGTCGCCGAGGCCGTGCGCACGACCCCGGAATCCTCTGACCTCCAAGCGCTGCTGCGCGAGATGGTCGACGCGTCGTGCCGCCGCGCGGTTCTCGAGGTCTCGTCGCACTCGCTCACGCTCGAGCGGGTCTACGGCCTGGAGTTCAAGGTCGCGGTCTTCACCAACCTGACGCGCGATCACCTCGACTTCCACGGCGACATGGACGCATATTTCGCCGCCAAGCGCACGCTCTTCGAGAAGCTGCTGACGAGCGACGGTCACGCGATCCTGAACCTCGACGACGACCGTGCCTCCGAGCTCGCGCGCGTCAGCCGCGGCCGGGTCTGGACCTACTCGCTCGAGAACAAGCAGGCGGATCTGTTCGCGGAGCAGCTTCGCCTCGGCCTCGACCGCACGCGCCTGCGGGCACGCACGCCCGCGGGTGTGCTCGAGCTCGAGAGCGCGCTCGTCGGCCGCTTCAACGTCGCGAACATGCTCGCGGCGCTTGGCACCGGCCTGGCGCTCGGCGTGCCGCCGGAAGCGCTGCAGCGCGGGATCGCGAATCTAGAGGGCGTGCCGGGACGCATGGAAAAGGTCGCGCTCGGGCAGGACTTCACGGTGCTCGTCGACTACGCCCACACCGACGACGCGCTCAAGAACCTGCTCGAGACGGTGCGCGGCCTGGGCCCGCGCCGTGTCATCACGGTGTTCGGCTGCGGGGGCGATCGCGACCGTACCAAGCGCCCGCTGATGGGCGCCGTGGCGGCGCGGCTCAGCGACGTCGTGATCCTTACCTCCGACAACCCGAGGAGCGAGCCACCCGAGGCGATCCTGGACGAGATCCGGCGCGGCATCCCGGCTTCCCGCGCCGAGGACACCTTGGTGATCCCGGATCGGCGTGAGGCGATCGCGCGCGCGCTCGAGATGGGGCGCGAGGGCGTCGTGGTGGTGATCGCCGGCAAGGGCCACGAGACCTACCAGATGCTGCGCGATCGCACCGTTCCGTTCGACGACCGCCAGGTGGCGCGCGATGCGCTCGCCCGCCTCGCCGGGGCGGGAGGCAAGAGGTGATCGCCGTGAGCGCGGCTCCGCTCAGTCTGGAACGAGTGCTCGCGGCGACCGCCGGCAGCCTGCTGTCACAGGCGCCGGGCGGGCTCGCGCTACGGTCGGTCTCGATCGACTCGCGCACGCTCGAGCCGGGCGCGCTGTTCGTTGCAGTCCGCGGACCCCGCTTCGACGGCCACGACTTCCTGGCGGAAGCTTACGCGCGAGGCGCGCTTCTGGCGCTCGTCGAACGCGAGGTGAAAGCACCTCCCGGCCTGCCGCTCGTGCGCGTGGCCGACACCGCGCGGGCGCTTCTGGAGCTGGCGCGCGCGGTTCGGCGCGCGGCCAATCTCCCGCTGGTGGCCGTGACCGGCTCCGTTGGCAAGACCACCACCAAGGACATGACGGCGGAGCTTCTGGCCTCGCGCGGGCCGGTGCTGAAGACCGAGGGCAATCTGAACAACCAGTACGGCCTGCCGCTCACCCTGCTGCGGCTCACGGATGAGCACGTCGCGGCCGTGCTCGAGCTCGGGATGTCTGCCGCCGGCGAGATCCGCGCCCTCGCCAAAACGGCCGAGCCCGACGTCGCCACGATCACGCGCGTTGCCCCGGTGCACCTCGAGTTCTTCGCCTCGCTCGACGCGATCGCCGAGGCCAAGGCCGAGATCCTGGAGGGACTGCGGCCGAGCGGGACGGCGGTGCTGAACGGCGACGACCGGCAGCTCCGGCGCATCGGGAACCGCTTTCCCGGCCGTGTCGTCTGGTTCGGGAGCGACCGGCGCTTCGACGTCTCGTCCGAACGCTGGCGCGGGACGGCCTTCGGCATGCACTTCGAGCTGCGCATCGCCGGCCGAGCCCTCGAGATAGCCCTCCCGCTCGCCGGGCCGCACTTCGTCTCGAATTTCCTGGCGGCGGCCGCGTCGGCTCACGTGTTGGGGGTGGCGCCCGAAGCGATCGCGGAGGCCGCGGGCAGGCTCAGGCCCGCGCGGCACCGCGGCGAGCTGCGCCGCCTCGGCGAGGGCGTGATCGTGCTCGACGACTGCTACAACTCGTCGCCGGTGGCGCTCGAAGCGGCGCTCGTGGCGCTCGGCCTCGTTCCGGGACTGCGGCGAATCGCGGTGGTGGGCGACATGCTCGAGCTCGGTACGTCCGCGCCGCGGTTGCACCGCGAGGCCGGCCGCGCGCTCGCCGGCCGCGTCGACGTCGTGGTGGGAATCGGGCCGCTCGCGCGCGAGCTGGTCGAGGGTGCCCGCGAGGCCGGGCACACCGCATCCGCGCTCGTCCATTTCGAAGACGCCACGAGCGCCGCGGGCCCGATCGCCAGCCTCGTCACGCCGGGCGACGCGGTGCTGGTGAAGGCCTCGCGCGGTCTGCGCCTGGAGCAGGTGGTGGACGCACTGGTCGCGCGCTTCGGGGAGGCCGCGAGCTGATGCTCTACCATCTGCTCTACTCGCTCCGCGGCGAGCTGTCGGTGCTGAACGTGACGCGCTACATCACTTTCCGCACCGCGGTCGCGAGCCTGACGGCGCTGTTCCTGATGCTGGCGCTCGGTCCCTGGATGATCGAGCGGCTGCGCCGGCTTCAGGTCGGCCAGTTCATCCGCGACGAGGGGCCGCAGACGCACCAGGCCAAGGCCGGCACGCCGACGATGGGCGGCGTGCTGATCCTGGTCGGCGTGCTCGTGCCGACCCTGCTGTGGGCCGACCTCAGCAACCTCAACATCTGGATCCTGATCCTCTCGACGATCGCCTACGGCTCCGTCGGCTTCGCCGACGACTACTTGAAGGTGGTCCAGAAGCGCAGCCTGGGGCTGACCGCTCGCCGCAAGCTGTTCTGGCAGTTCGCGATCGGCCTCGCAGTCGGGATTGCGATCTACGCGCTGGCGCAGGCCGAGCCGAAGGAATACTCGACGCGCGTCCAGTTCCCCTTCTTCAAGCAACTCGTGCCGGATCTCGGCGTCTTCTACGTGCTGTTCGCGGTCTGGCTGCTGACGCTGTCGAGCAACGCGGTCAACCTGACCGACGGCCTCGACGGGCTCGCGATCGGCACCACCTTGATCGCGGCGGCGGCATTTGCCGGTCTCGCCTACGTCACGAGTCACTTCCGCTTCTCCGAGTACCTCGACCTGCTGCACCGGCCCGGAGCCGGCGAGGTGACCGTCTTCTGCGGCGCGATGGTGGGTGCGGCGATGGGCTTCTTGTGGTGGAACTGCTATCCGGCGCAGGTGTTCATGGGCGACGTGGGCAGCCTCGCGCTCGGCGGCGCCCTCGGCACCGTGGCGATCCTGATCAAGCAGGAGCTGCTGCTGTTCCTGGTGGGGGGCCTGTTCATGATCGAGGCCTTCTCCGTGATGCTGCAAGTGGCGTCCTTCCGCCTGACCGGCAAGCGCGTCTTCCGCATGTCGCCGCTGCACCACCACTTCGAGCTCGTGGGCTGGAAGGAGCCGCAGATCATCATTCGCTTCTGGATCGTGGCCTTCATCTTCGCCACCTTCACGCTGATGACCTTGAAGCTGCGGTGACGAACATGAACGCAGCAGCCAGCGTCGTGGTGGTCGGCCTCGCGCGATCGGGGATCGCGGCGGCAGCCTTTCTTGCCCGGCGCGGCGCCTCGGTGGTGGCGGTGGACAAGAAGCGCGAGGACGAGCTCCCAAACGAGGCGCTCGCGCTGCGCGACGCCGGCGTCCGGCTGGAGCTCGGCGGGCACCGCCGCGAGACCTTCGCGCGCGCGTCTATGGTCGTGGTCTCGCCCGGCGTTCCCTGGGAGCTCGCCGAGCTCGAGGCGGCGCGGCAGGCGGGCGTTCCGGTGATCGCCGAGATCGAGCTCGCCTTCCGCCACCTCAAGGGGCGCCTCTGCGCGATCACCGGCACCAAGGGCAAGTCGACGACCACGGCGGCCCTCGGCGCGATGCTGCGCGAGGCCGGGATCGACGCGCGCGTGGGCGGCAACATCGGCGCGCCGCTCGTGGGGCTCGTCGAGGCCTCGACCGAGGCGACCGCGTTCGCGGTCGAGGTCTCGAGCTTCCAGCTCGAGGGCATCGTGCGCTTCCGGCCGGACGTGGCCGTCTGGCTCAACCTGTCGCCCGACCACCTCGACCGCCATCCCAGCCTCGCCGCCTACGTGGCCGCCAAGGCGCGCGTCTTCGCCAACCAGCGGCCGGAGGACTGGGCAGTCGTCAACGCCGACGACCCGGTGGTGCTCCGCGAGGCGCGCCGCGCGCGCGCCCGGCAACTGCTGTTCCGCGTCACCGGCGAGCCGCTCGTCTCGGGCGACGGCGCCTTCTTCGAGGAGGGCGCCGCGCGCCTCCGGCAGGGCGGGCGGCTCGAGACGCTGTTCTTGCGCGGCGACGTGGTGCTGCCGGGAGCCCACCTCCAGGGCGATCTGCTGGTGGCCGCCGCGGCCGCCCGACTGCTCGGCGCCTCCGCAGAGGCGATCGCGCGCGCCGTGCGCGGCTTCCGCGGCGTCGAGCACGTGCTCGAGCACGTGGCCACGATCGACGGCGTCGCCTACTACAACGACTCGAAGGCCACGAACGTCGAGGCTGCGCGCCGCAGCCTCGAGGCCTTCAGCGCGCCCGTGGTCGTGATCCTCGGCGGGCGCTACAAGGGCGGCGACTTCGCCGAGCTTCTCCCGCCGCTTCGCCTCCACGGCCGTGCTGTCGTGACGATCGGCGAAGCGGCGGAACGCGTCACTGCCGCCCTCGCGGGGGCGCTCCCTCTCGAGCGAGCTTCCTCCCTTCGGGACGCCGTCCTCCAAGCTCGCTCTCTCGCCAAGCCGGGCGACGTCGTGCTGCTCGCCCCGGCCTGCTCCTCCTTCGACATGTTCCGGGACTACGCCGACCGCGGCCGGGCGTTCAAGGCCGAGGTCGAGCGGCTCGCGAGTCGCCAAGCGGCAGCGGGGAACCCGCATGGCTAGGAAGCTCAGCGCCGACCTCGTGCTGCTCGGCGTCACGCTCGCGCTCTTCGGCTTCGGCCTGGTGATGGTGTGGAGCGCGTCGTCGGCGCTCGCGCAGGAGCACCACGGCAACCCCTACTACTTCCTGCTCAAGCAGGCGGCCTGGGGCACGCTCGGGCTCGTCGGGCTGGTGATCGCGCTGCGGCTCGACTACAAGGCGCTGCGGCGCCCGGTGGTCGTGTTCCCGCTGCTGATCGCCTCGACCTTGCTGCTGATCGTGGTGCTGTTTCTCCCGTCGGTGAACGGCACACACCGCTGGATCCGGGCGGGTGCGCTCAGCTTCCAGCCCGCCGAGCTCGCCAAGCTGTCGATCGTGCTGTTCCTCGCGTACCACATCGAGCGCCGCGCCGAGCGCATCAACGAGTGGGTGACGCTGTTCCCCGCGCTGCTGCTCGTCGCCTGGTTCGGCTTCCTGATCCTGATCCAGCAGGACCTGGGCAGCGCCTTCTGCCTGGTGCTCACCTGCGGCGTGATGCTGTTCGCCGCGGGCGTCCGGCTCAAGTACTTCCTGGCACTCGCGGTGCCGGCGCTCCTGGTGCTGTACGCGGCCGTGATGACGGTGCCGTGGCGGCGCGTGCGCATCACGAGCTTCCTCGACCCGTGGGCCGATCCGCGGGGCGCGGGCTACCACGTGATCCAGAGCCTGATCGCCGTGGGCACGGGCGGCGTGACCGGCGTCGGCCTGGCCGAAGGGCGCCAGAAGCTCTTCTACCTTCCCTACCCCTATAGCGACTTCGTGTTCGCGGTGATCGGCGAGGAGCTCGGGCTCCTCGGGGCGCTCGCAGTGGTGCTCGCTTTCGTGGTGCTGCTCTGGCGCGGCTTGCGCGCGGCGTGGGGCGCGCCCGACGAGTTCGGGCGCTTCCTCGCAGCCGGGCTGACGCTCGGAGTCGTGTTCCAGGCGCTCGTCAACGTCTCGGTCGTGCTGGGCCTGCTGCCGCCCAAGGGGATTCCGTTGCCGTTCATCAGCGCCGGCGGCTCATCGCTGGTGTTCGCGCTCGTCAGCGTCGGCCTGGTGGCCAACGTGTCGCAGCATGGGAGCTGAGCTCTTGGCCACGATCCTGATCGCGGCGGGCGGCACCGGCGGCCATCTGTTCCCGGGCATTGCCGTGGCGGACGAGCTCGTCCGCCGCGACGCCGGGGCACGCGTGGTCTTCGCCGGGACGCCGCGCGGCCTCGAATCGCGGCTCGTGCCGCGCGCCGGCTACGCGCTCGCGCTCCTGCCGATCCTGCCGCTCAACGGCGTAGGCCTGGCGCGGCTGCTGAAGGGCCTCCTGGTGCTGCCGTGGGGGCTCTTGAAGTCGGCGCTCTTGGTGCTGCGGCTACGGCCCACGGCGGTTCTGGGAATCGGTGGCTACGCGGGCGGCCCGGTGACGTTGCTCGCGGCGCTCCTCGGCGTGCGCGCGGTGATCCTCGAGCCGAACGCGCGTCCCGGCTTCACCAACCGCGTGCTTGGGCCTTTCGTCGACGCGGCGGCCTGTGCCTACGACGAGGCCCGCGCGTCGTTCGGGACGAAGGGCGTCCTCACCGGCAATCCGGTGCGCGGCGGCTTCGCCCTGCTACCCGCGAGGCCGCCGCAGCAGCCGGCGACACTCTTGGCCTTCGGCGGCAGCCAGGGTTCGCGCGTGCTGAACCAGGCTCTCGTCGCGGCCCTGCCGAAGCTGCCCGGAAGCGACCGGCTCCGCATCGTTCACCAGACCGGTCCCGCGATGCGGGACGAAGTAGAGGCGGCCTACCGCGCGGCAAAGCGCCCGGGCGAGGTGGTGGCCTTCCTCGACGACATGGAGCGGCGTTTCGGCGATGCCGACCTGGTGCTGTCCCGAAGCGGCGCCACGACCTGTGCCGAGCTCGCCGCCGCGGGCCGGCCGGCGATCCTGGTGCCGTTCGCGGGAGCCGCCGACGACCACCAGACGACGAACGCCAGAGCGCTCGAGGCCCAGGGCGCCGCCCGCGTCATCGAGGAGCCGGCGCTCACCGGCGAGTCGCTCGCCAAGGCCGTGAGCGAGCTCGTCGCTGCCCCGCACACGCTCGCGGCGATGGGCGCCGCCGCGCGGCGGCTGGGGCGGCCCGATGCCGCGGCCCGCGTGGCGGATCTTCTGCTCGATCCGGGAGGTGCCTGTGCTTAGGCGCTTCCAGCACGTCCACTTCGTGGGCATCGGCGGGTCGGGCATGAGCGGGATCGCCGAGCTTCTCAGAAACCTCGGCTACACGGTGTCCGGCTCGGACCTGAAGCTGTCGCCGGTCACCGGACACCTGCAGGCGCTCGGTGTGACGGTCTTCGAGGGCCACGCCGCCGAGAACGTCGACGGCGCCCACGTGGTGGTCACGTCGACGGCGGTTCGGGGGTCCAACCCCGAGGTGGCCGAGGCGCGCCGCCGCGGCGTGCCGGTGATCCCTCGCGCCGAGATGCTCGCCGAGCTGATGCGGCTCAAGTACGGCGTCGCGATCGCGGGCAGCCACGGCAAGACCACCACCACCTCGATGGTGGCGCTGGTGCTCGACCGCGGCGGGCTCGACCCGACCCTGGTCGTGGGAGGCCGGCTCGGGGTGCTCGGCTCCGGCGCGCGGCTCGGCAAGGGCGAGTTCCTGGTGGCCGAGGCGGACGAGTCGGACCGCTCGTTCCTGAAGCTCACGCCGACCTTGGCGGTCGTCACCAACATCGATCGCGAGCACCTGGACGCGTATCGCGACCTGGCGGACATCCAGGAGACGTTTCTCGGCTTCGTCAACAAGGTGCCGTTCTACGGCTGCGCGGTGCTGTGCCTCGACGACCCGCCCGTGCGGGCGATCCTGCCGCGCGTCGAGCGCCGCGTGGTGACCTACGGCCTGTCGCAGCAGGCGAGCGTTTCCGCGCGCGACCTCGTGCTGCGTCCGATGGCTTCGAGCTACACCGCGACGCGCGCGGGCGAGCCGCTCGGCAGCGTGACGCTCTCGGTGCCAGGCGCCCATAACGTGACGAACTCGCTCGCCGCCGTGGCGGTGGGACTCGACCTCGAGCTGCCCTTCGAGGCGATCCAGCAAGGCCTGGCCTCGTTCACCGGCGTCGACCGGCGTTTCCAGGTGCGCGGGGAAGCCGGCGGTGTCCTGGTGATCGACGACTATGGCCACCACCCGACCGAGATCCGCGCGACGCTCGAGACCTTGCGCCGCCGGGCCGGCTCACGGCGCACCTTGGTGTTGTTCCAGCCGCACCGCTTTACCCGCACCCAGGCGCTCTGGGAAGACTTCTGTCACGCCTTCGCCGAAGCCGACGTGCTGCGGCTGGTCGACATCTATCCCGCGTCCGAGGACCCGATCGAAGGCGTGAGCTCGGAAGCACTGGCGCGCGCGATCGCGGAGCACGGCCACCCCGACGTGGCCTGGGTACGGGACCTGGGCGCTGCGGGCGAGCGGCTGGCGCGCGAGATCGCCCCGGGCGACGTGCTGTTGACGCTCGGTGCCGGCAACGTGTGGACGGCGGGAGAAGAGCTGCTGCGGCGGAGGCTTTCGGCATGACGCGCCGGGGATTGCCCGTGGGGCCGCCGCCTGAGGAGCTTTTGGACCTGCCCCTCGACCCCGCGGCCGACGCGTCGCCGTTCCTACGGCCGCGCCGCAAGGCACGCCTGCGCCCGCGACGGCGCGGCTTCACGGCGCGCGCGCTGCTCCTGGTGCAGGTCGCGGCGGTCGGCCTCGTCGGCGTCGTGGGCGCCTGGACGGCGTGGCAGCGCGTGTTCGCGAGCGACCGGCTGCGGGTGGGCCGGCTCGAGGTGCGCGGCAGCCACTTCCTGTCCGAGGGCGAGGTGCGCGAGCTCGTCGGTCCCGCGGTGGGCGAGAGCATCCTGACGCTCGACATCGAGGCGCTCAAGGCGCGGTTACGCGCCTCGCCCTGGGTCGCCGACGCGACCGTCACCCGCGCGCTGCCCGACACCGTGCGCGTCCTGATCCACGAGCGGGTTCCACTCGCGCTCGCCGAGCTCGACCGGCTTTATCTGATGGACCAGGACGGCGGCTTGATCGACATCTACGGTCCGCGCACGGGGGCGTTCGACCTGCCGATCGTACGCGGGCTCTTGGGCGTCGAGGAGGAATCGCGTCGCGATCGCGCGCGGCGGGCGGGGGCTCTGCTCGCCGACCTCGCCGAGCTCGGCGGCGAGATCTCCGAGGTCTACGTCGAGCCGTCGAACGACCTGCGCGTGGTGCTGCGCGGTGCCGGCGAGGTGCTGCTGTTCGGTGAGCCGCCCTACCGCGCACGGCTCGTCACGTTCCTGAGCCTGCGCCGCGAACTCGCCGAAAAAGCCCCGGACGCCGAGCACTTCGACCTGCGCTTCCGCGGTCGCATCTTCGCCAAGCATTCGAATCCCGCCACCACTCCTTCCGAGCCGGGTGCCGCACCCTCCCTCCCGGCGGCGGAGAACAAGAAGCCCCTCGCACCGCCCCGGGCCGGCCGGCCGCCGATCGCCGCGGCCTTCACCCCGAGATCGGCACCAGCCCCAGTGTGGGGAGCGGAGATCCGGCGGATGTCGGACCCCCTCAGAAGAAAGATGGAGGGACACCCTGGCTAAGAAGAAGGACCGTTACATCGTCGGCCTGGACGTGGGCACGCACAAGATCTGCGCGATCGTCGCGGAGCTCACGGAGGAAGGCCGCCTCGACGTGATCGGCATCGGGCAGACCGAGTCGAAGGGCCTGCGCAAGGGGGTCGTGATCAACCTCGAAGCCACGGTGGACGCGATCAAGCGCGTGCTCGAGGAGGCGGAGCTGATGGCCGGGGTCGAGATCGACTCGGTCTACGTCGGGATCGCCGGCACCCACATCAAGGGCTTCAACTCGCGCGGCGTGATCGCGGTCTCTAGCAAGAACCGCTCCATCGACCGCGAGGACGTCCGGCGCGTGATCGATGCCGCCAAGGCCGTCTCGATCCCGATCGACCGCGAGATCCTGCACGTGCTGCCGCAGGAGTTCGTGGTGGACGACCAGGACGGCATCGGCGACCCGACCGGCATGACCGGCACGCGGCTCGAGGTGAACGTCCACGTGATCACCTGCTCCACCACCGCCGCCCAGAACACGGTCACCTGTGTGAACCGCGCCGGGCTCGAGGTGGTGGACACGGTGCTCACGCAGCTCGCGGCGTCCGAGGCGTGCCTGACGCCAGACGAGAAGGAGCTCGGAGTCGCGATCGTGGACATCGGCGGCGGCACCACCGACCTCGCGATCTTCGAGAAGGGCTCGCTCTGGCACACCGCCGTGCTGCAGGTGGGCGGCGAGCACTTCACCAACGACGTGGCGGTGGCGTTGCGGACACCGGTGAACGAGGCGGAGAAGATCAAGAAGAAGCACGGCTGCGCGCTCACCTCGATGATTCCGGAGGAGGACTCGATCGAGGTGCCGAGCGTCGGAGGCAGGAAGCCCCGCATCATGGCGCGCCAGGTGCTGGGCGACGTGCTGCAGGCCCGCGCCGAAGAGATCTGCCAGCTGGCGCTCACCGAGATCCGCCGCGCCGGCTTCGAGCGCAGCCTCAACTCCGGCGTCGTGTTGACGGGCGGCGGAGCCATTCTCGAGGGGCTGCCCGAGATCGCGGAGCAGATCTTCGACATGCCGGTGCGGCGCGGCACGCCCGCGGGCATCGGCGGGCTGGTCGACGTGGTGGCGAGCCCGGTCTACGCGACGGCGGTAGGCCTCGTGCAGTGCGGCTATCGGAATCGGGCCGGCCGCTCGCTCGGTGGGGGGCGCCAGGCGGCGACGGGGACCTTCGGCCGGGTCACCGGGCGCCTGATGGGCTGGCTGTCCGATTTCTTCTGAGGGAGGGTAGATGGAAACGAAGCGTGAAGGCGCCGCACTGCCGCCGCTGCCCGTCGCCGACGTGCGCGTGAGCCGTGCTCGGCGCGGACCCTTTCCAACGCTCGACGGGGGTGAGCTTCCCTGTGAAATGTGCGGGGCTGCGGTTGTCGCTTACCATTGCAAGCGCATCTGCCTCCACTGCGGGTTCATGACCGGCTGTTCCGAAGGGATTTGAGGAGCATGACCAAAGAGACAGATCGTCCCGGCCGCATCCAGTTTGCCGAGGAGGATGTCCGCGGCGCCCGCATCAAGGTCGTGGGCGTGGGTGGGGGTGGTGGAAACGCGGTGAGCCGGATGATCGCATCCGGGCTGCAGGGAGTGGAGTTCATCGCGGTCAACACCGATCTGCAGGCGCTTCGGGCGAACCGTGCCCCGGTCAAGATCCAGATCGGTGGCAAGCTCACCAAGGGTCTCGGCGCCGGTGCCAACCCCGACGTCGGCCGTCAGGCCGCGATCGAGGACACCGAGAAGATCTGCGACGCGCTCGAAGGCTCGGACATGATTTTCATCACCGCGGGGCTCGGAGGCGGCACCGGAACCGGAGCCGCGCCCGTCGTGTCCTCGATCGCAAGCCAGCTCGGAAGCGAGACGGGCGGCGTGCTGTCGGTGGCGGTCGTCACCTTGCCGTTCGCACTCGAGGGCAAGCGCCGCATGGCGCAGGCGCTCGACGGCCTCGGGCAGCTGCGCGAGTGCGTCGACTCGGTGATTGCCATCCCGAACGACCGCCTGCTGAACTCGGTCGCGCGCAACACTCCGGTCTCCGAGGCCTTCCGGGTGGCGGACGACGTGCTACGCCAGGCGGTGCAGGGCATCTCGGACATCATCACCGTCCCCGGCCAGATCAACCTCGACTTCGCCGACGTGCGCGCGGTGATGAAGGGCATGGGCCAGGCGGTGATGGGCACGGGCGTGGGCCAGGGTGAGAACCGTGCGGCCGAGGCGGCGCAGCGCGCGATCTCGAACCCGCTGCTCGAGGACTCTTCGATCGAGGGCGCCAAGGGCGTGATCGTGAACATCACCGGTGGCGTCGACCTGTCGCTCTCCGAGGCCTCGGAGGCGACGGCGCTCATCACCAAGGTGGCCGACCCGGACGCGAACGTGATCTACGGCATCGTCACCGACGAGGCGATGGGAAACGCCGTCAAGGTGACGGTGATCGCGACCGGCTTCAGCCGCGGGCCGCGCAAGGCCGCGGCGACGCCGGTGGATCTCGCCAACTACATGACCGCGCCGCAGCCGCAGGCGGCGGGGCAGGCGGCGGCAGCCGCCGCCGGCGCGGACTTCTACCGCAAGACGCCGAGCGCCAAGGCGGCGTCCGGCGGCGGCCGTTTCGATCTCGACGTACCCGCATTCCTCCGCCGCAAGAGCGGCGACGCGAGCAACGAGTAACGGGTGAAGCCCTTCGTGCGCGATGCCCGGTGCGAAAGCTGCGGGCGTGAGTACAAGGTGGCGGGTGTCGCGCTCCACCCGGGGGCTGAGACCGAGGGCCCGACGCGCTTCCGCTGCGCCTGCGGCGGCTGGATCGCGGCCTTCGTCCCCGGCAGCGTCAACATCGAGAGGTTGGTGGTGACGCCCAAGGGCTGAGGACGCGGAAGGCCGACGGCGCTACTTCCGCGCCAGCTCTTCGCGGTAGACGACGCCCCCCTTCATCACGAAGCCGACGCGTTCGGTCGCCGTGATGTCCCGAAGCGGGTCTCCCGGAACCCCCACGAGGTCGGCGAGCTTGCCGGGTTCCAGGGTGCCGACCTTGTCCGACCAGCCGAGAATCAAAGCGTTGACCCGCGTGGCCGACACGATCGCGCTCATCGGCGTCTCCCCGAGTTGCACCCGGTACACGAGCTCCTTGGCATTCTGGCCGTGAGGTATCACCGGCACGTCCGTGGCGAGGCCAATCGCCAGGCCCGCGGCGAGCGCCTTCTGGAAGGACTTGGTCTGCTTTTCGCCGATCTGACGCTCACGCTCCCGCTCGGACTCGGGCACCAGGGCATTCCCCGGGATCACCTGCGAGGTGTAGAGGGTCGGGACGTAGTAGCTTGACGAAGCCTTCAGCATCGCGATCGCCTCGTCGTCGAGCATCGAGCCGTGGTCGATCGTGCGCACGCCGGCGCGGATCGCGGCCTTGATCCCGTCGCTGCCGTGGGCGTGGGCCGCCACCACCCGTCCCCAGCGCCGGGCTTCCGTGACCGCAGCCCGCAGCTCTTCATCCGAGTACTGCTGCGCACCGGGCGAGATGCCTTTCGAGAGCACGGCGCCCGTGGCCAGGATCTTGATGAAATCGGCTCCGTTCTTGAAGTTGGTGCGCACGGCTTTCACGATCTCCTCGGGGCCGTCGGCGAGATTGCGCACCATTGGCACGTCCACGTAGGGCGAAAACTGTCGGGCGTCGCCGGCGCCGCCCGTGGAGGACACGTAGTTCCCTGAAACCTGCAGTCGCGGGCCGGGGACGGCTCCCTGCTCGATCGCGTTGCGCAGCGCGACGTCGACGTAGGGCCAGTTGGGACCCATCTCGCGACATGTGGTGAAGCCGGCAAGGAGAGTGATCCGCGCTGCATAAGCGCCCCAGAGCGCGTCGTCGGGCGGCGTGGTCTTGACGAGCGCCTCCTCCCAATGGACGTCGCTACGACCGGTCAGGTGCGTGTGCAGGTCGATCAGCCCCGGCAGCAGGGTGGCATCACCGAGGTCCAGCACCCGCGCGCCTGCCGGGACGTCCAGCCGTTCCGCCACCGCCCGGATCCGATCTCCTTCGACCAGGACCATCGCCGGCGAGAGCGGCGCGCCCCCGCGGCCGTCCACGAGTCGCGCCGCCTTGATGACGGTCGCCTCCGTTGCTGCGGCCGAATCCGCGATGCAGGCCAGCACGACTACGGTCAGCACGACGCGGGTCAGGGTCTTGCCGAGCGTG
>Ga0114129_10003004_pt1 | contig 23633 bp, 24 predicted proteins | sample RhiMetdeltSRZDD1_FD_80071 | JGI IMG/M metagenome (GOLD analysis project Ga0114129, IMG submission 80071) | Populus rhizosphere microbial communities from Tennessee, USA - Rhizosphere MetaG P. deltoides SRZDD1 (version 2) (version 2) | ecosystem: Host-associated > Plants > Roots > Rhizosphere >...
CGGCCCCGAAAAAAAATATTTTTTCGTGCCGGGGTGGCGGCGGTGTTCGGGGTGGCGGCGGTGTTCGGGGCGGTGGCGGTGTCCGGGGCGGTGGCGGTCTCCGGGGTGGCGGCGGTGATCGGGGCGGTTGCGCTGCGGGCCGCTCCGGCGCAGAAGGTGGGCGCGATGGACGTCCAGAAACTGCTCGCCGAGCGCGCCGAGACGCTGGCCTCCTTCAAGGATCCGCACCGCAGCCCGTACGCGGCAGTGGACCGCCGCGACTTCCAGGGGACGCCGCTGGTGCTGGGGAGCGGCCCGGACGCCGATCTGCGCCTGGAGGGGACGGAGCCGCGGCACGCGCGCATCGCGGTGGACGGCGGCGGCTTCCGCGTGGAGACGCTCGATCCGGGCGCCACGGTCGAAGTGGCCGGCAAGGCCGTCCGCGAGGCGCGGGTCGATCCGGGCGCGACGGTCGGCATCGGCCGGTACACGGTCCGACTCTCGCACCAGAACTTCCCCGCGCTCGTCCTGCTCGATCCACAGTCGCCGAAATTGCGCGACGGCCCGCCGCCGCGCTGGTTCCCGCCGGACGAGGAATTCCGCGTGGTGGCACGCCTCGACCGCGATCGGTCGCCGCGCGACGAGGTCGTGCTCTCGACGCGGGGCAATGCCCGCCGTGCTCGGCGGCTCGGCACCTTCGCCTTCGATCTCGGCGGCCGGACGCACCGCCTCACCGCGCTGCGACTCCTCGAGCCCGGCGTGGGCGAGGCGGCCATCTCCATCTTCTTCCGCGACGCCACCACCGGCCACGAGACCTATCCAGTCGGCCGCTACCTCGAGCCCGAGCCGATTCCCGGAGACGACTCGCGCTACCTGCTCGACTTCAACCGTGCCTACAACCCGACCTGCGCCTTCTCCCCGCACTACAATTGCCCGATCCCGCCTCGGGAAAACGTGCTGCAGGTCCCCATCCGCGCCGGCGAGATGGACCCCGGCGGCCACTGACCCCATTTCCGCGCGGCGGCCACTCGTTGAGCGCGAGCGACCGCGCCCAGCCGCGCGGACAGCGCGTCGCCCTTGGGAAGTGCGCGGTGCCGAGTGGGGCGGTCCCGGCCACCGCCGTCACGAACCCGTTCCCCCCGTGGCCTATCGGTCCCGGGGCGGGACGCAGTGCGTCATCCGGGCCGTGAAACTTGGCCGCCTCCGTTCCGTTAGGATCGGCGGATGGCCCTGCGCCGCACCTCCCACTCGACCCGCCGGTCGCGACCGAACTCGCGGCAGCGCACGACCTCCCGCGCCCGGCCGAAGCGTCGTTCCTCGGCGCATCCCCCGAAGGCCCGTGCCGCCTCGCCCGCCTGGTTTTCCGACCTCCTCCAGGTCGCACACCGCCGCGCCACCGCGCGCGTCGAGTCGCTTCGCTCCCGCTACCCCGGCGAGACGCGCCGCCAGCTGGGCGAGCGCCTCGTCCGGAGCAACGCGCTCCGCGCCGGCCTCCTCGGCGCCGCGACCGGGACGCTGGCGCTGATCGCGCTGCCCATCGGCCTTCCCGCCGGCATCGCCGTCACCCTGCTGCTCGAGGCCGAGCTCCTCTTCGCGCTTCTCGCCCTCTACGGCCTCTCCGTGCAGGGCGCCTCCGGCCAGCTTCGCCTGTACGCCCTGTGGGCCGGCGCCGGTTTCGCGGACGCGGCCAAAGGCACCGGTCTTCGCCTCGGCGCCGACGCCATCGGCCGCGCGCTCGCCGGATCGCTCCCGGCGCGCATCATCGCGCGGCTCAACCCCGTCCTGCTGCGCGCCATCTTGCGCCGGCTGGGCCTGGGATGGCTCCCGCGCGCACTCAAGATGTGGCCGCTGCTGGGCGCTCCGGTGGGCTTCGCGCTCGATCGCGCTGCTCTGCGCGCGCTCGGCTTGGCGGCCCTCGACGTCCTCGATTCACGGCAAGACTAGAACGCATCCCATGAACCGTCCGCGCTTCGAAATGCGTAGCGCCGTCCGCGCTTCGAAATGCGTAGCGCCGGCGCAGACCGCCGGCGACTGGCGTTGTCCCTCCGTTCACAGCGCGAAGAACACCGCCAGCCACTCCGGCAGCCGGGCGATGTCCGTCGCGCGGGTGTTCGCGCACAGCCAGTGCAGCGCGCCTTGGTGGAACCCGCCGCCGCCGTACACGATGACTCCTGGCAGCGGCAGCGTCTGCAAGTTGAGCACGGCGTACGGCAGCTTCTCGTCGGCGGTGCCCGCGACCCGCTGGTACTTCGCCTCGACCGCCACGCGATTGCCGTTGCGCGCGTCGCGAAAGAGGACGTCCACCTCGCGGTCCCGGCCGTACACCGTCTTGCCCACGATCAGCTTGCGCCGGTAGTCCAGCCCCAGCGCGAGCCCGATCAGCGCAATCAGCCGCTCGAACTCCGCCGCCGTCAGCTCGAACGCGTCGATCTCACCGGCCAGCGCCGCGCACTCGGCCGCGCTCAGGGGAGGCGACGACTCTCCCGCCAACACCCAGCGCCCGATGCCGCCTGGCTCCCACGCCCGCAGCCGCACCAGCAGCTCGGGCGGCTCGGGCAAGGGGCTCGCCACTCCCTCCAGGTAGAGCTGTGGTCTCAAGTCATCCTCCTCCCCGACAGCGCCCACGCGCGCCAGGCGCGCAAGAGCGGCGGCTCCTCCGGCCCCGGCGCGGAGCGCAGCCACCGGCGGACCGCCGCCTCGCGCTCGCGCGGGCGGATCTGCAGCAACTGCGAGAGCTCCGGCGTCTCCGCGTCGCCTTCCAGCCACCCGGCTGCCTCGGCCGCTTCGCGCACCTCGTCCGGCGCTCCGCCCAGGCCATCCAACTCGGGCGGCGCGATGGGCTCCACGTCCTCGACCGGTGCCCGCCGGATGCCTGCCGGAGCGACGTCGGCGAGCGATGCATCGAGGTACGCCAGATCGATGTCGCCGAGGAGGAACCCGCGCCCGCCGGCGCGCGCCTCGACGCCGACGACGCCGGTCCCGCAGAACGGGTCGACGACCAGCTCGCCCGGGGCGCTGCTCTGCAAGATCAGCGTCCGCACCACCGAGTTGGGCTTCACCGCCGGCCCGGGGACGGTGGACCGCGGCGCGAGCAGCACGTCGGGAACCGCGAGGTCGGCCAGCGGCCGCTTTCCCTTCTCGAAGAACAGGATCCGCTCGGAGGCGGCGCGGTAGTGGTACCCCGTCCCGGCCCGGATCCGCGCGCCGTCCAGGGTCGTCTTCGCCCAGATCAGCTCCTTCCAGTAGAAGAAGCCCGCCTCGCACCGCCGCGCCCCGTTGGTCAGCCGCTCGGCGCCGATTCCTTGCTGCTGCTTGATGACGTCCGCGGTCACCTCGTCGCAGAACAGGTAGAAGTGCCGGTCTCGCCGCAGCACCCGGTACACGGCCGCGAGCAGCTCCGGCAGGCGCGCGTTCGGCACCGTCGTGAACCAGTTCGTCGTCAGCCGCGTCGTCGTCCCGCGCGAGCGGTGGAGCTGGAGCGACTCGTAGGGCGGGTCGGTCAGCACCAGGTCGACCGACTCGTCGGGCAGCGTGGAGAGCAGGTCGAACGCGTCGGAGACGACGACGCGGTCGCGGGGAGGGCGAGGCTCGAGGCGCAGCTGGGCGTTCATGTCCACGCCCGCGACCCTAGCAAAGGGGTCCGACACCGCTTCAGCCGGGCACCCTGGATCGCAGGACCACCGCGAGCCCGACGGCGCAAAAAACGCCGCCAACCCCGCAGACTCCCAGCCATCCGAAGGCGGCATAGGCCAGCGTTCCCCCGTACGCGCCCAGCGCGCCGCCGGCGAAGTACGTCACCATGTAGACGGTGTTCAACCGGCTCCGGGCTTCCTCGCGAAGGGCGAAGATCCGGGTCTGATTCGAGATGTGATTCGCCTGCGCTCCGAAGTCGAGCAGTACCACCCCGACGGCGATCCCCAGCAGGTGCCCGCCGGCGATCGCCAGCTCGCCGAAGCCCGCCAGCATCGAGGCGATCGCGACCGCATTGATGCGCCGATCGCTGCGCGCGTCGGCGGCACGGCCCACCAGCGGCGCTCCCAGCGCACCGGCCACGCCGACGATTCCGTAGAGTCCCGCGGTGCGCGGTCCGTAGTGAGCGGGCAGGTCGCGCAAGAACAGCGCGAGCGTCGCCCAGAATGCCGTCAGCGCCCCGAAGGTCAGGGCGCCGAGGACCGAATGCAGCCGCAGCTCGGGCTCCTCCCGCACCAGCCGCCACAGCGATCGGAGCAGCGTCCGGTACGGCAGCGGCGCGGCGGGCTCGCTGCGCGGCAGCTCGAGGCGCAACACGATGCCGAGCAGCACCATGAGGCCGGCCGCGAACAGGTACATGGCGCGCCATCCCATCGCCTCGCCGATCAGCCCGGACAGCGTGCGCGAGAGCAGCACGCCGAAGAGCAGGCCGCTGGTGACGATCCCGATGGCGCGGCCGCGCTCCTCCGGAGGCGCCAGGGTGGCCGCGTAGGGCACCAGGATCTGCGGCACTCCGGTGCTCACCCCGATGGCGAAGCTCGCCGCCGCCAGGACCGGAAGCGACGGCGCCGCCGCGGCGAGGAGCAGCGCAGCAGTCACGGCGCCGGCGAGCATCAGCACCAGCCTGCGCCGCTCGTGGCTGTCCCCGAGCGGCACCACCAGCAGCATGCCGGCGCCGTACCCGACCTGCGTGAGCGTCGGGATGAGGCCGACCGCATGGTCCGAGACGCCGAAGGTCCGCGCGATGTCCGGGAGGAGCGGCTGGTTGTAGTACAGGTTCGCGACCGTCGCGCCGGAGGCGACCGCCATCCCCCACACCACCCGCCCGTGCGGGGGCTGCAGCGCCTCGGTTCGCCTCACCATCGGCGAAAGATGCCCCCCTTCGCGCCCACGCCTCTACGTATGCCGCAGGACCACGGCCTGGATGACGTTGGCGACGTCCTCGCAGCGGTCGACGGCGCTCTCCAGCTTCTCGTAGATCTCCTTCAACTTGATGACCTCGAGCACGTCGTTCTGCCGCTCGAACAGCCGCTTGAGCGCGAGGCGCAGGATGTCGTCGCTTTCGTTCTCCAGGCGGTTGATCTCGACGCTGGTGCGCGCGAGCTGCGCCGGATCCTTGAGGTTGCGCAGCCCGCCGACCGCCCTCTGCACCTCGATGCAGGTGCGCGTCAGCACTTCGGCGAGGAGCTTGGCCTCGTCGGTCGGCTTCTTCACCGCGTAGATGACCAGGCGGCTCGCCGTCGAGTCGATGTGGTCGACGATGTCGTCGAGCCTCGAGGCCAGCTCGTGGATGTCCTCGCGCTCGAGCGGCGTGATGAACGTCAGGTTCAGCTTGTCGAACGTGCGGTGCGTGATCGCGTCGCACTCGTGCTCGAGGTCCTTCAGCTGCCGCATGCGCCGGTCGAGGTTGTCCCACTTCTCGAGCATCTCCTGCAGGGCACGGGCGGCGTCGAGCACTTTGCCGGAGAGCTGGTCGAACAGGTCGAAAAAGCTCGTGTCCCTGGGCAGCAGCGTGAAGGCCATGGTCGTGCAGGCTACTTGAAAACGAGGTGGGCCACCTGGGTTTCGACGTCCCAGTAGATGAGGGCGACCGCCGCGACGTCGAAGGCGGCGTGCGCGACGATCGGGAACCAGAGGCGGCGGGTCACCGCGAAGATGCTGCCGAAGACGAGCCCGGTGACCGCCGCCTGCTCCGTGCCGGCGATGCCCTGGTCGGCATAGTGGCCCGCAGCGAACAGGGCCGAGGTCACGAGCACCATCGCAATCGTCGCCGCCTTGCCGGTCCCGAGCACCTTGCGCCAGCGCTCGAAGAGGTATCCGCGGAAGAACGTCTCCTCCGCGAACCCGCCGCCGACCACGACGGCGAAGAGGATGCCGGGCAACGCCGCGCGGTTTCCCGCCAGGTAGTGGTACGCGCGGTTGATGGGATCGGCGCCGAGGAGCGGCATCACGATCGCCTTCATCAGCAGCTTGAACGCGGCGCCGAACACCACGCCGGATACCAGGGTCCACGCCCAGCTGCGCGGCCGCGAAAACCCGAGCTCCGACCAGGGCGTGCGCGAGAGCCCAGCCCAGACCAGCACCAGGGCCGCGCTGACGATCGAGCCCAGGAAGACGCCGGCGCCGACGATGACGAGGATCGCGAGGATCCCGACGGGGCCGAACCCCCGCAGGCGAGCGGCGAGGTCGGCAGGAACACCGGTCACAAAGCGCGGATGAGCTTGTAGACGAGCGCCGCGATACCGGCCGCCATCGGCAGGGTCAGCACCCAGGCGACGAGGATGTTCAAGGTGACGCCCCACTTCACGGCCGAGAGGCGCTTGGTCGCGCCGACTCCCATGATCGAGCTGGTGATGACGTGGGTGGTGGAAATGGGGAACCCGAGGTGGGCCGTGCCGAGCAGCACCGCCGAGGCGGCGGTCTCGGCGGCGAATCCGTCGATGGGCTGCAGCTTGACGAGCTTCATCCCCAGGGTGCGGATGATGCGCTTCCCGCCCGAGAACGTCCCCAGGCCGATGGTGATCGCGGAGGCGAGCTTCACCCAGAGCGGCACGTAGAAGTGGTCGATGCGCCCCGCGGCGAGCAGCGCCAGCGCGATCACGCCCATGGTCTTCTGCGCGTCGTTCGAGCCGTGGCTGAACGCCATCAGGGCGGCCGAGATCGTCTGCGCGTGGCGGAAGCCGCTGCTCGCGGTGGCAGGCCGCAGATTGCGGAACCCCCAGTAGAGCGCCGTGGCAAGCGCGGCGCCCCCCACCATTCCGATGAGCGGCGAGGTGACCGTCGGGATCACCACCTTGTCGAGGATGCCATGCCACTTCACGTCCTGGGACGTGGCCGCCGACAGCACGCCGCCGACGAGGCCGCCGATGAGCGCGTGCGAGGAGCTGGACGGGATCCCGTAGTACCAGGTGACGAAGTTCCAGATCACCGCGCCGATCAACGCCGCGAGGACGACCAGCTGGGTGACCGCTGCCGGCTCGACGATGCCCTTGCCTAGCGTGGCGGCGACTTCGGTCGAAATGAGCGCGCCGAGGACGTTCGCCACCGCCGCCATGCCCAGCGCGACTGCCGGACGCAGCGCGCGCGTGGAGATGGAGGTCGCGATCGCGTTGGCGGAGTCGTGGAAGCCGTTGGTGAAGTCGAAGAGGAGCGCGGTGCCGACGACGACGACGAGGAGGCTTCCGGTCAAGCATCTCTCCGGGGCGAAGGCGGGCGGAAGATGTCACAAAGCCGTGACTTCCGCGACGCCTCACCGCTCCCGGAGGGGCCGGGCTCAGATGAGGGCGGCGACTGCGGTGCCGGCGAACGCGAGCAGCGCGCCCGCGCACACCAGCGTGATGGTCTTGAACACGCTCATGCCCATATGACGTGCAACGGGTGCGCCATGGTTCAAAAAAAATTGGGGCTACGTGATTTCGCGCGGTTGGGCGGCGCTGCGGCGCCGCGCTGGGGAAAATTGTCCGGGCGGGCGTCGGATAGCAGTCGGGAGATCTGACAGCCGTGTCAGGATTCCGCCGCTCTGTTCAGCCCTTCACGCAGAGCACCTGGCGCAGCTCGGCCACGATCTCGACCAAATCGCGCTGCTGCTCCATGACCTCAGCGATGTCCTTGTAGGCAGCGGGGATCTCGTCCAGGACGCCGCCGTCCTTGCGGCATTCGACCCCGCGCGTCTGCTCGCGCAGGTCCTGCACGCTGAAGCGCCGCTTGGCCTCGCCGCGGCTCATCCGCCGGCCGGCGCCGTGGGAGGCGCTCTCGAAGCTGTCGCGATTCCCGAGGCCGCGCACGATGAACGACCGCGTTCCCATCGAGCCCGGGATGATGCCCAGCTCGCCCTTGCCGGCGCGGATCGCGCCTTTCCGGGTGACGAGCACCTCTTCGCCGAAGTGGACCTCCTCGGCGACGTAGTTGTGGTGGCAGTGCACGGCGTCGGCGAACCGGACGTCGGGCCGGAAGCGGCGGAGCACGTCTTGATAGAGGTCCAGCATCGCCTCGCGGTTGGCCCGAGCGTAGCGCTGCGCCCAGAACAGGTCGCGCCGGTACTCCTGCATCTCGCGCGTCCCGGCGAGGAACACGGCCAGGTCGCGGTCGGGAAGTCCCTGGTTGTGCGCCAGCTTCTTCGCCCGCCCGATGTGGATCTCCGCGAGCGTCTTGCCGATGTTGCGCGACCCCGAGTGGAGCATCAGCCAGACCCGCTCCTCGGTGTCCAGGCACAGCTCCAGGAAGTGGTTCCCTCCGCCCAGCGTCCCCAGCTGGTGCCGCGCCTTCGACTCCAGGTCGCGCACCGCCGGCGTCAATCCCTGGAAGTCCCGCCACAGCTCCGGGTCGCTCTGCACCGGCCGCCGGTGCTGCTCGAATCCGACCGGGATGGCGCGCTCGATCTCGGAGCGGAGGCCACCCAGCGAGTCAGGAAGGTCGCTCGCGGCCAGGCTCGTGCGCACCGCGGCCATTCCGCAACCGATGTCGACGCCTACGGCCGCAGGAGAGACGGCTCCCTTCATCGCGATCACCGACCCGACGGTGGCGCCCTTGCCGAAATGCACGTCCGGCATCGCGGCAACGTGGTGGAACACCCACGGCAGCTTCGCGATGTTGCGTAGCTGATCCAGCGCGACCGACTCGATCTGCGCCGGTTCCGCCCAGGCGAGCACGTCCACCTTGTCCCCACGGATGCGCTGCACGATCCTTAGATGACGCTTCGGCGCCCGCGCCGCAATCCGCGTCAGCGCAGGGCGTCGCGAATCCGGCCCGCGTACTCCTCGCGCTCCGCATCCGACTCGTACTTGGTCCGCGGCCAGAAGAACCCGCGCAGCCCGTCCCCCTTCTTGCGCGGCACGACGTGGAAGTGCAGATGCGGCACGCTTTGCGAGATCTTGGTGTTCACCGCGACGAAGCTGCCGTCGCCCCCGAGCCCGGTCTCCATCGCGCGCGCGACGCGCTGCACGTCCGCCAGCAGCGGCTCCATCAGATTGCGCGGCAGCGCGAGCAGATCGTCGACGTGCTCGCGCGGCACGACCAGCACGTGCCCCTTGAACACCGGCCGCGTATCGAGGAACGCGCAGACCTTCTCGTCACGCAGCACCACCGACGCCGCGAGCTCCCCGCGCGCGATCGCACAGAACGGGCAGTCCATGCCGCGGACACAAAGCACGCCCGCAGCGCAGCCTCAACTCGTGCCAGCACGAGTTGGTGACGAGCCCCGCGCTGTGCTGCGAGGTGCGCACGGGTGCGTGCTGTAACCCCGCGGAATCACGGGGCGAACGTGCGGGGTTTCCATTCTCGGGCGGGCGCTGTGTCGGTTGGCGTAGAAGCGGGCAGACCGCCCGCGCGAACAAGGAGCTCTCCCGTATGCGCAAGCTACTCGCTGTTTCGTGTGCCCTCGCCGCGGCGTGCGGTGGAAGCGCGGCGTTCAAGGACCAGGCCCGCGACGCGATGCCGGACAGCTCGGGCGTCGCGATGGGCCCGCAGCAGGCGCAGGGGTCGCAGTCGAACGCGCTGATGACGGAAGGATCGTCGTCCGAAGTGGTCGGCGCGGACGCCTGGTACAACGCGACCGTCGCGTTCGCCTTCTCCATCAATGCGGCCACCGCGTGGACGCTGGGCGTCATCTCGGCCGTCACCGCGACCGAGCCGACGAGCTGCACCGCCAATAGCTGCACGTGGGGCCCGGGCTCGGGCGCGCTCGACCCGAACGAGTACCAGCTCGTCGTCACCCAGGCCGCGAACGCGTCGTTCGACTGGGCCCTCTCCGGCCGCTCGAAGGCGAACGCCGCCGCGCAGTTCGTGACGCTCCTCTCCGGCAACGCCGTCCCGAGCGGGCAGCGTCACCGCGGCAACGGCACGTTCACCATCAACCTGGACAACGCGCGCCAGCTGTCCGGGCACCTCACCGATCAGGGCACGATCGACATCACCTACAGCAACCTGGGCCCGGCGCACGTGCAGGCGAGCTTCCACAACCTGATCAGCCAGGACGCGCAGCACCTGGGCGACCTCGGCAATGCCTACTACAACTTCCAGCAGGACATCTCGGGCGGCGGCGACATGGAGGTCGCCTTCCACGACGTCACGAACGAAGAGCGCGACGACATCCACTCGCGCTGGAAGGCGGACGGGTCGGGCCGCGCCGACGTGACGGTGGTGAAGCCGGGCGTCAACGCGCAGCTCTCCAACTGCTGGAGCGCGGCGGCGAGCGGATTCGTGACGGTGTTCTCGCCGACGACCGGCTCGGTCAGCGCGTGCAGCTACGCCGACGCCTCCTTCGGCACCAACATCAACACGCCGCAGTAGGGCGAGGGCGACGGTGAGCGCGCTGCGCGTCATCGTGGGCGGGCGGGCCGGGGACGAGAGCCCCGGCCCGCTTCGCGTCAAGGCCGACGCGGGGCTCTTGGCGGAGCTCTACGAGAAGCACGCGGCGGCGGTGTACGGGCGCTGCCGGTACCTGCTGCGCGACCCGGAGGCAGCGAAGGACGCGCTGCAGGAAGTGTTCGCCAAGGCGCTGCGTTCGCTGCCGGAGTTCCGCGCCGCTGCTTCGCCCCTGACCTGGATCCTCCGCATCGCCACGCACCACTGCTTGAACGAGCTGCGCGCGCGGAGAGCCGCCTGGCGCGAGCAGCTCGCGCAGATCGCCAAGGACCGCCGCGACGAGGTGGAACCGCCCGAACGTCGCGCGCTGGTGCGGGCCCTGCTCTCGGCGGCGCCGGCGGAATCGCAGGAGGTCGCGGTGCTCTACTTCGTGGACGAGCTGACCCAGGCGGAGATCGCCGAGCTGACCGGGCGCAGCCTGCCCACGGTGCGCAAGCGGCTGCGTGAGTTCCTCGCCGCCGCGCGCGGCGCGCTGGCGGAGGCGCTGCCCGGCATCGCGCTGCCGGAAGGAGACGAGCCATGATGGTCGATCTGGGAGGCCCCGGGACCCCGTGCTCGGCCACGCGCGTCCGGCGGCTGGTCGCCGGTGAGCTGCAAGGCGCCGAGCGTGACCGGACCCAGCAGCACGTGGACGGGTGCGCCCGCTGCCAGGCAGTCCTGCGCGAGATCGCCGAGGAGCGTGCCAACCTCGTGCGCGAAGTGCCGTTCGAGTCGTTTGCCGCCGGCGTCGCGGAGAAGCTGGCGCGCGCGCCGCAGGCGCCACGGTTCACGCGGTGGGTGCCGCTCGCCGCGGCGGCCGCGTTGCTGCTCGTCGTCTCCGTCAGCCTCGGCCTGCGCCGGCCGCGCGAGGAGTGGAACGGAATCAAGGGCGGCGTGGCGGTCGCGCTGTTCCAGCGGGACGGAGCGCAGGTGCGCGCGGTGTCTCGCGGCGTCGGAAGCGGACCGATCATGGTGCGGCTCGACCCGTCCGGCCACGCGCATGCGGCGGTGGTGCTGGTCGAGCCGCAGGAATCGTCGCTCCTCTACGCAGGTCCGGCCCGGTCCGAGCTGCCGCAAGCGTTCGAATGGACGGGCACGGCCCGCCGGGCGACGCTCGTCGCCGTGTTCGCCGACGAGCCCATCGACGGCGAGGCCGTCCGCCGCGAGGGCGCGAAGGCCGCTCCGAAGGGAGCCGAAGTCGTCCAGGTCCCGCTGGAGCGCGCGCCGTGAACCGGTCCTGGCCGCTCGCGCTGATGGTCGCGGCGGCTGCCGGCGCTGCGCGCGCCGACGTGCACCGGTTCGCGCTGGTGGTGGGCGATTCCCAGGGCGGCGCCGGTACGCGCCCGCTGCGATACGCGGAGCGCGACGCGCGCCGCATCCACGCGATCCTCACCCGCCTGGGAGGCGTGCGCGAGGAGGACGCGCGCCTGCTGACCGGCGTCGACGCCGAGGACGTCCGCCGCGCGCTGCGCGACATCGAAGGACGCGCAAAGGCCGCCCGCGAGCGCGGCGAGGAGACGCTGCTCCTCGTCTACTACTCGGGCCACGCGAAGGACGGCGATCTGCGCCTGCGCGACAGCCGCATGCCTCTCGCGGAGCTGCGCCAGCACCTGCAGGAAGCTCCCGCCGACGTCCGCATCGGTCTGCTCGACTCGTGCCAGTCCGGCGCCATCACGCGCATGAAGGGCGTGCGCCCCGCGCCTGCCTTCGACGTGCAGCGCGCCCGCGAGGCGGGACCGAAGGGGCTGGTGCTGATCGCCTCTTCCGCCGGAGACGAGGAGTCGCAGGAGTCCGACGAGATCGCCGGCAGCTTCTTCACGCACTACCTGGCCTCGGGCCTGCTCGGCGACGCGGACGCGAGCGGCGACGGCAAGGTGACGCTCGCCGAGGCGTACGCGTACGCCTACGGCCGCACCGTCGGCTCGACGGCGGAGACGCGCGCCGGCGCGCAGCACCCCGTCTACCTCTACGATCTGGGGGGCGCAGGTGACGTCGTGCTCACCGAGCTGGCCCCGTCGCGCGGCGGCCTCCTCTTCGGCGCGGCCGACGAGGGCTTGTACGTCGTCCTCGACGGGCAGCGACGCGCGGTGGCGGAGGTGGCCAAGGCCGTCGGATCGTCGCGGCGCCTGGCGCTCGCGCCCGGGAACTACATCGTCAAGAAGCGGCTCGAAGACGCGGTGCTGGTCGGCGACGTGAGCGTGGGCGACGGCTTCTTCGAGGTGGCCGATGCGCAGCTCTCGCGCCGCAAGCTGGAGGACGATCCACAGAAAGGCGCTTCCGGCCCGCGCTGGACCGTGCTGGGCACCGGCGGCTACCAGTTCTTCTTCGACTCCGCCGCACGCAACGGCCTGTTTCCCCCGGCCGTGCTCGCCGGCGCGGAGCTGTCGGCGCGCGACTACCTGGGCCACCAGCTCGCCTGGGGCGTCGACGTGGCGGTCGGCGGCGGCACCTCGACGCTGCGGCTGTCGGGAGTGCCGGACATCCCCGTCAGGTTCGGCGAGCTCTCCGGCGGCGTCTCGCTGTGGCGCGACTTCGATTTGACCGAGAGCCTCACCGCGTCGGCGGGCGCCCGGCTCGCCTTCCTCTACCTGTTCCGCAGCTTCACCGGGCGCAACGATCTACCGTCGCAGAGCTTCTTCACCCTGACGCCCGGCGCCGAGCTCATGTTCGGATGGCGCTTCACTCCGCGTTGGAACGCCGTCGCCCGCGTGCGCGCCAACTACCTCTTCTACAACGTCGACAAGGATCAATCCCTCGGCTACGCCGAGATCGCCCTGGGGGTCGAATATGCGCTCGGGTGGTAAGGCGCTCGCGGCGCTCCTGCTCCTCACCGCCTGCGGCAACCTCTCCAACGAGGACGTCGCCTTCGCCGAGGCGCTGCCGCACCGGACCGACCTGCACGTGCAGGTGCCCGCACAGTCGGCCCAGCCCGCCTGCTCGCTGGGTGAAGCGACGCAATGGGCAGTCGGCGCGCGCGACACGGGCGACAAGCTCAACGCGGCGGTCGACGCCGTCCTCGGCATCGTCGACGCGATCCGCGGCGCGACCCCCACGACGCGCAAGCCCGACCTGCGCGTCTGGAGCTTCCCCGATCGGAACCACCCGGGCGTGCAGATCGAGGCGAGCCTTTTGCGCGTGGCCGCGCCGGCCGGTACCGCTCCCGCCGCGCAGCCGTGGTCGTTCGCAATCGACGCGCGGCGCGCCGACACCGGCTTCCTCGAGATCCTCTACGCGTATTTCGTCGGGGCCGACGCGCGCAGCGGGCAGGGCGTCATCGCCATCAACTTCGACAATTCGCGCGCGCTGCGGACGAACGGGCCGAGCGATCCGACGGGCATCATGATGATCCACTACGACCTGACCGGCCCCGCGCGCACCATCCGCATCGAGCTCGGCGCCACCGGTCTGGGTCTCTCGCAGTTCAGCTACTTCTTCTCCGGCAATCCGGACGGCAGCGGTCACTTCGATTATCTCTTCCCCGACGCGCAAGGGAACCGCTTCTCGCTGCAGACGGCGTTCACTGCGGGTGGGGCGGGCAGGGCGCACATGCAGGTGACCACCTCGGGCGGCCTGAGCGGGACGCTCGACGAATGCTGGGACGCGCCGGCCTGCCTGACCTACCTGCTCGATCCTCTCAGCATCACGCCCGTCTGCAGCGCGATCCCCGCAGGCTTCTGCCCCGTGCAAGGCAACATTGCCACGTGCCCGAACGTGCCGTAGGGGGCGGAGCCTTCGATTGCGCGTCTCCGGCGTGGAGCTACGCGGTAGCGTGGTGCTCGTCCGGGGCGGGTCCTTGCGGCTCGCCGAGCAACGAGCGCAGCTCCTCCAGGTCGAGCGGCTTCCCCAGCACTCCCTGCACGTCCGCGAGGCGGGGGTCGTGCTCGGAGATCTCGTTCGCCCACCCCGTGATGAGCCAGATGCGCGTCGCGGGAGCGATGCGGCGGATCTCGCGCACCACCTGCCATCCGCTCATCTGCGGCATGCCGACGTCGCAGAGCACGAGATCGTAGCGTTCGCCGCGCTGGAACCGCTCCACCGCCGCCTTGCCGGAAGGAGCCGTCTCGACGCGGTGCCCTTCCAGCTCGAGCACTTCCTCGAGCACCTCCAGGTTGTCCACCTCGTCGTCGACGACCAGCACGCTCGCCTTGCACGGCTGGCGCCTGGGGCGCTGCGGCCGCCGCTGCAGGCTCGAGGCAAGCGGAAACGTGAGGGTGAAGATCGATCCGCCGCCCGGGCGGTTCGCGGCCGAGATGGTGCCGCCGAGCCGCTGCATGAGGCCGTACGCGATGGACAACATCAGGCCGGTGTCGCGCGTCTCGCTGGTGGAGAAGAAAGGATCGAACACGCGCGAGAGATGCTCCTCCGCGATGCCGGGGCCCTGGTCGGCGATGGTGACGACGATCCCGTCGCGCCCTTCTCGCGCTCGCACGTCGATCACACCTCGCTGCGGCGTCGCCTCGCGCGCGTTCGCGAGCAGGTCGGCGAACAGGTGAGACAGCTCCGCCGCCGTGCCGCGCACCAACGGAAGATGCGGGACGTCGTCCTCGATGCGTACCGCGCCGGCGGCGCCGTCGATCTCGGCGCGGGCCATCTCGATGGCGCCGAGCAGCACCGCGGTGAGGTCGACGGCCTCCGCGGGGCGGTCCCGGCGGCGGCGCGCCAGGTCCTGCAGGCGCGCCACGGTGGCGGCGGCGTCGTCCACGACGCGGGCGACTCCGTCGAGCGTCCGGCGCGCGGCGTCGAAGCGGGGATCGGCGCGGAGCGTGGCGATGCGCAGCGCGATGACGTTGAGCGAGTGGTTGAGATCGTGCGCGAGGCCCGAGGCGACCACGCCCATGGCGTGCATGCGCTCCTCGTGCAGCCGAGCCTCGCGGTCGCGGAACCGGTCGGCGTCGCCGCGCACTTGCGCCGACACGTCGTGCCCGAGGACGACGACCGCGGGACCGCTCGCCGTCGGAAGCCGCTCCAGCCGCAGCTCGACGGTGCGCCCGCCGCCTTCGAACCGGCTGCTCCGCACGCGCTCGCCGCTCTCCATCAGGGCGCGCGCCTCGGCCGCGGCGACATGCCGGAGCGATGCATGGCGCCGTGCCGCATGCGGGCCGAAGCTCCAGCGCCACTCCTCGCCGTGGCCGTCCAGCTCGCGGAAGAGTGCGTTCGTCAGGACGACGCGCCCGCGGCGGACCAGGGCGGCGGCGCTGTCGCCGCTGCGTCCCAGCCAGCGCAGGAGGGCGATTTCGTCCCTCCCCGCACGCTTTCGACGACGATGCACCGATGGCCTCCGGGCGGGCTCGCCCTACTCGGTGCGTAATGTTGCGCACGCGAGGGGGAAGGGAGAACCCAGAGGGTGTCGGTTTTTTAGAGGGCACGAGCCGCGCCCAGGTCGCGCACCACGCGGGCCGCCGCATTGTGGCCCGCCGCGCCGATGACCGAGCCGGCGGGGTGGCACCCAGCGCTTGCCGAGTAGAGGCCCTCCACCGGGGTCGCGTAGGGGAGCCGGTCGGCGAACCCGAACGAGTTGTCGACGTGGTGGATGTGCCCTCGCGAGATGCCGAAGTGCCGCTCGATCTTCGGCGGAGTGAGCGTGAAGGTGTCGACGACCAGGTCGCTGGTGCCGGGCGCGAACCGGTCGCAGACCGAGAGGAGGTGACGGACGTAGCGCTCCTCCTCGGCTTCCCAGGTGGTCCCTCGCAAGGAGTACGGCACCCACTGCACGAAGAGCGCCGAGTTGTGCCGCCCCTCGGCGTCGCGGAGCGAGGGATCGACCGTCGTGTGCACGTACCACTCGATGGTGGGGAATTCGGGGAGGCGGCCGGCGCGCACGTCGGCGAAGGCGGCGCGCATCGCCGACATCACCTGCGGCTCGTCGGGAAGCAGGTGCATGGTCGAGCCGAACTGTCCGCGATCGGCGGGAAGGCAGCTGAACCGCGGCAAGTCGCGGAGCGCGAGGTTCACCTTGAGCGTGGTGCCGTCGCGCAAATAGCGGTCGATCCGCGCGTTGTACGCGTCGGGAAAGCGCTCCCGTCCGACCAGCTCGCGCATGGCGAACGGGTCGGCGTTCACGACCACCGCGCGAGCGCGGATCTCCGCGCCGTCGTCGAGCTGAACGCCCGTCGCCGCGCCGCGCTCGACGGCGATCCGCCGCACGGGGCGAGCGGTCTCGATGCGCGCTCCGGCGGCGCGCGCGGCGTCCGCCAGCGTACGTGTGACCGTCCCCATCCCGCCCTCGACGATCATCCACGTCCCGTCCGCGCCGGGCAGGCGACACATGTTGTGGACGAGGAAGTTCATCCCCGTCCCGGGAGTGTCCCAGTCGCCGTTCAGCCCCGAGAAGCCGTCCGTGACGGCGTACATCGCCTTGAGGAGGTCGCTCCTGAACCCGAACCGATCGAGGTAGTGCCCGACGGGCTTGCGGCAGAGATCGACGAACACGTCCCGCAACGCCGGGCGCACGAATCGCTGCGCGGTCTCCTCGATCGTGAGCGGCTCCTGGAGCCACGTCGGCGCGACGTCGTCGCGGAGCTTTCCGATCTCGGCCTGCAGCGCCTCGTGCGCGCGCAGGTCCTGCTCCGAGAAGAACGCGAGCATCTGCTCGCGCACGGAGCGCGCATCCGATCCGAGGAGCAGGTATCGGCGATCGGTCGTCGGCAGGAAGTAGTGCGGGTCGCGGCGCAGCAGCGGAAGCTCGATGCCGAGCTTCCGCACCAGCTCGGGTGGCATGAGGCCGAGCAGATACGCGCCCGTCGACGTCCCGAGCTGCGGCGCCTTCGCGAAGGGCTTCTCCGTGCGCGCCGCGCCGCCGACGGCGGCGAACTGCTCGAGAACCCGGACCGACAAGCCTGCCCGTGCGAGGAGCAGCGCAGCGACCAGTCCGTTGTGCCCCGCACCGACGACTACGACGTCCGCGCGCTCGCCCGGCATGGCCGGCACCATACCGCGGCCGCCCGGCGGCGAGTGCGTAGATTGGCGGCGGAGGTGGCGCATGGCCGACAAGCCGCAGGACTTGAAGCCCGCGACGGAGCACGGCGAGGTGAAGGTGATCAAGAACGCGCCGGTCAAGAACGTCGACCCGGGCAAGACGCCGGGAGCGGCCGAAGCGGGGCGGCCGAACGACGAGCCCATCCGCGACCGCGCGGGAAAGACGCCCGGCAGCGCCGAGGGCTAGCGCCGCGCCGAAAGGCGCGGAACCCCGATTCGGAGCGGCGCTGCGCGCAGGGTTTCTTTAGGCTCCGGCGCACAACGTCCGCCGCCGATGTGTTTGACATCGGGACGGCGCCGTGGTTTCCCCGCCGGCCCGAGGAGAACGTGGGCGAGTCCGCCGTACCGAGTCCGAGCAAGCCAGGCCATCTGCGGCTCTCGCCCGCGTGGCTGCTGTTCGCCGCGCTTGCGCTGGCGATTCCGGTCGCTCCGCTCCTCTTGAAGCCGCGCCCGCCGGCGCTGCCCGACCTGGGCGAGCTGCCTGCGTTCTCGCTGACCGACCAGCACGGCCGTCCTTTCGGTCGCGACGATCTGCGCGGCAAGGTCTGGGTCGCCGACTTCGTCTTCACCAGCTGTTCCGACGCCTGCCCGCGGCTCACGCAGCGCATGCGCTCCCTGCAGGATCGGCTCGATCCGAACGAGCGCGTCGGCCTGCTTTCGATCACCGTCGATCCCGAACGCGATACGCCGGAGAAGCTGCGGCAATACGGGCAGACCTACGGTGCGCGCGACGGCCAATGGCGCTTCCTGACCGGCTCGCCGACCGAAGTGCAGCGGACCGTGGTGAAAGGCTTCAAGACGGCGATGGCCAAGGTGCCGCTCGATTCCGACCGTCCCGAGACTGACGACGAGCTGAGGGCGCAGACCTTCGACATCATGCACGGCGACCGACTGGTGCTCGTCGACGCTCAATCCCGCATCCGCGGGTTCTACGTCGCGGACGACGCCGGCATCGTCGCCGTGCTCCGCGCCGCGCGTGCGCTGGCCGCCCGATGACGCTCGCGGAAGCACTGCCGTCGTGGAACGCGGCGATGAATGCCGTCTCCGCCTCCGCGCTCTTCGCGGGATGGGCCGCCATCCGCCGCGGCAACCGCGACCTGCACTGGAAGCTGATGGCGGCCGCCTTCGGCGCCTCGGTCCTCTTCCTCGCCGGGTATCTCACCCGATTCGCGCTCACCGGGGTGCACCGCTTCCCGCTCGGCGGGTCGGTCCGGACGGCGTACTACGTGCTGCTCGGCACGCACACCGTGCTCGCGGTAGTCGCGCTTCCGCTGGTGCTCCGCACGATCTGGCTGTCGGCGGTCAAGCGATCGTTCGATCGCCACCGACGCATCGCGGTCTGGACCTTTCCCGTCTGGGCCTACGTCTCGGTGACGGGCGTGCTCGTCTACCTCATGCTGTACCACCTGCCCCGCTGGGTGGCCTGAGTGCGACCGATCGCCGCAGATCTCCTGCCGTGGGCTGCGGCGGCGTGCTAAACATGCGCCGATGGCGTACCGGATCATCGAGACGTGCATCGGCTGTACCGCCTGCGTGAAGCGCTGCCCGACCGACGCGATCAGCGGCGAGCGCAAAGCGCTGCACCTGATCTCGCCGGACCTGTGCATCGACTGCGGCGCCTGCGGCCCCGTCTGCCCGGTCGACGCGATCCTCGACCAGTACGGCAACGTGCAGCGCCTGTTGAAGAAGAACGAGCGTCCCATCGCCTTCGTCTACGAGCAGAGCTGCACCGGCTGCGAGAAGTGCGTCGAGCGCTGCCCGTTCGAGGCGCTGGAGATGGTCCCGGTGAAGGACCCTTCGAGCTTCCTGGGGATAGTCTCGGTGATCGAGAAGAACTGCACCGGCTGCCGCGAGTGCGAGAAGGCGTGCCCGTACGACGCCATCTTCATCTACCGCAAGGACCAGGTGCCGGACTGGTTGAAGAGCTCGCGCGTCGAACGCGCCGCTTGACCCAAGTGTCCGCTCGGGGCCTTCGACGGTCCCGTTTTCGTGGACAGCCTGTTTTCAGCACGTTGCACGACGAACGGTTGCGCACGGTCGCCCGCTAGCCGGGTAGGTCCGTGCGCCCGGACAACGGGCGGGGAAACCCCTTTCCCGTTGTCAAGCGATCGACAGAGCCCAAAGTTGAATGGCGTCGGCGGAGGAACCCGTGCGCGTAGTCATCCTCGCTTCGATCATCGTGTTCAGCGCCTGCGGCAGCAGCCCCCCGCCCGTGGGAAAGGTCGGCCCCAGCCAGGCTACCCTGCACATCGTCGCCTCTGGCGACGGAATGGTGCGCGGCGCCGGCGCGGATTGTCGGGGTAGCTGCACGGCGACGCCCGCCGCGGGTGCCTCGGTGCACCTCGAGGCGGTGCCCGACTCAGGCGCGACGTTCGCGGGCTGGTCCGGTGCCTGCAGCGGCGCCGCCCCGTGCGACGTGACGGTCCAGGGCGAGATGTCCGTCACCGCGACGTTCTCGCGGCCGGTGATGCGCAAGCTGACCGTCGCGGTCCAGGGCGAGGGGCGCGTCGTCTCCACTCCGGCGGGAATCGATTGCGCCGCGGGCGCGTGCAGCGCCACCTTCACCGACGGCGCGAGCGTCGCGCTGGTCGCGACCAGCGCGACCGGGTCCGCATTTGGCGGATGGAGCGGCGCCTGCAGCGGAACGGCCCCCTGCAACGTCACGCTGCAGAACGACATGCAGATCTCGGCCAAGTTCGACCTCCTGCCCGTCCGGCTGACGGCGACGGTGACCGGGCCGGGTCAGGTGACCGGCGCCGGGCTCACCTGTGGAAACGGCGCGTCGACCTGCGGCGGAACGATCATGCCGGGCACCGCCGTCACGTTCACCGCCGCGGCGGCCCCGCAGGCGCGGTTCATGGGATGGACCGGCGCGTGCACCGGGAACGCGGCCACTTGCAAGGTGACCGTTCGCGCCGACACCGCCGTCGCCGCGTCGTTCGAATTCGAGCTGCAGACGCTGGTCCCGAACGACGGCAGGACGTTCCCCTCGTTCGCGCTCAACTCGACGAGCGTCTTCTTCGGCCGGTACGGCGCGGACGGCGTCGGGGTCTGGGCGATCCCGAAGAAGGGTGGCACGCCGTCCCTCGTCTCGCCCGGGATCCCGTATCAGATCGTCGCGGACGACGCGTTCGTCTACTGGAGCGACGGTTCCGGCATCTACTCCGCCCCGGTCGGCGGCGGTTCGGCCTCCCTGATCGCGAGCGGCGCGTCCATCGGGCGGCTGGTGCTCGACGACGACGGCGCGCTCTACTGGGTCGCCGTCCGCGACTGGTTCCAGGGCGGTCGGAAGGGGGCCGTGCACCGCATCGAGAACCGCGTCGATTCAGTCATCGCGGTGGGGCAGAACCAGAACTTCGGGCTCGCCGTCGACGCGACCCACGCGTACTTCACCTGCTCCGCGCCGGACGGCACGGACCGCTCCATCCGCCGCGTTCCCAAGAAGGGTGGATCCGTCGAGCTGGTGGTCACGACCACCAACGATCCCTTGGCGCTCCGCCTCGACGCGCAGAACGTCTACTACCGCGACTCCACGGGCACGGTGGCCGCCTTGCGCAAGTCGGGTGGCTCGCCGCGCGTGCTCTCCGCCGCGAACGGTACCTTCAGCAGCGTCGGCTCCGCCGACGTGGACGTCAACGCCTCCGTCGTGTGGTGGGTGTGGGCCGACTGGCAACCGAGCTCGATGAAGGGCCTCTTCCGCGCCAACGCCGATGGCACGGCCTGGACCGCCGTCGATACCAGCACCGACTCCAACTGGATCGGGCCGCGCGTCGACGACACCGCCGTCTACTACATCCACGCCGGCGCACTGGTGAAGCACCTGAAGTAGACCTGCCCGGTCGGCGGCAACCGATCATGCGCCGGAGTGTCGCGTTATCTGCGAAGCAGGTCAGGTGGCGCGCGCCAGACGGTGCAACACGAAAAGACTTGCGCATGCTGCTCCTCCTACCCGGTTAGGCGGAGGAGTCACGTTTTTGCTGGACCAAGATTCGGGGAGCAGGTCACGCCGAGTCGTCGCTGAGCTCGCACAGCACCGCGTCGACGAGGCGCACGATGCTGTCCCGGTTCGGGAAGATCCCGACGACGTCGGAAAGAACCGGCGCACAGCCTCCCGCTGTTCGTCAGCGACGTCCATCCCCACGGTCGATCACAAACGCGATCCGCCCGATCCCGCGGCTCCGGGTTATGAGATGCGCTCTAGTCTCCAGAAAACTTTACGTACGTATGTACTCTTGAGGAGCATCGCTCCAACATGTCATCGATGCGTTCCAGCAATTCCCGCGTGTCCGAGTCGTGAGATGCCTGCATTAGGCGCTGCCACTCGGTCCGCAGCTTGGCAGCCTGAAGATAATTAAACGTCGTATCGCCGTACAGATCGATAGTGCTTGCCCACTGGTTTTGGGCGTCACCCGCGTCAGGAAGCGCGCGAGAGAGTAGGTCGCGTCTATCTTCAACCCTCTCGAGGACATTGCCGTGTTCCGTCTGTAGCGTAACGATCAGCCCCATGGGAGCGACCTCACTTGAACCGGGACTGACCCGGAAATGCTGTGACGAGATCCCCGGAGGGTCTCGTGATCACCGTATATACAGAAGTGGCGCTGCCTGTCACGATGTCCGTCCCGATGACTCTGCCCGCATCGACTACTCGCATGTAGTTACCACCTCGTTGCAGAACTGGCTCGATTCGTTCGGCAGCACGTATCAAGGCTCGAATATCCTCCCCTTTGTTGAAGATGCTCCTTCCCTCAGTCTCGGAACCACCCACAGTGTGCCGCGACGTAACGTGTGCGAGCCCCTCGCTCGTCATAAGAATGGGACTTTGCGTTGCTGAAGAAGTCCCGTGACGAGGATCGTTCGGTCCCCTGGATAACGCGCCGCTGCCACCCGCCTGGGGTTCGGGAGAAGGCGCCGCAGCAGGTTGCTCGGGTTTCAACGCTCCCGTCGCGTCCGTCATTGATGGGGGACTCGGCGAATCATCCGAGTGCGTCGCGTACCAAATTACCCATCCGCCCGCCAGTGCCGCAGTAAGGCCCAGTGCACAACGCATGTCCTGCGCGCACTTCCCCAACAGTGGTAGCAACCACGGAGCCGACTTTCTCACTGTGTCCGCTTCTTCTGTGCTTAAGGCGAGTGCCCCCGTGAGCCGAGCGCGCTGCTCGCTATTCATCGTAGCGTCCGGTCCGCCCTGCTGTGCGGTCGCAGAGGTGGCCGCGTTGACACTGCCTGGAGCGAGTAGTGAGCTTGCGGGCGCATTCATGTTGAGCGACGAGGTGTCGATGACCTTACCGTTCTCGCCAATCTTGATAAATTTAGGGATTGTCGGCTTGAGGTCGGGCGGGTTGATCCAAATCGTGTCACATCGTGCGGTGCTGAAATCATCACATGCGTAACCCGTCGGGTCTACTCCGCTGAATGGGTTGTTGCCGAGGTACGAGTATGCGTTGATGGATTGGCTGTTGAGCGGATTCGAAATGATCGGGTCGACGCTGAGGAATCTCCCCAGGCGGTAGTCGTAAACCCGGCCGTTCATGTGGATAAGGTAAGTGTCGTCCAGGTGTTCGTGGCTGGTGAAGCCGCGCTCGGTCACTGCGCCGTAATCGGAGGCGTGAAGCTTGTCTGTACCCGGGGGTGGGCTCGGCTGCCAATCGCGACCGCGCGGCCGGCCAAAAGCGTCGTAGCCGTGCGCTTCGGCGGAGATCTCGAATCCGCCGGTATTCGTCATCGCATCCGAGGACCCGAGGCGGTCCGTGTGCCTGTAGTACACGTCCCGTGTAGCCCCTTTGCGATCCACGACGACCGACGGACCGATGTACGTTCGTTCCTCCAACACCCCGCTGGCCCACTCGATGCGTTCGTAGTCCTTGTCGACGTAGAAGACCAACTTGCTTGGGGTGGGCGAAGTACCCGTCGTTTGCTGGAAATATCGCGAGCCGTCCGGCGCGTAGCGGAATTGGGTCACGACCGTCGTCCCAGTCATCGTGACCTTGACGGGGCGGTCAAGATCGTCGAAGTCGACACTTCGTGCGCTCGGGCCCGCGCTCGTCTTGAGATTTCCGTTCTCGTCGTAGGTGTAGGTGGCGCCATTCGACGTTGACACGACGGCGTGCGGGCCGGCGGTAGCGGTGATGCGGCTCGTTCCGTACGTGTAGACGGCTGCAAAGTCACTCTTGCTGGTGATGTTCCCCAGGTCGTCGTAGCCATAGGTGTCCACCGACACAGTGCCCGGCGCGGGCACCATGCCCGTCCACGACCGCGTCTCTGTCTTGAGGCGCTGGAGATCGTCGTAGTCGTACGTCAGTCCGCGCCTGCGAGCGTCGTGCAGAAGAGTCCAGAGCGCACCCGGAGAACTCGAGATCGAAGGCCGGCCA
>Ga0114129_10003005_pt1 | contig 23633 bp, 21 predicted proteins | sample RhiMetdeltSRZDD1_FD_80071 | JGI IMG/M metagenome (GOLD analysis project Ga0114129, IMG submission 80071) | Populus rhizosphere microbial communities from Tennessee, USA - Rhizosphere MetaG P. deltoides SRZDD1 (version 2) (version 2) | ecosystem: Host-associated > Plants > Roots > Rhizosphere >...
AGAACAACGTTCAAGGCTCAACTCTCAACTCTCAACGCTCATGAAAGTTGAAAGTTGAAAGTTGACCGTTGAGAGTTGAAAGTTGACCGTTGAAAGTTGAAAAGTGCTGACCGTCAACGAGATCTTTTACTCGGTGCAGGGCGAGTCGACCAGGGCCGGGGAGCTCTGCGTGTTCGTGCGCCTCACGGCTTGCGACTTGCGATGTTCGTGGTGCGACACGCCCTATGCGTTCCACGAGGGTCGCAAGATGTCGATCGACGATGTGATTGCTGAGGTCGATCGCCACGGCTGTCCACTCGTTGAGATCACCGGCGGCGAGCCGTTGCTGCAGGAGGATGTGTATCCGCTCATGGAGCGGTTGCTGGCGGCCGGACGGCGCGTCATGCTCGAGACGGGAGGCCATCGGTCGATCGCCGGCGTCCCGGCGGCCGTCCTGAAGATCGTCGACGTGAAATGTCCGGGCAGCGGGGAGGCCGACAAGAACGACTGGGCGAACCTCGATCGCCTGTCGCCGCACGACGAGGTGAAGTTCGTGATCCAGGATCGCGCCGACTACGACTTCTCGAAAGAGGTCATCAACCGCTACGCGCTCGCATCACGCGCGGGCGCCATTCTCTTCTCGCCCGTTCATGGCGTCCTCGAGCCTCGCACGCTCTCGGAATGGATGCTCGCCGATCGCGTCCCGGCGCGTCTGCAGCTGCAGCTGCACAAGTACATCTGGTCGCCCACAACGAGAGGGGTCTGAATTGGGTAATCTGGTAATTGGGTAATCTGGTAATTGGACAATCTGGTAATTGCATTGGCAGATAGCGTTCAATCCAATTACCCGATTACCACATCATCCAATTACCCGATGCGCGCCGTGGTACTTCTGAGCGGCGGTCTCGACTCCTACACCGCCGCAGCGATTGCGCAGGCGGAACAGCGTTTCACCCTGTGCGCGCTGACGATTCAATATGGTCAACGGCACGCGCGCGAGGTCGAATCGGCACGCGCCGTCGCCCGCGCGCTCGGCGTGGAACGGCATCTCGAGCTCCCCATCGATCTGCGAGCGATTGGCGGTTCGTCGCTCACATCGGCCGTCCCTGTGCCGGTGGACCGCGATCTCGATGCCGGCGGCATTCCGTCCACCTACGTGCCGGCGCGCAACACGATCTTTCTCTCGCTGGCGCTCGGCTGGGCGGAAGTTCTTGGCGCGCACGATCTCGTAATCGGTGTCAACGCGCTCGACTATTCGGGCTATCCAGACTGCCGGCCGGAGTTCATCGACGCGTTCGAACGTCTCGCGAACGTCGCCACGCGCGCGGGTGTGGAGGGCGCGCGATTTCGAGTGCATTCACCGCTCATCCGGCTCAGCAAGGCCGATATCATCCGGCGCGGACTCTCGCTCGGCCTCGACTACGGGCTCACGCACAGCTGTTACGATCCTGTCTTGAACGGCGCGCCCTGCGGCCGCTGCGACAGTTGCGTGCTGCGCGCCCGCGGTTTCCGCGAAGCGGGCGTCGCCGACCCCTTGCTCCTGGGCTAGAATCGCGCGAAGTCCTTGCGAATCGTCCAAGCCCAGCCCCTTCGCCGTCAGATCATCGCGGTCACCTGCGTCCTGCTGGTGCCGTTCGCCCTCGCCGCCATCTGGTCCGCGAACCGCACGCGCGCCGAGCGTGAAGCCGAGGTCGAAGAGCAGGCCGGAACGATTGCTCACACAGCGGCGGCATACCTGAACGAGTACTTGAACGGTCTGGACTCGATGGCGTCCGCGCTCGCGCGTCATCCCGGCGTCAAGACGCTGGATCGCGGCGAGTCAGACAGGCTTTTCGCAGACGTCCTCCGCGGTCAGCCGCTCTTGCTCAACATCTTGCTGACCGACCGGACAGGCCTTGTCAAAGGGACGGGGCTGCCGGCTCGAGCGGAGCTCGGCCCTGCGGTCATGATGCCCTACGTCGGCGACGTCGTCAGCGCAGGCAAGGCCGTCATCAGCGAGCTCACCACGGGACAAATGTCCGGGAAACCGACCGTTGTGCTGGCGTATCCGATCCGTCAGACCGATGGAGGCGAGGTTACCGGCGTCCTCGCGTTGGGCCTCAATCTGAAGGAGCTGCAAACGCTCTTTCTGGACATCCCATTGCCCGACGGGTCGGTGGTCACGCTGACCGACGAAGAGAGCCGAGTTCTTGCGCGCAGCCGCGATGCGGACTTGTACATCGGCAAGGAGCTGGGCGTCCGAGCGACGTTGCCGAAGGACGTGCCGCGCACGCGCATCGTGACCGGCCCGGACGGCATTTCCCGCTTTTACGGCAACGCCGTGATCGATCGCGGGCCGTGGTTGCTCAGTGTCGGCATTCCAAGGAGCGTGGCCGCGGCGCGACTCGCGCCGCTCTTTCTCCGCAACATCATCATTGCCGTCTCCGGTATCGCGGCTGTGTTTCTCATGTCGCTGGGGATTTCGACCTTGATCGGCCGCGGCATCATCCGCGTGCGCGACGCCGCTCAACGCATCGCCGATGGGGATCTGTCACCTCCGGTCCGGACACCGGTGCCGAACCTGGAGCTGGCCCAACTGCAGGATGCGTTCATCACCATGGCGGCGAACCTGCGAGAGACGCACAACGCGCTCGATCGGCAATTCGAACAGGAGCGCAAAGTTCGCGAAACGCTCCAGTCGCTGCAGCGGCAGGTAGTGCGCCAGGAAAGGCTGGCCGCCGTTGGCGTCCTGGTGTCGGGTGTCGCACACGAGCTGAACAACCCGCTGCAGGCCATACTCGGCACGGCAGAGCTCCTGGAACGGCACGGCGAGCTTTCCGCCGCGGCGCTCGATGAAATTGCGTTCGTCAAGACACAAAGCGGGCGCGCGCGCGAGATCATCCGCAATCTCTCCCGCTTCAGCAGCCAGCAGTCTGGCCCTCCGGCTCTTGTCGATCTCAGCGACGTCATCGCCGAAGTCGTCCAGCTGCGGCGTCGCGATCTCGACACCGGCGGCATCACGCTCGAGATCGAGACGTCGACCAGCCGCAAGGTGTACGCGAACTTCACCGAGCTCGAGCAGGTGACCCTCAACTTCGTGATCAACGCGCAGCAATCGCTGGAAACAGTCGGCCGGACGAAAGGGCGCATCACGATCCGGCTGTTCGACGTCGGCAAAAAGGTTCGTCTCGAAGTCCGGGACGATGGCCCTGGCGTTGCTCCCGAGGACGAGCCGAAGCTGTTTCAACCGTTCTTCACCACGAAGCCTGTCGGAAAGGGGACGGGCCTCGGCCTTTCGGTCAGCTACGGGATCATCGAGTCGTACGGCGGCCAGATTGGCTACCAGAGCAACGACTGGGGCGGCGCCACGTTCTTCTTCGAGCTGCCAGCCAGCGATGCGGCGCAGCGGCCAACAGGCGCGACGGCAGACACTCAGACGCAGGCCAATGACCGACCGGCTGTACTACACAGATCCGTACCTTCGAACGTTTAACGCAACGGTCCAACGGGTCGAGCAACGGGGCGATCGGCAGGTCGTCACGCTGGATCGCACCGCCTTCTACCCAACCTCCGGCGGACAGCCGTTCGATACCGGCACTCTCGGGGGTTTCCGCGTCGTCGAGGTCGTTGACGACGAGGACGGGTCGGTCGCCCATGTGCTCTCGACGTCGGAGGCGCCGGGCCGCGGGGATCGAGTGCTGGTGCCGGGCGCGAGCGTCGATGGCGAAATCGATTGGACGCGTCGGTTCGACCACATGCAGCAGCACAGCGGCCAGCACGTGCTGTCCGCCGCGATCGACCATCTGCACCACGTCCGCACGGTGAGCTTCCATCTTGGGACGCTTGCTTCCACGATCGATCTGGAGCGCGAGCTCTCGCCGTCCGAAATCGCCGGAGCCGAAACCGAGGCGAACCGCATCGTGTGGGAGGACCGGCCGGTGTCGATCCGCTTCGTGACCGCTGAGGAAGCTGCGACGCTTCCGCTGCGCAAGGAACCAGCCCGCGGCGGCACACTTCGCCTCATCGACGTCGAACGATTCGACCTGTCGGCGTGCGGCGGCACGCACGTGGCGCGCAGCGGCGCCATCGGCATCATCGCGGTCGTGTCGTGGGAGCGCTTCAAGGGCGGACAGCGGCTCGAGTTCCTGTGCGGCGGCCGCGCGCTCGGCCGCCTCCGATCGCTTCGCGACACGGTTGCGGCGAGCGTTCGCTTGTTGTCGGTTCTGCCCGAGGAGATTCCGTCGACGGTCGAGAGGATGCAGTCCGAAGCCAGAGATCAGAAACGAACAGTCACCGGGTTACAGTCGGAGTTGGCGAAGTTCCGCGCGCAAGAGCTGGTGGCATCAGCGCAGAGCGGGCTCGTGCTGCAGGCGCTCGATGCGGACGCGAATACGCTCAAGACGATGGCGTCGGCGGTCGCCACGGCACCCGGGCTCGTCGCTGTGCTGGTATCGACGTCGCGACCAGCGTTGGTCGTCGTCGCGCGGTCGGCCGGCCTCGCCGTCTCGGCACAGCAGGTTATCGCGTCGCTCACAGGCCGGTTTGGCGGCCGCGGCGGCGGGAAGCCGGAGCTCGCGCAAGCGGGCGGGCTCGATGGAACCGCCGAAGACATTCTCGAGGCGGCGCGGGTTGCCGTCGGCGGTTAAGAACCCTGATTATTTCGCGAGCGCCAGTACGGCGTATGCCGTGGCGGCGTCGCTCATGAACTTGCCGATATCGGTTGCCGGATCGCGGCGCTTGTTCAGAGACGACGCGCTCCACATGCCGGTGGCGTGATCCTGATTGGCGACGAGCCATGCACGGCCACGCGCCACCGCCGGGTCGGTCGTCGAACGTCCTGCCTGCTGCAGCGCGTGCACGATGAGGCCGGTCGCGTATCCGTCGCTTTTCCTGTCCAGCTCCGTCTCGTCGACACGCTTCCACGGCCCAAGCGTGGCGATCGTCCATCCGCCGTCGCCTTGCTGCTTCGCGATCAACGCTTGGGCGATGCTCTGCGTTTGCGCCGGCGTCAGGATGTCGGACACCTTCGCCGAGGCCCAGAGCGCCATTGCCTGGTTGAACAGGTGCTCTTTGTCGGCGCGCTTCTGCAGATAGTCGCGCAGCAGCTTCAGCCGATCCTGAATGGCCGGCGTCGATCGATAGTTGCCTGGCGCCAGACCGACGGCAATTGCCGCGAGCGACGCGCCGAAGTACGGCGAGCCGTTCGCTTCCCACGGCTCGTAGTGAAAGTTCAGCCAGGCCCACGCACCAGTCTGATCGCCGGCCTTGAATTGCAGCAGCCAGAGGTTGTCGAAGGCCTGCCGCGCGTCGTCGCTCAGTGCGCCGGTCTCGGCATCGTGAGTCGCCAGAATCACCGCGTTGAGCACCGCTTCGGTTCCGCGCGATTCGCTGGTTTTCGGCAGCCCGCGCGTCTGATCCGGATAGAACGGTTCGACGTCTTTCCACAGGCGCACGCGCTTGGTCACCTGCTCGAGCATCTTCCGTTCTGGCGGGGACATCTCTCGCTCGCCCAGAGGCGCACGGAGCGCCGGCCGCGCCAGCGCGTACGGCAGCGCGGTATGGCACGACACACAAGCCGTGTCGTGATCCCGCGCGGCGTTCGCCCATCCCATCCACCAGGACTGCCGCGCATCCATGTAGCCGGCCGCCGCCTTCGGGTCCCACGAGGGCGACGAAGCCACATGCTGCGCGCGCGCCACGCCGAGACCCGCAACCAGACACACGGCGAAGATCAATGTTTTCATCGCTTGAACTCCGCGAGCCGGACGACGATGGCGTCGGCCGCTTTGGTGATTGTATCCGGCGGCGTCTCGAAATTGTTGGCGAGGATCGAGAACGCGAGCGCCTCGCCGTTGGCTGTGGCGACGAAGCCTGAGAGGCCCCGCACGTTCGCCATCGACCCCGTCTTCGCGCGCGCGTTGCCTTCGGCGGCAGTCCCTTTCATCCGGTTCGACAGCGTCCCGTCCTTTCCGGCGATCGGCAGCGCCGCCTCGAACGGTGCCTTCAGCGACGCGTCGCGATCGACGTGCGCAAGGATCGTGACGAGCGCCTCCGGCGACACGTAGTCATAACGCGACAATCCGGACCCATCGCGCTGAATCAACGCGTCAGGACCCACGCCCCACGCCTGCAGCGCGGCCTGCGCGGCCGCCCGTCCGCCGATCGCTGTCGGCGTGCCGGCGGCGGCGCCGATGGTCTTCAGGAGCGTTTCCGCGTACAGGTTCTGGCTGACTTTCATCAGCCGCATCGCGAGCGTTGAGAGCGGCGGCGACTTGTAAATGAGGAGAGGCGCTTCCGGCAGCGCAGGCGCGCGAGCGAGGTCGTCGATGTCGACGGCCGGCCCGCGCACGTCGATGCCGCGAGCAATGAGAGCGGCGCGGAGAGCGTTGACGAAGAACTGCGTCGGGTTGTCAACCGATACGAGGCGCGTCAGTGGCGCGCTGCCGAGCGGAATGGTTCCCCGCAGGACCAGGTGCGAGCTGCCTGGCAGCCGACGGGCCGAAATGCTGGGCGGCGCATCGGCAGCTCCGGTCTTCAGCGCGCTGTCGATTGTCATGCCGCTCGAGGCAGGCGCGACCGACACGCCGGCCCAATCCCCCACGTCCATGGCCGGCGTCACCGTCAGCCGGACGGCGTTCTCGTTGAACTGCAGCGCGCTGACGCCCGCCGCGTAATCGTCCGGCAGGTCGTCCCACGACCACCCAAAGCCGAGCCCGTCGTCATCGAAGGCGTTGTCGTCGCCGATGACGCGGCCGGCAATGGTTCGGATGCCGCGCGCCTGCAGGGCGTCGGCGCAGCTGTTGAACGCCTCGGGCATCGCTCGGTCGCCCTCGCCGATGCTCGGGTCGCCGGAGCCGACGACGAGCAGGTCGCCGGCCAGGACGCCCGCTTCGACTGGACCGACCGCGAAGACCTTGGTCTCGTACGTATACGCCCAGCCCAGACGGTCCGCCGCGGCCGCCAGCGTCACGATCTTCATGTTGGAGGCCGGCATCATCAGCCGCTTCGCATTGACCGAGTAGAGCGTCTCGTCGCTCTTCAACGACCTGATCACCACTCCCCAGTACCCGTGCTCGAGTGCCGGCGCGGCAAGGATGGCGTCGATGTCCGCTTTCAGTCTCTCAAGGGCAGGAGGGGCTGGACGGGCAGAAAGGGCTGAGCCCGAAGGATGGCAAGCAACGAGCGAGAGCAGGAGAAGAGTCGCCGGGCCGAAACGAACGCGCGGATTCAGAGTGAGGATGCGCGGATTATACCTGGCGACTACCGACTACTTCGAAAGTTCGTCGAGCGATTTCATGGCCTCTGTGAGATCCGCGCCGTCGGTCTTCGCCGCGCCCGGCTCGCCCGGCCGAAGCGCGAGAACGTCGTCGCCAGATTTCACGAACGTGACGCGCTCCTCTTTCTTGTTGTCGTCGAACTTCACGAGCACTTCGAGCGTCGGGCTGAGTGTGCCTTTGCCGTCGACGAAGGACGTGGCGCGCATGTTGGCAATTTTCGCGAGCAGCGCATCCACTTTGTCGCGGTCGGCCTCCGCGGGATTCGGGCTGACGCGCCGCCATTTGTCCTGCGGATTCTCGCCCTGTCCCTTCACCTTCTCGAAGACGACGACGTCGTTGCCCCGCTTCAGCTCCACGCGGTTCGCGTTATAGGCGCGGAACTCGAAGAGATCCTTGCGGCGGTAGTCGTCGGCGCCCTTCTTCAGGTCGTCCATCAGCGCGCTTTCCACGGTGACGACGGCCGGTTTCGAGGCGTCGCGCGCGTATACCGTCGTGTCGTTCGCCTTGCCGCCGATCAGCAGCGTTGCGCGGGCGCTGCCGGCGTTGATGTTGACCGTGGCTTCGGGCTTCTCGAGCCCGTACTTTTTCAGATCGGCCGGAGTCGCCTGATCGCCGACGATCGACTTCATCTGCAGCGTCTGCACGCGGCCGATGAGACCTTCAACCGATCCGTAGTCGGCGCGCGTATCGACCGGCTTCTTGATCTTCCACTCCGGCCCCTCTTTCGACATGACGAGTGATTTCCCAGCCGCGGCGACTTCTACGCCGTCCACTTTCTCGCGATCGAACTTCAGGACCACCTTGTCGCGCAGCGCGAACGTATCTTTGTTGAACGTCGTCTCCTGATACGCGGGAATGAGGAACACCTTCTTCTCGTCGTTCCGCTTGGCGAAAAGATCGGCGCCTGTCGGCGACTTCTCGCCGATGAACAGCTTGCGGTACTCCTTGTCGCCCGCCGCTTTGAAGTTCACCTCGATGCGCGGGTTCGAAAGGCCGTAGTCGTTGAGGTTCGACGGATTCTCGTCGATGACCCGCGTGACGTCTGTGGTCGCGAGCGCGGAGGTGATGCCCGACACCTCACTCTCATCGGCCCTCGCGGCCACCGGCTGCAACATCTGCCAGACGCCGTTGTCCTTTTTCAGGGTTGTCGCGTCGCCGCCGGCGCTGGTGATCCGAACTTCCTCGATCTTGTCGGCTTGAAGGCCGGCGAACACCTTTTCCGACTTCTTGCCGGTGTCGCCACCTTCAGGCGTCTTCCAGCTGACGAAATAGATATAGGCGCCGAGACCCGCAAGAATCACGGCGAGCGCAATCGTGGAACGGAGGCCGCGCATTACCGAACCTCAACATTCATCGTCTTCGCCACCACGTGTAGACGCCTGTCCCGAAGATGCACGCCGGAATGACGAGCAGCGAGAGCCAGATGACGTTCTGCTGCTGGGTTGCCGTCATCGTGATCCGCCGATCGTCGCTGTCTTTCGGGCGGATGGAGATCAGGTTCTCCTGCTGCGACAGCCAGCCGACGATGTTCATGAAAAAATCGCGATTGCCCTGTACGCCGAGCACGCTGTTGGCCGCGAAATCGGAGTCGCCGATCGTGACGACCCGCGTTTCGGGCTTGGGTCCCTCCGCCTCTCCCGGCTTCGCCGGGGCGGTCGACGCAGCGCTCACGGCCGCGCCGATGGAGACCGGGCCTTTCTTATCGCCTTTGCTTTCATCCATCGACACTTCACCGCTGGTCAGCAGGCCCTTGATGTCGGCTTCGGCCCAGCTCCTGGGGCTCGTTTCGATGAACGATTGTGCGGTGTGTCCGTTGACGCCGCCCGAAACGGGCGTCACCGATCGCGCCAGCGGATACGCCGTCATATAGCTGAACCGCTGCGTAATCGGATGCGACGGATAGCTGGCGGCCACCGGTACCGATGCATCTCCCCCGAACAGGCGGCCCATACCGCTCGCGTCCACGACGATGTCCTTGCCAACGTCCATCCCCCAATCGTGCGCGAGCGCGATCAGGTTCGTCAGCGGCGGACTGTCCGGTTTATCCGGGGGATCGAGCTCGAGCAGCAGCTTGCCCTGCTTGTCGAGGTACTTCCTCAAGGCGTCGACTTCAGGCGCAAGAAAGTCGTTCTTCGGACCCGCTACGATGACGACCGACGCATCGTCGGGCACCGAGCCCACCTGGGCGATCACGACCTTGTCGACGGCGTAATTCTCCCGGCCCAACGCGGCCGACACCGTGTTGTAGCCGTCGCGGTCGGACGACGTCGTATCGCGCTCGCCATGTCCCTGCGTGAAGTACACCTTGCGCTGCTGGCCGCTCACGACCTTGATGACGCCGTTGGTGATGTCCTGCTCGCTGTCGGTGGTGACGCGCTCGGTGCGTCCCTTGTAGTTCAGGACGATCGTGCCGTATTGCTGAATCTGGTTCTGCCGCGCAGCCGCAGGCTTCTTGTCCGGGTCGATGTATTCCGCGCTCACGCGCTTCGACACGTACTGGTACTCCTGGACTTTGTCCTGATACCGCGGGAATTCAGGCTCCTGAGCGAAGACGAGGATCTGGAGCGGCGCGTCGAGCTTGGATAGGACGTTCTTGGTCTGATCCGACAGGCTGAACTGCTTGTTCGCCGTGAGGTCCCACCGCTTGTTCTGCCGCGAGCCGATGTAGTTGATCGCGATGAGGATGCCGAGCATCACCACGATGCTCGTGGCCGCCAGCGTCCCGTAGCGTGTCTGGCGACGGGCGAACATTTGACTGATTTCGCGCCACTGTCCGGCCGTGTACGCCAGCACGCAGACCAGGCCGGCAATCGCCAGTGGCTTCGAATACCCCTCGAACCTGTTGAACACCGGAACGCGCAACACGACCACGGCGACAGCCACGAGGGCCGTGCCGATCCATCCGACGATATTGAGGATTCGCTTGATCATCCGCGCCACCGCTCACTGTCGACCGATTTGGCCGTTAAAAACAATCCGAACGTGATGAAGCTCAGGTAGTAGATCAAATGCGTCGTGTCGAGCACGCCTTTCCCGAAGTCGTCGAAGTGGTTGATGATCGACAGATACTGGGTAAGCCTGTCGACCGCCGGTCCTGAGAAGCTGCCGATCCACGTGATGACCCACAGCATCAGGAACACCGCGAAGGTCGCGACGAACGACACGATCTGGTTCTTCGTCAGGCTCGAGATGAACAGACCGACCGAGATGAAGCAGCCGCCGAGGAGCAGCAGTCCCAGGTAGACGGTGACGATCGGCTTCCACTCGGGATGGCCGTAGACGAACAGCAGCCCCACATGGATGAGCGTGACGGCGAGCATGACGGCGTAGAGCGCCATCGCCCCGAGAAACTTGCCCATGATGATCTGAAAGTCGGTCAGCGGTGACGTGAGCAGCAGCTCGATCGTCCCCGAGCGCCGCTCCTCCGAGTAGGTCCGCATGGTGACCGCCGGGAGCAGGAACAGCACGAGGATCGGCAGGTTTTGCGCCACCAGCGGCCGGATCAGCGACTGGTTCACGTTCATCGCCTGCGGCCCCGCCTGCCCGAACTGGCTCATCTGCATGCTCTGGCGAACGAAGAACTGCAGGATCGCGGCGAAGAAGTAGCCGTAGAGCAGCGCCCAGAAGCCGAGGATCACCCAGCCGATTGGCGACGCGAAGTACGACTTCAGCTCTTTCTGCGCGATCGCCAGGATGTTACGCATACGGGACCTCCTCCCGCGCCGGCGCCTCTTCCTTGGCCGCGGTCTGCGTCTCGTCGGTCGTCAGCGACAGGAAAATGTCCTCGAGGCTCATTCGCATCGGGCGCAATTCGAGGAGCCCCCACCCGTTGTTCACGACGGTGCGCGCGAGATCGCGCCGCACGTCACGGCCGGTTTCGCTGTCCACCTCGTAGCCGACGATGCCGTTACGGCGCTCTGATTCGGAGACGCGCGTCACGCCTGGCACACGGCTGAGGACCGCCGTGGCGTCGATGCCGTCTCCAATGTCCACCTGTACGAACATCGTTTCAGCGCCGCGCAGACGCGCCGTGAGGTTGTCGGGGGTGTCGATCGCCACGACGCGGCCTTTGTTGATGATGACCACGCGCTGGCAGGTCTGCGAGACCTCGGGAAGAATATGAGTGCTGAGGATAATCGTGTGGTCGCCGCCGAGCTCCTTGATGAGCTCACGCGTTTCGATGATTTGTTTCGGGTCGAGGCCGGCGGTCGGCTCGTCGAGGATCAGGACGTCCGGGTTATGAAGGAGGGCCTGAGCGAGCCCGACCCGCTGCCGGTAGCCTTTCGAGAGCTTCGCGCATTGTCGCTTCGACACGTCGGCGATGCGGGTGCGCTCCATCACCTGCTGAATCCGCTGGCGGCTTTCGCCGGGCGGCACGCCCTTGATTTTCGCGACGAACCCGAGATATTCGGCGACGCCCATGTCGGGGTAGAGCGGCGGCGTCTCGGGGAGATAGCCGGTGCGCCGCTTGGCTTCGACCGGCTGGTCGAAGACGTCGAACCCGGCGACAACGGCCTTGCCTTCCGTGGCGGGCATGAACCCCGTGAGGATGCGCATCGTCGTCGTCTTGCCGGCGCCGTTGGGTCCGAGGAAGCCGAGAATCTCGCCCCGCTCGACCCGGAAGCTGACGTCGTCGACGGCCGTGACGCGGCCATATCGTTTCGTGAGGTGCTGAACCTCGATCACAAGGAACTCCTATTCCGTCGATTACCCAATCAAAAATCCTAGCCGAAGCGTCCGTTTTTGGGTAGGGGACAGCCTTTAGGCCATCCTTACTGCTGGAGGTTGCATGTCTGTAGACGTCGGATCGCCCGCACCGGACTTCACGTTGATCAACGACGACCGTCAGCCGGTCACCTTGAGCGCGCAGCGCGGCAAGCCGGTGGTCCTCGCTTTTTTCCCTGCGGCCTTCAGCTCGGTGTGCACGAAGGAAATGTGCACCTTCCGCGACTCGATTGGCCGCCTGGGCGAAGCTGATGCGCAGGTTTACGGCATCAGCGTCGATACCTTCTTCACGCTCAAGGCGTTCCACGACCACGAGAAGCTGACATTCCCGTTGCTGAGCGATTTCAACAAGCAGGTGATTCGCGACTACGGGGTGTTCAACGAGGACATGATCGGCCTCAAGGGGATCGCGAAGCGCGCCGTCTTCGTCATCGACCGCAACGGCATCATCCGCCACCGGGAGGTGCTCGACGACGCGCGGAACGAACCGGATTATGACAGGGTGTTCTCCGCGCTCGCTGCGCTCGCGCGGTGAACGCACCGTTCGCGCGGTGAATACACCGCTCGCGCGGTGCGTACAACGTACAAGGTGCTAGGTGCTAGGTGTGTTGTACCAGGACATAAGTCACATCCGTAAGATGCGGTCGCACGGAGGCGACGCATGCGCGGTGTGGCCCATGACCCGGTGTTCCGAGCCAAGCTGATGGCGATGCATCAACAAGGCGTGACGTTGACGGCATTGAGCGCCGAATTTGGCGTCGCCCGCGAAGTGCTGTCGCGCTGGTGGACGCGGTATGCAGCGGACGACCTGGCTGGGTTGCAGCCGCGCAGCCGGCGGCCCCGGACGTCGCCGACGCAGATCGCGCGCCCGCTCGAACAGCGCATCCTGCGCCTGCGCGGTCAGCGCCTGAGCGCGGCGCGCATTGCGCACGCGGTCGATGTCGGCCATGGAACGGTGCAGCGGGTGCTGGAAGCGCACGGCGTCAATCAGCTGCCGCGCCCCCCGCGCGCCCCGGCCAAGCGGTATGAGAAACAACGGCCGGGCGAGCTGGTCCACATCGACTTCAAGTACCTGCCCGCCTTGCGCAATGCCCGGCATGACTTCGAATTCGCGGCCGTTGATGATTTCAGCCGGGAGGCCGTCGTCTGGATTACGACGGAATCGACGAGCGCCGCCGCCACGGCGTTCTTGGAGCAGGTCGCGGCGACGTTGCCCTATCCGATCGAAGCCGTGCTGACCGACAATGCCTTTGCCTTCACGATGCGTCATGCCCAGCATGCCGATCGCCACACCCGGTTTCAGCAAGCGTGCATCTCGATGGGGATCGCTCATCATTTGCTTCGTCCGTACGCGCCCCAATCCAATGGCAAAGTGGAACGCTTCTTTCGGACCGTCAACGATGAATGCCTGCACGTCCGGCCGCTCTTCACCTTCGCCGCCCGCGACCGCGCCGTGGAGCACTTCGTCTGGTACTACAACCATGAACGACCGCATTTCAGTCTCGCCGGCATGACGCCGGTCGGCCGACGGAAGCTCTACTTCCGTCAGGCTGAGTGAGACTTATGTCCTGGTACAACACAGCTAGGTGCTAGGTGCTACGGTGCTAGGTGCTCGGGTGCTAGGTGCTACGGTGGGAGGTGCTCGGGCGCGAGGTGCTCGGGCACAGCACCAATGGCACGGTGGCACCTTAGCACCACTGCACCTAGCACCCTGGCACCCTAGCACCCTAGCACCGGTAGCAGCGGATCCTGTATAGTGAACATATGAGCACATGCTCATATGTTCACAGGTTGACATGATGACCCGGAAGCCCTTGAGCGATGCCTCGGCCTCGGCGCTCGCGGAGACCTTTCGCGCGCTCGGCGATTTGACGCGCGTGCGGATGCTCGATGCGCTCGCACGCTCCGAGCTCTGCGTTCAGGACCTTGCCGCGCGGCTGAATCTCACCGACTCGGCCGTCTCCCACCAGCTGCGGCTCCTCCGGAACATGCGGCTCGTCCGAACCCGCCGCGACGGACGCATGGTGTTCTACGCGCTCGACGACCAGCACATCGTCGGCCTGTTCGAGCAGGGACTCGAGCACGTGCAGGAGCGCAATGGGGCCCACGCCCGAAGGGTGCAGAGGTGACCACGCCCACCTGCACCGTCTGCGAGCTGCACGCGGAATCGACCTTCAAGATCGAGGGGATGGACTGCCGCGAAGAGGTCGCGGTGCTCGAGCGGCGGTTCAAGAGTCTCGTCGGCCTCGAGCGTTTTTCTGCCGACCTGATGGGACAGCGGCTGCACGTGCAGTACGACGCCGCCAAGCTGACGGCGGCCAGCATCGCCGACGCAGTCGCTGACACCGGGATGCGTGCCTGGCTCGAGCACGAAGAGCCGATCGCGACCAGCGAGCGGACCCAACGGGTGCGTCAGGCGCTGGTGGCGACGGCAGGCTTGTCCCTGGCCGCCGGTCTCGTGCTCGAGTTCCTCGGTCCCGCTACAGCGGGACGCTACGGGCCGATCGGCTGTTTCGTCCTGTCGCTTGCGGCCGGTGTCGCCGTGACGGCGCGCAAGGCGTGGTCCGCGATCCGCGTCGGCGCGCTCGACATCAACGTGTTGATGCTCGTCGCCGCGACCGGCGCGGTTCTTCTCGGACAATGGTCCGAAGCGGCAACGGTCGTGTTCCTCTTCGCGCTCGCGCAGTCGCTGGAGGCGCGGACGCTGGACCGCGCACGTCGAGCCATTCGCGCGCTCATGGATCTCACACCCGCCGAGGCGCTGGTGCGCGATGAACGCGGCGAGCGGCGCGTGGACGTCGAGCAAATCGTGCCCGGCACGACGATCGTCGTTCGGCCGGGCGAAAAGATTCCACTGGACGGCCGCGTCGTTGCGGGCCAGAGCACCGTCAACCAGGCGCCGGTCACGGGCGAGTCGTTGCCCGTCGACAAGCTGCCGGGGGACGAGGTGTTCGCCGGGACGATCAACGGCCGCGGGGCGCTCGACGTGTCGGTCACCCGATTCCGGCGCGATACGACGCTGGCCCGCATCATCCATCTCGTGGAGCGCGCGCAGGGACAACGCGCGCCCGCGCAGGCGCTCGTCGAGCGGTTCGCGCGCGTTTACACACCGACTGTCATGCTGCTTGCGGCCGGCGTCGCCCTGATTCCACCGCTGGTCTTCCACCTGGACTGGTACGACTGGATTTATCGCGGCCTCGTGCTGCTGGTCGTGTCGTGCCCGTGCGCGCTCGTGATCTCGACGCCCGTATCCATCGTGGCGGCGCTGGCCGGCGCGGCACGGAAAGGTGTGTTGATCAAGGGCGGCGTGCACCTCGAGCGAACGAGCCGGATCAAATGCATCGCCTTCGACAAGACCGGGACGTTGACACGCGGCGCGCTCGAGGTCGTGAGGGTCGTCCCGCTCAACGGAGAGGGCATTCCGGCCATCGTCGGTCTGGCTTCGTCGGTCGAGCAGCGCTCGAGCCATCCGATCGCCGTCGCGATCGTCGAGCACGCCGCTGCCGCCGGCATCCGTCCGGCGCCGGCGGAACAGGTGTCGTCGCTGTCGGGGCGCGGGGCCGAAGGGATGGTGGGAGGAACGCGCGTGCTGCTCGGCAATCACCGCGTGTTCGAGGAACGAGGAATCTGTTCCGCCGACATCCACGCTCAGCTCGACGCGTTGAGCGCGAGCGGACACACCGCGGTGCTGGTCGCGCGCGACGATCAGCCCGTCGGCATGATCGCCCTGGCGGACCGGCCGCGAGAGTCGGGGCGCGATGCCGTCGCGCTGCTGCGCGACCTCGGGGTGCGAACGATTGTGATGCTGACCGGCGACAGCCGCGCAACCGCGACGGCAATCGCCGCAGATCTCGGGATCGACGAGAGCCGCGCGGACTTGCTGCCTGAAGACAAAGTGACGGCCGTACGGGAGCTGCAGCGAAGATACGGCTCGGTTGCGATGGTCGGCGATGGCGTGAACGATGCGCCCGCGCTGGCCACGGCCGATGTGGGCATCGCGATGGGTGTGGCCGGGAGCGATGCGGCGCTCGAGACCGCAGACGTGGCGCTGATGGCCGACGAGCTCCTGAAGATTCCCTACACCGTCCGCTTGAGCCGCGCGACGATCTGGAACATCAAGATGAACCTGGCGATCTCAGTCGTCATGAAGGCGGCGTTCGTGGTGGCCGCCGTCGCCGGTGTCGCGACGCTCTGGATGGCGATCGTCGCCGACACCGGCGCGTCGGTGATCGTCATCGCGAACGCGCTGAGACTGCTTCGGGCCGATTAACGGCGACCGGAAACGGTGGGGACGCACCTCCGTCAACTCTCCGCTAACCCGATTCCGGACGCTGGTCGGGCCTTGACAACCAGACGCGCTCAACCCTCAACCCGTCCAGCCCTTCCACGCGCATCCTGCGGCCGTCGACGTCGATCGTGTCGCCGACCTTTGCGCGGCGTCCGAGCCGCCCCAGCACGTAACCGCCAATGGTCGTGTAGGTGGCCTCGTCGATGTTCAGCCCGAACTGGCTGTTGACGTCGGCCACAAGGGCTAGGCCGTCGATGTCGGCGGACCCGTCCGGACGAACCGTCACCCTCGCCTGCGCTCCGGCCTCGCCTGGGATGTCACCGATGATCCGCTCCATCAGCGACTCGAACGTCACCAGGCCTGCGGTGCCGCCGTATTCGTCGATGACCAAGGCTTCCCTCGCGCGGCGCCGCCGCATCTCGGCCAGCAGGTCGTCTGCGCCAATCGTTTCGGGCACCGTGAGCACTTCGCGCACCAGTGCGCCGGCGGTCACCGTGGAGTCGCCTGAGACCAGCGCGCGCAGCAGGTCGCCGACGTGCAGCATGCCGACGACGTTGTCGAGGTCCTCGCGGTACACGGGCAGGCGCGTGTGACGGCCGCGCGCGATCTGCGCGACGAGGTCGCCGAGCGCCGTCTCCGCGGCGACGGCGACGAGCTCGGTGCGCGGAATCATCACTTGCCCCGCCGCCAAATCCGCAAATCCAAACACCCGGTGGAGCATCTGTTCTTCCTGCTCTTCGAGAACGCCCGCCTCCTGACTCGCGGTGACGAGCATTTTCAGCTCTTCTTCCGAGTGCACCATGGCGCGGCGATCGGCGCCGTGAAACCCGAGCATCTTGATCACCGTCTGCGCCGTGCCATGCACGAGGCGGATGAACGGCGAGAAGATCTGCATGAAGATCTCGAGCGGCCGGACCACCCAGATCGCGGTCGCTTCCGCTCGCTCGAGCGCGATCCATTTCGGCGTCAGCTCGCCGAAGATGATTTCGAGCGCCGTGATGATGAGAAACGCGATGGCGACGGAGATGCTGTGCGTCGTCGTCACGGCGAGATGGGCCGGCAGGAACTCGAACGTCGGCTGGATGAGCGACGCGATTGCCGGCTCGGCCAACCAGCCGAGGCCGAGGCTCGCCATCGTAATCCCGAGCTGAGTGGCGGCGATGTAGCGATCCGGCGCGCTCACCGCCCGACGCACCGCGCGCGCCCCGCGATGCCCCTCGGCGATCAGCTGATCGATGCGCGTCTTGCGGACCGTGACGATGGAGAACTCCGCGGCGACGAAGAACCCGTTGGCGAACACCAGGGCCAGCAGGCCCGCGAGCCGCCAAATCACGTCCATAGGAGCTCTATCAAATCACCAGCTGTCTAAGCTTTCCTGTTGCTGAAGAAGTGTGCGTCGACGAAGTGATCGATCACGGTCTGGTTGGCTGGATCGACCTTTTCAAACTGGATCCCCATGCCGACGCGGCGGTCGCTCCACGCGACGCGCCCTTCGGCGTCGATGTCGCGCTTCGATCCCGGCATCCGGAACCGCACTTTGATCTTTGCGCCGCCCTCGAGCGGGCTCGTCGTGCGGATGGCGATGCCCCCGTGGCTAAGGTTGAGCGTGAGCGCCGCCGCGATCGTGTTGCCGAACCGGTACTGAATTGGAATCCCCAACACCACGCGCGGGCTGCTTCGGCGATTGAAGTTGTCGGGGAAGAGATGCGGCGCCAGCGATGGCAGGATGTGCTGCACCGCGCTGTACTCGTTCACGTAACCGGCGACGCCCAGCGCCGCCAGCTCGCGGACTTCCTCGGCGCTCGCGATGGTGCCGCTGAAGATCAGAATCGGCAGCCGGCCGTCGTCTAGCTTGCGCACGGATCGTACAAGGTCGACGCCGGGCGCGTGCGGCAGCCGCAGATCGAGCACGATCAGATCGATCTGATCCAGATCGGCGCGGACGCGCGCGAGTAGCTCAGCGGCGCTCTTGACCGCGATCGCCTTGTGGCCCGCGTTCTCGACCGCGGTTCGAAATCGATCGCGCACGAACGCGGTGTCGTCAGCGATGACGACCGTCTTCGCGGTGACCACACTTCCCGTCATTGCGTCGCCTGCATTGCAGTTCTGCGCAGGTTCTCGCTATACTCGCGATCGTCCTGCCGAGCAGGAATTCTAAGTGATCGGAGACCGTATGGCCACCTGCCCCGAATGCGACGCCGAGATAGAAGTCGACGAGTTCGACGTCGACAAGGGTGACCAGCTTAGTTGCCCGGATTGCGGCTCCAACCTCGAGGTAGTCAGCCTTTCGCCTGTGGAACTCGACATCGCCCCCGACGAGGACGAGGAGGAGGACGACGACGACGATGACGATCTTGAGGACGACGATCTCGAAGACGACGAAGATGCCGACGTGGACGAGGAAGACGAGGGGGACGGGGGCTTCGACGAATGATTGACAAGGAGCGCGCGCTCAGCGACACGCTGGCGTCGCTCGGCTCGGTCATCGTCGCCTACAGCGGCGGCGCCGACAGCGCCTATCTCGCATTTGTCGCCAATCGAACGCTGGGCGATCGTGCCGTCGCCGTCACTGCCGACAGCCCGAGCTACCCCGAGCGCCATCGGCAGCTCGCGATTCAGATTGCACGCGATTTCGGTCTGCGCCACGAGATCATTCACACCAACGAGCTCGAACGACCGGAGTACCGCGCGAACCCGTCGAACCGCTGCTACTACTGCAAGCACGAGCTGTACACGCATCTGTCGATCATCGCCTCCGACCGCGGCGCCGTCGTCGTCGACGGCAACAACGCCGACGACCGCGGCGACTACCGGCCGGGCCGCCAGGCCGCGCGCGAATTCGGCGTCCGCAGTCCACTGGACGAGGTCAATCTCACGAAAGACGAGATCCGCCAGTTGTCGCGCCGGGCCGGTCTGCCCACGTGGGACGAGCCCGCGTCCGCGTGCCTCTCGTCGCGCATTCCGTATCACTCCGAGGTGACCGACGAGAAGCTGCGGACGATCGAGCGCGCAGAGACGGCGTTGCGCGCGCTCGGTTTCCGCGTGTTCCGCGTTCGCCATCACGACGAGCTGGCGAGGATCGAGATCGACCGCACCGAAATGCCGCGCGCGCTCGAGCCTGCTCTCGCCGAAGCGATCGTGCGCTCGCTCAAAGAAGCCGGATACAAGTACGTCAGCCTCGATCTCCAGGGCTACCGCACCGGCAGCCTGAACGAAGGACTGTTCCTGCGGCCCACGTGAAGATCGACGAGGAACGCAAGGACCGCGAAGCGCGCAAAGCCGGAATGTCCTTTGCGGCCTCTGCGCCGTATGCGTCCCTGGTTGTTCTGGCGGCGTTCTTTCTCGCGGTCCACCTGCCGTACCTTCCGAAGTCGCTCGAAGATCTCGACTCGATCAATTTCGCCCTCGGGTTGCGTCAGTTCGACGTGGCGCAGCACCAGCCGCATCCGCCGGGGTACCCGGTCTACGTCGTCGTCGCCAGCATCGTGCGCGGCATCGTGCGTGACGAGGCGCGAGCGCTCGGCCTCGTCAGTGTGGTGGCCGGCACTCTCGGTGTGCTGGCGATCGGCGCGTTCTTCCTTCGACTCGAGCGGCTTCATGGCTCGAGCGCGTTCGTTCCCGCCACCGCCCTCGCTATGACGGCGCCGCTGTACTACTTCACCGCCGTGAGGCCCCTGAGCGACATGGCGGGCCTGGCTGCAGCAGTGGCAATTCAGACACTGACGATTGGCGCATCGACGATCCAGTCGCTGTCCGTTGCAGCGTTCTGCGCCGGGCTCGCCACAGGGATTCGGTCTCAGGTGTTCTGGCTCACGGCACCGTTGATTGCGGCGATGTCGTGGCGTGTCGGGGCTCGGGGCTCGAGGCTAGCTGTCACCCGTGCGTCCGCGACCAGCCCCCAGCCTTCGGCCCCTGCAGTGTCTGCGGTCCGAGCCGCTGGCCTCAAGTCCCTAGCTCCTGCCGCGTTTTTCATCGCGGGCGTCCTCGTCTGGGCGATTCCCCTTGTCGTCGTGACTGGAGGGCCGGCCGCGTACTGGCACGCGCTGTTCGATCAGGGCACCGAAGATCTGGGCAACATTCAGATGCTGTGGACGCGACACGGCGTGCGCGATGTCGCGGATGCGCTTTACTACGCGTTCATCGCGCCGTGGGCTGTCTGGCCGGTCGCGTCAATCGTGCTGGTGTGCGCCGCGCTGGGAATGGCGTGGTTGTGGCGCCGCGGCCGGTTGGCGCTCCTCACAATTGCCGTCGCGTTTGGCCCATACCTGGTGTTCGACATCCTGTTTCAGGAGACGTTCACGAGCCGCTACGCGCTCCCTCTCGTCGTCCCGCTTGCGTATCTTGCGGCGGCAGGATTGCGTTGGGCGCCTCGCGAAGCCGCATGGCTGCTGGCACTGCCGATCATCATGTACAGCACCTACGTCGGAGGAACCTCGATCGCGGCGTACGCGCAGCAGAAGGCGCCGGCCTTTCGGCTTCTCGACGACATGAAGCGTGCGGCAGAGTCGACCGGACAGCGGCCGGTCCTCGCGCCAGACCGCCGCCAGAGCCTCGACCTGCGGCGGCCGATCCGCTGGATGGACGCCGCCATGCCTCCGATCGTTCGGCAGCTGCCGGCGCCTCCTCAACACGAATGGCTGCAGGCAGTGGATTACTGGAACAGCGGCCGCATCGATCCCGTGTGGTTTCTCGTCGATCCCCGGCGGAGCGCGATCAATCTGGTCCAACACCCGTCGCCGTTCGCGTATCGCTGGCCGCTGCCTTATCCGGTTCTCATGAGCGGCGTACGGCCGAACGACGTCGACTGGTATGCCGTGGACAGACCCGAGTGGTACGTCGGCGAAGGCTGGGCGTTGACGCCCGAGGCCGCGGGAGTCGCCGACGCGGACCATCGCGGCCCCTCGCGGAGCCCGATATCGGCCTGGATCAGACGCGACCTGCCCGGCGGGGTCCTGATGGTGGGCGGGCGCAGCTTCGATGCGGCGAGCCGCCCGAAGCTGACTGTCGAGCTCGGCGGCGACGAGCGGCCGGTCACGAGCTTCTTCAGCGAGACGCTGAGTCCGGGCCCATTTCTGCGCCTTCTTGCACTGCCATCGGATGTGGACTTTGGGCGCGCCGAGTATGGGCGGCTGAACATCCGCGCCGACGTGGGATCGACCGTAGCGATTGAACAGTTCGACGTCTCGAGAGATCGGCCGATCCTGGGGTTCGGCGAAGGCTGGCACGAGCTGGAGTTCAATCCGAGGACGGGCGTCCAGTGGCGATGGCTGAGCGAGCGCGGCGAATTGCCGTTCCGTTCGCCGACGCCGTCAGGCCTCAGCTTGCATGTGGAGGGCGAATCGCCGATCAAGTACTTTTCGCGGGGATCGCGGCTGACGGTCCGCGTGGGGGATCGTGTCGTGTTCAACCAGGTGTTGTCGTCGGATTTCGCGCTGACGATTCCTTTGCCGGAAGCGACCGAGCCGCTCGTCCTCGAGACGGATCAGACCTATGTTCCGGCCGAGCGCGGGTGGCGGCGGACAGCCGATCGCCGGCACCTCGGCTTGAGGATCTTCAAATGCGAGCTCAGGCGTGGGCCATAGGCTTTCGCGCCAGGCACAGGAGCGAGCTGCCGAAGGGCAAGTCGAACCATCGCAGCCACATGCTTTCCGCGGCCACCAGCGCCGTGAGCACGGCGTTCACCGGGCCCGGCGGCACCGAGATTTCCCGTTCGCTCGCGCCTTCGGGCTTCAGGCCGCGCCGGCGCTGCAGGGCGCGGACAATCAGCAGTGGCAGAAAGAGTGTGGCGTGGGTGTAGGTGATCCGCTCGACGAGGAATCCGGCGGCGGTCAACCGCCGTCGAAGATCGGCGCGGCTGTAGCGGCGCAACTCCCGGCTGAGCATCGAATGATCGCCGCGGAGGATATCCATGGCGGCAACGTTGACCAGGATGTATCCCCCGGGCTTCAGCAGCCGATACATTTCAGTGATGGCAGCTCGTTCGTCACGCTCAGCCAGTGAATACAGCACGTCGAACGACGAGACGAGATCGAACTGCCCGCTTGGAAAAGGCGCTGCCGTGACTGTCGCGCGCGCCAGGCGGGTGCGGCCCGCCTCGCGTCCCAGGCGCAAGCCGACCGCCGAGAGGTCGAACCCGTAGGCGCGCCCGAATCGTGAAAGCAGGTCGACGTTCGCGCCGGTGCCGCATCCGCAGTCCAGAAGGCGCGCATCGAGCCGCCCGTCGAGGGCGCGGTGGAGAAGGGGAGTGACGAAGGCGCGAAAGCCGCGAAACCAGAAGTGTCGTGCCTCGGCGCGCGCCGTCGCGCGCAGCAGTTGCTCCACGCGCGGCATTGTATCGTTTGCACCAGATCGACTCGATTCATTGACACCAACAAATCAAGTTTGTAAGCTGCAACAAACTTCCCACACCTCAGGAGTGCTATGACACGAGTTCGTCGCCTTTCGTACGTACTGGGACTCAGTCTGGTTCTCGCGTTGGCCGTGGCCGGCTGCCACAAGAAGGTTCCTCCACAAGCACCCGCGCCGGCGCCTCCACCGCCTCCCACCGCGCCTGTCACGCCACCGCCGCCGGCACCACCACCGCCGCCGCCGCCCGCGCCTGCGCCGCGCCCCCTCACCGAGGAGGAAATCTTTGCGCGCAAGTCAGTCGATCAGCTGAACGCCGAGCGTCCGCTCGACGACGTGTACTTCGATCTCGATAAGTCCGAGATCCGCGAGGACGCGAAGAGCCGGCTCCAGAAGGACGCCGACTGGCTGAAGAAATGGACCACGACGCAGGTCAGCGTGGAAGGGCACTGCGATTCGCGTGGAAGCGCCGAGTACAACCTCGCGCTGGGATCGCGCCGCGCGAACGCGGTGAAGGAGTACCTGAGCAATCTCGGCGTGCCAGCCGGTCGGCTCACCGTGGTGAGCAAGGGCAAGGAACAGCCCGTGTGCACGGAGGAGGCCGAGTCCTGCTGGCAGCAGAATCGCCGAGGGCACTTCCTGGTTACGGCGAAGTGACCGGTCGGTGTCATGGCTGATGGCTGATGGCATTGGTCGAAGGCATCGCGGGGCCCGAGCCGGCCGTTCGCGATGCCAATCGCGATGTGCCATGAGCCATTAGCCATCAGCCACTAGCCATGTCGGGTTTCGAGGATCCTCCGTAGCTCCGTCTCGGTTACACGGTATTTCGCGACTTTCCGTCCGTTTACCAGCAACACTGGAATTTCCAGCCCGTAGCGCGCCTCGAGGTCGGCGTCGGCAGAGATGTCGACGACCTCCACGGTGGCGGCTGCGCCCGGCGCGCGCGTCACGCGTTCGATGACCGCCTTCATCTCGTCGCACAGGTGACAACCGGGGCGGGAGTAGAGCGTCAGGGTCGTCGGTTCGAGGCTCACGGTTCT
>Ga0114129_10003006_pt1 | contig 23632 bp, 18 predicted proteins | sample RhiMetdeltSRZDD1_FD_80071 | JGI IMG/M metagenome (GOLD analysis project Ga0114129, IMG submission 80071) | Populus rhizosphere microbial communities from Tennessee, USA - Rhizosphere MetaG P. deltoides SRZDD1 (version 2) (version 2) | ecosystem: Host-associated > Plants > Roots > Rhizosphere >...
GGATAGGCTGGGAAGCCATCGCCCGTATCCGTCAACCAGAAGCGGCGAGCGGCTCGCTGATGATCGGCGTCGCGGCGGCGGCGATGGTGATCAACGTCATCATCGGACTGCGGCTGCATCGTGGTTCGAAGCACGATATGAACGTCCGCAGCGCCTACCTGCACATGATGGGCGACGCCGTGTCTGCGTTGGGCGTTGTGATAGCCGGCATACTGGTGACGGTCACTGGCAGCTTCCTGCCCGATCCCGCGGTGTCGTTGCTGATTGCCGCGCTGATTCTCCATAGCAGCTACGGCGTGCTACGGGAGAGCGCCACCGTGCTGCTCGAAGGGACGCCCAAAGGTATGGATATGCCGGCGGTGATTGCCGCGATCAAGAGCGTTGCGGGTGTGCTCGACGTCCACGATCTGCACGTCTGGATGGTCGGTCCAGGGGTTGTGGCATGCAGTTGTCACATCGTCGTGGCCGAACAAAGCGTACGGCAGGGACAGCAGGTCCTGCGGGCCGTCGTACACGACATGGAACATCGGTTTCACATCACGCACACCACCGTGCAAGTCGAGGTCGAAGGCTGTGAGGCGGACGACATGTACTGCACCGGCCGGCCACTTGTCAGCCGTTCGAGCAGTCGACCGTCGTGAGCGGCTCGGAGTACCCCGCTTGATCAACGGGGAATCTCGCGCTCTTGGACTCTGCCTCTGAGGTAGAATGCGGCCTTCCCCTCGCCATTTCAGTCCGATTTTGAGGCGCCTGTTCGCCAGGAACCGGAGGTTCGATATGCCAACGCTCCGTCGGCTATCAGTCGTCGCGGTCTGTCTGCTGATCGCGGGTGCAGTGTGGGATCCGTTCATTCGCGCGCAACAAGCGGCAACCGAGGCTCCAACCAACGCCAAAACGTGGCTCGAAAAGCGACAGGCGATCGAGGATTACCTGAAGGTCGCCGACGTCACCAAAATGGAAGAGATCGGCGTCGGCGTCACGAAGCCAAGACGGGCATATCTTGCGCCGGGCGGTCTGGTCGATGAGCCCCTGCTCGCGAAGGTGGCGCAGCTCTCCGGAGCGCGGGTTAGCCGGTCGATCATTGTGGTCTCGGAGGTCACGACTCGAGACGACTCGGAACGCACCCACTGTCGCGAGCGTCCGCGATTCTGACCCGCGCAGCGCGTACTCGCGGCGACGATCGCGGACGATTTGCCGCTCCGGGCCACTCGGCAGGTGAACATGCCGTCTGAACGCCTCTTGAGGGTGCCTAGCGCGGTCAGGACCGTCGCGCTCCGGCCAGCGTGCATCGTCTCGGCGGTCCCACGCGTGGTCATCCGACTGTGAGCCTTGCCGGTCGTTCCCCGGGCCGCGCCCGAGCGTCCTGGCGTCGTCATCATCCCCATCGCGGTCGGACGTCCGGTTGCCTCCAGTCGTCATCGCGATCGGGCGTGCCCGAGGCCCCACGGCGGCCTCGAGGAGCCTCGATCTCATCGCGTTCGTCGCGGCTTCTTATCTGGCCTCGGTCGCGCGTATCGTCGAAATCCCGAGGATCGAAATCCAACATCGTGAACTCCTGTTCGATTTCTGTAAAATGGGTTTATGCGCATCGGATCAGCGGCCGTTAGGCCCCGGGAGATGACATGAGCGCCATCGACCGAATCACGATCAGTCCAGACGTGTGCGGTGGCCGGCCTTGCATTCGCGGTCTTCGCATCCGCGTGAAGGACGTGCTCGATCTGCTCGCCGCGGGCGCTACGCGGGAAGAGATTCTGGCCGACTATCCATACCTTGAGGCCGAGGACATCACGGCGGTCCTGGAATTTGCTGCTCGCCAGAACGATCACCCCGTCCTGCGGAGCGCATGATTGCGCTTTCTGGTCGACGCCCAGCTGCCACCCGCGCTCGCCCGCCGAATCGAAGCACTGGGCCACTCGGCCCAACACGTCGCCGACTGCGGTCTCGCGGCGGCCCAGAACGATGCAAATCCGCAACTATGCCGCGAGCACAGGTGCGGTCATCGTGACTAAAAGGATGAGGACTTCGCGATTCGTAGGCTGCTGCGGGGCGAGGGCCCGGCGGTGGTGTGGCTCCGCGTCGGCAACACACGTCGTGCGGAGTTGCTGCGCCGCATCGATGCCAACTTCTCGGCGATCGTCAGCGCACTCGAACGAGGTGAAACGCTCGTCGAGATCGCCTAAGGACGTACCCACGAACCTGGAAGCCGTACCTCGACCTTGACTGACAAATGACTGACAATCGGTAGCGGCTGGCAGTATTTTTGGGTTGCCTCGGGTGTTCGAAAACCCCCGAAAACATTGGGGCAGCGGTTCCACGCTGCCCTGGTTGTCTCCCTTCCGCGGCCTCCGGAGCCGAAGGTTACAGGTTTGAGCCCTGTCGGGCGCGCCATTCTGAAAACCCACCTAGCTAGTCGATACACACCGACCGCGGACGCACGCCACGCGGGCATTTTGCGCGCGAGGAGCGCATAGAGGCTGTCCTTGAACTCACGCCGGTGATCGCGTTCGTGTCGGCGCTCCTGAATTCGGCCGGCGCGCCGGATTTGGGCTTACGTCTTGCACGCGCACGTGACCGACCGGCGATCAAGGGTTCTGATCCGGATGAGTGTGAAGGCGCCTGATGTGATGCTGCTCGGCGCCGAATGGCTCGAGCGCGCCCTGCTTCGCGCCCAGCTGATCGAAGAGGGCTACGACGTCGTTGCCATCGACAGCTGGCCGATGCCGCAACGGTATCGTCTGCCAGGCATGACGCCGCGCCTCCTCGTCATCGACCTGCAACACCTGCCCGACCCGCGAGCAACGCTGGACGACGTTCGATTGGTGATTCCACCTGAACGCGTTCTCGTTGTGACGGCGATTGGGACGGTTTGCAGCGACGAGGTCAGGCGCTTCGGATTCAAAGTGCTTGAACGACCGACAACCGTAGGACAGATCGTCACAACGGTGGCGTTGCTGGTCGACAATTCTCCAGAGGCCGATCGCCGGCGCGGCTCGCCCCCGCCCGCGTGCTAATCCGATGTTGTCCGGGGTTGAGGGTCAGTCCCCGAAGTTTCCGTGTATCCCCTGGAATCCGTGCCGCGCCTGCTCGAACATCCAGCGAATCACGCGGCGATCGTTGTAGCAGTAGCCGACGATATGGTTGAGAGTCGAGAAGCAATGCCGCTCGCGATCGGGTCAACCGGTCGAATTGCAGTGCGACGTCCTGTCCGGCGCGTCAGGCGTGCAGAGCCGATCCTGAAGCCCCTGACTGGCTCACGATCGGCAGAAGCTTCGCGGCGGCGAGCTCGTCACGCTGACGCACTGCCAACTCGGCGAGCTCCTGATCGCGCAACAGCTGCTCGCGAAGCCGCCGTTCGTACTCGGCGATCTGGCGCTCGATGTCTTCGCTCGAAGGCTTGTTCATGTGCTCGGCGTAGCGCTTCAGGAAGTAGTGGATCGTCTCCACGCGAATCCTGATCGAGCCGGTCGGCTTGTTCTCGTCGATGTCCTTGAACGAGAAGTACGGCGTGCCCGACCTCTCGATGATCGACTCGATGGTCGTATAAATCGGCGCGTCGTGCCCGCACTTGAAGCTCGAGAGCTCCAGCGCCACGAGATTGGGATGACGGGCGGTGAACTTCGCCGCCCAGACCTTGTGGTTCGTGCTCGCTGAATAGCTGTTCTTCCACACGTCCTGGATCTCGAGCGGGCTTCGAATGGCCCCTGCCCGAAGCTCCTCTCCGAAGAGGCGCTCCAACAGGTCGCCATCGAGCGGCAGCGTGCTCTGCGAGAACACCGGATACCCGAGCTTCTGGAACTCCTCGAGGATTTCGTGATTCAACCCGGGATCGTGATGGTACGGCCGGGCGAGCAGCACGATCCCGATGCGGTTCTCGCGCTCGAGTTGATCGAGAACGACTCGCGCACGCTGACGAATGTTCGACTCGTACGCGGCGAGCTCGCGGTAGCCCACGTCGATTGCGCGTGCGTTCTCCTCGGCCGAGAGCCCGAGGTGCGGCTCGAGCGCCTGCTGGAGCTGCTGGGCGAGCAGTTTGCGGTCCGAGAAGTCGATCAGCGGATCGAGATACGTGACCCCCTGCTCGGCGAACACGTTCGCTTCCTTCGTGAACGCGGCCTTCACGGTGTTTGGCGTGACCGTCACCGTGGGACACGCGTTCGACCCCTGCAGGTGAACGAGAGGCGTGTGCAGCTTGTCCACCATCGGGAAAAAAATCAGATCGAGCTTCTTCTTCGCGTGCTTCGCGAACAGTAGATTGTGGACGTGCGCAATGCCGATCTTCGCGGGGAAGCAGGGATCGATCGCGCCGCGGCTCGAGCCTTCACGATAGAGCTCGCCGCTCGTGAAATCCGAGTAGACCAGATTGCCAGGGCGAACGCCGAGCGATTCGAAGTACCCGCTGAAGAACGGCGCGTAGACGTACATGTTCAGGACGCGCGGCATGCCGATGCGCAATGACTCGCGGCGCTGCATCAGCTCGATCCGCCGGCGCTGGGTCTTGGTCCAGGCTCGCGTCGGAATCGGATCGGCGACGCGCTCGGCATTCCGCGGCTGCCACACTTCCTTCGCCGCAATCTCGACGAAGTTCGGATTGGTCTTCTTGACAGCGTCGAGGCCCGCCTTGATGCCGCGCATTTCGTTGACGTCCTCGACGGTGCCCTTCTCGCACGTCGCGATGATCAGCCGCTGCTCGTCGGCGGCTTTGGGCACCTTCGAGACGAACCTGACGGGCACCGCCTTGACCTCCTCGGCCTGCGCGGGCCGCGCGGCTCCCATCTTGATGTCGACGAACGTCCGCAGACAGTTGTTCTTGCAGAAGTTGCACCGCGTCGATTCGTTGCGCGTCGTTCGATACGTAATGCGCCGGACCGCCTCGAGGCCGATGAACCGCGTGCGGTGGCCGTTACTCCACAGCCGTCGTGCCTCGACGGCCGCCCCGATGGCGCCGGACTCGCCGCAGTGCTCGTGAACGATGATCTCCGGCTCGACGTCGGCTCCGCGGAAGTTCGATCGGATGAAGTCGACTTCGGCCTTGACCGCTGCGAGATTGTGCTGCGTGCCGCCCTGGAGCACGAATCGCGTGCCGAGCTTCGCGAGGTTCGGAATGCTCGCGACGTACAGAAAGATGTTCTTCGGCAGCACGGCGGCGAGGCCGGCGAGGATCTCCTCCGGCGCCCAGCCCTGACGCTGGAAGTTCACGATGTCCGACTGCATGAAGACCGCGCAGCCGTAGCCGAACACCGGCATCGCCTGGGCCGCGAATGCACGATCGGCGAATTCCTTGATCGGCACACCAAACATTTCCGCCGTCGACTGCAGAAAGTAGCCGTTTCCCGCGGAGCACTGCGTGTTCAGCTTGAAATCCTTGACGCGACTCTCGTTCAGGACGATCAGCTTGATGTCCTGACCGCCGACGTCGACGATGACGTGCGGGTCTCGGTAATACTTGACGGCCGATTCCGTGTGCGCGACCGTTTCGACCAGCGCGGCATCGGCGGCAAGGACGTCCTTCAGCACGTCCTTCGCGTAACCGGTCGTACCGACGCCGAGCACGTCGAGTGCCGCACCTTGTGACTCGACCTGCCCGCGCAGCTCTTCGAAGATGTCGATCGTGTCCTGGATCGGATTGCCCTTCGACAGCTGGTAGGCCTTGCAGAGAACGTCTCCGTCAGTCGACAGGAGTACGCCCTTGGTAGACGTCGAGCCGCCATCGATCCCGACGAACGCCTGCACGTCTTCACCCGCAGGGAACGTCGCCGGCGTGAATCGCTTCGCCGTGTAGGCGCGCTTGAATTCCGCCAGCTCCTCGTCGCAGGTGCTGAGGCCTCGCCCGCCCGCGGCGGCCTTCTCCTCGAGGCGTCCGACGTTGATGTACCGCTCGAGCGCCGTGCTGCCGAGATAGCGGCCGACGGAATCGTCTTCGTCCTTGCCGAACTCGATGGCGCCGAGAGCGGCAAAGTACTGCGCGTTCTCCGGCGTCTTGATCAAGGTCTCCGGGGATCCGCCGTCGGGGATTGCGACGCCGCGCTCGGCCCACATTTTCGGGATGTTGTGCTGCCACGCTTCGCGCATTCCGCGGATGAACGTGTTCGGTCCGCCGAGCAGCAACACATGCGGCCTCAGCGTGTGCCCGCGTGTGAGGACCGTGAGGTTCTGCAGGACGATCGCGTCGAAGAGCGACGCCATCAACTCGTCGGAAGGCGTTCCTTCCTTCTGCAAGCCATTGATGTCCGTTTCGGCGAACACGCCACACTTGCCCGCGACCTTGTGCAGCTTGATCCCGAGGTAACCCTGATTGCACAGCTCCGCCGCCGGGATTTTCAGCTTCGCGTTGATCTTGTCGATGACGGCGCCCGTCCCCCCGGCGCACTTGTCGTTCATCGAGGGGATCTTCTTCTTCCGGCCCGTTTCAGGATCCGGTTTGAAGACGATGATCTTTGCGTCCTGCCCGCCGAGCTCGATCACCGAATGCACTTCCGGGTGCAGCTTCTCGACGGCCAGCGAAACCGCGGTCACTTCCTGGACGAACTTCGCTCCGATGAGCGGCGCGACGTTGCTGCCGCCCGATCCGGTGATGAACATCCGGCAGTTGCTGGACGCGATCTGCAGCTCCGCTTCGAGGCGGCCGAGGAATTCGAGCGTTTTTTCGGGCTGCTTGGTTTCGTGCCGCTGGTAGTCGGACCAGAGTATCTGGTCCGTTGCAGTGTCAACGACGACGGCCTTGACCGTCGTCGAGCCCACGTCGATGCCAACGAGAAACTGGGTAGACATCATGCGCGCGTCCGTTTGATGTAGAGCGCGGGCTTCAGCCCGCGCCCCCGGGCGGGGCTAAAGCCCCGCCCCTACAAAAGAGATCGACTTGGAATCTGCAGGGCGGGGTCTTCACCCCCGGCCCTGCCGCCCGCGTCTAGTGAGCCACAACAGCCGCCGGGCGACGCGCGACCTGCAACGTCGGCCGCCGGCGGTCCATGAGATCGCTGACGTGCAGCACGAAATTGGCCGCAGTCCCGGTGACGCCGTGTCGATGCGGCACTTTGTAGAAGGGCCGCTTCAACTCCGGATGCTCGTCGACGTAGGCGCGAATGTCCTCGAGGCGCTTGCCCGTCGACTCGAGCGCCTGCTGGAACTCGCCTTTGGCCTTGACCTTCGCCTCACCAAGCGCCATCTGCACACGGCTGTGCGCGTTGATCTCGCCTTCGCCCGACGTCTCGATGGGCAGGAAGATCATGTCCTTGAAATGATTCATCACCGCGGACTGCACGCCGTCGGACTGCGACGAAGGCATGCACCCGAACGGCTTCAGGCTCAGGACCATGTGCGCCTTCTTGTGCACCGTGTAGTAGATGTTCTTCGCGACTTCGAGGTGCCCTTCGCCGCCGCGCGCGAATCGATGGTAGTACGGCTGCGCGAGAGTCGCGAGCTCTCGCATGTCGAGCAGCGGGTACCCGATTCCGCCGAGGCCCTTGATGACGCGCTTGTAGAGATGGCTGTAGAGCGCTTCCCCGATTCCGAAGAACATCTGCTTCTGCCGGAACTTCAGCTCGGCACCCAGACGTGAATGCACCTTCCACAGCGGTGGCTTCGTGCGATCCAACCACTTGCGATCGGCGTGGCGCGCTTTGGCCTGCCACAGGAGGTACATGATCCAGTTCGCGATCGGCTCGACCTTGACTTCGGCGCCTTCGCGCTCGAGGAACTGGAACATGTGGAAGTTCCCGTCGCCCTCGGTCGTCTGCGCGAAGAACTCGCCAGTGACCTTCACGAGCGGCTTCACACGCAGCCGATCAACCTCCACCTGCGCCAGCCGCTCGCGGGCGTCCGCCAGCGCGATTGCTGTCTGTTTTCCCCAAAGGTGATCGACGATTTTCCCTGCGGTGTGTGTGGTGGCTTCGAGCGGCCGGGACGTCAGGATGCGCCTGGCCAGCCATTCGGAAAAGCGATCCTCGACTCTGAACATATGGCGAGTCCGAATCGCCGTCGACAGCCGTTCCATGACTTCCGTAAAGGCGCGATCCGTTTCACCTGCGTTCACCTCGTACGGGCGAATCTGGTAGCAGACATCGTTCAACACGTCACCGAAGTTCAGCGCGTTGAATGCGCCGAGGCCGAAATCGACCGTGAACTTCAGACCCGCCTCACCGGATGCCGCATTGATCCCGTCGTCCTGCTGAAACAGCAGGATGCGGAAGCCATCGAAGCCGGCATTCTGAACCCCAAGCCGGTACTCCGCCTCGTACATGCCGAACCGGCACGGGCCGCACGAGCCCGCGGTGAAGAAGACGTAGTTGTCGATGATCTCCTGCCGCGACAGGCCTTGCGCTTCGAGCGACTGGAGGTACTTGATCAAATGCCCGACCATGAAGTACGTCGGGTTGCATTGACCGTTGTTGCCGTACTCCTTGCCGAGCTGAAATCCGGCGACGTCGGGTGTGGGGAGCAACGCTACCTTGTACCCGGCGGATTCGAACGCGGACCGAATCAGCCATTCGTGCTTCCACGTGAGGCCGCCGAAGAGAATCGTGACGCGATCGCGCTCCGCCGCCGTGAACGGGCGCTCGACGGGGCGATGGAAGTGCGCCGGAGTCGACCGTGCCCGAGCTTTCTGCTCGAGTCGGCGGCGCTCCTCGGCGACACGCCGCTCGATCTCCTGCTCGAGCTCGTGCCGAGATTTCAGCAGCGGAAGAGGTGCGGATTCGAAACCGATCGGTCCGTCCATATCAGAGCCTCCTGAATCCGACGGAGAAAGGTATGAGGGTTGTACACACACCGTCTCCTCTTGCGACACTCCCTGAACCGTGTCGTGTGACGAACGCGACAACCTTCGCGTTATTCGATTACGGACGTTGCTGGATCTGCTGTGTCGACGCTACGCTCCGCGATAGAGGCCGCAACCGGTTGCGGGCCAGCCCGCACGTCACTCAATCAGTTGTTCAAACTCCGTGCGCAACCCCTCGGCTTCGCTGGCAATCGATCGGGCGATTTCACCCGCCAGGCGACTGCTCTCGCTGACGGTCCGCCATGCAGGGGTCGAAATTTTTTCACGCACGCCCTGCGGCTGTACGGCCAATTCCTCGCTCGCGTCGGTAAATTCGCGCATCAGACGCACGACATCCGGCGCGACGTAATCGGCGAGCGACACGTACGCCATCTGCAGAAAATCGCGCAGCTCTTCACTGAGCCGTCCGGAGGCGGCCAACGCGGTCACCGACGTCTCGATAGCGGCCTTGATCGCCGGTTTGGCGAACGGCAGCGACTCGATTGGAGCGGGGAGGCTTCCACGCTCCAGATCACGCTCGAGCACGCGCGCGTAGTCAGCCACGATCTGCTGCGCGCTCGCAGGATCGTCTGGATTCATGGCGGCAGCGCTTTGCAAGTGATTCGCCAGGGGTCGATTGTCAGGGACGAGACGGCACAACGCGCTAAACCCATCACTTGGTAGCGACGACTTCGCCGCGTTGGTTGTTGAAGGTCCGCCATTTTCGCCGCGAGCGGATCGGGGTGAAGCCCCGGGGTGGAATCAGACGGGCTCAACTATTGATCTGAGCCTTGCTTCGTCTGACGTGTGGCGCGAACATTCAATGTGAGTGATCTACACGATAGTGATAGTGATTGCAAGGGAGGCCACCATGATCCCGGCATCAGTCTCGGCGTATCTGAATCGCAACCACGCGCGATACTCGATCATGACGCACCCGACCGCGTACACCGCGCAGGAGGAAGCTGCCGCGGCGCACGTCCCCGGGCGCGAATGGGCCAAGTCGGTGGTCTGTTTTGCGGATGACCAGCCGATTCTCGCCGTGGTGCCCGCCACATGCGCCGTCGATCTCGATCGGCTCCAGCGCGCGGCTCACGCGCAGTCGATTCGTCTGGCCAGGGAAACCGAATTTGCGCCGTTCTATCAAGACTGCGAGCCCGGCGCGATGCCGCCGCTCGGCCCGCTGTTCGGCCAACGTGTATTCGTCGATCAGCGGCTGACGGCCGATCCTGAAGTCGTCTTCGCCGGGGGCTCACATCGGGACGCCATTCGCATGTCGTTCCGGGAATTCGAGCGTTTGGCGCACCCCGTCGTGGCGGAATTCGCATCAGGACCGGCTCCTGCCCCGCCCACCACAACCATGAAGCTGATCGATCCGGTTTGCGGCGCAACAGTTGAAGAATCGACGGCTGCAGGCTGGTCTGAACGGCGAGGCGAGACGTATTACTTCTGCTGCCTGGGATGCAAGATGGAGTTTGACGACAACCCCGACGGTTACATTCGGGCCAGCAGGACGTGATTCGCCCCTACTCGTCATCTCCCTTTCGCGGAAAACGCTCGGCCCCAATCAGCCGCTCGTCGCGGTCGACGCCGGGTACCGTTCCTTCTACGCGCTGACCGCGTGTGAAGCGATTCCGAAGCACCGTCATCACAGCGGGTATCGTTGTCGCCGCACCGATGGCGACGAGCGTCGACCCAATCGCTCGTCGTCGAGGTTCTGGGATTTTGGGGGAGACGAGCAGGCCAATGCCAAAGGCGAGTGCGGCCCGAGTGCTCACGATGAATCCGAAGGCTGGCAGAGTCAAGACTAGATTCTTCATGGTGGTGAGCTCCAGTGCGTTGCGATGCAAGGAGCGTGCTTTCGAGAGCTCAGCCCGTCCCGGAGAACGGCGTGCAATATGCAGTCTTCGTGGCGATCAATGAGGGATGCGCGATGGCTCGAACGGCAGCTGACATTCTGGTCGACATTCTGCACGAATGGGGCGTGGACACGGTCTTCGGGCTGCCCGGCGACGGCATCAACGGCGTCATGGAGGCGCTCCGGAAACGACGCGACACAATCCGGTTCGTGCAAGTGCGGCACGAAGAAGCCGCTGCGTTCATGGCATGCGGCTATGCGAAGTCACCGGCCGCCTCGGCGCTTGCCTCGCCACGTCCGGTCCGGGCGGCCTTCACCTGTTGAACGGGCTCTACGATGCGAAGCTGGACGCGCAGCCAGTGCTCGCGATCACCGGCATGCCGTTCCATGACCTGATTGGCACGCATACTCAGCAAGACGTGGAGCTCGACCGTGTGTTCGTGGACGTCGCAAAGTTCAGCGCACGGATCATGGGCCCGACGCACGTGGAGAACGTCGGGCACCTGGCGTGCCGCACCGCACTCGTCTATCGCGGCGTCGCGCACATCGCCTTCCCGGTAGACCTCCAGGAGCGTGAGATTCACGGCGAGCGTTCGAAGCGGAACATTCCGGGGCACATGTCCGAGCTCGAGTCCAGGATGGCGCGGCTCCCGAACGACACGGACCTCGCTCGAGCCGCCGATGTTCTGAACGCCGGAAAGAAGATCGTCATCCTTGCCGGCGCAGGAGCGCTCGGTGCCGGCGCCGAGCTCGAACAGACCGCCGAGCTCCTGGGTGCGCCGATCATCAAGCCACTCCTCGGCAAAGGTGCCGTGCCGGACGACAGCCCGTATACGACTGGAGGAATCGGCCTGCTCGGTACACGTCCGTCGCAGGAAGCCATCGAGGATTGCGACACGATGCTGATGGTCGGCACCTCGTTCCCGTATCTCGAATTCCTGCCGAAGCCCGGACAAGCACGGGGCGTCCAAATCGAACTCGACCCGATGCGCATCGGGCTGCGATATCCCGTGGAAGTTGGCCTCGTGGGGGACAGCCGGCGAACGCTTCAGGCGCTCTTGCCGATGTTGAAACGACACGAGGACCGCTCGTTCCTCGAGACGGCGCAGAAAGGGATGGCCGACTGGTGGAGGCTGCTCGATCAGCACGCGAGCGCGACCAACGTGCCGATGAAGCCGCAGGTGATCGCGAACGAGGTCAACCGGCAGCTGCGAAGCGACGCGATTGTCTGCTGCGACAGTGGAACCGTCGCGACGTGGTGGGCACGATACATCCGCGTGAAACGAGGTCAGATGCATTCGCTGTCGGGCACACTTGCGTCGATGGCGTGCGGTCTCCCGTACGCAATGGCCGCACAGATCGCGTATCCCGAACGGCAGGTGGTGGCGTTCACCGGCGACGGCGGGTTCTCGATGTTGATGAGCGAGTTCGTGAACTGCGTGAAATACAAGCTCCCGATCAAGGTGATCGTCGTCAAGAACAACTCGCTCGGCATGATCAAGTGGGAGCAGATGGTCTTTCTCGGCAACCCGGAGTACGGGTGCGAGCTGCAGCCGATTGATTTTGCCGCGTTCGCGAGGGCCTGCGGTGCTGCCGGCCTCAGCGTCGAGGACCCGCATCAATGCGGCGCCGTCCTCGACCAGGCGTTCGCGACGCCCGGCCCGGTGATCGTCGAAGCGACCGTCGATCCGTTCGAGCCGCCGATGCCGCCGAAAATCACGGTCGATCAGGCCACGAAGTTCGCCGAGGCGCTCGCGAAAGGTCAGCCGCACCGCAACAAGATCGCGCTGACGGTGCTTGGCGGACAAGGTACGCGAGCTGGTGTAAAGCCTGCCGCTCACGCAGCGCCCCGGTCTCTATTTGACCAGCGGATTCGTCGGACTGAACACGCCAGCCGGGCTGTCCTTCCAGATCCAGGCGTGGATCATCCAGCTTGTCTCGGCCGTGAATCGACCGCCGCGCTCCTCGCATTGCGCCGCGCTCAAGTCAACAGACGCGTTGTTGTCGGGCAGCACGCACACGTTGTTGTGCTTGTGCCAGCTTGCCAATGCCTTCGGGAACGGCGGATTCTTCGGTTGACCGTCGGAATCGGCCGGCGCGACGAGCAGATAGCTGACACCCACGAGCCGCAGGCCGCCGGCAGATGTCGCATCACGCTCGTACAGCAGGATCGGCGGCTCGGTGATCGAGAACCGCTGGCGATCGTCGCTGCGAACGTAGTGGATGCCCATGCCCCGAACGTTCGGACCGACCGGACGATATCCCGCGGCTTCGGCGGTGCGAACATCCTGATACTTGGCCGTCGCGTCGCGAGCCGCGACGAGGTTCCGGGTCGTCTCCTCCAGCTCGCCGAGCGTTACCGCCGGCACTGGAGCGCCATGATCGTGATCGTGCCCGGTCATCTGCGCCGGCATTCCTTGCGGCGCCTGCTCCTCGTGAGATGAGTGGATCGGACTGCTTTGCCCGGCCAGTACGGCAGCTCCGCTCGCGAGCCCCGCAATCGCCGCACAGGTGACGAACCGTTGCGCTGCTGTCATGTTGCCTCCAGACGACGCGATAATATGTCGTATACGACGCGTCGTATACGACACATATCCCACGATCCAGCCCGTCGTGTCAACGTCGGTGAGAATGGTTCCGGAGGAAGGCCTCGATGGCACGCCACGACCCGAAGCTGATTGAGGAAGCGGAACAGATTCTTGGCGATATCCGCGCGCTCTGGCGGGATCTCCTGCGAAATCCGTTCGCCGAAGCCGAAGAGCACGGGCTCACAGGTCCTCAAGTCACCGTAATGGCGTGCCTGGTCCGTCAGGGACCGCTGACGGTGACCGAGCTTGGTCGGATCGCGAGCATGACGCACAGCACGGCATCCGGCATCATCGACAGGCTGCAGTCGCGAGGGCTCGTCGAGCGAACCGAGGACTCATCGGACCGGCGCCGCACGCGGATCACCGTCACCGACCAGGTCACGCGATATGTCCGGGAGCTCGAGGCTGGGCCTGCGGGTCAGCTGGCGGGTGCCTTGAGGAGCGTCACGCCGGCCGAACGAAAAGCAATCACGCGCGGATTGTCCCTGCTCCGCGGTGCACTGGATGCGCGACGACGCCGGGGGGCTTCACGAGGCCGGTGAGAGCGGCACGGCCGGACGACTCCTATGCACACCATCCTGTGACGGGAGCCGGTTACAGAGGCGTTGATGGTCATTGAGGAGATGGGCGAGGGCTGACCGACGCGCGTGGCTGCAAGAACGCCACGACAACCGCCATACACCCGACAATCAGATCGTTGCCGACCAATGCGGGCACGGTGCGCTCCGATATCACGAAAGGCGAGGTCATCAACCAGAGACCGCTGACGATCTGCAGCCATCTCGCGCCCGCAACCGGCTCGGTCGCGAGGATCCACGCTGACGTCCCGATGAGCACGAAGCCGACGAGCACCTCGTTCCCGATCGGGACGTCGGTCAAAACGTCGAGAGCAAGGACGAAGGGTGCGACGAGGAGCCAGACGCCGAGCAGCAGGTTGATCCACATGATACGCATACAGTCCCCTCTCCGGGTCAGGTGCAGCCAGGAAGTGCGAACCTCACACCATCGACGTGGCCCACAGGGCGACTCGCGTCACCACGCTTGCGGGATGTCGGATTATACCGCGCATTTTCGCACGCAATGGACGATCGCTGAGGCATCGACTCGCCCGCGAGATCTCCCAGATTCGGCTCTTCATGCCTGAAATCGAAAGCGCAGGCCGAACGCAAGTCCGTCGCGGAGTCCTCCGATGTTCGGGCTCACGTGGACGTCATGGCCCGGCGACGCGAGGATGTAGAACTGAAATCGCCCCTGCTCCTGACCGTGACGAACCAGCTCGACCCGCAGCGAGTAGGCGCCGAACGAGTCTTTGCCGAATTCGTGCTGGGTCTCGAACACAATCACCGTGTTCCGATGCTCCCGGAGCATCCATCGGCTGCCCACGTAGAGGGGCCGAACGAAACCAAGCCAGACGCCGTTCAAACGGAAATTCGCCGATACGACAACGACGTCGAGCTCGGGTTTCAAGGGGGCCGACGTGAATCGTCGTGAGAGCCCGAAGAAGAAGACGTTGTACTCGGAGGGATCCTCCACGTGCGGGATCGGCATACCGTGGCTTCTCACCTCCGCGTCTTTCTGATCGAGATCCCGCGTCAGGTGCGTACTGACATGTTTGAATCCTGCGGAGACTCGGAGTCGATCGCTGACTGAGCGACGGAATGCGAGCTCGAGAAGATAGCCCGTCCCGCCGACACCGACTTTGTCTCCGAGATTCTCCGTGCCAACGGTCTGAAAGAGACTCCCGAAGTTGAGGGAGCCGCGTCCTCGTTGCAGGATCGCCACATTCAGCTCCATCTGCGCGTCCCAGGAATAGAACGGCGAGAAGTCGTTCGCGGGTGGCGTGTACTTTCGGAATCCCGCAGAGAAGACGGCATTGGAGAACCAGCCCTGCGGAGACGTGGCATTCGGACCGCTCGTTTGCGCATGCGTACCGGCGCTGGCGAGTATGAACAGAATCGTCGCGGCAATGAGTCTCAATCGTCTCTTCCTGGGATACAATGAGCGTTCGCTCACCTTAATCAATAATGCTGCGCAGCTCCAGAAGACCCGGAGGGTCCCCCATGCCGGCACTCCATCGTCTGACGCTCGTCGTCGGTTGCCTTTTCGCCGGATCAGTTTTGCTCGTTGCCGCGGCGCCGCAAGCCGCGGTCGAAGAAAACGCCAAGACCTGGCTCGAAAAACGGCAGGCCATCGAGGACTATCTGAGAACCGCCGAACCAGGCAAGATCGAAGACATTGGTGTTGGCGTCACCAAACCGAAACGCGTCTACCTGCCGCCAGGAGGCCTCGTCGACCGGATGGCATGGAAGGTCATCCCCCCAGGGCTGTACAGCGGCTATTGGGAAAGCTACAAGTCCGAAATCGCCGCTTACGAGCTCGACAAGCTGCTGGCTCTCGACATGGTCCCTCCAACCGTCGAACGGCGACTGAAGGGTGACCTCGGGGCTGCGATCATGTGGGTCTCCCCCACCAAGAGCTTCAAGGAGCTCGGCGGCGCGCCTACGGCGCCGGGGGCCAAGTTGCCGGCGTGGAATCGGCAGCTCGTTCGAGCGAAGATGTTCGACAACCTGATCGCCAACATCGACCCGAATCTCGGGAACTGGCTCGTGGATCCCGCGTGGAACCTGATTCTGATCGATCACACGCGCGCCTTCACGACGAAGAAGGACATGGTGCACAAGCTGACGCGATTCGATCAGGAGCTCTGGGAGCGGATGAAGGCGCAGACGGTCGACACGCTGACGCCGGTGCTGTCGAAGTGGATCGGCAAAGGCGAGATCCGCGCAATCGTAGAGCGTCGCGATCGCATGCAGGCCCTGCTCGACAAGCTGATCGCCGAAGGCGGTCCAACGGCGGCGTTCGTTCAGTGATCCCACGTCGCTGCGGCGATCGCGGCGCAGCTGCGTCGCGGCAGGCTCGAGTCCCTCGGGCTGTCGGTCACGCGACGCGCGGCTGAGGCGCTTTGTCTGCCCGCCGCGCGTACCTGTGGCTCGGCATCGCCATCATGGCGTTCGCCGTCTACGCCAGCCTCATCCCCTTCACGTTCACTTATGTGCCGCTCGACATCGCGTGGCTCGAATACACCACGATCATGTCGAGAACCTCCTTGCGCATCTCGCGCACCAACTTCGTCGCGAACATCCTGCTGTTCGTTCCCGTCGGGTTCGGCCTGACCGGCTCGCTGCTCGTCGACCGCATTTCTCGATGGTCGTGGGGCCCCACCCCCGCTCAGCACCCCAGCGCGCAAACGACGCGCGCCGGGGACCCCGCTCGCCGGTTCGCCGTGCCGGCCGCCTTGGGCGTACTCGCGGTGAGCGTTACTCTCAGCTCCAGCGTGGAGTTCCTTCAGCTTTTCACACCGGGACGCATGACGGCACCGAGTGACGTCGTTGGACAGACGCTCGGCTGCCTGATCGGGATTGGCGCCTGGGCCCTTGTCGGGCCGGAGCTCACCGAATGGTTCCGCACGTCGTTGAGCTCGGCACGAGAGGATCGCGTGGCGAGAGTACTCGTTGCCTACGGCGCCGCGTGGGTATTCGTGAACCTGGCGCCGTTCGATGTCACCGTGGATGTCGGCGACCTCGGAGAACGGGTGCGCGCCGGGCTGATTTCGATTGTTCCCTTCAGGGGCGCCATTCGACCCACCTCGCGCGTCGTTTGGGATGCGTTGGTGAGCGCGATCAGTGCAGCCCCGCTCGGCACGCTCGGTCTCGTTGTGTGGATGCCAGGCGGCGGCCGACGCCGATCGTTCGTCGCGTTCGCGATTGGCGCTGCGTTCGTGGCTGCGATTGAGCTGGCGCAAATCTTCGTGAGTTCACACGCGGCCGACATCGCCGATGTCATCTTCGGGTGTACCGGCGTGGCGGCCGGCGTCTGGATTGGCGCGCGAGTGCTGTCATCGGCTCGTCCCGTGAGCGACGGGAAGGGAGCACGCCTCTTCGGCAGCCGCATGGTTGCCGCCCTCGTGACGTGGTGCATCGTGATAATCGCTTATCACTGGATGCCGTACGACTTCGGCATCGATCCGGTCTCGATCAAGCGCAAGCTCGCGGGGGTCTCGCTCGTGCCGTTCGCCCGGCACGCGCGCGGTTCCGATCTCAATGCATTCAACGATTTGCTGGTCAAGCTCGGGCTGGCCATGCCGCTCGGCGTCATTGCCGCGTTCACGCTGGATCGGCAGGGCCCTGCCGCGCTCGTGGCGGCCGGCTGGTTGATTGCCGCGGCGCTGTTCTTCGGCGGGGTCGAGTTCGGACAGCTGTTCCTGCCAACGCGCTCGCCGGATCCCACCGACGTCATGATCGGCGTCGGCGGCACCGCGTTAGGGTTGATAATCGGTCGCTGGCTCCAAGGCGAGCGAGCGTGAGGGATTACGAACGGCACTGAGACCCTGTTGCCGCGGGCGAAACAGGGTTCCTGCGCTCCTCAGATTTCAATCTTCGAGAACGACCACGCGCCCAGAACGAGAAACACGGACGCTGCCAGACACAGGATCGCGAAGTCCGTCGGCATGCCGAAGTGCGACAGTCCGATGAACGCGCCTCGAAGTCCATCGACGCCGTAGGACAACGGGTCGACGCGTGTTGCGAGCGCGAGCGCAATCGGCAGGTTCGCAAGCGGGTAGAGCGCACCTGACAGGAAGAAGATCGGCATCACGAGGAAGTTCATCACGAGCTGAAACGCCTGCATGTCCTTCAACGTCGATCCAATGGCGGTGCCCAGCGCAGCGAAGACGACCGCGATGAGCGCCATGAACAGAAGTGCCAGCGGAATGGTCGCGAGATTCTGCGGCCGGAAGCCGGCAAGCAGGCACACCGTCAGGATCAGCGTCCCCTGGATCACGGCAATTGTCGTCCCGCCCAGCGTTCGGCCGGCCATGATGTGCAGTCGCGGAACGGGCGCCACGAGCGTTTCCTTCAGGAACCCGAACTGGCGATCCCACAACAGACCGATGCCCGAGAAGATCGACATGAACAGAATGGCCATGCCGATGACGCCAGGCGCGACGAACTGCAGATAGCTTCCCTGGCCCGACTTCTGGAACACCGGGCCGAGCCCGAAACCCAGGACGAGCAGGTAGAGCAGCGGCTGCCCAAGTGAGGCGATGACCTGCGGCCGCGAGCGCAAGTACCGTTTCACCTCGCGCAGCCACAGGATGTAAATGACGGCCACCTCTCATCTCCTCCACATCTTGACGATCTGTCGCATCTGCTCGCTGGCATCCGCGCGTTCGTCGCGGATCGACGACCCGGTGAGCGCCAGGAACGCGTGCTCGAGTGAATCGGTCCCGGTCTGCTGCTTCAACTCTTCCGGGGATCCCTGCGCGACGATGCGACCGTGATCGATGATGGCGATTCGGTGCGCGACACGCTCTGCCTCGTCCATGTAGTGCGTGGTCAGGAACACCGTCATGCGTTCGGTCTCGTTCAGGTGTTTGACGTGGGTCCAGAGCTGGTTGCGGCTCTGCGGATCGAGACCGAGCGTCGGTTCGTCCAGGAAGAGGATCTTCGGCGTGTGCAACAGGCCGCGCGCGATCTCGAGCCGACGCTTCATCCCGCCCGAGAACGTCTTCACGCGCGAGTCGCGGCGCTCCCAGAGCTCGAACAACGTCAGCAGCACCCTGATGCGCTCGGTGCGGACATGTCGCGGCACGTGATACAGCACGCCGTGGAGCTCCATGTTCTCGTATGCCGTCAGCTCGCTGTCGAGGCTCGGATCCTGGAAGACGATGCCGAACCGGCGACGTGTTTCGAGCTGGTTCCTGGCCGGATCGAGCCCGTCGACGGACATCGTTCCGCTCGTCGGGCGCTGCAGCGTCGTCAGCATCTGGATCGTCGTCGTCTTGCCGGCACCATTCGGACCGAGGAAGGCGAAGATCTCGCCGGGTCGGACCTCGAACGAGATGCCATCGACGGCCTTGATGTCGCCGAACGTCTTGACCAGGTCGCGCACGTGAATCATGGGAGAGCGTGGTCCTCCACTGGCAATAGCCAACGGTTTAGTCAGTTTGTCAAAAACTCGCGTCTGCCGCTCCGTGGCTGCGCAGGATTCCGCTCCACGGGGTGGCGAACGGAGCTCAGTCGGTTCGACCGCGGATGACCTCACCTGGCGGCTGCGAAAAACGCATCCTGGCCGCCCGCGCAGAACCCCGCGAAGCACGCTTCGTTGCGCAAGTCGGTCCAGTACGCGACAACGCCGCCCGACGGGGCCGCCGCAATATTGGAGTAGTCTCCCAGGAACGTGGTGGCCAGGGGGAACGCCGGATTGACCGTGGCCGCGAACCAAAGGTTCCCGGTCGTCGGATTCGACAGCTCCGTCGTGAGATTGGTGGTGGTGAACAGGAGCGTCCTCGTGCCCGACTCCGTCGCGAGGCTGTACCCATACCGTTCGTTCAGCGCGTCGTACTGCCTATCGAAGAGGCCGATTCGGAGAATGCCCACGCTGTCGTAAGCGCCCCAGGGCATGAACTGATCACCGGGAAGTGGCAGCGCTTTCGGCGCAGACCACGTCCGGCCACGATCGAATGACTGGCTGACGATCACGTCCGAGTTCGTCGTGGCCTTGTACGGATCGGCCGGAGCCGGTGTCGGGCTGTTCCGCATGTCAGACCAGACGACCGCCAAATGCGCGGCGTCGGTGGGGTCCGCAGTGATGTTGCCGAATGCCCACGTTCGAAACAGACTGTTGTGGTACGTCGGGCTGCCGAAGGCGAACGGGTAGTCAGTAAACCCATCGATGGTCGTCGCCACTTTCACGGGACCGAAGATGCGGGCGCCCGTCGACGGGCTCACCTCGACCACCTCGTAGTCGTCTCTGCCGCTCTGCAAATCGGTGGTGTTCAGGAAGGAGACGTAGATTCGACCGTCAGCCGCCACAGTTGGCACCGACGCGAACGCCTCGATGAGATCACCGGAGATGACGCGCGGAGCCGACCACGTCGTTCCGCCGTCGTGAGTCACGGAGCTGTAGGTCCGGCCGCTCACGAACGCACCCTTTTGAGCCAGGCGGAAGTCCCCCCACGTGACGATCGCGTTGCCATTTCCCCAGGCGGCGATGTAGGGTTTGTCGAGCAGGTCGCCGACGCTCGTGAACGTGCCGCTGCCCTTCGCGACGCGGACCGAAGCCCACGTCCTGCCGCCGTCGCCGGAGTTTGCTACCAGCACGTCAGGGTTTTGACCGTTCGTCGGTCCAACGAACCGAAAGCCAAGTGTCGAGTAGTACGCGTGGCCCGCAGCATCGAAGGCCACACCTGGATCTCCGGTGGCCTGATAATCTCCGCCGAAGACGATCGGGTACTCGGACCAGGTCTTGCCGCCGTCGAAGGTCACGTGCGCCCGCGAGTGGATGGACAGAGTCACGTGTCCACCCGGGTTGATCGCAAGCTGATAATCGTTGGTGCCACCGATCATGTTTTTCTCATCGGTGGGATTGACGGCGATCGAGGTCTCGTTCGTCGGTCCCGTTTTCTCGCAGTCGGTATCGACGTTGGCAGTCGTCTGAGTCGGCGTCGTACAGATGCGGTCGCCGGGGTGCAGTGCAGGGCCGCTCCCGAAGACGGCGCCTGCCACCGGGGCATCGGCATCCTTGACACTGTGGGTGAAGGGGACCGGCCGGCTGATCTCGCCCTCTTGGCCGACGACCAGTGCCAGTCCAGCACTCAACACGAGCGCGGTTCCGATCACAAGGAGCGCAGCGACTCGCTGAGGCCGGCGCCATTCGTTCATCCGATCAGCCAAGGCTCCGGTCCGGTGCGCTCGGTGGCGACCGACGTGCCCTACAACGGCTGTCGGCGCTGGCAGTTTCGATATCATGATGGTTCACCGTCATGAACGATTGCCGCGACGTGCGGCAACACAACTCTGCATGATGTCACGGATCGAGGGTCGGGATGCTCCGAACGATCGTTTCATCATCCTGTGCCATTGCTGAGCGCAGCCCGCTGTCGCTCGACTCGTGCGACAGCCACTTCCGTGCCGGATGGTGCCAATCGTTGAGTTTCTCTGCGTGATATAATTTGCGGTTGACTGTCCGGCAAAGATGCGGACCGACCTCACGCACGTGGGCCGCTAGCTCAATTGGCAGAGCAGCAGACTCTTAATCTGCGGGTTGTAGGTTCGATTCCTACGCGGCTCACCACACTTCCTCAGCACTCTCGGACGGCGCCAAATAGTTGAAAAGTGGTGCCGTTGCGGCGGTTCGATTGAATCGATTTCCGTCGTACGCGATTCCTTCGGGGAAGAACAACTGTATCACAACGTGCGCCAGCGATTCGGCATGACGCGCGACGATGAGAACTTCTTCGTCCGATAACGTGTCCGCGTCATTGCCAAGCAGTTCCCGGCAGCGCGCGACCGAGATCGATTCCGGCTCTTGTTCCGTACGATCGGGTCCGTCCATGGCGCTCCCCTTGAACGCGAGTCGCGACGATTCGTGTTGGATGGGTGGCGCGCTCCGGCGCGTCGATGTGGCGATCGACGCGCCGATGTCCGTGTGAGCGCGGATGCGGGCCTGAAGACGGCATCGTCCCGACGGAGCTGTGCTCCGAGCGGTGACGATCGTGAGTGGTTCGACCGTCCGTTGCGTTCAGTCAGACCACGGCGACGCAATGCCGCTGGTGAACGCATCCCCTTCGCGGCGCTTGATCCTGAGGATGATGCGCCGTGAGAGGTCACGAGGTTCGCAGCTCATAGGCGTGCCGATCAACCGTCCTCGGTCGTCGTGCACAGGGCTGCGATGCGGTGAGGATTGCGCTCGATGTCGTGCCCTGAGGGCGCCGACCGGATGCGCGCTCCGTTGGCCCTTGAGGCGAACAGAGGGAGTGCCGTGCGGCACTGACGCGATGACGCCAACATACGCCCGCGATGCCTTCGTCAAGATCGTCCGAGTGATCGGCACGCTGACCACCATCGCGCAAGAGCCAGATGCGTGCCGCGCGGAGGCGTCGTCAATGCCCAAAGGCCCGGCCGTCGGCCGGGTCGAAGCGCAGCGAAGAGCATTGACGACGCCGAGCACGGCACCAGCATGAAAAACGCGATGGTGCTCGGCAAGATCCGGCTGCAAGAGCAGACGTTCCTTCCGGGAACACGGGCACACGCTCGAACTGATTTCTGTACGAATCCTCGGCCCGTTCTTTCCGGCGAATTCGGAGACGAACACGTGCACGCGGGCGGCGCGTTCGTCCCGCACGAACGGTGTGCGCAGAGACGGCGACAAGAGGCACGACCAACGATGGCGTGAACGACCCCGTCCCGACGGTCTGGGGCCACTGGCGAGGCAGGACAGCGGGGTCGTTCACGCCATCGTTGGTTCAGCGACTGCGACACCGGCTCCGGCAGTGACGGCGGCACAGAGCGCCGCCTCGATGGTGTGGTCGCAGCAAGGTGCTGCGGTACAGACGGTTGCACAGAGTGCACGCTCATGGAGCGACCAGGGGTGAGGGAACGTCTGGAAATGGCGTCGAACCCGGGGGGCCAACCTGACCCGATTTTCGCTTCGCCCCCCTCTTGGCCCACGCCTCCCGGTCCATGGCTACGGCGAACTGCAGATATTGGGCGTTCAGAATCTGGATTTCGCAAGCCGAGCAATCATGCATGCGATCGTCATGAAGGCTCGTCAATGACGACCTCCACAGCACCACATCACCCTGTCGTCTCCACGCTCGATAGAGAGCCGCAATCTTCGCCATGAGGGCGATGGCGGCGCCAAACGTGTGGAATCTCACAACCGCCATCAATGGTCTCCCCAGAGTCGCTCCAGCGTCCGCCAGCACGCGATGCCGACTATGCACCGGGTCGAGTGGATCTAGATCTGCACAAAGTCCGGCAGCGGCCAGGAGCGATCGAAATACGGCTCGGTCGGCCGGTAGAAGCGGAAGTACGCGAACCAGTTCTTGCCGGGCACCGTCGGGATCCAGTTCTTTTCGAAGCCGGCCGGCGCCTTCGGCCCGCAATAGATGTCCACCGAGCCGTCGTCATTCGTGCGGAGGTCCATGCGCGAGGAGCGATCGGCGATCTTCTGGTCGTTCAGGATCAGTGCGCGCGTATCGGCGTCGTAGACCGTGACCGACCAGAACAGTTTGATCGGTGGATTGGGCGGTACGTGCAGCCGATACGAGCGGCCCCCGTCCAGCCACTCTCCGGCCTTGTCCTTATAGGCGCCGAGGTACGCTGACGACGGGCCCGGTCGCTTGGGTGCCATCGCCGGCCCGGCGCCCACGGCCTCGTAGAACCAGGACGCGCGTTCGTCGAGCAGGTTCCAGAAGTCTGTTGGATTATCGGCATCGAGCTGCAGCGCGAAGTCCCAGTGCGCATCGGCTCGATACTTGACGCCCGCGAATCGGCGGTCCGCGGAGTTGGCCTTGGCCATCGCCTCGCCGACCAGTGCCGCCTCGGCGAGGATCTGCGTCTGCTGTGCGTCCGGCGTGAATGGCTTGCCCTA
>Ga0114129_10003008_pt1 | contig 23621 bp, 21 predicted proteins | sample RhiMetdeltSRZDD1_FD_80071 | JGI IMG/M metagenome (GOLD analysis project Ga0114129, IMG submission 80071) | Populus rhizosphere microbial communities from Tennessee, USA - Rhizosphere MetaG P. deltoides SRZDD1 (version 2) (version 2) | ecosystem: Host-associated > Plants > Roots > Rhizosphere >...
AAACGATCGCGTCCTTTGGTGTTCTGCTGCAGTTCCTTTCCCTTTCCACCGCACTGATCTTTCTCGCTTACATCGGCATCCAACTTCAGCGAATGAAGAATGAAGAGATGGTTCTGGAGCGGACCTTTCCCGAATATCGTGACTACCGTCTACGCACCTCACGTGTAATCCCACGAATCTACTGATTTACTGCATCCCTCCCTCCCTCCCTACTCAAGATCTCGCTGTTATTTGCAGCAGGTGCTCGCAGGCGAGCAGCTGACGCTGGTCCAAGGCGCATGGCCCATCGACTCCTCCGTCCCTCTATTCTTAGTTAAACAGTTTTTAATTTCTAAGCCTCCGACAGTTACGCTCGACGGACTATCGCCGGAGATCTTTTACGGGAGTTTTTCGCCGATCGGCACAGTCGTTGCTTAGTACGTGTCGTACTCAAAATCCGAGTTCTCTCGCCCATCTTTCAGTGCGGAAAAGGCGTTGGACCTGAACGCAGAATCACGGTGAAAAGTATTCTTTTCAATGAAGTCGGGCTTGAGCTCATAGAGTATGCGGTTGCTGCGGCGCTGATCACCGCTGCGATACTTGTCGCATTTGTAACCCTCGGCAATATCGTAACGAACAGCATCAACACCCTGGCAAACTTGATCTAACTTCTAAAAGGAGCAATGCGAAATGATTAAGAGATTCTTTGCCGACGAAACTGGACTCGAGTTGTCGGAATACGCTGTGGCAGCTGCCCTTGTTGTTGCCGGCGTAGTCATCGCCTTCACCACCCTAGGTAATGCGATCACAACGAGACTCGGAACTCTTTCCAATACGATCACCGGCTAAGGCCAACCGACTGAAAGGTGGGCGCGCTTGCAAGGCGCGCCTGTTTTTCTCCCGTTTAAAGGAGTACACGGAAAATGTTTGCCAAGTTCTTCAGAGATGAAACCGGTCTTGAGTTGTCTGAATATGCGGTCGCCGCAGCTTTGGTCGTGGCAGGGGTTGTCGTTGCATTCACTACACTTGGTAACGCCATCACCACCGGTATTGGCACGCTGGCCAATACAATCACAGGCTAGTCTCTAGACTCACCTTAAGCTCTCCTCAGTTTCGCGAAACAATGAGTCGCCGTCATTGTCGGAGACTAGAGGCACGCTTTCTTGATTCGAAAACCGATTAGACGAGATGCCCACGCGTTTACTTATGAGCCTGATCGTTCCGATTGTGCCATTGTTTCTAATTATCGCGTACAACGACATTCGCTATCGCCGGATTCCGAATCCGTATGTTCTTGCGGTGCTCATTAGTGGCGTGGCAACGAATGCGATCTTCAAGGGAGAAGACGGAGCCATTAGCAGTGTTGAAGGCGCCGCAATCGCGTTTGTTCTGATGTTCATTTTGCATGTTTTTGGCGCGATGGGTGCTGGAGACGTCAAGCTGTTTGCGGCAGTGGGTTCCATCGTCGGCTTATCCCTGGTGCTTCCAACGTTTGTCATTGTGGTGATGACCGGCGGAATGCTTGCAATGATCCTGGCGATGCGTCGCGGCACGCTGCGCAGGACGATGTTGGGAGTGATGAATATCTTCGCAGGCGTCATGCCGGGAGCGAAGATCCCTCGTTATGAAATCCCGGCGGATCGCCGGCTAACAATACCTTACGGCGTCGCCATCACCCTCGGAAGTCTGATGTCCCTTATCTATTTTCGAGTTTGAGGCGCCTTAGGTTGTAAAGAACGGAGAAGACTTATGCGTAACAAACGTTTGATCATCGCAGTTACCGGCGCCGTCGCGTTTGGCTTGATCTCAGCTGTTTCGGTAAGCCGCTACCTGATTAATGCACAAACCAACGCTAGAGATCTCAACCATGTCGTGATCACGAAGGTTGATGTTCCTGTCGGCACGAAGCTGATAAAGGAACAGTTGACGACTGTTCAAATGGCGTCGTCATCAATCCCCGATGGCACGTTTGCTTCGCCAGACAAACTGGTGGGTCGCGTGATCCTGACTAGCGTCGCTGCTCGCGAAATGATCACTGAAGCGAAACTTGCTGCCGAAGGCACGAGCGGTGGGCTGTCCGCGGTCATCCCGGAGGGTTATCGAGCGATGACGGTAAGAGTCGATGAAGTTGTCGGCGTCTCGGGATTTCTTACGCCTGGCACGTTGGTCGATATCGTCGTCGTAATTGCGCCACCGGAAGGCTCAAAAAGCAAAGACACAATTTCAAAAATCGTTCTGCAAAACATAAAAGTACTGGCGAGTGGGCAAAGTATCGATCGTCCGAAGGACGACCGGGAAGCGGCTTCAGTACGCTCAGTAACCTTGCAAGTCACCCCCGAGCAGGCAGAGAAGCTCGCACTCGCCACAACAGAAGGTCGATTGCAGCTGGTAATGCGTAACGCAGTCGACCAGGAGAATCAACAAACACCAGGTGCCAACAAGCGCACGCTTCTGAATGGAGAAGTTGCTACGCCAGTTCCAGATCCTGTCGCTACGGAACAACCTAAAGCGGCACCAGCGCGAAGAAAGGTTCGCCAAGCTGCGCCGATCACCAGGAGCGTCTCCCAGCCAAAACCACAGCCCCGTCCGGAAATCGAGGTCTTTGTGGGGACAAAAAGAACAACCGTTGAATTTCCGTAAGCAGATTCAACCAACCTGTCCCGCGAAGATCGATCGCGACAGGCCTTTATTCAGTAAGGAGCAAAGCACCATGCATACCCACTCAATGATCTCGCGGCCGCTCACACTGTTGTCCGCCACGATGATCACTTTACTGCTGCTCGTTTCCCTGGCGCATGCCCAGGAAGCCAGCTACAACGCCTCGTTCTCGAAAAACAAAGATAACATCGCTGTTAACGTCCTCGTCGGACAATCGAAAGTAATCAACTTCGACCGTCCAATCGGACGCTTTTCGATCTCCAATCCGGACATTGCGGAAGCCGTACTCGTGGCCCCAGATCAAGTCGTAGTGAACGGTAAGGCTTTTGGGCAGATCAATTTTATTGCCTGGGAACAGGCCCCCGAAAAGCGGTTCGTAGTCTTTGATGTCTATGTCAGGGCCAATCTCTCGTTGATCGATTCACAGATCCGCGCGCTTTTTCCCAAAGAGGACATCCGTCTGAGTCAGGCAAATGGTTCCGTAGTCATTTCGGGTAACGCGCCGGACAGTGTGGTTACGCAGGTTGACGCAATTGTGCAGGCCGCGGGATTCAAGACAGTGAACCTTCTGCAATCGCCGGTGAAGAGTGCTACGCAGGTCCAACTTCAAATCAGAGTTGCTGAAGTGAGTAGAAACAGATTGAGAGATCTGGGGCTTTCTTCGGCGTATCAGTCGAGTCCAGGCAGCGGCGCATTCGTGAGTAGTGGTGGACCCGGCAGTTTGACCAGCGCGGCTGGTGGAGTGCTATCAAGCAGTTTTGGCAACGCCTTAAACCTGTTCGTTATGGCCGGCAATACCGCGAATATGATCCGCGCATTGCAAACCACTGGCGCCCTTCGTGCTCTTGCTGAGCCAAACATGATTGCGATGGACGGACAAACCGCCAGTTTTCTCGCAGGTGGAGAATTTCCAGTTCCCGTCGTTCAGGGCAGTGGCGGCGGCGCCGGTAGTAACGCCGTAACGATCGAATTCAAACAATATGGCGTGCGTTTGAACTTCAAGCCGACAGTTATTGACGAAGACCACATTCGACTCGAACTCGAGCCCGAGGTTTCGACCATCGATTTCGCCAACGGTGTTCGATTCAACGGTTTCGTAATTCCTGCGCTTCGCACTCGAAGAGCTAAGACCGGAATTGAACTACGTGACGGTCAGAGTTTTGCTCTTGCAGGTTTATTGGACAATAACGAAACGCGCTCACTCTCAAAAATACCCGTGCTTGGTGATATCCCGATCCTCGGCAACCTCTTCAAGTCAACTTCGTTCCAGAAAAACGAAACTGAATTGATGTTCATCGTGACCGCCCAGGTAGTTAAACCAGTTGATCCGGATGATCTCCCGATCCTTCGTGGCATTGACGGACTTAAGAAGGGTTCGCCTTTGGGTGTTGAGCCGAAAGGCTCGGGCATCCGAGGAGCAAGCGTCTTTTCAACCGACAAGCAGGGACAGCCTGCTGAGACAACTCCGGCACCGGCCCCGACAACACCAACCGTTGCACCGAAGAGTGGTGATAGCAAAACGGGTGGTCAGTAACTCAAAACAACTTCTTATGCGCATTGGCTAAACGCCGAAAGGAGGAGCAAACATGTCTAGAACTTTAACGATAAGGACTGGAAACCGTAAGGAACGTGGTGCTGTCTTAGCGGTTACGGCTATCTCCATGCTTGTTCTGATTCTGGCACTTGGCCTGTGCGCGGACATCAGTCATTTTTATTCGGTTCAGACAGAGCTACAAAACGCTGCTGACGCTTCGGCCCTCGCCGGAGCGTCGGCACTTAACAACACGGCCGCCGGCATCACTTTGGCCCAAACGAAAGCGGTTGCCGCGATGAACAACTATGAGTTCAATCACAACTCAATAGGGTTCACGTCACCGAATCTCTATTTTGCCTCTAACTTCAACAGCTTGGACTCGTTCCTCTATACAAACTCGACTTGCGCGGCCATATCGGCATTGGCAACTCCCGCCAACGTTGAGCGAGCAGGAGAAAACAAACTGGCTCCGAACCAGGTGGCTTTCGTGGGTGTATGTATGCCCGCGCCGGCGACCACACCCATCTTCTTCTCGATCACTGCGATTACCACGCCCGTACTGCTTCGCGGACGGGCCATTGCCGGTAATTCACCGCCGCTGACCGGTATCTGTGATCAATTAGCACCCATGGTGATCCTCGACGATGTCAACGTCCCGAACACGACGGAATATCCGCCTGGATCCGTAATGACCCTGCGAAATCAACCAGCCGCTCCTTACTCCCCCGGGAACTACGGCCTCGTTGAAATTTGCGGACCAGGCGGAGCAGACGTGCGTGCATCGCTGCAAGGCAACTGCGCGGGCTGTTTCATTGTAGGAGGAATCGTGCATCCGAAGACCGGCGTTACCTCGGGACCGGTCCGACAAGGATGGAACGATCGCTTTGATTCGGATATGGTGACATCACAACCCATCAATTACGCAACGTACCAGCAGCAGTACAAGGACTACGTCGCCACGGGAACGCCACCAGCCGGCGCTACGATCAACGCCACCGGAAGTTATAGACTGCGCGTAATTATCGTTCCCACCGTAGATAAGAATGATGTCCTTGCCTGCAATGGCAGCGGGTGCGATTGGCATATCACGAGCTTTCTGCAGTTCTTCATGCAGCAATACGTGCCGGGCGGGAATGGTGGTGACATCACCGCAGAGTTTATAGGCAAGATTAATGTCGCAAACGGAACGTATGGCGGCGGTGGTACGCCTGTTCCCTCACTGACGAAAACGGTTCTCTACAAATGACGCGCTTTGGTGTGACATCGCTAAATCGATTTCGTAAGAACCGGGATGGTACTGCATTCGCAGAGGCGGCGATTGTTCTTCCAGTGTTGCTGCTAATGCTCGGAGCCGCCGCCGAGCTGGGCCGATTTATGTATTACTACAACAGCCTGGATAAAGCGACTCGCGCGAGCGCTCGCTACATTTGCACTAGAGAGTTGGATAGCGCAAAAACGTCAGCGAATCTGAATGCGGCGAAAAATCTTGCTATTTACGGAAACACTGCTGGGACAGGCGCGAAGGTGTTGCCCGATGTCAATTTAACTACGAGCAACGTCAGTATCACGCCAACGACCGGAACCCCGGAAACGGTCACAGTAAGCATCACCGGCTACTCGTACGTTCCGATTTTTGCAATTGGACCAATGCAATCATTGGCCATATCCCTTACGCCCAGCACAACTATGCGTTACCTCTTAAATACCCCCATTGAGTGATGCTGCGAATGAGACTTTCAAATCTCCATAAGGATCAACGCGGCATCGCCCTACCCGAACTGGCGATCAGTTTAGGCGTTGTGCTCACAGTAATATTTGGCGCCATAGAAATCGGCCGGATGATGTGGACCGTCAATCTCCTGACGGATGCAACCCGCCAAGGTGCGCGCTATGCAATTGTCAATGCGCAGAATAAACAAGCCGTCAGAGACGTCGTAGTTGCCGCGGCCAACGGAGCAAGTCCTGCCCTTGATGGAACAGTCGATGGTTGCAGCGGATCGCCGCCAAATAGTATCTGCGTGGAGTACTCGAATTTTGATCTTGGCGAAGGTCAGGTCACGGTTAGCATTGTGAATTATCAGTTCAACTTCGCTATTCCACTGGTTGGTGGATTCGTAACCTTTCCTCTTTTTAAGACGACGCTCACCAGCGAAAGCGCGGGCGTTGCGCCTCCGGATCCTTCCGCATCGCCCAGCCCGTCTCCGTCGGTATCGCCGACTCCTACGCCGACGCCGACTCCTACGCCAACGCCGACTCCAACACCGACGCCGACTCCTACGCCGACGCCGACTCCAACACCGACGCCGACTCCAACACCGACGCCGACTCCTACGCCACCGCCGACCCCTTCGCCGTCGCCGAGCGCTTCGCCGACGCCGTTACCGACTTGTACTCCGAATCAAATAATCGGCACGCCGCCAAAATGCGTTTGCAACAACGGAACCATCGGCAATCCACCGAGATGTAAACCGTAAGACCTTCGAGGGAACAATGGATCAGTCACTTACATTTGTCGTCATCAGTAACAACCCAGATACGCAAAAAGAGCTACGCGGATTAATTCTATCTGATGATCGTCTCCGTCTCGTTACCTGCATTGAAAATGAAGAAGATGTTTGTTCTGAACTCTCACGCCTCCGGTCTTCGGCTGCCATTGTGGCAATCGACAATGACGCAGAAGCTAAGTTTTCCCTGATCAAACGCCTGAGCACCGAATTAGACGATACGGTTCTGATATGCGCCTCACACGAAGCTTCATCCGATTTAATCCTTCGAAGTATTCGCGCAGGTGCGCGTGAATTTCTAAGACTGCCGGCCAGTGCAGACGAATTTGCCACCGTCATCAATCGAACAGCAGAGTTCTGTGCTGCTCATGATTACGAACCAAAGAAGCTGGGGCGAACAATAGCTGTTTTTTCCAGTAAGGGAGGCTGTGGCAATTCGTTCGTAGCCGCCAACCTGGCGGTGGCTATGAAAGAGCCCACGGCGCTGGTTGATCTGAATCTCCAGGCCGGTGACCTTGATCTGTTTTTTGGAATCCAGCCGCGCTTCTCGATTCTGGATTTGGTCGAAAATCGCGCGCGGCTCGACGACTCTCTGATCTCGGGTTACATGACTGCTCACTCGCACAGGCTCTCTGTTCTGCCGGCACCGCGTGACACGGCCGCTGCCGAAGATATCCGGCCAGAAAATATTGCCGAGGTTTTGTATGTTCTGCGCCAACGGTTCAGTTATGTAATCATTGATCCGCACCACACGCTCGACTCAATCACGCTCGCAGCACTGGATCATGCCGATGATATTTTGCTCGTCTCCACACTCGACGTTTCGGCTATTCGCAGTGCGCAGCGCTCGATCGAAATATTCGATCGGCTTGGCTATCCGCGTAAGAAAGTTCGTGTGGTCATCAACCGCTGGAGCAAGCAGATCGATGTTGAGTTGCAACAAGTGGAAAGATTTCTTGGTGAGCGGGTAATTGCGCTAGTTCCTAACGACTATCGTGCGGCAGTTAATTCCGTCAATCTCGGGTTGCCATTAGTAGAGTCGCAGCCCACTGCTGGTATTAGCACGGAGATTCGCAGGGTGGCTTCGCTAATCGCCGACGGTGGTATCGATTCTGAAAACAAATCTCAGAAAGGTTTTTTGGGGTCAATTTTTCGACGGCAAGCATCGACTGCGCGTTTGGACCTCAGCGCGACGCTAAACAAGGCTTAAGACCGCGGAAAGGTAATCATGGCACTTCGAGAACGACTGGTCAGAGAACCGAACTCAGCAGCTTCGACGCTAATGCGAGGCGAAGAAACTCGGACGGACGGATTGCAGGAGATGAAGGCCCGACTGCACCGCCTCATCATTAATCGCATGGATCTGTCAAAGCTGGACCAATTAAGCCCCGAGCAGATCAATGCTGAGGTGGCGCGACTGCTCAAGGACATCCTCGTTGCCGAGGACGCTCCATTATCAGCGGTTGAACGCGAACGACTCGTTGACGAATTGCATTACGAGCTTTTTGGATTGGGCCCTCTAGAAACCCTGCTGGCTGATTCTGAGATCTCCGACATTCTGGTGAACTCCCCGGGCAAAGTTTATATTGAACGTAAAGGCAAACTCGAAAAAACTAACATTACCTTCAAGGACGATGAACACCTCATGCGTGTGATCGAAAGAATTGTCTCGTCCGTAGGCAGACGTATCGACGAAGCTTCCCCCATGGTTGACGCTCGATTGAAAGATGGATCCCGCGTGAATGCGATTATTCCCCCACTGTCACTTGATGGACCAGTCCTTTCGATCCGGCGGTTTGGCTCCGAGCCGCTTCGGATGTTCAAGTTGCTTGAGTATCAGATGCTAACAAAAGACATGGCCGACATGTTTGAGATGTGCGTGAAGGCCCGTCTAAATATTCTGATCTCGGGTGGAACCGGCGCTGGAAAAACAACGCTGCTAAATTCCCTTTCGGCTTTTATCCCGCATGATCAACGGATTGTCACGATTGAGGATTCCGCAGAGCTACAGTTGCAGCAACCACACGTAGTAAGGCTAGAGACTCGCCCACCGAATATTGAAGGCAAAGGAGAAGTCACTCAGCGTGATTTGGTTAAAAACGCGCTTCGCATGCGCCCGGATCGCATTGTGATTGGCGAAGTTCGTGCGGGAGAAGCGATCGATATGCTACAGGCCATGAACACCGGTCATGACGGCAGTTTAACGACCGTCCATGCCAACAGTACGAGGGATGCGCTTGCAAGATTGGAAACGATGATCCAGATGACGGGAATGCGACTTTCGGATAGAGCGATGCGGCAACAAATCGCTTCTGCGATACACATTGTGATTCAAGTGGCTCGCCTTTCAGACGGGACCAGAAGGATCACGTCGGTTTCTGAAATAACGGGCATGGAAGGCGACACGATCAGTATGCAGGAGGTCTTCCAATTCGAACGGCGCGGCATTGATGCGGAAGGCCGGGTGATCGGAAGGTTCCGCCCAAGAGGAGTTAGACCAAGATTTGCCGAGATTCTGAAAGTGCATGGCATGCAATTGCCGCGCGTATTTTTTGAAGAGGTATAAGCTTCATGATCCAATTTGCAGTATTTGTCTTCTGTTTGTTTCTCACCTACACGGTCTATCTGTTACTCAGCAGAAAGACACAGGCGCGAAAAGCTCGTCTGCAAAAGCGAATTTCGGAAGCATTGCTTTACAGTTCAAAGACACAAGATGCGGAAGTAAATCTAGTCCGCGATGAATTGATGAGTGAAATTCCCTGGGTTGATCATGTCTTAATCAGAATTCAAAGCGCCTCCCAACTCAAGAAGTTCATTGATCAAGCGGACGTCGACATGACGGTCATGCGGCTGTTGTTGTTTTCGGGGCTCGCCGGTTTCCTGGCAGTAATGGCAGTTTCATTTCTTTCGTCCTCAGTACTGGTTCTCGTTTTTTCGGGAATCTTCTTTGGCTCATTTCCATTCGTTCACGTTTGGTGGAAACGGCGGAAGCGTCTCGATCGTTTTCTAGAACTACTGCCGGATGCTTTGGATTTGATGAGTCGCGCGCTGTTGGCTGGTCACGCATTTTCCGAATCGCTGCACATGGTTTCAAAGGAAATGCCAGAACCCATATCGTCCGAATTCGGGCGAGCTTACGAAGAGCAGAATCTCGGCCTCTCCGTCAAACTGGCGTTGGAAAACCTTTGTCGACGGATGCCGCTGCTAGACCTGAGGATGGCTGTAACTGCAATCATGATCCAACGCGAGACCGGCGGTAACCTTGGCGAAATCCTGGAGAAGGTCGCTTTCACGATTCGGGAACGCTTTCGAATTCTCGCCGATCTAAAAACTCTGACAACATCATCGCGCATGTCCGCATGGATCTTATGTGGGCTTCCGATCATTGTCGCGTTCATGGTCACGTATCTGAATCCGGATTACATGAGTGTGCTTTGGAAGGATCCTCGAGGTCACACTTTGATCGTAGTGGCATTAACAATGCAGATCATAGGCATGTTAATGGTGAGAAAGATTCTACGCATTAAGGTTTAGAGGGTGCCCCTTATGTTATTACTCATTGCAGCTTCAACATTCATTTGCGGCAGTCTCACGGTGATGGGTCTGTACTGGCTCACATTCCGTCCACCCAGTGTCGCTTCAAAGCGCCTTTCAGATTTGGAAGCGCAGACTATCGGTGATGTAGTGACCGGTCCCCCGCAGGAAGTCAGTCATGTGGCGGTCATAGCTGAGCGTATGGCTGAGCCCATCAATCGTTTGGTTCCACCGTCAGCAGCTGAGGCAGCAAAACTACGAAAACAGCTAATGGAGGCTGGATTTCGCTCGCACAACGCACCGGTCACCTATCGGGCCATTCAAATTTCTGCTATGGGGCTGTTGCCTCTTACAACCGTTACCTTCTATGCAGTTACGGCCAGGCCGCTCGCCTCAGCAATGCTCCCCGCACTTCTCGCCTTCATCCTTGGCTTCGTCATACCAAGGTTCACTCTTCAACAGTTAATGAAGCGCAGAAAATTACGCATTCAATGGGGGTTGCCAGACGCGCTTGATTTGATGGTTGTATGTATCGAGGCTGGGCTCGGATTGAATGCGGCGATGGTGCGTGTCAGCGAAGAGATCCATGAAGTGCATCCGGAGATTAGTGAAGAGTTTGGGCTGGCCAACCTGGAGATTCGTGTTGGCAGGTCACGTGAGGAGTCGCTGTCGAATCTGGCAGAGAGAACTGGCGTCGAAGATCTTTCCAGTCTGGTGTCCATGTTAATCCAGGCTGATCGATTTGGCACATCAATAACGCGGGCGATTCGTGTTTATTCTGAGGCCCTACGCACTAAACGAAGGCAGCGTGCCGAACAAGGCGCGCAAATGGCGGCCGTGAAACTGCTGCTGCCGCTGGCTGCATTCTTGTTCCCAACACTTTTCATCGCGATTCTTGGACCAGCCGTGCTCAACTTATTAAACGTGCTGAGGAACAATTAATTTCCTGGAAGTGAGGAAATAACACAATGCCTAGAATTTATTTCGCCAAACAAAGTCGATTCGGCGGGCGTCATCCTAAACGAATAGCAGCAATGCTCGGGGCTGTAATTGCGATGATCATCATCATCGAGCCGTTGCGGTCGGTGCAAGGTGTTGTTATCACCAAGGCCGGATCACTAATAACGAAAATGAGTGAATCGGCCGGCTCTAGTGAATCAGTGAATAATGGAAAAGGAGACGCCTTCCTAAAGATATTCAAGTCACCCTTTAAGGCCGTGAGCGGACTCTTTGGTCGCGGAAAGAAAGACGATAACAAGCTTCATCGTCTGTCAGAAAAAGATGTCAAAAAGTTTGAGAGCGCACGAACTGTGCAAATAACGGACGCTACCTCAGTGCCGCCGGTCGTGCCCGAATCGAATGGCAGTATGAGCGCGGCGGATTACGTCGAGCGTGGGCGATCCTTGCTGGACGCCAACAATGTAAACGAAGCCATCGTTGCCCTGTCACTCGCAATCTCTATGAATCCGAAACTGGCTGAAGCCCATAGTTTGCTCGGCGTGGCGTATGGCCGGAAAGGTCTGTCGGACCTTGCAAGGAGATCATTTGAGGTCGCGCTTAAGCTCGACAGGAAGAATCCACAAATACTTAACAACCTTGGTTATCTGTTGATTTGTGATGGTGAATACAAAGCTGCAGCAGATCGCCTGAAGAAAGCTGCGAAACTCGCCCCGAACGACGGGCGTGTTCTGAACAACCTTGCCCTGGCGCAGTCACACCTGGGTAAGTTCGATGAGGCTTATCAGAATTTTACGCGTGCAGGTGGCGAGATTACGGGTCGACTTAACATGGCTAATCAGCTTGAGCTCGCCGGCCGATCTGAAGACGCCATGAAGCAATACCAGGCAGCTCGGTTACAAGCAGAGATTCAAAAAAAGAATGATCCGTCTCAATCGATTGAAGTCGTATTGGAGATTCAAAACGGGCTTGTAACATATGCCTCTATCGCTCACCCGAAGCCAGGTTTAGCAGCTTACGAAAAATCGGCTCTACGCATCGCTCGGCAGAGGCGATATCCCGCTGATAAGAACGGTCGCGAATCGTTAACCATCAAAATCAGTCCGTTCCCGAATTCATAAATGACGGGCGTTAGCGATTAAGGAAAAGAACCATGGCGCACCTGGATATTTTAACGCGCGACGAGATTGAAAACTTCGGACCTCCCCTTCCAGAAGAACTTGCCGACACGGACGTGGCAGAGGCCTATCTCTGCGAGCTGACACTTAAGCATGTGGCGGCCCTAGCAGATCCCAGTACGGGCTCGGTCGCCGACAAACTCCACTTATCCCGCACCTTAACAGAAGAGCTGCTGTACCAGCTGTATCGAGAGAAGCTGATCGAAATGAAGGTACAGAGCGCAGTGGGTGCCACTCGTTATGCCATGCTTGATCATGGCTGGGAGCGTTTAGCTCGATTGCAATCGCAAAATGCGTACCTTGGCCCTGCCCCGGTTTCTCTCGCAGACTACAGGCATCTCATGCATCTTCAGGCGATTCCCAGTCGTCCTGCATCAATGGCAAACATACGGTCAGCATTCCACGATTTAGTATTGCCGGATTCTCTGCTGCAAACTCTTGGATGCGTCATCAATTCGCGTACTTCACTGTTTTTGACTGGCCTTGCAGGCACGGGTAAAACGGCTGTATCTGAGAGGATGAATCATGCGCTCACTGGTTCAATTTGGATTCCTTACGCCGTCGAAATAGACGGACAGATCATTCGCATATTCGACTCTCATTGTCACATTCCAATTCAACGTGATGAGTCAAGTCTCGAGCACGATAGGCGGTGGGTTGAAATCCAGCGACCATTAATGATTGTCGGTGGCGAATTGACGCTCGAGAATGCCGACCTGGCGTGGTCGGATTCGGCGCGGTTCTATGAGGCGCCTTTTCAACTAAAGTCCAACGGAGGGACGCTGGTTATCGATGACTTTGGTCGACAACGAGTCGCGCCGCGAGATTTGCTTAATCGGTGGATCATGCCGCTCGAGCGGCGCGTCGACTTTCTTACATTGCATAATGGGAAAAAAATTGAAGTGCCGTTTGAGCAGCTCGTAGTGTTCTCGACGAACCTGAACGAACGAGACCTCGTGGATGATGCGTTTCTCCGCCGCATGGGATACAGAGCCAGTATCGAACCACCTTCCGCATCGGCTTACCTCGAGATTTTCAAGCGAGCAGCTCACGACCGTGAGGTCGCCCTCAATCAAGATTGCCTGGATCATGTCCTAAGCAAGTATGCGGCTGAAAACAGATTGATGAAATCGTGCGAACCCCGCGACCTCATTAGTCGCGCGGCAGACATCTGCAGATTCGAGGGAAAAGCTTTGGAGTTGACTCCCCAGTTAATCGACGTGGCCTGGAAAAACTATTTTGGGTCGGCGCATGCCTTTGCCGACTCCCCCCCGGCGGCGGCTGCGCATCCGCAGGCTGCCGCCGCTTAATTTCAGATCACGCGTAGTGTTTACGACTGCCAGAACTCTTGTAATGCGTAAGACCTGTCTTAATGTCGTCGTGATCGCTGGTTTTCTGTTGATTACAACAGCAGCTCTTCCTCAACATCGACGGCATTCACGCCAGTCTTCAACCCAGTCAACGAAGCAAGACAGATCTAAAGTGAGGACCGTTCGCGCGCAGAAAGGGGACACTCTGCGGTCAATAGCCGAGCGATTCAGCGCAAACATACAAGAAGTTGAACGCTTGAATCGATTAACATATTCAGCAGCTTTAAAAAAAGGACAGACAGTAACCCTGCCGGCTGACACATCTGAAGAAGAGTCTGGCGATCAAAAAGACGTCAAGGGCTTTCGTCTCAGGTTCGCGGATGGCAGTTCGATGGATGTTGATCAGGCGTGGCGTCAAGGTTCTACTGTCTGGTACCGAAAAGGCAATATTGGGCAAAGCGTTGATCGGGAAGTCCGCGCGATTGAGCCAATCCGTGCATCAGACGAAAAGACCGTTAGGCAAGTACCAAATTCGCCGGCCGCGGACAAAAAGCTTCCGGGTTCGCCCGTAACCTGGATTTACCTCGTCGGCGGGGCAAGATTCAAGGTGGAAGACGTGCGTCAGGTGTCGGACGGCGCTTGGTATAGCCGGGGAAATTTGTCCGTTTTTCTCGCAAGTGATCGTATTGCGCGAATAGAACGAATAGAACCGGCCCTGGGTAACCGCGGCGGCCAAGATATAGAATGGACCTCTGGCAACAGTAGGATTGACCAGCTGATTAGGACCAACGGCTCTCGGTTTGGAATTGATCCCTATCTGATCTTTTGTGTGATTGAACATGAGTCACATTTCCACACGCGAGCCTTAAGCCCAAAGGGTGCCCAGGGACTCATGCAGTTGATGCCAGGCACAGCGCGACGATTTGATGTGAGACGTCCGTACGATATTGCGGAGAACATTAGAGGCGGAACCCAGTATCTGAAAGAGTTGATGACCATGTTCTCAGGCCAGGTGAATTTGGTGCTTGCCAGCTATAATGCTGGAGAAGGAGCCGTCCTGAAATACGGTCGAACTGTTCCGCCTTATAAGGAAACGCGAGACTATGTGAAGCGAATTGGCAAACGGTATGGTCTGAATGGTCGCGAAGCAAATCCCGATAACGAAATTACGCCACCCAGATAGTAGGTGCGTCATGAAGAGATTAATTCTTGCAAGTCTGTTTTTATGTTTAACGGTGGCCCTACCTGCAAACATCTTTCCGCAGTCAAACCAGAATGAAGCGCCTTTGACTAACGCCGCTATAGTAAAACTGGCCAAGGCTGGCTTTAAAGAAAAGACAATCATTTCCATCATCTCTGCTCGCGCGGCGAATTTTGATCTCAGCACCGATCGCATGATCGAGCTGAAACGCAACGGAGTCAGCGAAAAAATCATCGTTGCTATGTTGGCACGACAGGAGGGGATGGACCTGTCTGATGAAAGCTGGAGTGACGATCTACTTTCTGATAGTGGCGACAAGAAGTCGGGCGTAACAGCCGGAACGAAACCTGGCAACAACGGAGAAACGCAAATATTTGGATCGAGTGGCGGCCAAAAAAGTAGAACGCGCAGCCGCGGCGCAAGTGGTGGGATCAACGAGGATGTTCAAACGACCGGTACTGCCACTGTTCGGATTTTGCGACCTCCGACTGAAGCGGGAGGAGGAGCCTCAAAGCTCGAAAAGGCGCCGACTCTTACGAATGATTCGATAATCGAGTTAGTTGAGGCAGGTTTTTCCGAAGGGACGATTCTTCGCAGAATCGAGCAATCTTCAGTGGACTTCGACCTTTCGACAACAAAACTCGAAGAACTTCGGAAGCACCGCGTCAGCGAGAAGGTTCTGGCGGCTATGAAAGTCGCCATGGGGGACGACTCAACCAGGTAATCGTATAGACGCGGGCTTATGCAATTCAGTAAATTCAAGTCTCGGTCTATCTCGCCGTTGTGGGGAATTGTATTTTTCCTGGCTGGTTTGTTCTGCGCAATTTTCGGGTTCGATTCAACTGTTTCGCATGCGGCAAACCAGCAGCGAACTTCCACGACAAAGCAATCTAAAAAACCCGCGGTGCGGCCCAGCCCGACACCAACGCCAACTCGATCAATTCTTGACGAACTTGGTGAACCACCTCCGCCTCCAACAGTGCCCAGCAAACAGTCCCAGGAGATAAACCCCGGGGAGATCATTTCTATCAGTACGACTGAAGTGATGTTGCCTGTCACCGTTCGTGATGAATCGGGAAGGCTGGTTACGGAACTGACACGACATGATTTTCGCGTATTCGAAGATGGCCATGAACAACCGCTCAGCGATTTGGCGCTGCGACAGGTTCCGGTCGATGTTGTTCTTATGGTGGATGCCTCGTCATCTGTTGCCAACAACCTTGATGATTTTCGCAAAGCCGCAGAAGGGTTCGCGGAGAAATTAGCGACAGACGACAGGCTCAGCTTAATAAAGTTTGATGATCGGGTAGTTCTGCTACAGGATTGGACCAAGAGTCGCTTTCAATTTCGTCGTGCACTCGCCCGTCTCGAGCCGGGAATGTTTACCCGTTTCAACGATGCTCTAATGCTCGCTTCTCGCGATCAATTCAGTAATTCAAAATCGCGGCGCGCGATCATTGTCCTCACCGACGGAATCGACAGCGGTCGGGGTAGCACAACCCTCGAGGCTGCGCTACAAGGGCTACTTAAAGCGCAAGTATCAGTTTACATCGTCAGTAACACCGAAATTTCGCGGGCAACTAAGAAAGCCGAACTGGATGAATTAATGGGCGGATCCGACTCGACTATTAGATTCAATCAGCTAAGGATCGAGGACTTGCGCGAAGGATTACGCGTATTGGATCGTAGCGAGCAGAATCTGGCACAGGTAGCTTCAGCCACCGGTGGTAGACTCTATAAACCACATTCGTTCAACGATCTGGGATCGACTTACGCCGAGGTAGCAGAGGAATTGCGACACCAGTACGGACTCTACTACACTCCGCTAAACAAAGCGCATGATGGGACCTTCCGAAGAGTGCGTGTTGAGACTACAACTCCCTCCTATAAAGCCACGACTCGAATCGGGTATTTTGCTCCGCAGAGCTAAGTCTATAACAACAACAAGCCCCCGCCAGCCGCTCTATCCTTCTCGGTCATAGAAACAGTTGTCGCATGGCGACAAACCCGATATGTTCTCCTTACGCAGACACAGGAGGACCAGTGGCATGAGCAATGATTCATGGCCTTCATTACGCCTGGAAGAGTGGCAGGACACATATGCCACATTGCATATGTGGACGCAGATCGTAGGTAAGATTCGGCTGGCACAGACACCTCTCATTAATCACTGGTGGAATGTGCCGCTGTATGTAACTGCACGCGGCCTGACTACCTCGCCAATGCCTTACCGCGACTGCAATTTTCAAATTGATTTTGATTTCATCGATCATCAGCTAGTCATTGCATTGAATGATGGCTGCACTGCATCAATCCCTTTGAAACCGCGTTCAGTCGCCGAATTTTATCGTGAAGTCATGCATACGTTGGCTGGTCTGGGAATCGAGGTAAAAATCTGGCCCGTGCCGGTCGAAGTCCAGGACCCGATTCCTTTTGAACTGGACGAGAAGAACGCCTCGTACGATAAGGAATACGCGAAGCGATTCTGGCAAGTGTTGGTTCGGGCGGACGAAGTTTTTACCGACTTTCGTTCGCGTTTCATAGGAAAGGTCAGCGACAACAATTTCTACTGGGGCAGCTTTGATTTGGCCGTTACGAGATTTTCCGGCAGGCGCGCGCCGGAGCGAGAGGGCGCGGATGTTATTACTCGCGAGGCGTATTCACACGAAGTTATCAGTCACGGTTTCTGGCCAGGTGTCCGTGCGGCAGGCCCGGTCGGCAAGTCTGCTTCAAATGGAATGATTCATGAGGCTGCGTTTTATTCTTACACGGCTCCTGAGCCAACTGGGTTGAGCGGAGCAAACATCCACCCTGAAAAGGCTTTTTACAGTACAACAATGAAAGAATTCATAATGTTGTACGATGATGTGCGAACCGCCCCGGATCCCAAACACGCTCTACTCGATTTCATGCAGAGCACTTATGAGGCGGGTGCAAATTTGGCGAAGTGGGATCGCACAACGCTCGAACGACAACAGGATCACAGGTAAGGAAGGAGAACGATTTGACATTGGACTGACATTTTTCATTTGTCATTTCGTCAGTAGTCTGTGCTATTTCGCGTGACTTCGTGAATCATTATTGCCCCGACGATAAAAACGATCCACGAACTCACACGAACGGAACACGAAAAGGCGAAATGACAAATGAAAAATATCCAATGTCCAATGTCAAATAGTTCTTGCTACGTGCGGAAGCCTTTAGAAACCAGCGGAAGCGATCTAAGGCGCGTGCCTGTAGCATCAAAGATCGCATTTCCTACTGCTGGAGCGAGACCAACAATCGGTGTTTCTCCCGCGCCGGCCGACGGAAGGTCCTTGCGATCAACTAAGACTATCTCGATCTTCGGCACATCACTGAATCGTGGCACGCGGTAACGTGAGAAACGAGGATTGAGAATCTTTCCATTTGCAAAATCGACCGACTCAAACAGCGCACCTCCAATTGCCATCACAACAGCACCTTCGATCTGATTTTCAAGATGAGTCGGATTTACGATCGCGCCACATTCAAATGCTTCGACGACTCGAACAATGCGGACGTTCCCTGTGGACCGATCAATGTTCACTTCTGCACACGTCGCCACGTAGCCGCCTTTATCAAAGCCGCAGGACAGACCATAACCGGTGTCAGCTACCCCTGTCTTTCTCGAAGACCAACCAAAACGACTCGTCGCTGCATTCAGCACAGCACGCATTCGATCGTCTTTCAGATTCTTAAGCCGGAAGGGAAGTGCGTCGATATTAACAATGCGCGCGAGTTCATCGATGTGAGTTTCGCGGGCGAAGTGGTTCGCTGTCGCTGCTAACCCACGGTACGATCCCTGACGCAAAGGTGACTTAGACGGGTGGAACTGAATGTTCTGATTCGGTATGTCGTACTTGTGTTGAATTGCTGCTGGTCCTGAATTGTAATTATGAAACTCCCACGCGGTGATGGTGCCATCATTCTTAACGCCGGTCTTGACATCAATCACACCAGCCGGCCGAAAATACGCCCACGTAAACTCCTCTTCTCGAGTCCAAACCAGCTTTACCGGTTTGTTGGTTGCCCGGGCGAGTCGCGCTGCCTCGATTGCGCATTCACCTGTGTGTTTACCGCCATACGCTGATCCCGTGTCAGGTACGATCACTCGCACTTTCTCTTCAGGAATACGAAAGGCCTCCGCCAACTCACCACGGACTCCGAAAGGCCGCTGCGTTCCGGTCCAGACGGTTAACTGGTCATCTTTCCATTCCGCAACGGCGGCCCGCGGTTCCAGAGGCGCATGAGCGATATACGCAACCGCATAAGTCAGCTCGAGCTTCTTATCGGCGATGGCCAGGCCAGCAGGTATTGAGCCAAGAGGGCGCGCGCCATCTTCCGCTCGATTGTCACCGGACTGTTTTTTCAGCAGTGCGAACAACTCGACGTTTGAAGGTTGCGCTTCCGCCTTCCATTCAACTCGCACAACATCAGCCGCCCTTGAAGCAGTCATCTGATCCGCAGCCGCTACACCGACGAAGGTCCCATCGTGAACCACCTTCACACCCTGCATAGCTTCGGCGGCCTTCGTATCGACCGAAACGAGAGTGGCATTGAACGCACTCGGCCGTACGACCTTTCCAAACAACATTCCGGGTAATTTTATGTCGGACGTGTATTGATGTTTTCCTGTGACGAAATCATTACCCGCGACTTTTGGAACACCTGTGCCCGCGATGGTCCACTCCTTCGGGGTCGCTATCGCTACGTTCTCTGGAATCACCTTGACGAGCTTTAGTCCTTTGGCCAGATCGGCAAGACTGAGTGACTTCGTGGCGTCGTGATTCACGAAACGTGATTCAACGATCTTCACCGCACCCCGATCCACGTTCCATTGTTGTGCCGCAAGATCGATCAACAGTTCGCGAGCAGTTGCGGCTGCTTTGCGCAACTGCGGAGCCATTGTCGGTGTGCTTCGACTACCAAATGTTCCCATATCGAACGGAGTGCGCGCAGTGTCTCCCATCACCAAACGAATTGTAGACACGGGTACGTGAAGCTCATCTGCGACGGCCTGACTCAAAGACGTTCGTATGTTTTGTCCCATTTCAACCTTGCCGGTGTAAACAGTAACTCCGCCGTCTTCATCGATGTGGATCCATGCTCCAACTTCGTTGGGTATGGACCGATTCATTCCGCCGCGTCCCGACTCACCCTGGCGCGGTCCTTCTTGGGCCAATAGGTTCGTGAGTGGAACAATGAGCGCGATCCCGCCGCTGAAAATCTTGATGAATTCGCGACGATCAAACTGGAAACTGTAGGCAGGATTCTCAAATAGCTCGTAACGTTCGAGCTCGATCATGTTTGCTTGATTCTCGACGCTGGAGTTTTCCGTCATTTCACTGCCTCTCTTGCGTTGCTGCTTGCAACTTCGAACGCCTTAATGATTCGCAAATAAGTCCCACAGCGGCAGATGTTGCCTTCCATATTCGTGACGATCTCTTCACGAGTAGGCCGTGGATTGTGGTTCAAGAGCGCGACTCCGGCCATGATCATGCCTGAAGTGCAATATCCACATTGCATGGCATCTGCCTTCAAGAACGCCTCTTGCAACGGATGCAACTGTCCATCTTTTTCCAGGCCTTCGATAGTAGTAATTTGTTTGCTAGCAACCCTGCTCACTGGGGTGACGCATGACCGGACTGGTTCCCCATCAACTAGAACGGTGCACGCTCCGCACTGCGCCTGCCCGCAACCGTACTTCGTGCCAGTGAGTCCCAGATCATTACGTAGCACCATCAGCAGACTTGTTTCAGCATCTGCGTCGACGGGGAGTTTCTTCCCATTCACGTTGAGTGTGATTTTCGACATAGACCCCTGCCTCGATGAATTATGTTTCCGGAATTGTAGTACCAGCGTTCGGCTAAGGAAAGAAGCAATACTGGTGTTTTTTCGTGTTCTTTTCGTTTGAATTCGTTGATCACGCGGCCGGCGCTCGATAAGAACGATCCACGAATTTACACGAAATCGCACGAAAAAACGTGCGCCCTCTGCCGAGCAGAAGGCGCACGAGTCATTCCGAAAAACAGCTTCTTTACTTTGTTCGAGTCGGCTCGCCGTTAGGTTGCAGATTTAGCCGGTCACGAAAGAGATTGAGCAGCAGCAGAGTGCCAATGCCACCGCCGCCTTCCGTACTTCCTCCACCGGTGGCCATCACATCTGGGGTGATGCGCACGCCTTTCTCGCCAATCACTTTTAGTGTTTCTACCAGGGCTACACCTTGAGCGCCGAGTGCGTTCACCTGCTCGTGATAAGCGACGCCCTGAGCTTCACCCATAAGGCGGACTTTTTCGGCTTCCGCTTTACCCGTCTGTAGGATGTAGTGAGCTTCGCCGTCCGCTTCAGCTTTTCGTTGCTCCGCGCGCTTCCCGGCAATTTCAACGCCCACCGTCGCGGCCATCAGATCCTTTTGATTGTCAGCCTGCGATTTCGTCTTTTCGAGTTGAATCCGTTTCTCCTCGGCTTCGCGTTGGGCATTGAACATGTTCTGTCGTTGCTCTGCGAGAATTTTTTCTGTCTGGGTCTTCATCAGCTCTTCCGGCAGATGAATGTGACAGATAAGGACGTTGACCACGTCGACGTGATATTTCAAAAGGTGAGCTCGTACTCGGGCTTCGGCGCGCTCCTGTTCTTCGTGGCGATTCTGCAAGTAAGCCATCGCTGACGATTCGGATGCCTGATTGCGGAAGATCGAGTCGATCAAAGGATGCATAACGTTCTGAATCAGCCGATCGATGCCGCCAATTTTTGCCACCATGAAAGGCGCATCCTCCGGCTTAACTCGAAATACAACTCGAACCTCCAGTTGCATCGTGAACCCATCTTTCGAGATCACTTCAAATGGATTGAAAGTATTGGTGACTTCGCCGGCCGTCCACTCCACTGTCTGATTTGTAGTCGGAATGACAATTGGCGAAACTGCGAGCGTGTTTACGTAGTAGCGTCCCGGGCCCACAACTGTTTCCTGTATTCCGCGGTAGCCTTCAGGTACTACATACGCTTCATGAGCGCCCTCGTCGAGCCGCCTGTCTGCAGGATCGCCGGCCATCAAGTCAGCCTTGATCTCCTCGAGATTACGTTTGTCATCGATCTTATCTAGTCGCGCGGCAGATTCGGCTGCCTGTGCACTCTCTTCCCGTTCCATTCGAGCGCGAACTTTTGCAGCCATCTGTCTGCGAACATCCTCTGAAGGATCCTTACCAACGTTGGAAACTACGACCGCGACCTCGCCGGGCTTAACTTCTTTAGCGGTTTCCGAAATGACCTTAAACAGCAGCGGATTGATGTAGTAGGTTCCAGGAAGCAGGATGTCTTTTTGTGGACCGCGCTGGCCTCCACGTCCGATGAACTCATGACCGTCCTGGAAATTATCGTGGCCTTCAACCGATTCTGCGACGTAGTCCCTGGGGTTCAGCGGCGCGCCATCGAGCGCCTCAACGAGTCCGATCTGATTTTCATTGATGATCGTCGCGTCGTAGAGTTTGATACTGAAGAGGCCCGGCTTGACGTCCGAGCCGTTGTCCAAAGCAGTTGACTGCGTCAGGATGCGATAGACACCCGGCGTAAGAATATCGACCTGAGGTCCTTTCTGACCTTCTGCCGCTATGAAATGTTCTGCGTCCTGGAAGTTGCGGTGACCAGTTATCGCCTTACCCAAAAGGCGACCTGCGTCAAGCGGAGCGCCGTCGGCAGCAATGATCACACCCACTTTTCCTTGCGGAATTACAGTGGTCTTCGCTACCGAAACGCGAAACAGATAAGGATGGATCGGCCACAAACCAGGAGGCAGGGTTCGCAGTTGAATACTTTTAACGCCACCTTGTTTTATAAACGCAATCGGATCTTGAAAGTTGTTGTGCGCGTTCTGCGCTCGATCAGGAGCGAAGATTCGTCCGGCCGGCATAGGTTCGCCATCAACTGCTTCAATAATGCCTAACTCATCTGCGCCAATTTCGATGAGCGGCACCTTTCTTACTACTTTCTCAAACGGATATTTGATCAGGTGCAACCCGGGTTTCAAAACATCCGCCTGTATGCCGACTTCGCCTTCTGTTGCGACGACACGGCCCGGAGGCATTTTCGCCCCCAGATATCGACGCTCTTTGATCGCAATCTCGCGCGCCCCAACGTTGACGAAGATTTTGCTCAAGATGATGAGCAAAACGACGAACAAAAAGAGACCTACGAAGAATGTGGGCATTAGCGATACCAGGTCGTTGCTGTTCATTTTGAAAGTCCTTCTCCATTCGTGCGAATGGACCAAGTGGGTTCATTGACTTACGTGCGCCTGTGCTTTCAATTCGCGACGGGCGTTCGCGAGCGTACGTTTGAGCAGAAATCCGGCGCCCGAGCTGCGGACTTGTGGTGACAGCAGCCAGTACTCACCGTCCATCAAGGCAGACAATTCAATCGGCGAAACATCTGACAGCCGCCCTTCTCGCCAGAGTTGCATAGCTGTGTCAACTGCCGAGATGTACAACGACGCATCATTTGACAATGCGACAATGTGCAAGGTCTTTGCGGTCCCACTGCGATCGGGCGACTTCTTCCACACCTCAAACACCCGAACGGCGAGTTGCGGCGTAACTGGGAGTTCAGCTCGTGTTATATACGAGATCAGCGATAACAACTGAGCGTCGCTGCCGGCGGCTGTGATCAATCTTTGTAATGCACTGCTGTAAAGCTCCGGATCTTGAATCGAGTGTGCGTCCTGTAGCGCTGCCTTGTCGCCGGTAGCTGCTC